>WBZO01001384.1_pt1 | contig 38285 bp, 30 predicted proteins | sample 5204261 | NCBI WGS metagenome assembly WBZO01 (sample SAMN12412400, study PRJNA552823) | activated sludge metagenome | isolation source: activated sludge from anammox sidestream of wastewater treatment plant... | place: USA: North Carolina | collected 2017-09
TATGACAACAACGTAAACAACCCTCCGAGCACGGACTGGGGCAACCGGCTGCTCCTGAATCTGGGCTCCAACGTGCAGGACCCCAACGACCCGAACAGTTGCCCGGGCGGCGTCTGGACGCTCGATAGCGACCCGAACATCGCCATCGACGCGCACCTCCAGGACTATGGCCCGAGCCTGCCCGACGACTACTTCGACCCGGAGGGCTGTCAGCTTGTCGATTACGATCGTGACGGCGACGGCGACCTGTTCTACTCGCAGCGCATCTGGCAGAATAACACAACCACCCCAGGCGATCCGAGCTTCACTCGACTTGACGAGAATGTGACCGGAGTGCCCGAGGTCTCCCAAACGAAGGAGGAGGGCACGGTTCTAGCCGATCTGGACATGGACGGCGACCTGGATCTGGTGCAGGCAACCTGGGCCGGGAGCTCGGTAAGAGCCGTCTACTCTCTCGGCGACGGCGCATTCTCCGGCAGTATTACCCTGGATGCGTACGGGTACGGCGTTTCGGCCGTGGATTGGGACAACGACGGCGATATCGATGTCACCGCAGGTGGATACTTCTGGCGGAATCGGTCCATCGAGACCGCCGGGGCGTACAGCGGCACAAGCATGTGCTGGGTGCAGATATACAACTTGGATGACGCGACATACGGGCGGATAGAGTACGCCCTCCCTAGCTGGCTGGACGCCGATCGCGACGGAGATTTGGATTGCGCGCGGGGCGCTTGGGGCTCCGGTGCCCCGTACATCCGCTTTGAGCGCAATCGGCTCTATCACGGCGGCCCGTGCGCGACGTGCGAGCCGAAGAAGCGCTACGTGAACGTCCGGCCGGTCCGGGCGGCGCTCGCCGCCAACGGCCCGAACGGCATCCGCGACTACACCGAGAACGAGTCGGGCGCGCTCGTGGAGCTGGTCCTGCGCAACGACCCCGATCCGAACCTGGCCCGCCTGCGCCGGGTCCAGTTCACCTGCACCGGCTCGGGGTACCTGAACCAGAACGAGTACCAGCCCCACTTTGGACTCCCGCCGGATCCCGAACCGAACGACCCCAACGCGGACCTGCACTTCGACGTGTACGTGGACTTTCTGACCAAGGGCAACGAGAACTGGCGCGTCGACTGGACGGTGAACCCGCAGCTCGCAGACATCAATCTGGCCGAGCTCTACGCCGACTGCAACGACGTCAGCACCTGGGGCCGGCCGATAACCGTCTACCGGGATGGGCGGGTGCTTTTCCGCGGCTCCGACCCCAACGTCTTCCCCGCCGATCCGAACATCGCCCGCCTGTACACCTTGGGCGGCCCGCTGGCCCTCCCCGCGCCCGACAGCGCGCTCCCGGACCCTATCAGCGCCAACGTGTTCGCGGGCGTGCGCTTCAACAAGGAGCCCAACAGCCCGGAGCTGCGCGTCCGGGAATTCATCGTCGACGGTCAGCTCGATCAGACCATCTCGGGCTGCGCTTACAATCTGGTGGTGCTGGACATGACCGATCCGAACAACCCGGCGCTCCTCGGCGGGCTGAAAGGGTACACGTTCCAGGACAACCGGCGCACGTTCATCCACGTGCCGCCGCAGGACCCGAACGACCCGAACGACCCATTCATCCTGCCGGCGTGCGACTCGACCACCACCCGGACGTACGAGGTGCGGGCGCGCGGACGTACGAGGTGCGGGCGCGGCTGACGAGCTATCGCATGAACACGCTGCCTGATCTCACCGGCTTGCAGACGCCCCTGGGCGTCACGGTCGATAAAGGTCTGCGCAGCGAGGGTTCCTCCGGCAAGGACGTCTGTTCGGAAGCCATGGTGCTTGACAGCGCCGCAAAGACGCCCGTCACCATCCGGCTGAGCCTGACCGGCAACTGAGGAGTTTTCCCATGTATCGCCTTTCTCGCACTTCGTCTCTTCGTCTCTTGGTCTCTCCGTCTCTTCTTGCCTTGTCACTTTGTTACCTTGTTGCCTATCACCCTGCCTTCGCCCAAGTGCAGATCATCAACGGCACCTGGGAATGGCCCGATCAGGGCATCGGATGTCTCGACCCCAATGGTGATACCGCAGAATGCGCGTTTGTCTTCGACCTGCTGCCCTACGAGGGCAAGCTCGTGGTCGGGGGCGGCTTCTTCTATGCCGGCGGAATTCCGGCGAAGTACCTGGCCGTCTGGGATCGTGAGTCCTGGTCAACGCTCGGAGAGGGTTTTCCCGAAGGCCCGGTGAAGACGCTGTTGGAACTCGACAGCGCGTTGTACATCGGCGGCGGCTTCAACTCGATTGGCGGACTTCCCATCAATGCCTGCGCAAAATGGGACGGAGAGACTTGGTCCGAACTCGGCGAGGGTCTCCTTCCGACTATTGTGGTTCGTGATCTTGAGGCCTGGAACGACGGGAAAGGATCGATCCTTTTTGTCGCGGCCCAGACCATCTTCCGCTGGGACGGCACCGATTGGTCGATTCCCGGCGGCGGGGTTTCCGGCGGTGGCGGCGGTGCCTATGCCCTCGCCGTCTTCGACGACGGCGCCGGACCGGCACTGTACGCGGCCGGCCTCTTCAAGTACGCGGGCGGCGTGCTGTGCAACGGCGTCGCCAAGTGGAACGGGACGACGTGGTCGCCGCTCGGTCAGGGCATCACGAGTGCGGCCGGGTATGGGCTGGCGCTGGCTGCCTATGATGATGGGACCGGAGCGGCCCTGTATCTGGGAGGCTATTTTCAGGAGATCGATGGCAAACCCATCATAGCCGTTGCGCGCTGGGACGGCCAGACCTGGTCCGCGGTGGACGATCCGGATTTCCAGCCCGGGACCGAAGTCACTGAAGTGCGCGTGCTCGACGACGGGTCGGGGCCTGAACTGTATGTGGTCGCAACACATCGCTTGCAGAAGTGGAACGGCAAGCGCTGGCTGCGCTACCCACCCGTTTCTGTTGGCTTCCTGACCGCCACGATCTTCCCCGGCCCCGCCGGCCCCACGCTGCACGTCGGCGGGGGGATCAACCTCGGGGATTTCGACAACCCGCGCTACACCAACATCGCCTACTTCCGGCGCGGCTTCGCCTGCGGCGACCTCAACGGCGACGGCGTCACCGACCAGAAGGACCTGGGCATCCTGCTGGCGGTCTTCAACTGCACCGGCTACTGCGCCGGCGACGCCGACGGCGACGGCGACGTCGACCAGAGTGACCTCGGCATCCTGCTGGCGCACTTCGGGCAGGAATGCGGGTAGCGGAGCCGGGCGGGCCTCAGCCCGGACGTCGCATCAAGAGCGTAGAGCAGTGTGCCGCGTGCGAAGTTCAAAGTGCAGGAAGAATGGCGAATTGCGAAAGCGCCGCCGAACGCCCTCCCTCAGGCCCTCGATCCCGCATTGATCCCTCGGTCCCTCGGTCCCGCGCCCCATTCCTCAGAGGCTCCAACCCTGAGCAACCCGCCCCCCCCGGATTCCGCCCGCCGGGCTCGACAGAACCGGCCCGGGCCGATAAATAGTCGGGCGAGCATGGGCGCTCACGTCCGGGGCATCGTATTATTGGAGAGTGGATCGTGCAGACCTACTCCGTCTTGCCGATGGATAGTGCCAGAATGACCGCTCACTTTGTCAACCTGCTCGACGACCTGCGGCGGCGCTCGCTGCGCATGGCCGCCATGGTTGAGGACATGTTGGAGGAAGCCGGCGAGGCGGTTTTTCGCTCCGACGAGATGCTTGCCCGGCGCATCGTCACGCGCGACCAGGAGGTCGACCGCGAGGAGGTGGAGGTCGAGGCGGAGGTGATCCGGCTGATGGCGCTCTACCAGCCGGTGGGCAGCGACCTGCGGCTGCTGTGCACCGTGCTCAAGGTCAACAACGACCTGGAGCGCATCGCGGACTGCGTCGTGAACATCGCGGAGCGCGCCAAGCACCTGGAGCTCCAGCCCGTGGCGCAGAACTGCCTGGAGCTGAAGCGCATGGTGCCGGCGGTGCGGCGCGTGCTGCGCAGCGCGATCCACGCCTACAACACCGAGGACGCCGACGCGGCCCGGCTCGTGCTCAGGGAAGACGCGGCCATCGACGCGCTGTACCAGCAGATCGCGCGGCGTGTCGTTGCCGACGCGTCCGCCTCGCCGGAGATGGTCCAGGCCCAGGTGGACCTGATGGGCGTGGCCAAGTCGCTGGAGCGCATCGCCGACCACGCGACCAACATCGCCGAGGACGTGATCTTCCTGGCGACGGGCGCGATCGTGCGGCACCGCGAGGATTCGTCGCTGAGCTGAGCGGCCGCCGCCGCTCAGCCGACCGCGCCCCGGGGCGGCCGGCGCTTATTCTCCGCAGAACTCGCAGCGGCTCGTGCAGGTCTCGTGAACGACGATTCTGCACAGCAGGGGCAGGCTCGGCCGCAGGCGCTGCCATAACCAGGCGGCGATGTTCTCCGAGGTCGGGTTCTCGAGCCCCGGCAGGTCGTTGAGGCAGCGGTGGTCGAGCTGCTCGCGCAGCGGGTCACAGGCGCGCTTGATGTCGCCGTAGTCCAGCAGGTACCCTCGAGCCGGGTCGACACTTCCAGAGACGTGAACCTCGACCTGGAAGCTGTGACCGTGCAGCCGGCGGCACTTGTGGCCTTCGGGGAACGTGGGCAGCCAGTGCGCCGCTTCGAATCGGAACGCCTTGCTCAGTGACACCTTCATCAACGCGCCTCCGGGCCGAAGCGCATCGTACGCGAGTCGGCCCCTTCCGGGCATGAGCGTTGAGCCGCCCTGGCGCCCTGCCGAGGTTGGAGTCTTCAAACTCCCCGGGTGGCGCCGGGCCAGACGATCTTGTGAAGCTGCACGCCCAGCCGGACGTCCAGCCGGTCGGCGATGATCCAGGCCGCCAGCTCGGCGGGGTCGAGGCCGCCCTTGTGGAGCGAGAACGCCTCCGGGTTCCGCGCGGGGGTGACGGGCGACATCAGCACCGGGCAGCGCCGCAGCAGCTCGTACTCCTTGATGACGCGTAGCGACCATTCGTAGTCCTCGCGGGTGCCGATGACGAACTTCACCTCGTCCCTCGGGGTCAGCAGTTCGATGTTCGGCCAATGATTTCGGCCGGCCTCGCCGCTCGACGGGCATTTCAGGTCCACGATGCGCACGATCCGCGGATCGACCTGCTGGATCGAGATCGCGCCGGAAGTCTCGACCATCACGGTTGCGTGCTCGGCCAGCAGGCGCGCCAGGAGCGGGTAGACCTCCGGCTGGAGCAGCGGCTCGCCGCCGGTGACCTCGACCAGCGGGCATTGGAAGGGTCTCAGCGCGGCGAGGATCTCGTCAACCGACATCCAGCGGCCGTCGTAGAAGCTGTATTCGCTGTCGCAGTAGGTGCAACGCAGGTGGCAGCCGGTGAGCCGGACGAACGCGCAGCGCTCGCCGGCGCGGGTTCCCTCGCCCTGGATGGAATGGAAGATCTCGTTGACCTTGAGCCGCCCGGAGCCCATGCCGCGGATTATAGCATGCCCCGTTCAACCTCTTGCCGGCAAGCCAATTACGGAAAATCGGCGCGCCCTTGCGGGACAGGGTCCCGAGGGTGGTACAATAATGCTCGAGTCGGTGCGTCAAGTCTGAGGGCCGTTCGATGCCGAGCCGTGCTGGAATCGCGGGGTTGTGGCTGCGCTGGGTGCGCGACAACGCCGTCGCCCGCCTGCGAAGGCTCTCGGCAAAGCAGCCGCGTCTGAGCGCGACAGCGGCCACGCTGGCCTGCCTGCTGCTCCTGAGCGGCGTGGCGATCGGCTGGAGCGCGGCCGGGCTGGGTGTGACCTGGACGCGCCAGGCGGAGGACAGTTGGCGCTTCGTGGTGATCTGTAACGCGTGCGCGGAGCGCACCCGCTACGAGGCTCCCCCGAAACAGGCGCTGCCGAGCCAGGACGGGCTCTTGCAGTGCCCGAAGTGCGGCAAGTTCGCCGCCGGCTGGTACCGGCGCGGGAGCTTGTCGCTTCCGCCCGGCGGCTTCTGAGGCAGAGGCCGTCGAGCGACGAGCACAGGGGCCCCGCGGGGCGTTTGTGTGGAGTCGCGGCTATGAACCGGAGAGTCATGCGCGTCCGTGACGGGTTCACCATCACGGAGCTGCTGATCGTGATTGCGATCATCGCGCTGCTGCTGGCGATCCTCGTGCCGGCGGTGCGCACCGCTCGTGAGCAGGCGCGGCGGGCCTACTGCCTGGCGAACCTGCGGCAGATCGGAACGGCGTCTCAAGCCTATGCCGGAGAGCAGCGGCGCGAGTTGCTGATCCCGATCCACCACATGATGAAGACGGTGCTGTCGCCGAAGGACTACTGGATGCGGCGCACGGTCAACTGGTTCTCGGCCGGCGGGCGCTCGGCCACGGAACCCTTCCTGACCGACCAGGGGCCGACCTGGCTGGACAGCAGCAGCGCCTACGCGGCGGAAACGCGACCACTCAATCGCTACGTGCTGGGGAACGCCCCGTCGCGCGACGGACCGGCGTACCGGACGTTCCACTGCCCGTCGGACCGGGGCTATCCCGCGTCGTTGCAGATCGACGATTCGCCGATCGAGAACGCGGATCGCCCGCTGTACAACACAATCGGCAACAGCTACCGCGCGAGCCTGTACGGCATCTATCCGCCGTCGGGCCTGTGGTATGACGGCGCCTTCGCGATCGGGCCGTGGGGACACAAGCTCTCGTCGATCGTTGATCCGGCGCGGGTCGTCGCGTTCGGCGAGCCGACCTTCTTCAACATGGTCGGCCAGGACAACGGCGTGCCCAACCCGGACCCGGTGGTCGCCCGCGGCTGGCACGGGCGTTTCATGGTCGACAACCTCGTGTTCTGCGACGGGGCCGCCCGTCCGACGCGCGCCACGGGGCACCAGACGGTCGGGCAGCAGGTCGGCGAGGAAGGGATGGGGGTCGGCCGGAACTGGGATCTCATCTCGCGCGGGCCGACCTGGCGCTTCGACCTGTGGCCCACTCCCGGGGCCCGCATCTGGTCCGCCAACCCCTACGACCCGCTCTGGAACGCCCCGTACTACGGTCAGCCGGATGAACGCTGGCGCTGGTGGCCCTTCATCGGCGCCCAGGACAACCTGCGGCACTGAAACGAACGGCCAGAAGGCGAACTGGTGGCGGCCGGGCTCGAACCGGCGACCTTGGGGTTATGAATCCCATGCTCTAGCCAGCTGAGCTACGCCACCGCGGCGAGTCGCGGCCGGCGTCCGGCCCGGGCCGCGACATGAGCACCGGAGTATAGCGGGGCGCACCCGACTGTAAAACGCGCGGAGGGGGCCGCACTCGGCCGCGCTTTGGGTACGCGGCGAAATTGGCGTGACAGGACCGGCGACGGCGTGCTAGACTCTGGGGTGATCGAACGCACCGTAGTTCGTTCGGCCAGCCGGAGGCAGCCGGCGGGCGGGGGCGGTGTGTTCGCGGGGCGGACGAGCGCAACGGGCGAGCCAGCGCATCAAGACCCGCCATAGAGACACACCGACAGCCAGCGAGGATGCCCAGCAATGGCAGATGCAGTAGCGGTTGCGCCCGACGTTCTGTCGGAACCAGCGCGAGCCAGCGACGAGCCGTTCCTGAACAAGTATTTCAAGGCCGTCATCAAGATGAAGGTCTCGGACCTGCATCTGAAGGCGGATTGTCCGCCCGCCGTGCGAGTGAAGGGCCAGGGCGGCGGCCGCTCGAAGGGCGCGATCCGGAACCTGACGGGCGGCGTGCTGACGCACGAGCAGATTCTGAACGGCGTGCTGGAGGTGCTCGACGACCGCAAGAAGGCCCTTTTCGACGAGAAAGGGGCGATCGACTTCGCCTACGACGTCGGCCCGCCGGGCGACGCGGACCGTTTTCGCGTGAACGCGTTCATGCAGCGGGGCAAGCTGTCGCTGGCGGCGCGGCGGGTGACGCGGGAGATCAAGCGATTCGACCAGCTCTACCTGCCGGACTCGCTGGCGCAGGTCTGCGAGTTCCGCGAGGGCGTGGTTCTGCTGGCGGGGGTGACGGGCTCGGGCAAGAGCACGACGATCGCGGCGATGATCGACTGGATCAACGAGCGCGAGCAGGTGCACATCGTGACGATCGAGGATCCGATCGAGTACCTGTTCACGGACAAGAAGGCGCGCATCAACCAGCGCGAGGTCGGCATCGACGTGCCCAGCTTCCACGACGCGCTCAAGTACCTCATGCGCGAAGACCCGGACATCGTGCTCGTGGGCGAGATGCGCGACCTGGAGACCTTCTCGGCGGCGGTTCACGCGGCCGAGACCGGCCACCTGGTCTTCGGCACGATCCACGCCAGCAGCGCCGCGCAGACCATCTCGCGCATTCTCGACCTCTTCCCTTCGCACGAGCGGCGCGCCATGCGCCAGGCGCTGGAGTTCAACCTCAAGAGCGTGATCTGCCAGAAGCTCATCAAGAGCTGCCACCCCGACACGCCGATCGTGCCCACGATCGAGGTCATGATCAGCAACGCCTCGATCCGCAAGCTCATCCGCGAGGAGCGCGACAACGAGATCATCAACGTCATCCGCTCCAGCTACGCCGACGGCATGGTCGATTTCACGGAGCACCTCCGGCGGCTCGTGGACACGGGATTCATCGACCACGCGACGGCTTACGAGGCCGCGCCGAACAAGGACGAGCTGAAGATGGCGCTCAAGGGCATCCGCACGCCGGTGGCGTCGATCCTGAGCTAGTGTAGTGCCTCGCAAATAACTGCCTGTCCCTATGCAGGGTGGGGCGGGCTTCCAGCCCGCCCGAGCGGGCCAGATGCCCGCTCCACCCATCGTGATACCGTCACATTTCTGCGACGCACTACACTAGCGTGAACTCGCGGGCCTCATGAGAGAATCGGCCGCCGTCGTCTGTTGACCGCAGAACGACGGGCTCTCGGTCGCCCTGACACGGGCGCGGTCGAATGCAAGCGCGGCCCGGACTCCAGGAAACTCCAGGCGCTACGGTTGCGGCACGGGGGCCTGGATCCGCCCGCGCCACTCGGCCGCCGCGTCGGCTTTCTGCCAGCCTTCGTAGAGCGCGACCAGGCGCTGCGCGGCGCGGCGCGTCCGCTCGTGCGCGTCGCCGAGTTCGCCGCTCAGGATGTGGAAGCTGTCGAGCAGGAGCGGCTCGGCCTCTTCGTAGCGGCCCATCTCGCGCAGCAGGTCGCCGTAGCCGCCGCGATGGCTGCCGGCGAGCCAATGGCGCGTGGGGAGGTGCTGGCGGCCGAGGGCGACGCACTCGCGGAGCAGGGCTTCGGCCTCGTCGAGCCGGCCGAGCTCCCGCAGCGTGCTGCCGTAGTTATAGATCGTGGCGATGGTGTTGGGGTGGCGATCGCCGACGTTCTCGCGGTGCAGTTCCATGCAGCGGCGCAGCAGCCGCTCGCCCTCTTCGGCGCGTCCGAGCTGCTCGGTGACGTTCGCCAGGTTGTTGAGCGTGGCGAGCGTGCTGGCGTGGCCGGGGCCGAAGACGCGCTCCTGAAGCTCCAGCGTCTCGCGCATGATCGCCTCGGCCTCCTCGAATCTCTGGAGCGCGTACAGCAGCGCCCCGTGGGTCGTCATCAGCGTCAGGCGCTGCGGCTCCTCGGGCGGCAGCGTCTCGCGCGCCAGGGCCACCGCTTTCCCGGTCACGGCCACCGCCTCGTCGATCTTGCCCTGGTCGTGCAGCGCCAGCGCCATCGCGGCGTAGGCCTGGACGCGCATCATCGGCGGGGCGTCCGGGGCGGATTCGAGATCCGTCAGTGACAGGCGCGCCTGCTCGACGGACGATTCCAGCCGGCCCAGCGCGTGGTACGTCGCTGACAGCCGTTGGCGCACGGCCGCCGCGACCTCCGGCTCATCGGCCAGTTTCTCCTCGACGCGCCCGGCGGCGATGTCGAGGGCCTCGACGACGGTGATGTCGTGGCGGCCGACGTTGGGCGAGGCGAGCTTCAGCAGGTCGGCGAGGAAACCGCTGGTCGCGTCGGAGACGCGCGCCGCCTTGCGGGCCTCGGCCAGAGCCGCGTCTTTCTCGCGGCCGGTCCGTTCGACGGCCCGCTGGGCCTCGCGGGCTTCGTCGCGCTGCCGGGCCAGCAGCCCGGCCTGCCGGCTCGTCACCGCCACCGCGCCGACCAGCAGTACGAAGATCAGCCCCAGGCTCGTCACCAGCCCCCGGTGTCGGCCGGCAAACTTCCGCATCTGATACACGACGTTCGGCGGGCGGGCCATGATCGGATCGCTGCGCAGGTGCCGCTCGATGTCCTCGGCCAGGGCGGCGGCGGATGGGTAGCGCAGCCGCCGGTCTTTCTCCAGCGCCTTGGCGACGATGTGCTCCACGTCGCCGCGCAGGCGCGGCTGCACCGACGACAGGCGCGCGGGCGGCTCGTCACGGATCATCCGCAGCGCCTCCGGCAGGGTCCGCCGGCGGACGTCATGCGGCAGCCGGCCGGTGAGCAGCTCGTAGGCCAGGACGCCCAAGGCGTAGACGTCGGTGCGCGTGTCGATCTCGTTCGGGTCGCCGCCGGCCTGCTCGGGGCTCATGTACGGAACGGTGCCGAGCAGTTCGCCGGCGCTGGTGTGCAGGGTGGCGGTCTGGACGTCGGCGTCGGTGGCGCGGGCCACTCCGAAGTCGAGCACCTTGGCGAGTCCGGCGTCGGTGACGAGGATGTTGGCGGGCTTGAGATCGCGGTGGATGACGCCTTTCTGATGCGCGTGGTGCACGGCCAGGGCGATCTGCGCGATCAGTCGCAGGCGGGCGCGCACGTCGAGCCGCTGCTCGGCGGCGTGGTCGATCAGCGGCCGTCCCTCGACGTACTCCATCGCGAAGAAGGGCTGCGGGCCGCCGGCGCAGTCGGCCGCTCCGGCCTCGTAGACCTGGGCGATGCCGGGATGCTGGAGCCGCGCCAGGACCTGGGCCTCGAGGCGGAAGCGCTCCAGGCGCGCCCGCGTGGTCGTTCCCGTGCGCAACAGCTTCAGCGCCACCTGCCGGCGCGGGTTCTCCTGCTCCGCGAGATACACAACGCCCATGCCCCCTTCGCCCAGCGTCCGCAGCACGCGGTAGCGGCCGATGTGCTCGGGCGGGGCGGCGGCGCGATTCGGCGAGGCCGCCAGTCCGCTGACGCTGAGCGGCCCGAGCGCAAGAAAGTCGGACTCCGCCCGATCCTGCGCTAGCAGCCGGCGCACGTCCTCGCGCAGCGCATCGTCCCCGGCACACAGATCGTCGAGGTGACGGTCGCGCGCGGCGTTCGTCAGGTCGCAGACGGCGCGGAAGACCGCGTGCACGCGTTCGTGACGCTCGGAGCTCATGAGGGTTCACCCTTGGGCGAAGCGGGCCAGCAGCCACGCGCGGGCGAACCGCCAGTCCTGCTCGACCGTGCGCGGCGAGACATCGAGCGCCTGCGCGGTCTCCTCGACGCTCAGCCCGGCGAAGAAACGCAGCTCGACCACGCGCGCCTGCCGCTCGTTCAGCGCGGCGAGCTGCCGAACCGCGTCGTCGAGCTCGACCAGGTCGATCCCGCTCTTGCCGCGGCCGCCGATCTCGGCGCTTTCGGCCAGCGTCATGCGCGCCGCCCCGCCGCCGCGCTTCTCGGCGCGCTTCGCGCGGGCATGATCGACGAGCACGCGGCGGAGCATGGCGGCGGCGACGGCGAAGAAGTGCACGCGGTCCTGCCATTCGGCCCGAGTCTGGTCCACCAGCCGCAGGTAGGCCTCGTGAACGACCGCCGTCGCCTGCAACGAGTGGTCGCGGCGCTCCTGCGCCAGCAGGTTCTGGGCCAGGGCGCGCAGCTCGCCGTAGACCAGCGGCATGAGGCGGTCCGCCGCCGACCCGTGCCCCGCCCGGAGCTGTTCAAGGCAGCGCGTCGCGTCCGGCTGTGGAGATCGGCTCATGCAGCGCTTTCCGAGAAAAAACGCGGCGCATCTTTGCGCCGGGTCGGCCGCGGCGTCGCGTAGTGGGCTGACGGGAACCGCCCCCGACGGACCGACACGGGCGGCATTATAGCGGGCCGGCAGGGCCGGTCCTCGACGGGCGAATCGTAATTTCGCCGTCTGGGCCTGAAAATCCTGGAGGAAAACGTCATGTCCGAAACGTATCGAACGAAACTGGCCGGGGCCGCCGTCCTCAGCCTCGTCACCCTCGCCGTCAGCGGGTCCCTCCTGTGGGCGCAGGACGGCGGCCGCCCCGCGCGCCCGGCCGCATCCAAGGCCGTCGCCGACGCCGACTTGGATCGGGGGGCATATGAGCCCTCGCCGCCGCAGCCCGCCGGCCCGGACTGCCTCGACGCCGTGCCGGTTTGTGTGAAGAACCCGAATGTGAATGTGAACGTGACGAACGGGGGTCTGAACGTGGCGGTGACGAACCGCCCGGGCGTGATGCTCCAGGGGATGACGCTGAACTACATGGACACGCTGATCGCGATCCTGCAAGACCAGACGGACCAGCTCAAGGAGCGTCTGTCGCGGCTTGAGGTCGGCGGCTTCTACCCGCTGGAGGTCTATCTGCCGCCGAGCACGTCCGTCACGCCCTGGTCGAACGTGTTGCTCGAGTCGCGCGAGATCAGCTACATCCACATTCAGAACGGCGACCCGGAGTCGGCGCCGGTCGCGGGAAACGCCTACAGCCGGGTTCACCTCGAGTGGGAGTGCCAGAGCGCCTACCCGGACGTGATCGTGAACACCGGGACGTACCGCACCGTCGGAAACGCCTCGACCGCCGCGGAGCTGCCGGGCTACCTGATCGTCTGCTGGGCGGACACGTTCCAGATCACCAACACCGGCACGAGCGGCGCGACGGTCAAGGTGTTCTGGCGTCGCGCGCCGGCGTTCGTTCCGTAGCGCATCCTTGGAATCCAGCGTCCCTGCCGCTGCGGCGGAGAGGAGCAACATCATGCATACGCGACGCCCGATGCCCGGCCTGTTGATCATGCTGCTGGCGCCCGGTGTGCTGGCCGATGTGCAGACGTTCAACGATCCTGGCGCGTTCCTGGCGGCCCTGCAGCAGGCGGGGCTCGACACGAACGCGACCCTCACGTTCGAGCAGATCCCCGCCGGAACGGCGCTGACCTTCGGCCAGCCCGTCGGGGGCTACCCGGGGCAGTGGCAGTTCTACGACTGGCGCGATCAGCCGGGCGCCTACGTCCCCAGCGATGCGCGCGTCACCGACTACTTCCCGACGCACACCGCGCCCCACAGCCTGGGCCTGCCCGGCGCCTGGGGACGTTTCCTGCCCGGCGACCGCATCGCCGTCTTCCACGGCGCCGGCCCGCAGCGCCAGGTGCGCGCCGTCGGCGTGGTCGTCGTCACCACGCGCCTGGCGCCGGCCGGCGCCATCTCGCTTATCACGCCCCAGGCCGTCGTCGCCAACACCGCGACGCCGTTCGCGCAGTTCGGATCGGGCGAGTCGGCGACGGAGGGGCATTTTCTCGGCGTACTGTCCGATCAGCCGATCGTCGGCTTCGAGATCGGCTCGGCGCCGCTGTCGGGCGTCTTCGCCTGGACGGCGGACACGCTGTACGCGGGCGTGCCGGCAGCGGCGATCCCCGCCACGTCGACGCTGACGCTCGGGTTGCTCGCGGGCGTGCTGGTTCTGGCGGCGGCGCGGCTGATGCGCCGCCGGCTGAGCATTGAGCACTAGGCACGCCGCACTACGGCGTGCCTGGCGTCCGCGGCGTTACTCCAGCACATTGATGTTCCGTCGGCGGCAGATGTCGGTGAGCTCCCTGGGCCAGACGGTGACGCTGACTTCGCCCAGGTGCGCGGTGCGCAGCAGGTACATGTAGGTGCGCGACTGGCCGATGCCGCCGCCGATGCTGAGCGGGATCTGGTCGTTGAGTATGGCCTGGTGGTAAGGCAGCTTCAGGAAGTGCTCCTGCCCGGCCATTTTGAGTTGGACCTTGAGCGTGTCCCTAGTCACGCGGATGCCCATGCTGGAAAGCTCGTGCCGACGGCGGGTGACGGGGTTCCAGACGAGGATGTCGCCGTTGAGGCCGTGGAACGTTTCGCCGTTTCTGCGGACGGTCTCCGTGACCCAGTCGTCGTAGTCGGCGGCGCGCATCTCGTGGGGGTAGCCGTCCTTGAGCGGCCAGCCGATGCCGATGATGAAGAGCGCGGGCGAGACCTCCTGGAGCGTACGCGACTCGCGCTGCTTGCGCGGCAGGTCGGGATAGCGTTCGAGCATCTCCTCGGCGTGGATGAACGTGAGCTGCTCCGGGATCTCGGGATAGCGGTCGGTCTTCAGCGCGGGGAAGCGCTTCTGGACGTGTTGGGCCGCGCCGCGGATCACCTTCCAGATCTTCCGCACGACGTCCTTGAGGAAGTCGAGGCTGCGTTCCTGCGGAGTGATCACGCGCTCCCAATCCCACTGGTCGACGTAGGCGCTGTGATCGTGATCCAGGAAGTAGTCCTTCCGCACGGCCCGCATGTCCGTGCAGATGCCTTCGCCCGGCCCGCAGCCGAACTGCCGCAACGCCATGCGCTTCCACTTCGTGGCCGCCTGCACGATCTGGGCCTGGATGGGGCGCCTGAGCCCCAGGCCGCAGGGGAACTCGATCGGCGTGCGGGAGCCGTCGCGGTCGAGATAGTCGTTGACGCCGCTGTCGCGATCGACGATCAGCGGGACCTGCACCATTTGCAGGTTGAGCGCCTTGCAGAGATGGTCCTCGATGTAGCGTTTGACGTCGAAGACGGCCTTCATGGTGTCCATGGGACTGAGCAGCGGCTGATAGTCGCGGGGCAGTGCCTTTTCGACCTCGGGGTAGGTGCTGATCCCCGGGCCGGCCAGATCGGCCTTCTTCTCAAGCGTTGCGGTGGACATGCCTGTCTCCTGGAAGTGAGTGTCCTGCGCCAAATGCCGCAGGCCCCCGCTCGCAGAACTCCCTCGTGTGGCCTGCCGCCGGTGCGAGGCGCTCCGCGCGCCGGCGTGACACTCTCATGGTGGCAAACCGTATGCCCCGGCGGCGTCCCGGCGGGTATCTGTAGCTGGACACGGCGGGTCCGCGTAGAATGCGGTACGCGCCTGCCGAGACTTCCAGAACGGCGCCGGGGCTCACGTCGAAAATGTCACGTACAAACACCGTCGAACTCCAACTGCCGCCGGCGTCCGGGGTAAGCGTCGCTCGGTCCGAGTCCGGTTCCGGCGGCGGCGGGCCTGGCGAGGCGGGGGCCGGGTGGGCCGACGTTCTTCGCGTGGCGCAGGCTGCCTATGACGGCCTTCCGTGGACTTGCCGAGAGGGCTTCCGGGACGTGCTGGAGCGCACGCCCGCGAACGTTTGGGGGGCGCCCGAACGGCAGGGCTGGCGGCTGATCAAGCAGAACGCCCTGCGGTCGGTGTGGCGCGGCGTGCTCGAGGGGCGCGCGTACTACCTGAAGTACTACCGCACGCGCGGACTGGACGTCCTGCGGGCATTGTGGCGCGTCCCCGGTTGCCGCAGCGAATGGGCCAGCGGCCTGTACGCCCTGCGGTTCGGCATCGCCGCCGTGCGCCCCGCCGGCTACACGACGCGGGTGCGCTGCGACGGGCGCACGGGCGCGCTGCTGGTGACGGAGGCGTTGGAGCCCGCGCACACCCTGAGCGAATTCTGGCGGATGATCGCGGCGGACGGCGACGCGTGCCGCCGCCGCGAGGACACAGCGCAGCTCTGCGACCTGCTCGGTGAACTGATTGCCCGGGCCCACCAGGCGGGCTTCGAGCACATCGACATGCACGCGAACAACATCCTGGTGCAGCCGGTGGCGCCGCGGCGGTACCGGGCGGCGCTGGTCGACCTGCACAGCGCGCGGCTCGGCTCGCCGCTCAGCGACGCCGCCGTCGTTCGTAACCTGGCCCAGCTCAACCAGTGGTTCGCCCGGCACAGCAGCGTTGGCGACCGGCTGCGCTTCCTGCGCGCCTATCTGCGCTGGCGCGGCGAGTACGAGGCCGAGTTTCCGCACGGGCGGGCCCTTGGCCTGGATTTCGAGCAGCTTGTGCGCGCCCTCAAGGATGCGGCCCGGCGGCACGCCGAGCGCCTCTGGGCGCAGCGCGACCGGCGGCTGGGGCGCGGCGGACGGTACTACGGGCGTGTGACGCTGGGCGGCGGCTGGTCGGCGCAGGTGCTCGTGCGCTGCAAGCACGCCGTCAGCGAATCGCCGGCCTCGCGGCTCGTGCTGGAGCGCGAATGGTGGCGGCGGCAACTGCGGTCGCCGCTGGCCTGGTTCGCCGAGGATGCGCCGGCGTGCAAGGCTTCGCACTCCGCGGCCGTGACGCGCGCCGTGCTGAGCACGGGCGACGGCGCGGCCCTGCCGGTGATCATCAAGCGGCCGCTGGGCCGGAACGTCTGGCGACGGCTGCGGCTGCTGGTTGCGCCGTCGCGCAGCGCCCGCGGTTGGAAGATGGGGCACGCGCTGCTGCATCGCGACCTTCCGACGGCGCGGCCGCTGGCGCTGCTCGAACGGCGGCTGGGGCCGCTGGTGCTCGACAGCCTGCTGCTGACGGAAGCGATTCCCGGGGCCCAGGACCTGGAGACTCACCTGAGGTCCGCGCCGCGACGGCTGAGCCCGGCGGACTGGCATCGGCACAAGCGCGGCCTGGCCGCCGCGCTCGCCGTGCAGGTTCGCCGGCTGCAAGAGCGAGGCTTCATCCATCGCGACTGCAAGGCGGGCAACCTGCTGGTTCTGCCGGGGCCGGGGCCGAGGCTGGCCTGGATCGACATGGACGGCCTGCGGCGCAGGCCGGCGGCGGCGGCGCTCGATCATCATCGTGCCCTGGCGAGGTTGCACGTGAGCCTGCTGGGCGTCGCGGGGCTGACGCGCAGCGACCGTTTGCGTTTCCTGCGCGCGTATTGCGCAGGGTTCGGACGCGGCCCGCGCGAATGGCGCGCGGTCTGGCGAGCCGTCGCGCGGCTCTCGGAGGAGAAGCTCGCGGCGGCGCCGGCGCGGCGGGAGTGGAAACTGCGGCGCTACGGGCGGACGTGAGCGGTGCGCTGAGGCCGGGGCCGGAACGGGCGCGGCGCGGATCGGGTTCTGAGATAGTCTCGTGTGTCCGCTTGCGGCGGGGTTGCGGACCGCCCGGCTCTGGCGCGGAGCCAGGGTCAGGGCAGGGCGACGATCACCTTCAGTTCGATCGCGATCGGCGTCGGCAGCGAGGTGACTTCGACCGTCGTGCGCGTCGGGTTCGGGTTGCCCGGGCCGGAAAAATGCTCGGCGTACAGCCGGTTGTAGACCGCGAAGTCGTCCTTCATGTTCGTCAGGAACGTCGTCACGTCCAGGATGTCCTCCCAGCGCGCTCCCGCGTCCTCGATGATCCAGCGCAGGTTCTCGAACACCGCGCGGCACTGCGCCGCGATGTCGTAGGCGACGACCGCGCCGTGCTCATCCAGCGTCACACCGGGAATCCCCCGCTGCCCGCGCTGCCGCGGCCCCATGCCGGAGATGAACAGCAGTTTGCCGAATCGCTTCGCGTGCGGGTAGGCGCCCACCGGCTCCGGGCCGCGCGGGCTGTTGAACGTCTCGTGCATCGTGCGTCGCTCTCCGCGTTCAACGCCTCCGTCAACCCCGCGCTCATGGCGTGCGGCTTGCACGCTCAAGCCGGTCGCGGATCGCCAGCCACGAATCCTTCGCCGGCGGCTCGTCCACGATGATGTACTCTACACCCTCGCCGTCCAGCTCGTGCAGCGCCGCGTAGAACCGGGCCGAGTACGCCCCCGCGTCCGCCGGCATCACGATCCGCCGCAGCCGCGAGTCGGCCGGCGGCCGCGGCGCGGCATCGACGCCGAACGTCAGCCACCCCACCCGTCGGCCAGCGGCCAGCAGCTCGGCGACGCGCTGCGCGGCGTCGGCGCGGTGCTCGAGCCGGGCCCGCGGCGCGTAGTGCCGGCTCATCCGGCCCGGCGAGCGCTCCGCCGCCGCGGGTTCGGTGGAGCCCGCGGGCGCGGCGGTGTCCGGCTTCGCCGGGCCGCCTCCGCCGCGCGCCACGCACACCGGTGCGCCGAGCAGGTCGCTGAGGCGGCTGGGCGAAAGCAGTCCGAGCCTAAGAACGCATGCGGGACGAACGGTCAGATCGATGACAGTGGATTCGATGCCGCCGGGGGTCGGGCCGGCGTCGAGCAGCAGGTCGAGGCGGTCGGCGAGGGCGCTGGCCAGCACGTGCTCCGCGCGGGTGGGTGACAGCTCGCCGGAGCGGTTGGCGCTGGGTGCGGCGATGGGGACGTCGGCGGCTCGCAGCAAGGCGAGGGCGACGGGGTGGTCGGGCACGCGCAGCGCGACGGTTGGGCCGCCGGCGGTGACGATGCCGGGAACGCGGTCGTGCTTCGTGACGACGAGCGTGAGCGGGCCGGGCCAGCAGGCGTGGGCGAGCGTGTCGGCTTCAGGCGGCCAATCGAGCGCCAGAGCGCGGGCGGCCGCGGCGTCGCGGGCGTGGACGATGAGCGGGTTTGCCGGTGGCCGGCCCTTGGCCTCGAAGATCCGCTGAACAGCCGCGGGGTCGAGCGCGTTGGCGCCGAGGCCGTAGACGGTCTCGGTGGGGAACGCGACGAGGCCGCCGGCGCGAAGGCACTCGGCCGCGCGGCGGATGGCGTGTGGTCCGGGCGCCTGGGGGTCGATGCGCAGGAGCCGGTCTAGTCGACGACCCAGGTGTCGCCCTCGTTGAAGAGGTCGTCAAGCGAGCGCGGGCCGAGCTTCTGGCTGACGGCGGCGATCTGATCGACGAGCAGGTTCTCGTAGGTTGGCAGTTGGATGGCGCGGTAAACGCCCATGGGCTCCGGGAACTCGGGGTGGCGCATGCGTGAGAGCAGGTAGGCGAGCGTCGGCTCCGGGGCGCGTTCGTCGTGGATGAGGAGGTCGTCGGCGGTGATGCCGCTGCCGAGCTCGACGACTTCCGGGTGGGTGCCGTTGAGCCGGATGCCCTTGTTGCGCTCCTTGCCGAAGATCATGGGCTTGCCGTGTTCGAGGTAGAGCACGTGGTCGTCGCGGACCTGGCGGTCGGAGGCGTAGTCGAAGGCCTCGTGGTTGTAGACGTTGCAGTCCTGGTAGATCTCGACGAAGGCGGTGCCCTGGTGCTCGGCGGCGCGTTTGAGCACGTACTGCTGGTACTTGACGTCGACGTCGACGCAGCGGGCGACGAAGGTGACTTCGGCGCCGATGGCCACGCTGATCGGGTGCATCGGGTAGTCGATCGACCCGAAGGGCGTGCTCTTGGTCTTCTTGCCGAACTCGCTCGTCGGCGAGTACTGCCCCTTCGTCAGGCCGTAGATGCGGTTGTTGAAGAGGATGATCTTCAGATTGACGTTGCGGCGAATGGTGTGCAGCAGGTGGTTGCCGCCGATGCTCAGCCCGTCGCCGTCGCCGGTGATCACCCAGACGTTGAGGCCGGGGTTGGCGATCTTGACGCCGGTGGCGATGGCCGGGGCGCGGCCGTGGATGCCGTGCACGCCGTAGGTGCTCATGTAATAGGGGAAGCGCGAGGAGCAGCCGATGCCGGAGACGAAGACGGTGTTCTCGCGCGACAGGCCGAGCTCGGCGAAGACCTTCTGCATCTGGTTGAGGATGGCGTAGTCGCCGCAGCCGGGGCACCAGCGCACTTCCTGGTCGCTCTTGAAATCCTTGACAGTCAGCGTCTTGACCTGCGACACGTCAACGTCCTCCGAGAAGTTCCTCGATGCGGCTGACGATCTCGCCGACGATGAAGGGCCGGCCCTGAACCTTGTGCAGCCCCACGCACGGAATGCAGAAGCGGCCCTGGAGCATGAACTGGAGCTGCCCCATGTTCAGCTCGCAGACCAGCACGCGCCGGAAACGCCGCAGGAGCTGCTCGACGTTGCCCGGCATCGGGTTCAACCAGCGCAGGTGCATGTGCGAGACGCTGTGGCCGGCCTCGCGCATGCGCTCGCAGGCGGTGCGCACGCTGCCGTACGTGCCGCCCCAGGAGACCAGCAGCAATTCGCCGCTCTCGTCGCCGAAGACCTCCTGCTCCGGAATCTGCGTCGCCACGTTGGCGACCTTCTCCGCCCGCAAGTTCACCATCCGCTGGTGGTTCTCCGGCTCGTAGTTCACGTTGCCCGTCACGTCCTGCTTCTCCAGCCCGCCGATGCGGTGCTCGAGCCCCGGCGTCCCGGGAATCGCCCACGGCCGCGCGCCCAGCTCGTCGCGCCGATAGGGCTGGAAATCCGCCGCCTCCTGCGCGTGCCGCACCTCGATCGGCGCGATCTCGCCCGACGCCATGATCCGCCACGGCTCCGACCCGTTGGCCAGGTAGCCGTCGGTCAGCAGGATGACGGGCGTCATGAAGCGCACGGCGATGCGGACGGCCTCAATCGCGGCATGGAAGCAGTCCGCCGGGGATTGCGCGGCGATGACCGGCACGGGGCATTCGCCGTTGCGGCCGAGGATCGCCTGCCAGAGGTCGGCCTGCTCGGTCTTGGTCGGGAGCCCGGTGCTCGGGCCGCCGCGCTGGACGTTGACGATCACCAGGGGCAGTTCGGTCATGACGGCCAGGCCGATCGCCTCCTGCTTCAGGGCGACGCCGGGGCCGCTCGTGCCCGTGACGCTGATGGCGCCGGCGTAGGCCGCGCCGATGGTGGCGCAGATGGCGGCGATCTCGTCCTCGGCCTGGAAGGTGCGGACGTCGAAGTTCTTGTTGGCGGAGAGCTCGTGCAGGATGTCGCTGGCCGGGGTGATGGGGTAGGAGCCGTAGAAGAGCGCCTTTCCGGCCTTGCGCGCCGCGGTGATCAGCCCGATCGCCAGGGCCTGATTGCCGGTCAGGTTGCGATACCTGCCGGGCGCGAGGCGGGCGCGGTTGACCTTGTACCGTACGGGGAACAGCTCGGCGGTCTCACCGAAGTTGTAGCCGGCCTTGAGCGCGAGCGTGTTGGCCTCGGCGACGGCGGGAACCTTGCCGAACTTGGAATGAATCCAGTTGAGCGTGGTGTCGAGCGGGCGGTCGAAAAGCCAGAACACGAGGCCCAGCGCGTAGAAGTTGCGGCAGCGGGCCGATTCTTTCGATCCGAGACCGGCTGGGACGACCGCTTCCAGCGTGTGCTTGGTGATGGGCACCTTGTAGACGCGGTAGGGCTTCAGCTCGCCGCTTTCGAGCGGGTTCTGGTCGAACTTCGCCAGCTTCAGGTTCGTGGCGGTGAACTCGTCGGTGTTCACGATCAGGATGCCGCCGTCGATCAGGTCCTTGATGTTCGTGCGCAGCGCCGCCGGGTTCATCGCGATCAGCGCATCGACCTGGTCGCCGGGCGTGTGAATCGGGTGGCTGCTGAAGTTGATCTGAAAGCCCGAGACGCCCGCCAGCGTGCCCGCCGGCGCACGGATCTCCGCCGGAAAATCCGGCAGTGTGCTCACGTCGTTCCCGAACACGGCGGAGGTGTTCGTGAACTGCGTGCCGGCGAGCTGCATGCCGTCGCCGGAGTCACCCGCGAAGCGGATGGCGGCGTGCTGCAACTCGGTCGTGGCTTTCGAGCGGTGGTGGCTGTCCTGGGCGGTCGTGGCGGTGGTCATCGCTGTGGCTGACTCCCGGCGGTCGCGGGTCGACGGGCGGACGCGCCCCGGCCTGGGACACGCCCCGCGTCAACGGCGGCACACAAGATGAAGATTATACGAGCCGCGTTCATGGTCTCACGCGCGAGCGTGCGGAACCGAACGTAAGAAGCCAAGGATACATTCACGCTGTAATTATTACTAGCTCAATCGGTGGGAACGCCCCGGAACAGGCGTTCGGCGGGCGGATTCTGCGCCACGGGGGGCTTCCCGGCGGCCGGCGGCGTTCTTGTTTGCCGCGCCCGCGGGCCATATGCTCCGAGCGAACGTGGAGGAGCGACCGCCAACCACCGACGGGGTGCCCAACGCATGACATTCGAGCCCGCCGAACGTCTAAAGGCCCTGCCGCCTTACCTGTTCGTCGATATCGACAGGAAACGCCGGGCCCTCATCGAGGCCGGCGCGGACGTCATCAGCTTCGGCGTCGGCGACCCGGACCAGCCCACGCATGCGTTCATCATCGAGCGCCTGCGCCAGGCCGCCGGCAACCCGGTTCATCACCGCTACCCGCACGACCAGGGCTGGCCGCCCTTCCGCGCCGCCGCCGCGCGTTTCATGCAGCGGCGATACGGCGTTCAACTGGACGAGAATCGGCAGATTCACGCACTGATCGGGACGAAAGAGGGGCTGGGTCACCTGCCGCTCGCGGTTGTGAACCCGGGGCGCACGGTGATCGTTCCCGATCCGGGGTACCCCGTGTATCGCTCGGGCACGATCTTCGCCGGCGGCGTGCCGTGGACGATGCGACTGAGCGAGGAGCGCGGCTGGCTGCCGGATCTGTCGGCGATTCCGAGCGACGTGGCCCGCGCGGCCGTGATGCTCGTCATCAACTATCCGAACAACCCGACCGGGGCGGTCGCGAGCCCGGCGTTCCTGCGCGAGGCGCTCGCGTTCGCCCGCCAGCACGAACTGCTCCTCGTTCAGGACGCCGCCTACAACGAGATGTATTTCGACGAGCCGGCGCCGAGCGTGCTGGCGATTCCTGGTGCGGCGGACTTTGCGGTCGAGCTGCACTCGCTTTCGAAGACGTTCAACATGACCGGCTGGCGGCTGGGGTTCATTGCCGGCAACGCCGACGTGATCGCGGCGCTGGGCAAGATCAAGGCCAACATGGACAGCGGGCAGTTCGGCGCCATCCAGGAGGCGGGCGCCGCGGCGCTGGAGGGCTACGGCCGGCCGGAGCTGGCGGCGAGCCGGGCGATGTACCGCGAGCGGGCGCAGGTGATGGCCGCGGGGCTGGGCGAGATGGGCTTCCGCGTGCGCCAGCCGCGGGCCACCTTCTATCTCTGGGCGGGGGTGCCCGTTGGGCACGATGCGCTCGGCGTGGTAAACAAGCTGCTCGAAGAGGCGGCGGTCGTGTGCATTCCGGGCACGGGTTTTGGTGAGGCGGGCGAGGGCTACGTGCGCTTCGCGCTGACGGTGGACGTGCAGCGCATCCGCGCGGCCCTTGAGCGCATGCGGAAGCTGCGATGGTAGGATTGGCGCAGGGCTGCGGCGTGTTCATCGGCCTGGGCTCCAACCTCGGGCCGCGCGAGGCGCACATCTGCGGTGCGCTCGACGAGCTTCACGCGCACGCGCGCATCCGCGTCGCCGCCTCTTCCTCGCTGCACGAGACCGGCGCGGTCGGCGGCCCGCCGGGGCAGCCGCGCTACCTGAACGCGGTGGCGGAGCTGGAGTGCGAGCTGGACGCGCGCGAGCTGCTGCGCGTGATGCAGGAGATCGAACGCCGGCACGGGCGCGCCCGTGACGTGCGGCACGGACCGCGGACGCTCGACCTCGACCTGCTGATCTACCATGACCTGGTGATCGACGAGCCCGGCCTGCTGACGCCCCATCCGCGCCTCTGGGAGCGCGAGTTCGTGCTGGCGCCGCTGCGCGAAGTGTGCGGCGTGGAGCAGTTCGCGGGCGTCTTCAGCGGCGTGGTCGGGCCGCGCCGGCGACGTGATCGCGACGGCCGGCGGGTCGCGCTGAGCGCGGCGGCGGCGTGCGGCGGGGCGGACGCGGCACCGGGGGCCGGCCTGTGAACGCGCCCCGGACGCGGCCGAGCCCCGAGCACACGCCGGAAGCGGAGCGCGTCTGGCTGCGGACGTATCGGCAGCGGTCGCGGCGGATCTGGCGCCAGCTCGTGCTGGTGGCGGTGGTGACGGTGGTGATCGTGATCCTGTCGCTGGCGCAGCGCGACCTCCAGGCTCAGCGCTGGGAGCGGCGCGAGCTGGACCGGCTGGCCGAGTCGCTTCAAAGCCGGCTGGCGACGGAGGGAGGCGCGGTCGACCTGGTGGCGCTGATGCGGCTGGATGATCCGCTCTGGAACCGCTACCAGTTCAACGACGGGTACGCGCGGCAGGGCTGGCGCGGCAGCGAGATCGGCGTGGGCTGCTCGCGCAGTGTCGTCGCGCTGTTTCTGAAGGAGGACGGCCGGTTCGTGCTGCTGTTCGACGGTGCGGCGTACCGCGTCGAGTGGCTGACCGAGCGCGAGTTCCGCCGGCGGGCGGCATCCCTGGGGCTGGAGCTGGCGCTGCGCGACGGGTAGCGGAGGCGACGGGGCCGGATGGATCGCTTCGAGTATCGCGACGGGCGGCTCTGGTGTGAAGAGACGCCGGCAGCCACGCTGGCCGAGCGCTTCGGCACGCCGCTCTATGTGTACTCGCAGGACACGCTGCTGACGCACTACGACCGCGTGCAAGCGGCGTTCGCGGAGCTCGATCCGCTCATCTGCTACTCGATCAAGTGCTGCCAGAACATCCACCTGCTTCGGCTCCTGGCGCAGCGCGGCAGCGGGTTCGACGTGGTCAGTGGCGGCGAGCTGCACCGGGCGCGCCTCGCGGGCGCCGAACCGTCCCGGATCGTGTTCGCCGGCGTCGGCAAGACGGATCAGGAACTGACCGAGGCGCTGCAAGCCGCCGTGGGCTGGCTCAATGTCGAGTCGGAGTCGGAGATGGAGCAGCTCTCGCGGATCGCAGAAGCGCTCGATCTGCAACCGCGCGCGGCGCTGCGCGTGAACCCCGACGTCGATCCGAAGACCCACGTCTACACCACAACCGGGAAGCGCGAGACGAAATTCGGCGTCGATCTGGAACGGGCCGCCGCGGTTTTTCAACGCTACGGCCTGCGCGCGGGTCAGAACATGCGCGGGCGCGTGCGACTGACGGGCCTGCATCTGCACATCGGCTCGCCGGTGAATGACCCGCAGCCGTACGCGGAGAGCATCGGCCGGGCGCTCGAGCTGATTCGGACGCTGCGCGGCAGCGGGTTCATGATCGACACGCTTGATGTCGGCGGCGGATTCGGGGCGTTCTACGTTGGGGGCGAGGCGCCGGCCGCCAGCGAGTACGCGCGCGTGATCGTGCCGTTGTTGAAGGACCAGAGCCTGCGAGTCATTCTCGAACCGGGCCGGTCGATCGCCGCCAATGCGGGCATCCTCCTGACGCGCGTGTTGCATACGAAATCTTCCGGTGCGCGGCGATTCGTGATCGTCGATGCGTCGATGAACGAGCTGATCCGCCCTGCCCTGTACGACGCCTATCATTTCATCTGGCCCGCCGAGGCCGCCGGGTGCAGCCCGGTCTCGCGCGGGGTGCAGCAGCCGCACGCGGGCCTGACGCCCAGCGACGTCGTCGGGCCCATCTGCGAGAGCGGCGATTTCCTGGCCAAGGCGCGGCCGCTGCCCGGCCTGCGCCGCGGAGACCTGCTCGCCGTCTTCACCGCCGGAGCCTACGCGATGACCATGGCCAGCCAATACAATTCGCGGCCTCGCGCGGCGGAGGTGCTGGTTGCGGGCGCGGAGGCCCGCCTTGTGCGCCGTCGCGAGACCTACGACGACCTCGTGCGTGCGGAGTTGGAGCCGGGTGCGGAGGCTGGCGCCTGATCCGGCGTCGTCGTGGGCCAAGGCGGCGGCCGAGTGAGGGTCATGAGCGTCCCGGTCCATCACGACCTCGACCAGTTCACGCCGCCGGCCGCGGGCGCCGCGCTGACCATCGGCAACTTCGACGGCGTCCACCTCGGGCACCAGCGGCTGGTCACGCAGGCGGCGCAGGCCGCCGCGGCGCGCGGGGCGCTGCCGGTGGCGCTCACGTTCGAGCCGCACCCGGCGACGGTGCTGGCGCCGCACCGGGCGCCGCCGCGGCTGACGACGCCGGCGGAGAAGGCAGCGCTGCTGGGGTGGGCTGGGATCGGCGCGGTGATCGCTCTGAGGAGCGACCGGGAGTTGTTCGCGGCCGGACCGCTCGAGTTCCTGGAGCGCGTGGTTCGGCGGTGCCGGGTGATTCACCTGGTCGAGGGCGAGAGTTTTCATTTTGGCAAGGGACGGGCCGGGTCGGTGGAGACGCTGCGCGAGCACGCGGAGCGCCTCGGTTACGGCCTGACCATCGTGCCGCCGGTGGCGTGCGGGCAACTCCCGGGCAACCCGACGATCAGCAGTTCCGCGATCCGCGAGGCGCTGCAAGTCGGCCGCGTGCGCGACGCCGGCGCGATGCTCGGCCGGCCCTACCGGATCGTGGGCGTCGTGGGGCACGGCGAGAGCCGCGGCGCGGCGCTGGGGTTTCCGACCGCGAACCTGGAGGGCGTGCCGCAGCTTGTGCCGGGCTACGCGGTGTACGCGGCGATCGCCGAGCTGCCAGACGGTTCGCGTCATGGCGCGGTGGTGAACATCGGCCCGCAGCCGACATTCGGCCAGCAGGAAGCGCGCATCGAGGCGCATCTGCTGGATTTTTCGGGCGACCTGCGCGGGCAGCGCCTGGCGTTGCACCTGATCGACGCGTTGCGCAATCAGCGGCGGTTCCCCGGCCCGACGGAGCTTGTGGCACAGCTTCACGAGGACGTGTCGCGCGGCCGGGACGTGCTTCGGACGGGGCCGACCGACCCGCCGCGCATTCCGCTGGAATAGTTCAGTTCCTGTGGGAGAAGGCTTGCACGGGCTCAGGGCTTGTGCTATTTTCCATTAGGACTACAAGATATGGGACTGCTCAATGTGTCAAGGGAAGGACACGCACCAGTCACCCGGGACGGATCCGTGTATCTGAAGCGCATCACGCTGCACGGCTTCAAGAGCTTCGCTGACCGGACGGAGTTCGAGTTCGGCTCCGGCCGCACTGGGATTGTCGGACCGAACGGCTGCGGCAAGAGCAACGTTCTGGACGCGGTGCGCTGGGTTCTGGGCGAGCAGTCGGCCAAGACGCTGCGCGGCGCGAAGATGCTCGACGTGGTCTTCGCCGGCTCACGAACGCGGAAGCCGGCGACGTTCGCCGAGGTGCAGCTTACGTTCGACAACACGTGTCGCACGCTCGCCAGCGACGAGCCGGAGGTCACGATCGGCCGCACGCTGTACGCCAGCGGCGACAGCGAGTACCGGATCAACGGCAATGCCTGCCGGCTGCGGGACATCCGCGAGCTGTTCCTCGACACGGGGATCGGCCTCGACGCCTACAGCGTGATCGAGCAGGGCAAGGTCGATGCGCTGCTTCAGGCCAGCCCGCAGCAGCGCCGCGAGATCTTCGAGGAAGCCGCCGGCATCAGCCGCTATCGCGTCCGCCGGGCCGAGGCGGCCCGCAAGCTGGAGCGAACGCAGAACAACCTGCTGCGCCTGCACGACGTGATCGAGGAGCTCGAGCGCCGGCTGCGCAGCGTCAAGCTCGCCGCCGGCAAGGCGCGCAGCTTCAAGGAATACGACGGGCGGCTGCGCGAGCTGCGCTGCTCGTTCTCGCTGGCCGAGTATCACACGCTCCAGGCGGCCCGGCGCTCGAACCAGGCGAAGGCCAGCGCCCTCGGCGACGTGCTGGGCGCCAGGCGCGTCGAGCTGGCGCGCTTCGACGCCGCCGCCAGCGAGCTGGCCCATGAGCTGCAATCGTTCGACGAGCGCGTGCAGGCGGTGACGGCGACGCTCGCCGGCCTTCAGGGAGAGACGGCGGCGCTTTCCGAGCGCATCGCCCAGGAGCAGCGGCGCGCCGCCGAGTTCGCCGAAGCACGGGATCGTCACGCGGCCGAGGCCGTCTCCGCCGATCAGCAGGCCGAGCAGCTCGCCCGCCAGTTGACCTCGCAGGAGGACGCGCTGCTGGCCCTGCGCTCCGCCGAGCAGGCCCAGGCCGACGTTGTCGCCGGCCTGCGACGGGCGCGGACCGACGCCGAGGCGCAGCGCGAAGCCGTCCGCGGCCGGTGGCGCGAGGAGTCTGCCGCCGCCGCCGAGATCGAGCAGGAGATCGCCCGCGCCGACCAGCAGGCCGGTTTCTGCCGGCAGGAGCTCGAAAGGCTGGCGCAGCGGCGGGCGCAGCTCGCAAAGCGGCGCGTCGAGCTGGAGGCGGACATCGCCGACGCCCAGCGCCGGCACGCGGCGATCGAAGGCGCATCGCTGACAAGCGAAGAGCGCCGGCGCTCGCTGGCGGCCGCGGTCGAGCAGGCCGATGCGCAGATTCTGGCGCTCCAGCGGCAGCTCTCCGAGCTGTCGGGCCAGGTGGCCGCGGTCAAGGAGCAGCGCAGCGCGCTGCTGTCGCGGCTGAGCGTGCTGGAGGAGCTCGACGAGCGGCAAGAGGGTGTGGACGCGGCCGTGCGCGCCATCTTGTCCTGGCCGGAGGAGCGGCGCGCCGAGGCGGGCGTGGTCGGCCTGGTGGGGGACCTGCTGCGCATCGACGATCCGCGGGCCGCGACGCTCCAGGCGGTGCTGGCGCGGTTCGAGAACATGCTGGTCGTGCGCGAGCTGAGCCGGTTCGTCCAGGCCGCGCGCGAAATGCGCGAGCCCGCGGGGCCGGTCGGCGTGCTGGGTCTCGATCGCCTGCCGGCGCCGGCGCGCGACCGCACGTTCCGCAGCGCGATCAGCTTCGTGGCTTACGCGGCGGACTGGGTAAGTTGTGACGACGCGCACCGCGACCTGGCCGAGCACCTGCTGGGGCGGACCGTGGTCGTGGAGAGCGTCGCGCACGCCCTGTTGCTCGCGGCAGGGGGGCAAACCGGGCTGGAATTCGTCTCGCTCGACGGCTGCGCCGTGAGCAGCGACGGGCGCCTTGTGCTCGGGTCGAACCGCGGCGCCGCGGGGCTGATCCGCCGGCAGGCGGAGATTCGCCAGTTGCGGGCGCAGCGCGACGAAGTCGAGACGTCGCTGGAACGGCTGGTGCGCGCCTGCGCCGCCGCGGAGCGGCGGCTCGACGACTTGCAGACGCAGCGCGGGGCGCTGCTCGACGAGAGCGCGGCGCTCCAGCGGGAAGGCCTGGAGCGCCAGTCGCAGATGACCCGGCTGGCGGACGGCTTGTCGGCGGGCCGGCGCGAGCTGACCGCGCTCGATCGCGACCAGGCGGAGGCGGAGCGCGCCGGCGGCGACATCGAGCGGCAACTGGCCGCGCTGGCCCAGCAGCGCGAGCAGCTTGCGCGGCGCTGTGAGGACCATCGCGGGCGCAGCGCCGCCTGCGAGCAGGAGCTTGCCCGGGCCGAGCAGGACGCGGCCCGCGTTTCCGAGCGACTCACGGAAGCGCTGGTCGAGGCGGGCCGGACCGGCGAACGCCGCACGGCGGCGGAGGAGGCGCTGAACCGCCTGCGTGCGCAGGTCGTCGGGATGCAGTCGGCGGGGCGGCAGGCCGAGCGTCTCGCCGCGGACGCGCAGGAGCGCATGGCGATCGCCCGCGAGCAGCAGCAGGGCTGCCAGTCGCGGCAGGCGGCGCTGAGCGAGCGGATCGCGGCGTTGGAGGCCGAGGCGGGTCGGCTGCGCGCGGCGCGGGTGGGTTGCCGGGCGCGGCTGGAGCGTTGCAACGGCGTGCTGCGGGCGGTGCATCGCGAGATCGAGGAGGCTGAGCAGGTTCTGCGCGAGCGCGAGGTGGCGCTGCGCGAAAGCGAGGTGCGCTGCGAGAACCTGGTGACCCGCGTGTCGGAGGAGCTTGGGCTGAGCCTGGTCGAGCTGTACGCGGGCTATCAGCACAGCGAGCGCGACTGGGAGGCCGTCCGGGGCGAGATCGACGCGCTGCGCGAGAAGATCGCGCGGCTGGGGAACGTCAACCTCGATTCGCTGTCGGAGCTGGAAGAACTGACGCCGCGCTACGACGCGCTGGTGGCCCAGCGGGCGGACCTTCAGGATTCGCTGGCGCGTCTGGAGCGCCTGATCGGCGAGCTGGACGAGGAAAGCCGGGCGCGTTTCGCGGCGAGCTTCGAGGAAATCCGCGGGCACTTTCAGGAGCTGTTCCGTAAAGTGTTCGGCGGCGGAAAGGCCGATATCGTTCTAGAGGATCCTGCCAGCGCGCTGGAATGCGGGATCGAGATCATCGCGCGTCCTCCGGGAAAAGAGCCGCAGGCGTTGTCGCTGCTGTCGGGAGGCGAGAAGACGATGACGGCGATCGCGCTGCTGCTGGCGGTGTTCAGGAGCAAGCCGTCGCCGTTCGCGTTTCTCGATGAGGTCGACGCGGCACTGGACGAGGCGAACCTGGACCGGTTCAATATGGTCGTGGACGAGTTCACGGCAGAGTCGCAATTCATCGTCATCACGCACAACAAGCGCACGATGCAGCGCTCGGACGTGCTCTACGGCGTGACGATGGAGGAGCCGGGCGTGAGCAAGCGTGTCAGCGTCCGGCTCGAAGATCGTGTGGAGACGCCCGTGGGGGCGTGAATCCATTTCCGTTTCCTCTTTTTACGAGGTGCCATATGGCGAAGAAGAAGGCCAAGAAGAAGACGACTAAGAAGAAGGCCAGCAAGAAGAAGGCCAAGAAGCGTGCGAAGCGCGCCAAGTCGTCACCGATGATGTAGTCGGCACGGGTCGCAGCATTGCGAGCTTTCTCGGGCCGCCGCCGGCGCACCGCTGAGTGCCCCGGCCCATGTGCGGCTCACGCGCCACAAGCGCCCTCGGCGGCGCAGTCCGCCGCAAGGGCCACTAGAGCAGTCGCACGCTCGACCCGCACTCACGACCAATCATCGTAATGCAGGCGCGCAGGGCGCAGGACACGCAACGACAGTGCATCCTGCGCCTTGTGCGCCTGCGGCCGTTTCGTGGTTGGGGGGCCCCAGCCCGCATGGCCTGCGCGACAATCGGCCCGCCGCGCTTCCGCGTGCGCCGTGCCTTGAACGGCCTCACCTGCCCGCTTACATTGCCCCGGATGCCAGCGCCTTCGATCCTCCGTCATCGGCGTCCCGGTTGCGGCCTTCCACGGCCATGACCACCCTGCATGGCTACATCCTGCGCGACCTGCTCAAGGCCTTTCTGCTCACGCAGATCGCGCTCACGGCGCTGTTCACCGTCATCACGGGCGGCGGGCTCTGGGTGCGATACGAGGGTGTTTCCTCGGTTGACGCGCTCACGTTCATGCCGCTGGTCGTGCCGATCGTGCTGACCTTCACGATGCCGGTCGCGGCGCTCTTCGCCACCGCGCTCGTGTACGGCCGGCTCGCCGCGGACAACGAGTGGCTGGCGTGCCGGGCGGCGGGCCTGAACGTGCACCGGCTGTTTCTGTCGGCGATGCTGCTGGCCGTGTTCGTGACGGTCTTCACGCTGCTGGCCGGCAACTACTTCATCCCCGGGCTGGTGCGCGAGCTGACCTGGTCGTTGCAGTCCAACGTGCGCGACTTCGCCTTTCAGCAGCTCCGCAACAAGGGCCACATCCGCCAGCAGCAGCGGTTCTTCCTCACCGCCGAGGGCGTGTACGGCGTTCCGCGCGATCAGCTCGAGCAACGCGGGTTTCCGACGGGGCCGGGCTTCAGCTACATCCTGGTTGAGGGGCCGACGTTCCTCCAGCTCAGCCCGGGCGGCGACGTCGAGCGCTTCACGGTGGCGCAGTCGGGGCTGTGCCAGTTCGACGCGACGGGACGCGACGTGCGCGTCACTCTGTGGGTCTCGCAGGCGCGGGACTTCACCCCCGCCAGCGTCGTCAACGTCAGCGGCCAGAAGATCGGCACCATCACCTTCCCGATCCCGCTGCCGAACAAGCCCGCCTGGCAGGATCTTGAAACGCTGCGGCGCTGGCGCGTCGAGCCCTGGCACGGCGACAAGATCACCGAGGCCACGCGCGCCTTCATCGACGAGCTGACCGTCAGCCGCGTCTACGCCGAGTGCCGCCGGCAGCTCGCCGCCGGCGCGCTCGAGCTCTCCGACGGCCAGAGCCGGCGTTTCCGCGTGTCGGCGGGCGAGGTGCGCGTGGCGCGCGGCGACCGGCCGCTGCTGCACGAGGCGCGCGTCGAGGAGCGCGATGCCTCGGGCCGGCTGCTGCGCCGCTTCGAGGCGCCGCGCGCCCACATCACGGCCCACCCGGTTCCCAACGGCCCCCCGCTGATCGAGGTCGAGCTCGCCGCCCAGGGCGACCGGCGCCTGCTGGAGATCGACCCGGCGAGCGGCGGCCAGGTGGCTCGCGACCGGCCGCTCACGATCGACGCCGTCACGCCCGAGGCCCTGCGCCAGGAGCTCGGCGCCTTTACCCCGCAGGCCGTGTTCGACGAGCGCGTCGAGCTGCCGCTGACCGGCGAGCTGAGCGACAAGCGCCTGGGGCTGCTGGCTTCGGGCGAGACGTTCCGGCGGAAGATCGACGCGCAGATTCAGTTTCGCCTGGGTTTCGCGTCGAGCGCGCTGGTGACGGTGCTGATGGGCGCCGTGCTGGGCGTGATGTTCCGCGGTTCGCAGGCCCTGGCGGCGTTCGCGCTGGCGTGCGTGCCGTTCGGGATCGCCCTGATCCTGATGTTCATGGGGCGGCAGCTAGGCGAGAACCGCGGCACCGAGCTGGCCGGCCTGATCGTCACCTGGGGCGGCCTGGCGGGCGTCGCCCTGACCGACCTCGTGCTGATGAGACTCGGCGTGCCGCGCTAGCGCGGCGGAGCGTGCATGAGCATCCTCGACCGCTACATCGCGAAGACTTTCCTGACGAGCTACCTGCTTTTGCTGGCCGTGCTGATCGGGCTGGTCGTGCTGCTGCACCTGCTCGTCAACATCGACGAGCTGACCCAGGACAGCGCGCTCTCGGCCGGACAGGTCGTTGGGCTGATCGCCGACTACTACGCGCACAACCTGCCGCTGTACTACTCGCAGCTCGGCGGCCCGCTGCTGGCGATCTCGGCTGCCTTCACGCTGGCCGTCATGCTGCGCAACAACGAGATGACCGCCCTGGTCGCCTCCGGCTTGCCGTTGCAGCGCCTGCTCGCGCCGCTGCTGGTCTGTGCGATCGCGCTGCTGGCCCTGTGGATCGCCAACCGCGAGCTGCTCATCCCCGCCTGGGCTCACCAGATCGCACGCACCCACGGACAGATGATGGGCCGCGAGACCGGCGGCGTGTACTGCGTCCGTGACGAACGCAACGCGCTGCTCACTGCGCTGCGGCTTTTTCCACGCGATGGCAGGCTCGAAGGCGTCTACATCGTCGAGCCGCCGGAAACCGGCCGCCCGGCCGTCGCCGGCGAGCTGCCTTCGCGCCTCATCGTCGCGGACCACGCTGTCTACGACCCGCAGCGCCGCGTCTGGCGCCTGGCGCGCGGCCGGCGTCTGGCGGCGGCGGTCGCGCCGGCCGGCCCGGCGGAGCTCGGAGACCCGATCCGCCAGGAGCCGGTCGATGAGTACCCGTTCGGGCTGACGCCGGCCGAGCTGGCGCTGCGCCAGCGGTCGGAATGGGCCGACCTGCTCAGCCTGCGGCAGATGAACGACCTGCTGGCCAGCGGCTTGCCGAACCGGCTGGCGATCGAAGTCAGCCGCCACGTCCGGCTGACCTATCCGCTGAACCAGTTGACGCTGCTGCTGCTGGTGGTGGCGTTCTTCCTGTCGCGTGAGCCGCGCAACGTGCTGGTCGCGGGCGGGCAGGCGCTGCTGCTGGGCGGGCTTTTTTTTGTGCTGACGTTCGCGGTCGGGGGGCTGGTCAGCGACGAGCGCTGGGCGGCGCTGGCCGCGTGGGCGCCGATCCTGTTGTTTGCGCCGGTCGCGGTGCTGAACCTCGCCAACGTGCGCACCTGACGCGCGCGGCCGGCGCGCAGCCGCGCGCCGGTCGAATCAGCTCTGGCGGACGGGGCGCGGCGCGGCGAGCCGCGAAGCGATCATGCCCGCGGCCAGGACGACGGCGATGAATGCGAGCGACAGGTCGATGCGGATGTGCACGTGGTGCTCCAGCAGCATCTTGACGCCCACGAAGAGCAGCACGACGACCAGGCTGTGCTTGAGATAGCGGAAGTGCGCCAAGAGGCCCGAGAGGGCGAAGTAGAGCGTCCGCAGGTTGAGGATCGCGAAGACGTTCGACGTGAAGACGATGAACGGGTCGCGCGTGAAGCCGAACACCGCGGGGATCGAATCCACGGCGAAGATCACGTCGCTGCTCTCGATCACGATCAGCGCCACGAAGAGCGGCGTCATGGCCAGCCGGCCGTCGACGCGGGTGAAGAAGCGCTCGCCGTCGAAGCGCGGACTGACCGGGAAAAAGCAGCGCGCCAGCCGCACCAGCGGGTTCCGGTCGGGCTCGAGGTGCTCGTCGTGCAGCCAGAGCATCTTGAGCGCGCTGACGACCAGCAGCCCGCCGAATACGTAGACGATCCAGTCGAAGCGCGCGATGAGCGCCGCGCCGGCGACGATCATCGCCGCCCGCATCAGCAGCGCGCCGACGATGCCCCAGAACAGCGCGCGGTGCTGATATTCGCGCGGCACGCGGAAATAGGCGAAGATCAGCGCGATGACGAAGACGTTGTCGAGGCTGAGCGCCTGCTCGACCAGCCAGCACGTCAGGAACTGGAGCAGCGCCGTCTCGCCCGAGAGCGGCGCCGGGCCGCTGTTCAGCCCGCCCCAGCGATAGTGGTACAGCCCGTAAACGACACCGCTGAACGCCAGCGCCAGCAGCACGCAGAAGACCGACCAGCCCAGCGCGCGTTTCAGCGAGATCACCCGCGCGCCGCGGTTCAGCACGCCCAGATCGAGCGCCAGCATCGCCAGCACGAACGCGACAAACGCACCCCACGTCAGCGCCAGCAAGGTCGTCGCCCCCGACCCTGAACATGACGAAGGCCGCGGCGATTCACCGCGACCTTCGGCACGTTCCGAGTCGTTTTCCTGCCGGGCTATGATGCGCGACGCCCGGCCTGCGCGTCAAGGGCACGCCTGCCCGTATGCCGCCAGCAGCGCGCCCAGGTCCGCCTGCCCGGTGCTGCCGTCGCCGTCGACGTCACCCGCGCACCCGCCGCCCGTGCAGCCGTAGTCGGCCAGCAGCACACCCAGGTCGCCCTGGCCGACCACGCCGTCGCGGTCGAGGTCCGCCGGGCAGGGCGGCGTCACCGCACACTCGATGTCGCGGATCGCGACCGCGTCGAGCGCCGCCTCGGTGATCGAGTTGTTCGGGTTGTCGCTCACGCTGAAACGGAGCTGCACCAGCGCCGTCGGCGTCACGAAGTCGCGCAGCCGCCAGTGCTTCACCACCCAGCCCGGCGTGCTCTCGACGCTCTCGATCAGCTTCCACGACAGGCCGCCGTTGTTCGTCACCTCGACCACCAGGCGGTCCTCGTCCTGATCGTCGTTGTAGAACCAGCGCGCGTAACGCACGTAGGGCTCGGCGGCGGTCGCGAGGTTCAGCGTCGGCGACAGGAGCCGCGTCGGCCCCCCGTCGAGGTCTTCGCCGTAGCCGTTCCCGGTCACCCAGCACTGCCCGGAGCCGTCGAAATCCGCCGGCGGATCGCCCAGCAGTCCCTGCGAGCCGGAGGGCGCCGCCCGCACCCAGCCGCCCGCGTCGACATTGACATTGTTGACGGCCCACCCGGCGGCCGTTTCGAAGTCGTACTCGGCCAGGACCGTCACGCCCGTCGCCGCGACGCGCGTGAACGCCCGCGTCGGGGCGAAACGCGGCTCCGTGACGAGCACGTCCTCCGCCGAACGCGCGCTGAAGTAGAACAGCACGTCCGTGGCGCAGTCCGCCGCCGGAAACACGGCGTCATAGACGTTCGGCGCGACCTCGATCATGGGCGTGGTCACCCAGCCGGCGCCGGTGTTGTAGTGCAGCTCGCCGGTGCCGGGCTGGGGCTGCTGCGTGCCCTCGACGACGACGACGCGCATGGTCGTGCCGCCGGCGGGATCGAGCTTGTCCGGGAAGCCGTCGGGGAACTCGAAGCTGATGAAGTTGATCGCCAGGTCGAGCGAGCGCTTGACGTTGATGCGGCCATAGCCGTAGAGGTCGTCGACGCCGCTGGCGCCGAGGTCGTCGACGCCGGCCTTGAGGATCTGCTCGACCTCGTTGGCGGACAGGCCCGGGTTTTCGGACCAGATGAGGGCGATGAGCCCGGCGGTCAGCGGGGCGGCAAAGCTGGTGCCGGTGGCCGGCCCGTAGCTGCTGTTGTTCGAGTTCGAGGTCGTGTACACGTCCACGCCCGGCGCGACGAGGTCGACGAACGGGCCGCGGGCCGAGAAGCCCGCCAGAACGTCGCTCGAGTTCGTCGCCCCGACCACGATCAGCGCGTCCTCGTCGCGGCCATTCAGTGTCAGCGTCGCCCCGTCGTTGCCCGCGGCCCATACCAGGATGCCGCCGAGGCTGCGGATATACGCGGCCGTCGAAACCACCGACGGGTTCGCCACGCCGGTGTAGCTCACGTTCGCCACCTTGTCGCCGGCCTCGATCGACGTCCGGCTGGCGAGGTTAAGAACGCTCAGCGACGAGCCGCCGCCCCCGCTGTTCGAAACGCGCAGCATGCGATGGCTGAGGTTCCAGCCCACGCCCGCCACGCCCTTGCTGTTGTTGCCGTTGGCCGCGGCGCAGCCGGTGGTGGCGGTGCCGTGGCCGTTGATGTCGTTGATCTGCCCGCCGTTGCTTTCCCAGAGCTCGTCCACCGCGTTGAATCCCTCGCGGCGGTGCAGCAGCAGGTCCTCGTGCGTGACCCGCACGCCCGTGTCGCAGATACCCACGCCGACGCTGGGACCGCCCGTGTCGATGTCCCACCCGGCGCACGAGTTCATGCGGTCGGCGGCGTGATGCCACTGGAGGTTGAAGGCGGCGTCGTTGGGGCACTGGAGCGGGAACACGATCCAGTCGGGATGGACGTACTGGAACCAGCCGGTGGTGAACAGCTCGCCGGCCACGTCATTCTCGGTCCGGCCGGCAGGCACGTAGAAGATGTACTCGTCGGTCTGGGGCACGTAGCGGTGAATCTCGAAGGCCTGAATCGCCGCGTGGGCGCGGGCGTTGCGGGCGGCCAGATCGGAATAGGCGGCGGCGTCGCCCACGGGCTGCACGGGGCGCGCGATGAGCCGGCCGGAGAAGAGCTGAGCGCCTGGGGTCTCGAAGAAGGGGTTGAATTCAGGGCTGACGGTGCGAAGGGCGCCCCCGGCAGCGCGGGGGGCGGCGGCGTTGGCGACCGATAGCGGGCCGAGAACCAGGTTGAGGACGATGGCGCAGGCGCTGAAGGCCCCTCTCATTGAAAGCTCCCCAGGGTGTGTGGCGAAGAGTCGGACGACCTGCCGTGATACGTCCCGGCCCGGCTCGTCCGTAGAATACTATCCGACCGGGGGGTTTTGTTCCAACAAAAGTCTGGGGCGCGCACGCCGGCCGCTTGGCCGTGATTTTTGGGGATTTTTCGCCTGGGTGGGGTGGTGGCGAAGAATTATTGGAATAGGCGGGGGGAGGAGGCGGTTGTTGATGGTGCCCGAATCCGTGATTGTGCTTGACAGGCTTTGACAGCCTGGGGATAATCCGACGAGGTCGGGAGGCAGTGTCTCAACTTGCTGTCGCACGTCTTGGGAGCGGGTTTCGGCAAGCCTCCGGTTCTTGTTCCGCCCCTCATATGCCGTTGGCGAGGCTTTGGCTTGACTGGCTCGGCCAAAAGGGCTAAGGTGGGGGTTCCGGAGTCAGTGGTTCTTTGGGAGGAACAGAAGCAACGGGCGGGTCGAGATGCGTGAGGGTCACGCTGCGTAGCTCGATCGATCGGCTTCTTTAAAAGGGTTTCGTGTCTGTTCGCTGAAAACGTGCGCTGGCGATGGGCGCCAGCGCAACTAACACCTTTCCTGCCCCCTTGGAGGGAACCTATGTGTTGTTGTAGTGGGAAGAATGTTGTGCGCGGGCTGGCGTTTGCCGCCCTGGTCGGTCTCACAGTCTCGGCCTACGCGGCCCAGGTTGTGGACACCGGCACGAAGGCGCCCAGCGCCTTGAGCTTCGGCACCGAGCGCGGCGAGAAGGTCGCGTTCCACTCCTGGACGGACGTCGGCGGCGTCATGACCGCCCCGCCCCCGAACGACGAGTGCACCGGCGCCATCACGATCAACTGTGGCTCGACCACGACCGTGAACAACACCGAAGCGACCGACAACTTCGGCTCGGATCCCGGCTTCTCGTGCTTCTGGGACGGCAGCGGCTCGCAGGGCAACGGCACCATGTGGTACCGCTTCCAGGCGACCGACGCCCGTGCCCGCATCATCACCTGCTCCACCGCCTCGCCCGTTGACGACACGATCTCCGCGATCTACAGCGGCTCGTGCGGCAGCCTGGTCGAGATCGGCTGCGGTGAGGACGGCTGCGGCGTCTATCACCACGATTACTATGCCAACGTGACCAGCGGGACGTTCTACATCATCCAGATGTCGACCAACGACGGCTACAGCGCTCGTGGCAACATCACCATGGAGCTCCAGTGCCTGCCCGCCCTCGGCCCGGTCTGCACCGGCAACGAGGACATCAAGGAGAACGTGGAAGAGCCCGCTTGCGGTCTGCCGGTCGACACGACCAACGGCGGCTGCAACAGCGTCCCGAACGTCTTCCGCGCCGCGGCCTGCGGCCAGACGATCTGCGGCAGCGCCTTCTCCGACGGGGCGACGCGTGATACCGACTGGTTCGACTATGGCGGCGTGGCCGTGGAAACCCTGTACACCTGGGAAGGTCAGGCTGACTTCCCGAACCAGCCCCTGATCGTTCTGGATGCCGCCGGCAACTGCGGCAGCCTGTCGATCGTGGCCGGTGCGTTCTTCG
>WBZO01000342.1_pt2 | contig 38280 bp, 27 predicted proteins | sample 5204261 | NCBI WGS metagenome assembly WBZO01 (sample SAMN12412400, study PRJNA552823) | activated sludge metagenome | isolation source: activated sludge from anammox sidestream of wastewater treatment plant... | place: USA: North Carolina | collected 2017-09
CGGCCTGGGCAGTGAGGCGCAGGATCTGCCGGCCTTCGTCGTTTTCAGCACTGGCAGTAAGGGGCCGAGCGGCGGCAATAGTTGCTGGGGCAGCGGCTTTCTGCCGACGGTTTATCAGGGCGTGCAATTCCGCAACGTCGGCGATCCGGTGCTCTATCTTTCAAACCCGCGCGGCGTTGATGAAAAGTTGCAACGCGATTCGCTCGACACCATCAACAAGCTGAATCGAATGCGGCTGGATGCGATGGGCGATCCCGAAATCGCCACGCGGATCAATTCGTTCGAGATGGCTTTCAGGATGCAGCGTTCCGCGCCGGAGTTGATGGACATCTCGAAAGAGCCTAAACACATTTTGGAGATGTACGGCGCGGAGCCGGGCAAATCGTCTTTCGCCAACAGCGTGTTGATGGCGCGCCGATTGGTCGAACGCGGCGTGCGCTTCGTGCAGATTTATCACGAAGCCTGGGATCAGCACGGCAGCCTGGTCAGAGACATCACCAAAAATTGCAAAGACACCGATCAGGCCAGCGCGGCTTTGATCAAGGATTTGAAACAGCGCGGAATGTTGAAAGACACGCTGGTCGTCTGGGGCGGGGAATTCGGGCGCACGCCGATGGCGCAAGGGACCAACGATGGCCGCGATCATCATCCGAACGCATTCTCGATGTGGATGGCTGGCGGCGGCGTCAAACCGGGCGTCACGATTGGCCAGACGGATGAACTCGGTTTCAACGTCGCCGAAGACAGAGTTCACGTTCACGACCTGCACGCGACGATATTGTATCTGCTCGGATTCGATCACGAGAAATTGACCTACCGTTTTCAGGGACGCGATTTTCGTTTGACCGATGTTCATGGATTGGTGGTTGATAAATTACTGGCTTGAGACTGAAAGGATTTGTAAACCTCAGCCTCCTGAGCGACAATGCGCGCGCTTTTCGCTCGACCTTTCTTCGATTAAACGCACAAAACAACAGGAGTCAAAGCTGTGTCAGACAAGTTCCTGGTCAGTCTGGAAAACGGCGTCAAGCGCATTACGTTCAACAATCCCGCGCGGCGCAATTCGATTGATTTCGACACGATTCGCCGTTTCGCCGAAGCGATCAAGCAGTCGGCTGAAGACGAGACGCGCGTCGTCGTCATCACCGGCGCGGGCGATTCGTTCTGCGCCGGCGCCGATCTGCAATCGCTGAAAACGGACGGCGCCGATCACGACGTGACGGTTAGTTTGCGCGAAGGCGTCAATCCCGGCGTTCTGGCGATGCGCGCGTTGCCGAAGCCGATCATCGCGCGCGTTCACGGCCACGCCGCCGGAGTCGGATGCAATTACGCGCTCGCCTCCGACATCATCATCGCTTCGGATCAAGCCTTCTTCGGCCAGGTTTTCGTCAAGATCGGATTGATGCCGGATGGCGGCGGGACTTACTTCCTGCCGCGATTGGTCGGCTACAACCGCGCGTTCGAGTTGATGGCGCTCGGCGATCCTATCTCGTCTCAACAGGCTTTCGAGATTGGAATGATCAACCGCGTTGTGCCGGCGGACGATCTCGACACGGTGGTCAACACGCTGGCCGGAAGATTGGCAGGCGCTCCGGCAATCGCGCTCGCAAAGATCAAAAAGGGATTGATCAACGGCATGCAATCCGATCTCGCCGCCGCGCTCGAATTCGAGGCGGTCAATCAGGGCGATTGTTTCCGCTCGAACGATTTCAAAGAAGGCGTCGCGGCGTTCCTGCAAAAACGCAAAGCCGTCTTCACCGGCAAGTAAAGATCAAACCTCGCGCCGGGCGGCGCGCGCCCATCAACCGGCAACCACCTATCAACTACCAGCAAAGGACAATCAATGAACGACGATCAAAACTCGCAGGCCCGGAGACAGGCCTGGTTTGCGCTAGCCGTGTTGTTCGGCATCAACACCATGAATTTTTTCGACCGGCAGATTTTGGCCGCTGTGACCGAACCGATTCGCAAGCAGTGGATGTTGAGCGACACGGCGATGGGATTGATGGGCACGGTCTTTGTTTTGATTTATGCCGCCGTCGGCGTGCCGCTCGGTCGTTGGGCTGACAGCGGCAGGCGGGCGAAAATTCTGAGCGTTTGCGTGGCGATCTGGAGCGTCTTCACGGCGGCTTCAGGTTTGGCGTGGAATTACTGGTCGCTGTTCGTCGCGCGAATTGGTGTAGGCGTTGGCGAGGCCGGTTGCTCGCCAGCGGGCAATTCGCTGATCGGCGATCTGTATCCGGCAAGCAAACGCGCGCGCGCGATTTCGATCTTTATGCTCGGTTTGCCGATAGGAATCTTCTTCAGCAATTTGCTGAGCGGAATCATCGTCGAAAAATTCACACCTATCGTCGGCGCGGCCTGGTCGTGGAAGATTCCGTTTTTCGCTGCGACGATTCCCGGATTGATTCTAGCCGCGCTCGCGTTGCGAATCATTGAACCGACGCGCGGCGCGACCGAGACGTTCAAAATCGCCGATCAATCGCGCGAAGGCTCGCCTTACTGGCGCGTGCTGCGGATTCCGACGATGTGGTGGATCATCATTTCTGGCGCGCTGCACAATTTCAACGCCTACGCGGTCAACGCGTTCATGCCCGCTTATCTCGGACGTTATCATGGCCTGGGATTGCAGAAAGCCAACACTATCTCGGCCTTCACGCTCGGCGCAGTCGGAGTGGTCGGGTTGCTCGCCGGCGGCGTGGCGGCGGATTGGGCCAGGAAGAAAAGCCCGAGCGGGCGAATGCTGCTGGGCGCGCTGGCGCTGCTGACGCTGACTCCGCTGACCTACCTGGCGCTCAATCGTCCGAAAGGCGACATGGTCAGTTTCATGATTTTGATGGGAACCGGGTGGATGCTCTTTTACGTCTACTACGTCACGGTTTATCCGACCGTCCAGGACGTGGTCGAGCCGAATCTGCGCGGAACGGCGATGGCGCTCTACTTTTTCGCAATGTACGTGCTCGGCGGAGCGTTCGGCACGACGGCGCTTGGAATGCTCAGCGACTATTTCGCCAAAAGCGCGATGACCGCCGCCGGAGCGACCGCGATGACCGAGGCGTTCAGGGCCGTAGGTTTGCACAACGCTTTCTTCATTGCGCCGGTGATCTCGCTTCTGCTGGCCGCAGTCTTGTTCGCTGGCTCGCGCACGGTTGCGGCGGATATGGAAAAATTGCAAAAATGGATGCGCGAAGCCGCGAACAAATGAGGAGGTGGAGTTATGACGATTGTATTATCGCCTGAGATCGAAGCGGCGCTGGCGGCGCAGGCCGAGCGGCGCGGGCTGACGCCGGATCAACTGGTGAATGAAATTTTGAAAGACAACCTGCGGGACGCGAACGGCGCAGGCCAGATCGCTGTCAACGGTTCCAGTATCGAGGCTGAAGAGCCGGAGGAGGAGTTGGCCGAAGGGACGATGTACGATTTGCTGAAGCCTTATATCGGCATAGTCAATGGCAGTGATGAGGCTCTCTCACAAAACTGCGGGGAGCGATTTACGGAATACGTTGTCAAGAAACATCGTGAAGGAAAACTATGAGCCGGACAACTCAACCTGCGGTTGCCTTGATTGACGCCGGGCCTCAAGTCGCCTTCTTGAACAGAAACGATCCTTCGCACCGGCGTGTAAAAGAGATGGCTCGGCGCCTGGCCAGGACTCAGCTCGTAACGACTTGGCCATGTTTCACCGAAGCCATGTACTTGTTGCATCGGGCTGACGGACATGCTGGTCAAGACGCGCTCTGGTTGTTGGCGACCAATGGCGTAATAAATCTTCACGACCTGACAACCGCAGATCAACAGCGGATGCGCGCGCTGATGGCGCAATACGCGGACACGCCGATGGACCTGGCCGACGCTTCGCTTGTCGCCGCCGCTGAAAGTCTCGACTTGAGACGTGTCTTCACGCTTGACGATGATTTTTACCTTTACCGGCTGGCCGACGGATCAACTCTCGAAATTGTCCGATGAAATCGAGTATGAGCAATAACCGAAGAGCGTTTTTGAAAAGCGGCTTTGCTTTCGCCGCGGCAGGTTTGGCGATTCCGGCGTTCGCGCAAGACCCGGCTCAACAGGAGCCGATCGTTTACGTTTGCCCGATGCATCCCGACGTGCAATCGAAACTGCCGGGGCAATGTCCGAAGTGCAACATGAAACTTGTGGCGTCAAAGGCTGGCGGCGGCGCTGATTTTTACATCTGCCCGATGCATCCCGACGTGATGTCGAATCAGGCGGGAACCTGTCCGAAGTGCAATATGAAGCTGGTCAAATCGGCGCCGCCTGAAACCAGCGATTACATCGTCAGGATCAAAACCACGCCCGCGCCACCTCGCGCCGGTCAGAAAGTGAAGCTTCAATTCATGGTCTTTCATCCGGCGACAGAAAAACAGATCAAGGATTTCAACATCCTGCACGACATGCCGTTTCACCTGTTCGTCGTCAGCCAGGATTTTGAAAGCTTCCAGCACATCCATCCCGACAAACAACCCGACGGCAGCTTCACGATTGAGACCGATTTGCCGAAGGCGGGTTATTACAAAATCTTCTGCGACTTCTTTCCGGCGGGCGGGATGCCGCAGGTGACTCATCACAATCTGGTCACGGCGGGATACGAGGGAGACCTGTTTTCATCGCTGGCCAATCTCAAACCGGACAAGCCCGTCAACAAGACGCTGGTCAAAGTTGTCGAAGGCACGCGCTTCGAATTGAAGTTCGATCCCGAAGATCCGTACTGCGGCAAGCCGACTGAACTGCATTACCACCTGATTGACGAGAAGACGGGCGAGCCGGTGAAGGATTTGAAGCCGTATCTGGGCGCGTGGGGCCACACGCTGATTTTGAGCGAGGACGCGACCGATTATCTGCATTCGCACCCGACCGAGATGATTCCCGACGGCGTGGACCGCGACAAACTCGAAGGCAAACCTGATGTCGTGTTCGACACGTTTTTTCCGCGTCCGGGCAATTACCGCATTTGGTCGCAATTCCAACGCGGCGACAAGGTCATCACGGTTCCGTTCACAGTTTACGTGCCGAGGCTGAGGTGAAGCCGTTATTCGTAATGCAACGCCTCAGCCGGTTGTACGCGCGTCGCCAGCCTGCTTGGATACAAGCCGCAGACGGTTGTGAGCAGGTAAACCAGCGCCAGCGAGATGGCCGCGCTGATGGCGTAAACCCTGGAATTGGCGAAGCCCATGAAGTTGAGCAGCGGGAATTGCACGACGACCAGCACACCGGCCAGCAAGCCGATGGTCGTGATGATGAACAGCTCGCCGAGAATCTGTCTGTAAATTCGCCGCCGCGTCGCGCCTTTCGCGCGGCGCAGCCCAATCTCTTTCGTGCGCTGCGTCACGCTTTGCCACAGCACGCCGGTCAATCCCAGCCCGACCATAATCAGCAGGAATCCGGCGATCAAACCGAACGCGGCCATCGGCACTAGGTATTCCTGGAAATTCGCTTCGCGCATTTGCGTCAGAGGTTTGATGTCGAACGACCAGTCTCTGGCCTCGGCCTGCAACCGGGCGAGAATCTTCTCCTCGAACGCGGCGGTCACGCCGGGGCGGACTTTGATTATCAGGCTGCGCGGCGGGCTGACCTTCTCGCTCGCCAGGTTGTTGCGGTGAAAAACGTAGCCGCGTTTGGCTGAAAATTCGCCGCCCTTGCGGAAATCGTCAACTACGCCGATGACGCGCTGCTCGACGCGTTCTTTGTCTTTGGGATTGGAAATGTCCTTGCCGATGGGGTCTTCGTCGCCGAAAAACGTGCGGGCCATCAATTGATTGATCACCACCGGGCGGTAATTCGTCGCGCCGTCGTCCTCTTTGCCGAACCACCTGCCGCGAACGATGTTCAGGCTGAGGACGTCTTTCACTTCATCGGTCGCTTCGTTGAAACCTATTTCAAAGTCTTTGCCTTTGCCGTTGATCTCGCGGTCGCCGGTCCAATCGCCACTCCAATACGGTATGCCCCAGATGCCCGCCGCCGATTCGATCTCGCTGAATTCGCGCAGCCCGGCGAGCATATTTTTGATCGTGGCGAACTGCTGCTGCTTGTCGCTCTCCCTCGACCCCGGAGTCGAGGCGGATTTCATATCTAGCGTGACGCTCCAGACGTTTTCATAGTTGAAGCCGAGCGGCTGCCGGTAGTTGTCAGTGTAATAGACTGCGAAGACCAGCACGGCGAAGACCACCAAGAACGAGAAGAAGATTTCGACCGTGATCAGAAAGTTGATGCGCTTGCGGTTCCAAACCAGTTTGAGCAGATGTTTGATCATCGCGCCACTCCTTTCAACGCGTCAGCCGGATGCAGCCGCGACATCTTCCACGCCGGATAGACGCCCGACATCAGGCCGAAGAAGACCGCCACGGCCAGACCGTACAGAAACACGCGGTAGTTCAATTGGAAATCGGCGTAAGGGAAAAAGCCGCTTTCGGTGATCGCCCGCAGAACGAAGCGCGAGAGGACGAAACCAATCGCGCCGCCGATCAAACTGAGCAGGACGTTTTCGACAATGAACTGGCCGACCAGCGTCCACGACGACGCGCCGAAAGCCTTGCGCACGCCGATCTCGCTGGCGCGCTCCATAATTCGGCTGATGTTGATGTTGATCAGGTTGATCGCCGGCAACAGCATGAACAGGATCATTATTATGAAGATTGTCGCCAACGCTCTCCCGACCTTCGCCGGTTCTTCCTGCCGGCTGTTGGTCAACGGGCGCGACATGAACTCGAAGAGCGTTTCGGCATATCCGATCATCCGGTTGTATTCCTTCGGATCGTCGAATTCGACCTGTTTGAGCCGCGACTGAAACTCCTCTTTGATCATCGGAAAATCGGCTTTCGAGCGCGCGAGGAAGAGCGCGTTGAACCCTCCCAGCAACTGGTTCTTGTATGCCTGTGTCTTCATCGTGCTGATCGGGACCCAGATGTCGGCGAATGGGATTGTGCGCAGGTACGGCACATTGGCGACCACCCCGACGACACGGAATCGCTGCCCGTCAACTTCGAGCGTCCTGCCGAGCGCCGACTGACCGTCGAAGAATTTCTTTCGCGTGGCTTCGTTGATCACCGCCACGAAGTTGGCGTTCTTCTCGTCGTCGCTGGTGAACGGGCCGCCTTCGAGAAAAGTGAATTCCATGATCCGCCAGAACTCGCCGTCCGTGTGTTTGAGGTACGACTCGATCTTGTTACCGTCGAGATACGAATAGACTTTTCCGCCGTCGAACGTATCCGTCAAAAGCGACATGATTTCGACGCCCGGCAGATTGCGCGCGTAACGGTCGAAGAATTTGTATCCGCCGGGACTCGACCACGTGTTGTTGTCGTCAGGGCTTTTCATCTGCAAGTGGAAAACTCCGATCGTCCGGTCGAGCTTTGTTTCGGGCGGTTGCGCGCCGAAGACGTGATCGAGGAACGACACCGCGACCATCAACACGACCAGCGTGAAGCTGATTGCAAAGAGACTGATGAAGGTGAAGAATTTTCTTCGCAGGAAAACCTTGAACGCGATCTTGAGATAGTTTTTGAGCATAGCTTTTGGTGGTTGGATGTTGGTGGTTGGTGTTGGTTGTTGGTGGCCGATTGAAAATCTTCTTCCCGACCACCAGCCATCAACCACCAACCACTCTCCTATCAGCTTACCTGCCGCCCGTCGAATAATCGCACGATGCGCTCGGTCTTTTCCGATTGTCGCGGGTCGTGCGTGACCATCACGATGGTCGCGCCGTCATCGTTCAAGCCTTTCAGCACGCCCATAATTTCATCCCCCATCTGACTGTCCAGATTTCCAGTCGGTTCGTCCGCCAGCAGAATTCGCGGATTGCCGACGATGGCGCGCGCGATGGCCACGCGCTGTTGCTGTCCGCCCGAAAGCTGCGAAGGGAAGTGATGGACGCGCGCGTGCAGTCCGACGCGATCGAGCGCGCGCAACGCCAGCTTGCGGCGCTCAGCGCCCGACAATCCTTTGCGGTAAAGCAGCGGAATCTCGACGTTGTCCACCACGCTGAGATCGTTGATCAAATGGAAGGTCTGAAAAACAAAACCGATCTCTTCGTTGCGGACGCGGGCCAGATGTTTGTCGCCATACGAAGTGACGGGTTTGCTGTTGACGCTGACCTTGCCGCCGGTCGGAACGTCGAGCAGCCCGATCACGTTCAGCAAGGTGCTCTTGCCGGAACCCGACGGCCCCATAATCGAGATGAACTCGCCCGCGCGGACTGAGAGGTTGATGTCGCTGAGCGCGACGGTCTCGATGCGGTCGGTGCGGTAGACCTTCTCGATGCCTTCGAGCTGGATCATATTTGCAGTTGATGTTTGAGCGCCGTTTGCGCTAGTGGTTGATGCGGTCGCCTGGCTGGTCATTGCAGATTCCCCTTGTTTATTTTCACTTCAACTTCACTTCCTTGACGTGCATAAAATCGGTCATGTCCGAGATGATCACTTCGTCGCCTTCGATCAAACCCTGAACCACTTCGTAATGATCAACGGACGCGATGCCGAGCTTGATCGGCGTTTTGTACGCGGTGTCGCCGCGAATGACGAACGCTGAGCCAGAGCCTTCGCCGTTTGCGAACGGCCCGCGCTTGATCCTCAGAACTTTGTCTTTGCGCTCGGCGCCGATCAGCACGTCAACGCGGAGGTTCGATTTGAGCAGCGCGTTCGATTTGTCGTCGAGGCTGACGGCGAGTGTGATCACGCCGTTGGTCACAGCCGGATTGACGCGCGAGATCGAACCGGCCAATAACTCGTCGTTGATTTTGACCTTCACAGGCAATCCGGCGGACAAACGGTTGGCGTGAACGTCAGAGACCGTGGCTTCGACACGGAACGCGCTGAGGTCGGCGATGCGGGCCAGCGCCGCGCCTTTCTGCATCGTCACGCCCTCGACATCAACAACCCAGGTCAGCACGCCGTCGCGGTCGGATTTCGTTGTGGCGAGTTCGAGCTGGCGCTGCGCTTCGACTCTCTCCTGTTCGAGCGTTTTCATTTCAAGCGCAAGCCCTTCAAGCTGCGTCTTCGTCGAAGCTTGCGCGTTGCGCTTCGACTCTTCGAGCTGCTTCAACTCAAATGCGGTCTTCTCTTCGATCAACTCGACTTCGCGCAGGCGTTCTTCGGAGAGCAGGCCCTGGCGATGCAATTCGCGGTTGCGCGCAGTGCTTGCCTTCGCGGCTTTGTATTCCAGGTTTTTGATCTCCCACCGGCTCTGCAAATCAATCAAAGTATTTTCAAGATCGAGTTTGGCTTTCGACTGCTGGTTTTGTTTCAACTCGACTTGCTGGTTCAATTTTTCAATCGCCAGCCGCGATTCGTTCAGATCGAGTTCCAGGATCGGCTCGCCTTTCGCCAGCACAGCGCCGGGCCGCTTCAGAATTTTCAGCACGCGCGCGTTGACCGGGCTTGAGATTACCTGCTCGAATTCAGGCACGACCGTTCCCGAAGCCGTGATCTGAGCCTCAATCGGCCCTGTGTCAACTTTGGCCGTGCGGATGCGGGCGCGCGCGACCGAAGGCTGGATCAGGCGCGGCCCCCAGACGAAGACCGCTGCGATCAACGCCACTAGCGCGACGGTTAATGCCGCTCTTCGCAACATCTGTTTTCTGCGGAATGAAACGTCAATCTCTCGATCCATCAGTTGCCCTCTCTTTTAGGAACGGACAGAGAGCAAAAGTCGGGCCAATTGTAGCCAGGCTGATTTCAAAAGTTTTTCGAGATTTTGGAGAAAAACCTTGTGCGAGCGTGTACAGGAGGCTGTTCGGAAGCGGACAGCCGAGAGGCGAAGAGGCTGTTTACGAAATTCTGGATCGAATTGAGAATTATGAAGAGCAGACCTTGAGGCGACACTCGGCTCGCTTCGGCAAATGCTGTTAAATCAACGCTTCGCTTTCCGGCAGGCAATGGCAAAGAGATTGCCTTCTGACAGGCAGATGTAATCAACGCCGTGTTTACCCCTTCCAGCGGCTTCGAGAAACTTTCCATGACATTTGTAGGAGTACTATCCATGCGCAAGTTTTTTTCATTCGCCGCGATTGCGATCATGCTGTCGCTTTCCATCTTGTCACAAAACGCCTACGCCCAGTCGGAAACGCCGAAGATAGAAGTGGGCGCGCAGTATTCATTGCTTCGTCTGGGACTCCGCAAGGCGCCGAACATCCAGCCGCCCGGAGCGAACGGCTCGTCGGTGCTCGCGCTGGATTCCAGAGTGACCGATTCAGGCTTCGGCGGCAGAGTCACTTTCAATTTTACTGATTACCTCAGTGTTGAAGGCGAGATCAATTTCTTCCCCGAAGAGCGGGTCAATTACGCCGAGCCGTTTTACATCAACAGCCGCCGGACACAGGGCCTGTTCGGCGTGAAGGCGGGCGCGCGTTCGGAGAAGCTGGGTGTCTTCGCCAAGGCGCGGCCCGGATTCATGCATTTCGGCGAAGGCGCGGCAGACCCACGCATTCAAACGCTTCTGCCGATCCCGGCCAGGGTCAGCTCGACTGAGTTCGCGCTCGATCTGGGCGGCGTGCTGGAACTCTACCCGTCGCGTCGCGTCTCCGTGCGCTTCGATCTGGGCGACACGATCATCCATTATGGCCGCAGCTCTCTCAGCGGCGGCGCCCCTGGTTCAACCACGCACAATTTGCAGTTCACCACGGGTGTTGGACTCCGGTTCTGATCCGAAGCTCCGCCGGCCTGCCTCTCAGGTCGGCGGAGCTTTCACCGGGAGGCCTTTTTCAGAAGAGCTATTTGCCCCGCGTGATAAAGATCGTGATGGATCACGCCGTGCAGCAACGCATAGATGGGATAGTTCGCTTCCGGCGCGTTCTCTTCGAGTCTGGCGTCGTCAATCTTCTTGACGCTCTCGCGCAGGCTGCGATTGCTGGCTTCGAGCGATTGCATCGCCGCTTGCCACGCCGCTTCGCTGGCGTCGCTCACAGGAGGGAAGTTGGTTTCATCCGGAACCTCGATCAATGCCTCGCCTTCCACTCTTCGCCGCGCGATCTGTTCCCACGCGACGATATGATTGACCAGTTCCCAGATGCTGTGCGCGTTGGGAATCGGATGCGCGGCGGCCTGGCGAGCCGTCACGCCTTCCAGCAATTCGCGCAAAGACGGGCCGTGCCACGCCTGGCCCTCGTAAGCGCGCTTGAGTTGGCTATTGATACGGTGTGTTTCGGTCATCGTTTTTTCCTTTCCGAAATCGGCTGAAAATTGTCATCCCGATGAGAGTGAACAACGTCAGCGCCGAGATGATCGCGCCCCGGCGCGCCGCCGGAGCCGTGTAACGCATTTCGACCCGATGCCGGCCATCGGGCACGATCACGCCACGCAGCAGGTAATCGGCGTTGAAGATTGTCGCAGGCTGGCCGTCAATCGTCGCGTCCCATCCGGGATAGTTGGTTTCACTGACGACCAGCGCGGCGCGTTTGTCGGCGCTGGTTTCGATTGTCAGCCGGTTCGGTTCGTATTCGATGACGCGCGCTTCGGCGGGCACGTCGAATTTATCCTGCGGCAACTCAACTTTCACTTTGTCATCAGGCTCGAACAACGCGACCTCGCGCGGATCGAACGGATGCTCGCTCTCGCCGCGAATCCGGCGCAGCGCTTCATCGGCGCTGACGGCTTGGGCTTTCGGAACCAGCCAGGCTCGCGGCAGCGCGCGCGGGTTTTCGTAAATCTGCACGTCGTCGTAATCGTAAACTTTGCGCCAGTGGTCGGGCAGCCGCCTGATCAACGGGAACGCGCCGGCGCCGGATGAATCGTAGAGCGCGGCTCTCCAGACGAACAGCGTCACGCCTTCAGCCACATTCTTCACCTCGACGCGATCAACCGCCGTCTTCTCGCCCAGGTCGAACTTCGTCCAGTAACGAAAAGCGGGAAAGCTGTCCTGCTCGTCGCCCGGCAATCTGAGGAAGACGCGAGGCAGCGAATGACGAACCACCGGTTTCACGTCCGCGCGCTCGTGCGCCCATTCGGCGGTGTCGTCGCCCGCTTTCAATTCGCGTTCGATGCGGCGGCCATCGGCGGTGTGAATGATGACATCGGCCACCGTCGCGCCCTGCGGCTGTTGAGTCGAATTCGCCATCGCCGTCACCAGCGAGAGCGTGTCAACTTTCGCCGCCGCGCCCGTGAGCGTCGCCGATGAGCCGAACGGCAAATTGGATTGCGCGTCGTTCTGAGCGAATCGCGCGCCGTCTTTTTCGATCCAGGCTTGCGGCGCGCTGAACTGAATCAGATAGCGGACGCTGAGCAGATCGAGCGGCTGCCATCGCGGGTCGAGGATTTGCGGATCGAGAGGCGCGTTGAAAGTCGGGGTCTCAAAAGCCCAGCCGGCGCCGAAGGCCAGGTTGTAACGCTTCGTCATCAACGGCTCGTAACCGGCGGCGTCACGCATTCCGCGCCGCGCTGACAGATTGTGCGTTTCGTGCCGCAGCAAATCCAGAGTGACGCCAGGCCCCCACGATGTGTAGACGCGGCTCTCCGTTGGCGCGCGCCCTTCGAGGAATCGCGCGGGCGGCGAAACGCTCGTGAAGTGAGACGCGGTTTTATTTTGCGGAAACCACCACGCGGCGGTCATCAGGTATTGTTCCCAGAAGCAGGCCAGCGCGATCACCGTCGCCAACAGCGCGGTTTGCCCAGCCGCGCGCATCTTCCGCCAGCCCCACCACGCGGTCACGAGCAGCAGCAGCGTGTAAGCGAGCTTGGCGTTCACCATCGCCGTTTCGGACAGTCCGGTCGGCCAGAACGACTGACCGGTTCTGACCGGCTGGTAGATTCGCCACATCAACGCTGCCGCCGCCGCGACGCAAACCGCCAGCAGCAGCGCGCCGATCAGATTGTTACGACGAAGCCACGCCGTTTTGACATCGCCAGCGCTTGGCGCGCGAGCGAATAATCCAGCCGCCGCGTCCCAGCCGAAAGCCGCCAGCATCGAAACGCCCAGCGTCCATTCAAAAGCGTGCCGCCAGGGAATGCGAAACAGATTGACCGCCGGGATGCGGTAAGCCAGCCGGTAAAGCGGCGTGTGATCGCCCATCATCAACAGCAGCCCCAGCGCCGCCACCAGCAGCCAGAACCACGCGCGCAGGTATCTTCCCGGCGAACGCAGCGCGGCGATGATCGCAGCCAGCGCGAAGACCGCAGCCATCAGCGCCACGTCGGGCGTCGCTTCGTAGTTGTAGTGATAGATCGGATTGATGAGCGATTGCCAGACTCTCAACGGCGTAAACGAACCGCCGCTGAAGATTTCGTAAGTCAGCTCGCGGCGGATGCTGAGCCACTGCGCCTGCATCGTCTCGAAAATCTGAAACGCGGCCACGCCAGCGCCCAGCGCGATGCCGCCCACGCCGACAATCAGCGGTTTCAGGCGAAAAGGCCATCGCGGTTGATCGCTTCCGTCCGAAGGCGGCGCTCCAAACAAGCTAAGAAATGCGCCGTACCCGATGGCGATCAATCCCGCGTAGACAAATCCCTGCCCCAGTCCCGTCAAAACCGACATCGCGTATGCCGCGCCCGCGCCCGCAAGGCAAAGCAGAAAACGCCCCGTCCGCGCGCGTTCAATCGCAATCAGCATCATCGGCAGCCACATCACGGCGTTGGAGAACATCGCGGTTTGTCCAAGTCCGCTCACCATCATCCCGCCGTAAGTGAAGCTCAAACCCGCGAGCAGCGCGGCCAATCGGCTGCGATTGATCGCGCGCAGGTAGGCGTAGATGAAAATCGGCGCGAGCAGGTAAGGCGCGAGCACGTAAACTTCTTCGGCGATGTAGCCGGGCAGAAACAGATAACCCCACGTTAGCGGATAGCCGATGCCGAGTTGCGCCATCGAAAGCAGCGGATAACCCGACAGGATGTGCGGCGTCCACAGCGGCAGCGAGCCATTGCGAATCATCTCCCACGCTACTTGCCGCATCGGGTAGGTATAGACCAGCGCGTCGCCGCTGACGAAGAGCATGCCGGAGAAGATCGCCGGCCAGAAGAAGGCGATGAAGAAAACGACGATGATTAGTAGTGAAACCGCATCCGCTAGATGTCTTTTTAGCAGGTTCATTCGATTCAGGTACCCTCAAGAAGAAGCAAACTAAAGTTTGAACTCCATGTCCTTTCGCGAACAGAGCGCCGCGTGGCGAAAGGGCATGGAGTTCAAACTTTAGTTTGTTGCTTTCGGGAATACGCAAGTTGGAATTCAAACTCTGACCCCATCCTCACGTCAACTTCTGGTCAGATTGCGGTATTTGATCCGATGCGGCTGGTCGGCGTCCGCGCCCAGCCTGGCCTTGCGGTCAGCTTCATACTCTGAATAGTTCCCGTCAAACCATACGACCTTGCTGTCGCCCTCAAAGGCCAGAATGTGCGTGGCGATGCGGTCGAGGAACCAGCGGTCGTGGCTGATGACGACGGCGCATCCGGCGAAATTCTCCAGAGCTTCTTCGAGCGCGCGCATCGTGTTCACATCCAGATCGTTCGTCGGCTCGTCGAGCAATAAAACATTCGCGCCCGATTTCAACATCTTCGCCAGATGGACGCGATTGCGTTCGCCGCCCGACAACGCGCCGACTTTCTTCTGCTGATCGGAGCCTGAGAAGTTGAAGCGCGCGACGTAGGCTCGTGAATTGACCTGGCGATTGCCGAGCAGGATCGTGTCCTGTCCATCGGAAATTTCTTCCCAGATGGATTTGTCCGCGTCAAGCGTTCGGCTTTGATCAACGTAGCCAAGCTCGACCGTCGAGCCGGTCTTGAACGTTCCGCCGTCGGCCTGCTCCTGTTTGGTGATCAATCTGAACAACGTGGTTTTGCCCGCGCCGTTAGGCCCGATAACGCCGACAATGCCGCCGGGAGGAAGTTGAAACGACAAGCCTTCAAACAGCAATCTGTCGCCGTAACCTTTGCTGACCTGATCGGCTTCGATGACGACATCGCCGAGGCGCGGCCCCGGCGGAATATAAATCTCCATCTCGGCTGATTGCTTCTCGACTTCCTGATTGAGTAGCGATTCATAGGCGTTGATGCGCGCCTTCCCTTTGGCGTGTCGAGCTTTCGGCGACATCCGAATCCATTCCAACTCGCGTTCGAGCGTCTTCTGACGCTGCGATTCGGCGCGCTCCTCTTTGCGCAGCCGTTCCTGCTTCTGTTCGAGCCACGACGAATAGTTGCCCTTCCACGGTATGCCCTGCCCGCGATCCAATTCGAGAATCCATCCGGCGACGTTGTCCAGAAAATACCTGTCGTGCGTGACGGCGATGACCGTGCCTTCGTATTTTTGCAGGTGCTGTTCCAGCCAGCCTACGGTCTCGGCGTCCAGATGATTGGTCGGCTCGTCGAGCAACAGCACGTCCGGTTTTTTCAGCAGCAGGCGGCACAACGCTACGCGACGCCGTTCGCCGCCCGAAAGGACTTTGATCGGCGTGTCGCCCGCCGGGCATCGCAACGCGTCCATCGCCATTTCCAAACGGCTGTCCAAATCCCAGCCGCCCATCGCGTCGAGCTTCTCCTGAACTTCGCCCTGCCGTTCGAGCAGCTTGTTCATCGCGTCGTCGTCCATCGGTTCGGCGAATTTGTTGTTGATCTCGTCGAACTCTTTCAGCAGATCAACGACTTCCTGCGCGCCTTCCTCGATGATGTCGCGGACGGTTTTGGATTCGTCCAGCTTCGGCTCCTGTTCCAGATAGCCGACGGAATAGCCAGGCGAAATGGCGATCTCGCCCTGGAACTCTTTGTCCACGCCGGCCAGGATGCGCAGCAGCGACGATTTGCCGGATCCGTTCAAACCCAGCACGCCGATTTTCGCGCCGTAAAAATAACCGAGGTAAATATCTTTGAGGACAGCCTTCTTGTCGTAAAACTTGCTGACCCCGACCATTGAATAAATAACTTTGTCTGGTTGTTGACTCATCGCGTTTTGCTGAAGTGAAATGAAAAAATCAGATTGATAAGAGTTTGCGCCGTTAAGGAAGGCATCTTGTCGCAGGCCCCGGTAAATGGCAAGGCAGGCCAGCACGCGCCTCGTGAGGCAAAATCATTGCGGCGATTCGCCTCGATTAATTAAATCGTTGACGTGTTCAAGACCTCGGATGTAGAATTCCGCCCGCTTGATGAGCTTTCCTCACAACCGGCGCAACTCACACGAAAGCTTCACATCAAGTTTCCGACTTTCAATCCTGTCCTCACTTTAAGACAGGCGATAGCGAACATCACAACGCAGTATTAGCTTTATTCGTCCTTTCCCATCGCTCACTGGGAGGAGCTTTCACCGAATTTGCTAATTTCTGAGCTATACGGACTATAAAATTACCCTATGGCCGTTTTTCCGTTTTTCATTTCCATCTCCGGCTATTGTTGAATTGGCCATTCCATCTGAAGTTGGGTGAGGATGAATGCGGTAAAGCGACGGGTATTATGCGACTTGGTTGAACCACGCTCACAAAGCGTCGGCGCATCTATTCTCCCGCTTTGGTGGAGCGTTCAACCTCAGTAACAGCGAATTTACCAGCGCAGGTTGTTATCGCTGGCCGATCGAAGGAGATCGCTCGTATGAAATCCTCACACAAACACACACACACACGTAGATTTCTGAAAAAAAATGTTCTCAAATCTGGCCGCCTGGCTCTGACCGGCTTAATCGCCGTCGCGATCCTGGCGGCTTTGACGTTTTATCCTGGGCAATCGCTGCGCTCGGTTCTGGGCATGCAGCCGGCCAATTCCAGCAATTTCAAAACATCCATAGTCGAGCGTGTGAACCACTGGGTGGAATCGGCGCGATCTCTTACAACTACCAATCGCGCGAAGACGGCCGCGGCTCCCGCACCCCCTCCCGTGGCGGAGATCACGGTCAACAGTCCGTTACAACAAGTCACGCTCGCCGCCCCGACTGGCGTCGCTGACGGCAATTGCACGCTGGGCGAGGCGATTCTCTCAGCCAACAGCAACAGCGACATCGGCGGTTGCACGCGCAGCGCTAGCGTCGCGCCATTCACCATCGTGTTGAGCAACACGACCTACACGCTGGCTAACATCGCCGACGTGAACTTCGGCCCTAACGGTCTGCCGCAGGTCACAAGCCAGATCATTATTCAGGGCAACGGCGCGACGATTGAACGCAGCGCAGTCGCCAACACGCCGAACTTCCGCATCTTCGCCATCTCTTCAACCGGCGCCCTGACCTTGCAGAATGTGACGCTGAAGAACGGCAAGGCGCAGGGCGGCAATGGCGGCGGCAGAGGCGGCGGCGGCGCTGGTCTTGGCGGCGCGGTTTTCAACAATGGCGGGACGCTGACGGTCGAATTCAGCACGCTGACGGGCAATACCGCGCAGGGCGGTAACGGCGGTAATAGCGGCAATGGCGGCGGCGGCGGCGCGGTGGGCGGCGATGGTGGCGCGAACAACGGCGGCGGCGGCGGCTTCTTCGGCGATGGCGGAGCCGGCGGCGGCGCCGCAACGAACGGCGGCGGCGGCGGCGGCGGCACGACTGCCGATGGAAACGCCAATAGCGGCATGACTGGTGGAACAGGCGGAGCCTCGAACGGCGGCAATGGCGGCAATGGTGGCGGTAATGGCGCAAACAATCCCAGCGGCAATGGAGGAGCCGGCACAGCCGGGTCAGTTGGAAACCCGGCTACTGGAGCAGGTGGCGGCGGAGGCGGAGGCGGCAATGGCGGCAACGGCGGCAACGGCAGCGGCTCCGGCGCTGATGGCGGCGCTGGTGGCGCTGGCGCTTCCGGCGGCGTCGGCAATTTCGGCGCCGGTGGCGCAGGCGGCAATGGCGGACAGGGCGGCAACGGCGGCGGGACTAGCTCTAATCAGCTCCGTGGCAATGGCGGCGCAGGTGGCGCAGGCGGCGCAGGCGGATTTGGCGGTGGTGGCGGCGGCGGCGGCAGAGGTGGTAACGAAGGATCTTCAGGCTCCAGTACGAGCGGCAGTGGTGGCGACGGCGGCGACGGCGGCGCAGGCGGATTCGGCGGTGGCGGCGGCGCCGGCGGCGATGGCGGCGTCGGGGCTGGCGCCTTCGATGACGGCGACGACGGCAACGGCGGCAGCGGCGGCTTCGGCGCGGCCAACGCTTCCGGCACAACCGGCGGCGGCGGCGCAGGGCTTGGTGGAGCGATTTTCAGCAACAGCGGAACGCTCACAGTCAGGAACAGCACCATCACTGGCAACATTGCCGCTGGCGGCACGGGCGGCATAGTCCTGCTCAATCCGGGAGGATTCGGGCTGGGCGGCGGCATCTTTGTGCGCAATGGCTCAGCGACTATCAATAACGCCACGCTGAATAACAACGCGGGCGATTTCGGCGGGAGCCTTTACACTCTTGGCGACGGCTCCGGCTCCGCTGGGACTGTGACGTTAGCCCTGAGCAACTCGATCCTCGATAACACGCCGAGCGGCAATACCGATTGCTTCACGTTCACCACCAATTTCGGCACGGTCAGTAAATCCGGCAACAATAACCTGGTTGATAACAATCCATCGGGTTTTTTGGCTGGTTCTGCTTGTCCGGGTGTGACTCAGAACGGTGATTCCGGTGTGGCGGCGCTGGCGCTCAACGCGCCCGGCGCCACGGCCACGCACGCGATTGATAACACCGACACCGACGTCTACAACCAGGGCGGCGCCAATTGCGAAGCTACCGATCAACGCGGCGTCACTCGCCCTCAAGGCGGCGTTTGCGACATCGGCGCATACGAATTCCAATCCTGCGTCGCGGCGATGGTGAGTACTAATCCTCAAAACCAGGCGGTATGCGCAGGCGCTCCCGTGAGTTTCACTGCCGGAGCTACGGGGAGTCCGACGCCCACGGTGAAGTGGCAGGTTGATACCGGTTCCGGTTTCGCCGACATCGCCCCGCCCCAGACCAACACGACATTGTCAGGGACTGCTGGCGTGGCTCCCTTCTTGAATGGGAACAAGTTCCGCGCGGTCTTCAATAATGGCTGTGGGATGGCGACGACCAATGCGGCGACGCTGACTGTCTACGCTCTGCCTGTCGCGACGGCTGGTGCGGATCAAACAATCTGTCAGGGCGGGGCGACCGCCGGACTTGGCGGCAACACTCCGCCGTTCGACACTACCGGGCAGTGGTCGTCCAACAGCGGCGGATCGTTCAGTAACGCCAGCGACCCGAACGCGACCTGGACGCCGCCCGTGAGCTTCGCCGGCGCCGCAACGCTGACTTGGACAGTCACAAGCGGACATAGTTGCGGCGCGCCCGCAAGCGATACAGTCGGGGTGACGGTCAACGCCACACCCGTGGCGACGGCTGGCAGCGACCAGACGATCTGTCAGGGCGCGACCACAACTGGGCTTGGCGGGAACACTCCGCCGACAGGCACGACCGGGCAATGGACATCCGACAGCGGCGGATCGTTCAGTAACACCAGCGACCCGAATGCGACCTGGACGCCGCCAGTGAGTTTCACCGGCAATGCGACATTGACCTGGACGGTCACAAGCACGGCTGGCTGCGGTTCGCCAGCGGCTGAGCAGGTCAAGGTGACGGTCAACGCGACTCCGGTGGCGACGGCTGGCAGCGACCAGACGATTTGTCAGGGCAAATCCACATCCGGGCTTGGCGGCAACACTCCGCCGTTCGGCACGACCGGGCAGTGGACATCCAACAGCGGAGGCTCGTTCAGCAGCGCGACCGACCCGAATGCGACCTGGACGCCTGCGGGGAGTTTCACGGGCGTGGCGACTCTGACCTGGACTGTTACCAGCGCGACCAAATGCGGCAGTCCGGCTACAGACACGGTCGCCGTCACGGTTAACGCGCCGCCGACGGTAACGACCGATCCCGCCGACTTCAACACGCTTCCGGGCAACACCGCCACTTTCACCGCGGCGGCCAGCGGGGTTCCGGCCCCGACCGTTCAGTGGCAGATCAGCACGAACGGCGGCGGGAGTTTCAGCAACATCAGTGGCGCGACAAACACAACATTGACGGTATCGAATGTCACTCTGGCTCAGGACGGCCATTTGTATCGCGCCGTCTTCACCAACTCCTGCGGGTCAGCGACGACAAAAGCGGCGATGCTGGTGGTGAACCTGGCGACTTACTCGATAAGCGATCCGCAGGTTTGCGTCGGGCCGGGCAACCTCGTGACCGGCACATTCAGCATCATCAATAACGGCGTGGCGCCAGTCGCGGTCGCGGCCACGGTGACGCTGCCAGGAGGATTGTTGGCGTTGCCCGGCGCGTGCACGGCGACGACCGGCAGTTGCTCGGTGGTCAACTCCTCGACGGTTAGCTACAGCAACCCGGCGCTCGCTCCGGGCCAGACGGTTACGGTCACCTATCAGGCGCAGATAGACAACCAGGTCACGACCGGCGCGACCCTGGTATCCAGCCTGAAGGTCACCTTCGGCGGCGGGCAGCCGTTGACGGTGCAAACCCGCCTGACGGTCAATTGCCCTGCGGTCGGGCCAGGGTCGCCATATCCCGCCACGTCTGAGCTGAGCGATCAGAAGGCGGGATCGGTGTTGATCTACAACATCTACACCTCGACCGTCGGCTCGCCCAACAGACAGAACGCGCGGATCAACATCACGAACATCGAGCCGACCCGCTCGGCGATCGTGCATCTCTACTTCGTGGACGGCTCGAACTGTTCAATCGCCGACAGCTATATTTGCCTGACGCCGAACCAGACGACCAGTTTCCTGGCCTCGGACGTTGATCCGGGCACGACCGGCTATATGGTCGCAGTGGCGGTTGACAGCAACGGCTGTCCGACGAACTTCAACTACCTGATCGGAGATGAGTACGTGAAGTTCTCCTCCGGCCACGCGGCCAATCTGGGAGCCGAGGCGATTGCGGCGATTGCGGGCGGGCTGCCGTCCTGCGACAGCAATTCGACAACGGCCCAGATCAACTTCGACGGAGTGAGTTATAACCGGCTGCCGCGCGCGCTGGCTCTGGACAACATCCCATCGAGAGCCAACGGCAACGACACGATGCTGATCCTGAACCGCATCGGCGGCAATCTGGCGATAGGAGCGGCGACGCTGACCGGTATCTTCGGCATCTTCTACGACGATACTGAGACTGGCCTGAGCTTCTCCTTCAGCCCAGGCGTATGCCAGTTCCGCTCGAGCATTACGAACGTCTTCCCGCGCATCACACCGAGGTTTGAGACGTTTGTTCCGGCGGGCCGCAGCGGGTGGTTGAAGCTGTATTCGATCAGCGATCAGGCAATACTGGGAGCGGCGATCAACTTCAACGCTGACAGCGAAGGCACGGCGGAGGCGTTCAGCCAGGGACACAATCTGCACAAGTTGACGCTGTCGTCCGGCGCAAGCTACACCATCCCGGTCTTCCCGCCGAACTGCTGACGGGGATCGGTCAATCGAAAAAACGAAAGGGTGAGGGGAGACTCTCACCCTTTCGCTTCATGCGCTGAAACATCAGGCGCTCTGACGCTTCACTCCGACTCTTCACGCATCGGCCTTCGCGGTTGACAGAGGCTGTCGCCTAACCGCAGGATGCGAACCCATGTCCCACGAAAATCTCACATTGAGCGAGGCGCGCCGAATCGCGCTGGCGGCGCAGGGCTTTGATCGCCCGCGTCCGAACGGGCGGGCGAACGCGAACCACATCCGTCGCGCGATCAGGCGGCTCGGCCTCGTGCAGATTGATTACGTCAACGTCCTGACGCCCGCGCACTACCTGGTTCTTTTCTCGCGGCTCGGCTCTTACGAAAAATCGCTCTTCGATGATTTGATTTACCGGCGGCGCGAATTCACCGAACAGTGGGCGCACGAGGCTTCGATTCTGCCGATGGCGAGTTGGCCGCTGCTTCGCCATCGGATGGAGACGCACAGAGTTCGCCCGTGGGGTTTCGAGAAGTTTATGAATGAGCGCAATGATTATGTTGAGCGCGTGCTTGACGAAGTGCGCTCGCGCGGGCCGCTCGGGGCTGACGTTTTGCCGGAGCCGGATGGAATGCCTCGCCGTCTGCCGGGCGCGTGGGGCAAGACGATTCCGAGAGCTGTGCTCGAAGCGTTGTTTGGCCGGGGCGTATTGGCTGTGGCCGAGCGCCGGCCCAATTTCTCGCGGACTTACGATCTGGCCGAGCGCGTGATCCCGGCGGAGCATCACGGACACAGGGTGGAGCGCGAAGAGTCGCAACGCGAATTGTTACGACTGGCCGCGCGCTCGCACGGCGTGGGCACGGCTGGCGATCTGGCTGATTATTACCGCATGCCGATTCGGGAAGCTCGCCAGCGAATCAATGAACTGGTCGAAGCCGGAGAACTGTGCGAGGCGCAGGTCGAAGGATGGCGGGAGCCGGCTTATCTGCATCCCGATGCGGCTCTGCCTGGCCGGATTGAAGCCTCGGCGTTGTTGTCGCCATTCGACCCGGTGGTCTGGCGCCGCCCGCGCGCGGCGCGGCTCTTCGGGTTCGATTACCGGATAGAAATTTACACGCCGCAGGAGAAACGCCGGTGGGGATATTACGTGCTACCGTTTTTGTTTGGGGAACATCTGGCGGCGCGCGTTGATCTCAAAGCTGACCGCGCCGAGCGGCGATTGCTCGCGCAGGCGGCGCACATTGAACCGGGGGCCGAACCGGGCGCGGTCGCCGAAGCTCTCGTAGCCGAGTTGCGCGCATTGGCGGGTTGGTTGGGACTCGCCTCAATCTCTGTCGAACGCCGCAACGGTTTTTCGCGGGCGCTTGCCGCCGCCGCCCGCGCGTGAAGTGAATTCCGATGCCTGATTGGGACGAACGTTACAGACGAGGCGAACGCGCGAACGACGCGCCGCACCCGCTGATCGTCGAGTTCGCCTCAACGCTCGAACCGGGACGCGCTTTGGACGTGGCCTGCGGCGCGGGCCGCCACGCGATCTGGCTTGCGGAGCGCGGTTGGCAAGTCACGGCGGTTGACCGCTCGCGCGTCGCAATCGAAATTCTGCGCCGCCGCGCAAGCGAGAAAGGCCTGGCGATTGATTCCCGCATCGCCGATCTTGAGCGCGGCGAATTCATCATCGAGCCGGAATCATACGATCTGATCGTCGTTTGCAATTATCTTCAACGTGATCTGTTTCCGGCGATCAAGGCTGGCGCGCGAATCGGCGGAGCGGTGATTGCGATCATTGCGATGGCGGATGACGATCCGCATGTGAAACCGATGAATCCGGCGTTCCTGCTCAAGCCTGGCGAATTGCGCGCGGAGTTTGAAGCGTGGGAGTTGTTGCGCGAGTTTGAAGGGAAGCCGCTGAGAAGTGAGCATCGGCGCGCGATGGCTGAAATTATCGCGCGCCGGCTTCGTTGAAATTCTTCATCGCCTGGCAATCACGCAAGACGCCTCGCGCCCGACCTTCCGCTTCACGATCCTGATGTCGCGAAACCCCACCCATCGCGCTAATCTCGCAATGTCTGCGACTTCGTCTTCGGTGACTCCGGGCGCAAGCGCGAACCGGCTTGCCGAATGCATCCGCAGGCACAGAACCAGCCAGCCGCCTTCCCGCATCACGCGCTGAATTTCAACCAGATTGAGTTCGGCGTTGGGCCAGAATTGATAGTTGTTGACCGCCAGAACTTTCGTGAAGCGTCCATCCCGGAGAGAGCGGCGAACAAAGGCCGGGAGTGAAGCTTGCTGGTCCATTTGGTGAAGCTGAGCGTTTCACACGAGAGGATCATACAGAGCAGCGAACGAAACATTTGGATCGGATCGTGAGTTGGAGCGCCCCGAGGCTTCGGATGGTAGAAGGTCTGAAACTGTGGGCGTAGCGGTTCGAGATCGAACAGGAACAAAGAGAGGATGAGGTCTGAGAATGGCTCAAGTCGCTCTTCAACTTGTCAATGTGGCAGTCGTGTCCCGTGAGCAGTTCGTGGTAACGCCAGCCGCCGCTTGCGCGACGAAAAAATTACCCGCCTCCCCAGGTTAGACAGTTTTTCTCAAGGTTGACAACGGCGGGAAGCGCGTTAAGATACCCGCTCTTTCAAACCTGATCGCCGCCCAAATCATCGTGTTGATTTCATCCGTTCGATCAACACCTCAATTGATAACTCACTCAACAATCGTATGTCACAGAGGTCAAGATTTATCCGACTGCTCTTATGCGCTGCCCTGATCCTTTCACACTTGTCGGCGCCTGCCTCCGCGTTCGCTTCCGCGCGTGTGGGGCGTGGCGCATCCGGCGCTAAACGCGACACGATTACCGGAACGTTGCAGGGGTTGGTCGTTGACGCTGGCGGATTGCCGCTGGCCGGCGCGCGCGTACGCGCCACCAACGAGGAGACGGGCAACGTCCGTTCGACCAGAACCGATGTGAATGGGTTCTACAAGATTACTTTGCTGCCGCTCGGTTTTTATAGAGTCGAGGCGTCGAAAGAAGGGTTTCAGGTTATCACCAGAGCAAAGGAGCCGATTAAGGTTCAGCTCAATAAAACCGTCGTGACTTTGCCGGACATCGTTCTGGGGCCTGTGACCGCCGCCGCGCCTCCCGCCCTCGCCGCAAATCAACCGCCTTCAAATCCAACGCCGCCTCCGGCGCAATCCGCGACGCCGTCGGCGGAAGAGAACGGCCAGTTGACGAATCAGATTGACGCCACGCGCCGGTCGAATTCCGATGAACGGATGGTCACGCTGGCGCCGCTCTCCTCCGTTCGGAGTTTCGACGACCTGGCGTTGTTGGCTCCTGGCGTCTCGCCTCCGCCGCAGGTCAAAGGCGTGGCCGGGCCTGGCATCGGCGCCGGCATCGGAACCGCCGGCCAGTTTTCGGTCAACGGCCAGCGCGCCCGCTCGAACAACTTCACCGTTGACGGTTCGGACAACAACGATGAAGACGTGGGCGTGCGCCGTCAGGGGTTCGTCGCGCTCGTGCCGCAAAGCATCGAGAGCATCAAGGAGATTCAGATCGTCACGAATCTGTGGGACGCTGAACAAGGACGCAGCGTCGGTTCGCAGGTCAACGCCGTGTCGAAGTCCGGAACCAATTTCGTTCACGGACAGCTTTACGATTTCTTCAATCACTCGGCGCTCAACGCCCGCAACTTCTTCGATTATTCCGACGACAAGGCGAAAAGTTTCGGCTTGAATGCGCTGGCGATCAGCAGTTTTGTCAACGGTCAACCGGTCAGCGCGCGCACACTGCCGGTCGTGATTCGCAACGCGAGCGATGATCCGCCCACGCCTTTCGTTCAGTCGAATCCTTCGCAAGGCAAAGATCAATTTCAACGCAATCAGGGCGGCGCCGTGATTGGTTTTCCGGTCATCCGCGACAAAACCTTCTTCTTCGGCTCGTTTGAGCGGCAGGACATCAAAGCGCGGCAGGAGACTCATTTCGCCGTGCCGACCGTCGCGCAACGCGGCTTCCTCGGTTTCGGCGCAACCGGCTTCACCGCGACCGACACCGCAGGGAAATCGCAATCGTTCACTCCCACTTCAATCGCGGGCGATGCGGTGATGTCGCTCTTTCCGTTCCCGAACAATCCGGCCGGGCCATACGGCGGCAACACCTTCACAGAGGTTCTGCCAGCCGACGCGCACGCGACGATTTACTCGCTCAAACTCGATCACAACTTCAGTCTTTTCGGGCCTGAAGTCACGCACGCATTCACCGCCCGGTACAACTTCACCAACGACGAAAGACAGGTTCCGGCTGTGGGCGGCGCGATCTTTTCCGGCGTCGCGCCGAGCGTGCGAACGCAGAACATCTCGCTGGCCCTGAACAGCCAGTTGTCGCCGACCAAAGCCAATCAATTGCGCGCCAGTTACGGCCGCACGGCGTTGAGCTTCGCCGAGATACGTGATTCCTATTTAAGACCGTCGTCATTTTTGCCGAACGAGAAATTCCTGCTCAACGCGCCGATTGTGGGCAACTTCACTTCGCCGGATTTTCCGCTCCCGTTCGTTGATTACCGGCGCAGCAACGGAGTGACCGAGGATCAACTTTCGACCATCGGCCAGGTGGTGGTTCATCCCTTCAGCCCCGTCGGACTCGACGTTTATCTCTTTCCGCAATCGCGCGCGAACAACACGATCCAGGTGGCCGACACTTACAGTTACTTCCGAACCAATCACGCTTACAAATTCGGGTTCGACGTTCGCCGCACGCAACTCAACAGTTCGCTCAATCGCAATTACCGCCCGCAGGTGGTCTTCGGCGGATCGCCCGATCTGACCGGGAGCGTGACCGCCGCGCCGATCAAGAACATCAGCCGCTTCGGGCCGACGCCGGGATTTTTCAGCGGAACCGATCTGGCTTCGCTCGGCATTCCGACCGGCATCTTTCAATCGCTGGCCATTGGCGCGCCCGATTCGACGATTGGGCTGCGTTTGTGGCAGGTCAATTTCTTCACGAACGACAACTGGCGCGCGCGACGAGGGCTGACGCTGGATTACGGCGCGCGTTACGAGGTCAACACCGTGCCGCGCGAAGTCAACAGGCGCATCGAAAAAACCTTCGGCCTTCCGCAACTTCCGTCAGCCGATCAAAGCATCAGCATCGCCGCGCCATTCAGCCGCGGAGAGATCATTTACAGCAATCAAAACCTGCTCAATTCGTTCAACGCCACGACCGGCGCGCTGCGCAATCTGATCGGCGCTCGCGACGGAATTTTCGATCTCGACCGTAACAATTTTGGCGGCCACATCGGGTTCGCGTGGGATCCATTCGCGGCCAGCGCGACAAGCGCCGGAAAGACTGTGATTCGGGGCGGCGTCGGCGCTTATTACGATCTGACGCTGGGCAGCGTCGTCAGCCAGTCGCGCAACGTCTTCCCGACGTTCCTTCCGTTCAACATTGATGTCAATACGTTTGGCTATGCGCAGCGCGCCTTCTACGTTCCCGGCTCGACGGGAATCCGGGGCATCTTCAACCCGCGCTACGTGCCGCTGAACATCGTCAGTCAGGGGAAGATTACGGAGCAGGCGCTGGTGACTCCCGGCAGTCTGAACGCGCTCAACGTCCCGGCGGGCGCGTTGCCGCAGGTGCTCGGATTGCTCTTCAATCCGTCCGTCGCGGGAGTGCTGCCTTCAGGAGGCGGAATAGCGTTCACTCTGCCGGATAACAATCTTCGGTCGCCGTACACGCTGCAATACAACCTGCAATTCGAGCGTGAGTTGTACACTGATTTTCTGGTCAACCTGGCTTACGTCGGCGCGCGTGGCGTGAAGCTCACGCGGTTCCGCACTCCGAACGGCGGGCCGAATTCGATCACGCTACCGATTGATCCAATCGGCCTGTCGCAAAATTCGGTTTTCGCGCTCGCGCTGCCTCCGCTGTTCGATCCCAACGCCGCAACGCCTGCGCGTCCGAACCCGCTGCTCGGCGCTTACACGATCTTCGATTCGTCGGCGGCTTCGGCTTATCATTCGTTCCAGGCGGCCGCGACGAAGCGGTTTTCGCAAGGCTACCAGTTTGGCGCGGCCTACACGTGGTCGCACGCGATTGACGACGTTTCGGATGTGTTCGATGTGGCGGGAGCGTCCGCGCTGCCGCAGGATGACCGCGCGCTGGCGCTTGAACGAGGCGACGCCAACTTCGACATTCGCCATCGCTTCGTTTTAAGCCTGACGGGTAACGCGCCTTTCCTGCGCAAGTTCAACGACAGAAAAGGCGCCGCCGGTTTCCTGCTTGGCGGCTGGGAATACGCCGCGTTCACGACGTTTCAAACCGGCCAGCCGTTCACGGTCAACACCAGTTACGACGTGAACCTTGACGGCAACCTGACCGACCGCATTGATACGCTCAACGGGTTGACGCGCATTGACAGCCGCCAGCAGAAATTGCAGTTGAACGCGAATCCCGTCACTCTGCTCGCCACGCTGGGCAGCAACGGGCGCGTCGGTCGCAACGCCTTCCGCGCCAGCGGAGTGGCGAAGACCGATCTGGCGGTGGTCAAAAATTTCAAAGTGCGCGAAGGGCAGTTCATCCTGCTGCGCGTCGAAGCGTTCAACCTTTTCAACCGCACCCATTTTGCAATTCCGGTTCGGGTGCTGGAATCGCCAAGCTTCGGCAAATCGGTTGATACGCTGCTCAACCCGCGCCAGATACAGTTTGCATTGAAGTATGTGTTTTAGGGGGAGTAGGGAGTAGGGAGTGGGGAGAAGGGAAAGAAACTTCCTTGCTCCCAACTCCCAATTCCCAACTCCCTACTCCCCTGAAATTTTTACTTAAGGAGAAGGTCATTATGAGCATCATCGCACAGGTTCACGCCCGCGAGATTCTGGATTCGCGCGGCAATCCGACTGTTGAAGCCGAAGTCGTGCTGGAAAGCGGCGTAATGGGGCGCGCCGCTGTGCCTTCGGGCGCTTCGACCGGCGAAAACGAAGCCGTCGAATTGCGAGACGGCGACAAGTTCCGTTATCTGGGCAAAGGCGTCCGGCTGGCCGTCGAAAATGTCAACAAGACAATCGCCAACGCCATCGTCGGCAAAGACTCGTTCGATCAGGCCGAGATTGATCAGACGATGATTGATCTGGACGACACGCCGAACAAATCGAAGCTCGGCGCGAACGCGATGCTGGCGGTTTCGCTGGCGACGGCGCGCGCGGCTGCGGCTGAGCTTGAAGTTCCGCTTTACCGCTACATCGGCGGAACGAACTCGCGGACGCTGCCTGTGCCGCTGATGAACATCATCAACGGCGGGGCGCACGCCGACAACAACGTTGATTTCCAGGAGTTCATGATCGTCCCGGCTGGCGCGCCGAGTTTCGCTGAAGCCCTGCGCTGGGGCGCTGAAGTTTTTCACACGTTGAAAGGCGTGTTGAAAAAACGCGGCTATGCGACGGCGGTCGGCGACGAAGGCGGATTCGCTCCGAGTCTGAAATCGAACGACGAAGCGATTGAAGTCATTCTGGAAGCGATCAACGGCGCCGGTTACACGCCGGGCGAACAGATCGCCATCGCGCTCGACCCGGCCAGCTCGGAGTTTTTCGAGGAAGACTCTTACGTCTTCAAAAAATCGGATGGGCGCAGGCTGACTTCGGAGCAGATGGTTCAGTACTGGATCAACTGGGTGAAGCAGTATCCGATCATTTCAATCGAAGATGGATTGGCCGAAAACGACTGGAGCGGATGGGCCACGCTGACCGGCGAATTGGGCGACACAGTGCAACTGGTGGGTGACGACCTGTTCGTCACCAACACGCGGTACCTGGAACGCGGCATCGAAGAGATCGTCGCCAATTCGATTCTGATCAAAGTCAATCAGATCGGCACGCTGACCGAGACGCTCGACGCCATCGAACTGGCGAGGACGAACAATTACACCGCGATCATCTCGCACCGTTCGGGCGAAACCGAAGACCCGTTCATCGCCGACCTGGCCGTCGCCACGAACGCCGGACAGATCAAAACCGGCTCGGCTTCGCGCACCGACCGCATCGCAAAATATAACCAGTTGCTGCGAATCGAAGAGGAACTGGGCGCAGCGGCCCGCTACAACGGTTTCGCGTCGTTCTATCAACTTGAACTTGGAGAGTTGAATTTTCCGGTCAAGGTGAGAGCGGCCAGAAGGTAGGAAGAGATTACGGAAAAGACGGAAATAACGGAAAAGACGGAAAAGAACCAGAAAAGGGTTTTTCCGTCTTTTCCGTTATTTCCGTTATTTCCGTACTCTCTCTTCCTGCTCATTCTTCAACGATCATCATCGGAGTAGCCGAACCGCCGCCAGCAGTCACGTTCAATAACGCCGACGAAGAGAGCCTGACGCCTGCGCCTTCGACATCATCGCCAGTCCACGTGTAAGGATCGAAATCAACGTAGCGGTCTTCATAAACGATCTTCCCGCCGGCCAGCGTCGGAAACGATTCCTGCAATACTTCTACGCGCTCCTGCACGACGAATGCCGCGCCCGCCGCCTCCTTGATCGCGCGGTTCCAATCGTCGTCGCTGCATTCCCAGCCCAGCGTCACGCCGCGCCCGCCGTAATCGCCGCTCGGCTTCAATACCAGAATCTCACGGCGCCGCGCGACGAAATCGAGCAGGTCAACGCGCCTGCCGCGATAAGTCGTGAAGCCTTCGCGCAGAATGCGAGTCCAGGGGATGCGCCGCCGCAACGCCTGTTGTTCGTCGGCAGGGAAAAGGCGCTCGTAATCAGGATCGTCGAGCAGCGCGAAGATCGCTTTTTTCGTAAGCATCTGCACGCGGAACGAATTGACGGCGCAAACCGCGCGATCCCGCACAGCGCGGATCAGCGAATGATTCAATCCCCCACGCGTCAGCAACTCGCCCGTTACGACGCGTTTGTAGACGAGGTTGATCTGAAAATCTCCGGCGCGCAGCCAGCCGCCGCGATACTCAAGCTCGTTCGGGTCGGCGATGATCGTGGCGTAACCGCGCGATTCGAAATACTCGCGGCAGATTTCAAATTCGGCCCGCGTTTTGACTTCGTTCCAGTCAACGATGGCGATGCGTGGACGGTCGCGTCCGCCCCATTCGCGGTAACATTGCAGCAGCGTTTCCAGGATGCGCGGCCTGATGGCGGTGCGCCGCAACGGATATTTCCGCTCGAATTCGCGCGTGACTTCCATCTCCGCGAAGGCCTCGCTGAGGACATCGCCGTAAAGCAAGCCTCCCGGCGAGTCGGCGTTGTATTCGACGAAGTGAAATTCGCCGCGCGAATCGAGGAAGGCGTCCAGCCGCCCGCTCCCGTCCGGAGCGCTGAATCCGGGATCAATCGAAATCAGCCGCTCCTCGTCCGGCGTCAGATTCAGTTCGGCGCGCAACTTCTCGTCGGCCATCAGCGCGCGATAGAGCCGTTCAATCGCCGACAGCGTGAGCGTCGAATCGCGCCTGACGTGTTCGTATTGCCTTTCGTTGATGAGCATCGGGCGCAGAACCGCGCAGATCGGGCGCGCGCCGAAACGCAGATTGTATTTGCCGGTCGCCGCGCTCAGCCTGGAGATCGCGTCATCGGCCAGCGGGCCTTCGAGCAGAGAGTGATAATGCTTAATGGCGTCTGCTGTCATTGCCGTTTCCCGTCGCGGGGTGGAATCTCGTCGTCAATCTCTTCGCCTTGATGATCGCCGCCGGGCAGATGGCCTTGTTCGGCGTCAATGCGGTACTCCATCGCTCGTTTCATGTCAGGACGCAGGAATTCATCAAGCGCCGTCATCCCGGCGCCGATCAGATTCGGCCCGCGCTCCTGATTCCGGTATTCCTCTTCGGTCATCTCCGCGCGCTTGCGATCAACGGTCGCAAGCCAATTCATCAACGCCAGCAATCCGGCGCCGGCCAGAATCAATGCCACGATAAAAGCGATTCCATCTGTCATCATTATTTTCCGTCTGTTCCGTAATCTCTCTTCGCATTCTCAATTTGTTGACTTGATGCGCTTGAGCGCTCAGGGCTTGGTTATCATCGGGGGGCGCCGTATATTACCGCAACTGCGGCGCAAACTGCTCGCTTAATCGAAAATCTATCTCGTTCAGGAGTCATCGTGTCAATTCGTAACGCTGTCATTCCCGTAGCTGGTCTGGGCACTCGTTTGCTCCCGGCCACAAAATCCCAACCGAAAGAGATGCTGCCGGTAGGCAAGAAACCGATTGTGCAATACATCATCGAAGAACTGCATCTGTGCGGCATCGAGCGCGCGCTGTTCGTCACCGGGCGCGGCAAAAGCTCCATCGAAGATCATTTCGACGACGATCCCGATCTGATCCGCACGCTGCGCGAAGCGGGCAAGGAAGATTTGCTCGAAGAATTGCAGTACGAGCGGATGGGTGTGCATTTCCTTTACACGCGGCAGCGGCGGCAGCGCGGACTCGGCGACGCGATCTTGTGCGCCGAACATTTCGCAGGCGATGAACCGTTCGTCGTCGCGCTCGGCGATTCGATCATCGGACGCCACAAACCTTCGCTGATCGTTCAACGGCTGATCGCCGCGTTTGAAGCTCACGAGGCGTCGTGCGCCATCGCCGTCGAAGAGGTCCCGATGGATCAGGTCTCGATGTACGGCGTGGTTAAACCGGCTTCGGACTCCGAAGTCTTCGAGATTACCGATCTGGTCGAAAAGCCGAAGCGCGAAGAGGCGCCGAGCAATTGGGCCATCGCGGGCCGCTACGTTTTCGCGCCGAGCCTCTTTTCGGCGATCAAGCAGACGGGATTCGATCACCGTGGAGAACTGCAATTGACCGACGCCATCCGGCTGATGCTGCGCGAAGGCAAACGCGTGGTCGGCGTTCGGCTGCCGCGCGAAGAGAAGCGTTACGACATCGGCAATTTCGAGAGCTACTTTGAAACCTTCGTCGAATTTGCGCTGACCGATCCTGAATTCGGCCCGCGTCTGCGCCAGCACGCCAGGGAGTTGCTGAAGTGAAAATCTTCGAGACGAAAGCTTACGCGCGCGCCGCGCTTGTCGGCAATCCGTCGGACGGGTACAACGGCAAGACGATCAGCCTGATCGTCAAAAATTTTTGCGCCGAAGTGGTGATCTACGAATGGCCGGAGATGGAGGTCATCCCGACGCGGCAGGACAATTGCCGGTTCGACAGTTTGAAAGATTTCCTGCGCGACCAGCGGCTCAACGGATATTACGGCGGCCTGCGTCTGATCAAAGCTTCGATCAAGCGCTTCGCGGAGCATTGCGAGCGAAACGGGATCGAACTGCCGAGACAGAATTTTTCGCTCCGGTACTCGTCGAACATTCCAAGACAGGTCGGGCTTGCGGGTTCGAGCGCCATCGTCACGGCTACGATGCGCGCGCTCTGCGAGTTTTACGGCGTGACGATCCGGAAAGAAATTTTGCCAGGGTTGATCCTGTCGGTTGAGAAAGACGAGTTGGGCATCGGCGCCGGGTTGCAGGACCGCGTGGCGCAGGTTTACGAAGGACTGACTTACATGGATTTCGACAAGGACTTCATGGATGAGCACCAGCATGGAGCTTACGAATCGCTCGATCCACGGCTTCTGCCGCCGGTTTACATCGCCTATCAAACCGAGTTGGCCGAATCGTCCGAGGTCTTTCACAACGACATCCGCAAGCGCTACGACAGCGGGGAGAGCGTTGTGATTGAAGCGATGGAGACCGCCGCCGATCTGGCCCGGCAGGCGCGCGGACGCCTGCTGGCGCGCGATTACGAAACGCTGGCGCGATTGATGGACAGGAATTTCGACGCGCGCCGAAGCATCTACAACCTGAGTCCGAAACACATCCGAATGATCGAACTGGCGCGCGAAGCCGGAGCCTCGGCGAATTTCGCCGGATCGGGCGGTTCGATCATCGGCGCGTACAAAGATGAAGCCATGTTCGCGCGATTGAAGCAGGCCTTTGAAGCTGAGAATTGCGCCGTCATCAAACCGATCATTGAATAACTGTGGCAGTAGCCCGACCGTGAGGGAGGGCGCTCATTTGATGAGCGCCCTCCCTCACGGTCGGGCTACTGCCACGAGCCATCAGGTATGTCGCTATGAGTGGAATGAAATTTCGCCTTCAATGCGCAAACTGTGGCGCGACATTTTTCGCGCCCGATCGCAAAGAGCGGTATTGTCCGAAGTGCCTCAAGAAACGCGCGGTGAAAACAGGAGCCGTCGAGGCGAAACGCGAAGGCGCCCGCCCGCCTGCCCGTCGTTTTGACGATAGGCCGCAGCACGCCGCCAAAAAAGAACTCAGGCCGAAAAAAGAAGCGGTCAAGCGGGAGCCGAAAGCCGCCGAGTTGACGCCCGAATTGCGCGAACAGGTGGGGCAGATCTATCAGGAGCAGTTCGCTGAGAGCGAGGCGCCGCTGCGCGAGATCATCGGGCAGATTTCCGACAAGCTCTGGTTGCAGCGCAAACTCGTCGCCCAGGTTATCGGCAGAACCCGGCATCCGAATGTTGAGATTACGCCGGAGTTGAAAGAGCGCATGATCGAAATGTACAAAGGCTACGTCGAACGATCAGAGCGCCCGGAGGGAGGTCGCCGGCGCACAATCGCCAAAGCGACAGGCGTCCCGCTCCGTCAGGTGATGAACGTCGTTTATGAATGGTCATTGTCGCAGTACATGCAATCGCCCACGCCGGAGCCTTCGCGCGAACAGCTATTCGAGGTCGAAAAGGCTTATTGGGACGAGATGGACAGGAAGCGGTATCGTTACAGCGAACTGCCCGCGAAGCTCGCCGAGCGGATCGGTTTCATCAACGCGTACCAGGTTTTGCGCTGGCTCGACATGTTGCACGACGACCGGAGCCGGTTTGACAAGGTCGCCGACGCGCCGCCGGAAGCCGAGCGGCAAATCCTGGAAGCTTACAGACAATACCTCGCCGCGCCACATCCGCCCGAACAGGGGCTGCATTCCACAATCGCAAATCAAGTCAGCGGCGTCACCGCGCGCCAGGTACACAAAGTTTTGCAGCGTTACAGGTATCAGCGGCGCGACGAATATCCGCTGAAGTGATTCACAACCGGAGTCGAGAGTATGAAGACGAAAATCTCCCTTTTGCTTGCGGTCGGGTTATTTTGCCTCTCGGCCATTTCTTCAGGATCAAAAGCCGCAACTCAGGAATCAGCGAAGGACGCGCCAGCCGATCTGATTTTGACGAATGGGCGCGTCTGGCTCGGCGGCGATTCATCGTCGTTCGCTGAAGCCGTTGCGATCAGCGGGCGCAGCATCGTCCGCGTGGGCAAGACAGCGGAGATCAAACAACTGATAGGCGAGCGCACGCGGGTGATTGACCTCGGCGGCAAGCTGGCGGCGCCGGGATTCAATGACGCGCACATCCACTTTCTGGGCGGCGCTCTGGGCCTCGGCGAAATTGATCTGACCGAAACGAAAAACGTGGCCGAGATGATCGAGCGCATCGCGGCTTACGCCCGCAAAAATCCCGATAAACAATGGATCACTGGTCGCGGATGGGAGTACACGCCTTTTCCCGGAGGCTTGCCGACGAAGAGCTATCTCGACGCGATCATCAAAGACCGCCCGATTTTTTTGAGCGCTTATGACGGTCACAGCGGCTGGGCCAATTCAAAGGCTCTGGAACTGGCCGGCATAACGCGCGAAACGAAATTCGACGGCTACGGCGAAATCGTGCGCGACGCTGCTGGGGAACCGACCGGCGCTTTGAAAGAAGGCGCGCAGCGATTGGTCAGACGCTTGATCCCCGAACCGTCGCGCGAGCGGAAACTGGAAGCGCTGCGGCAGGGAATGAAGCTGGCCGCGTCTCTGGGCATCACCAGCATCCAAAACGCGAGCGGATCGCCTGAAGAATTGTCGCTTTACGACGAGTTGCTGAAGCGCGGCGAATTGACGATGCGCGTCTCAGTGGCTTTTTCGGTCGGACCGCGGACAACGCCGCAGGACATTGCCCGATTCGCCGCGCTGAAGAGCCAGTACGATTTCAACTCTCAGAACCAGACAATGCTCCGCGCGGATTCGGTGAAATTCCTGCTCGACGGCGTGATCGAATCGCACACGGCGGCGGTCATCGAACGTTACAGCGATCTGCCGCCGAATCACGGCGCGCCTTTCGGCGAATTGGCCCTACCGGCGGACATTTACCGCGATCTGGTCGTGAAGCTGGACAAGGCTGGTTTTCAAATCTACACGCACGCCATCGGCGACCGCGCGGTGCGCGAAGCTCTCAATGCTTACGAAAATGCGCTGAACGCCAACAAGCGATTGAACGCCCGCCACCGCATCGAACACATCGAGGTCGTTTCGCCCGAAGACATTCCCCGGTTCGCTAAACTTGGCGTGATGGCTTCGATGGAGCCGATCCACGCCGATCCGGGCACGACTGATGTCTGGTCGAAAGCGGTCGGAGCCGAGCGGCTGAAATTCGCTTTCGCGTGGCAGTCGCTGCTCAAGAGCGGCGCGAGGCTGGTTTACAGCAGCGATTGGCCAGCGGCGATCAGCGTTGATCCGATTCGCGGACTGCACAGCGCAGTCAATCGCCGCACCGTTGATGGCAAGCCTCCGCGCGGCTGGGTCGCGGAACAACGCGTCAGCATCGGCGATGCGTTGCGGGCTTACACGCAGGCCGGCGCCTACTCGTCTTTTGAAGAGGGAATTAAAGGCCGCATCGCGCCGGGGATGCTCGCCGACATCGTGGTCTTTTCACAGGATTTGTTCAAAATTGATCCGATGCGGATTCACGAGACTCGCGTGACGCTGACCGTTTTCGATGGAAAGGTGATTTATCAGGACGGCGTGAAGTTTTAAAAAATAAAAGGCGCTACAGTCGTGGGATTGTCTGTAGCGCCTTGAAATTTGCGGTCACCTTCCTCACCCTGGTGACCGCTGACACCGTCAGTGGAGTTAACCACCTGGTATCTCGTTGCCCCACTCAGGCTATTGCAACCATCGGGCCACAATGCTCGGCGCGGCAGAATTCGCAAAAAGCCCAATAAAATCGGGCCTTCCGGCGATTCAGGCGCCTGGCTTCGCCGCTGCCCGGCAAGCAGTCAGGGTAATTCTTACTTGTTCGGGTCTGAAGAAATTTCACACCGCAAACCGAAGAGGCTGGAGACGCAGGTAATTTTTTCCGGCGAACCGATCAGGCGGGATAACGAACGCTATCGGCCCGCATCATCCGAACTCACTTCCGTCAGCGGAATCAGTCAGCGTCAGGCGTCTCGCTATTTCCGCTCAACAAATGGCGTAAGGCCAGCAACTTTTCTTTGCTCACGCAAGCGTAAACTCCTGCGCGGCGTCCGGCTTCACACGTTTCATCGTCTTCACAATCTACCAGCCAAACGATGCGCGTCGCGGCGTTCAGGCTTTTAATTCGTTCCGTCGCCGTGCCGCCAACCGCTTGTTGCGGAGCCAGGCTGATTAACGCCCAATCTGCGGCCGTCGCCGTGCGCTGCGCGATGTCGGCGGCGTCGCCGCATTCCTCGATCACTTCAGCCAGACCGGCTATGACGCGACGTATGAGCGCGCGCATCTGGACATTACTTTCCACGATCAAAATCTTCATTGTTTCCGGAGCGACGCGGAAATAACCGAAGGGCAAGCGTTCGCGCGCTTGCCCTTTCCGGTGTCCGCAGGACGGGGGCATGCGCCAACCCGTTCTCTTACGTGACTGGTTTTAGCGATTAGGCATATGTTTGGCGACTAGCGTGTCGCCGATCTGCCCGTAAGGTACCTCGAGGACCTGGAACGAGCTACTGCGCACGATGAGAAAACTGTGCGTTCCCGGCCGCCACACCGCCTGGTCAGTCTTGCCATCGCCGTCGTAGTCGGCCTGAACCGGGATGTCGTAATAAGGCGCATTAGCTGATCCACAAGGAGGAAGGGTGGTTCCAACGCCGGTCGAACTGAAAATGGCGTACCAGGCGTAGTTGCTGCTGCGCCAGACGGCAATGTCAGCTTTGCCATCGCCATCGTAATCTCCCGGCACGGGCGTGTCGGTAGACAGCCCCCACCACTTTTGAATATAGGTCGAATCGGAACTGTGCTTAATATGCCAGTAACCGTCGCTGCTGCGGAAGACGGCGAGGTCGGCCTTGCCATCGCCGTCGTAATCGGCAGGCGCGGCGACATCAAGATAGGGTGCATTCTGCTCGCCCCACGGCTCCTGTGTAGTTACCCCGTCGGAGCTACGCCGGATAATCCAAACGCCAGCGGTGCCACGCCAGACAGCGATGTCGTCTTTGCCGTCACCGTCGTAATCGGCTGGGACCAGCGTATCACCGGGTCCTCCGAAATTGACCACAGGGAAATCCGCGCCCGAACTACACTTCACATACCAATTTCCCTCAGCGGGCCGCCACACGGCGTAATCCATCCGGCTATCGCCGTCGTAATCGGCGGGCACGGGGATGTCGTTGTAAGGCGAGGCGCCAGACCCCCAGGAAGCGCTGCGCGTTGCACCGCCAACACTGCCGTTGTAGTACCACATCCCTGTCTGGCCGCGCCAGACAGCAAGGTCGGCTTTGTTGTCACCATCGAAATCGCCTCGCGGAGTTTTGCCCTTCGTGCCGTAAAGCACAGCCGCCGCCCCGGCTGTATTGTCCTCAAATGGCGTCCCGATGGCCAGGTCTGCGCCGCCGTCGCCGTTGAAATCGCCAACCGCCAAGGCCCAGCCGAACCAGTCGCCGTCCTCAGGTGTGCCCTTTACGGCGCCGCCCTGCTCCCAAAACTGAGAATTCGCCGCAGCCAGCCCCGCGCCTGTTCCCTGGAGAATGTATACCTCACCGTTTGCACGGTCCTCACCAGGCACGCCAATGGCCAGATCCGCATACCCGTCATCGTTGAAATCGCCCCCGGCAAGACTCTTACCGAACGCATCGTAATCCTCGCCTCCCCCCGCGATATTCGGATCGTTCTAATCAAAGAACTGATTGCCCGCCGCCGTAAGGCCGTTCCTCGATCCGTAGATGACGTTGATGGCGCCGGCTCTGATACTAAAACTATATTCGCAGCACCAAGTCTCTCC
>WBZO01001385.1_pt1 | contig 38270 bp, 33 predicted proteins | sample 5204261 | NCBI WGS metagenome assembly WBZO01 (sample SAMN12412400, study PRJNA552823) | activated sludge metagenome | isolation source: activated sludge from anammox sidestream of wastewater treatment plant... | place: USA: North Carolina | collected 2017-09
CGCGGGGCGCGCGGATCGCTCACGCGCGATCGCGTCGTTCGACACGGGCCCGCTCCACGCGCGTGCGGGGACGGCGCTGCCGTCCGTGCCGACCGGCCACAACCTCGCCGACGTGCACGTGCTCGTCAGAGGCTCTCGAGGTACGTGACGAGATCCGAGACCTCGGCCTCGGTGAAGGTCCCGCCGTGCTGCTCGCCCCCGCAGGAGCCGAAGCGGTCCTTCAGCGTCTTCGCGCAGCCGTTGTGGAGGAACGGCGCACGCCAGCGGACGCCGACGAGCGAGGGCACCTTGAACGCACCACCCGTGCCCACGTCGTGCGTGGTGCCGTTCGTGAGCGATGCGCCGCTGTGGCAGGTCTCGCAGCGCTCGCGGAACAGCTTGCCTCCGCGCTCGACCTCCGCGAGCGGACCCTCGATGCGCGGCGGCGCCGGCATGCGGAAGAGCCACTTCTTGAGCGTCTCGACGTGCGGCTTCTCGAGCGAGGGACCGCTCATGCGCGTGACGAACACGAAGTCGACGAGGTGCTCGATGTCGACGAGGGAGCCGTCCCAGTGGAACGGGCCCTTCTCGGTCACCGTGCCGCGCATCGACGGAGTGCGCCGCTGCCCCTCGAGGAAGAGCCACGTGCGCCCGTCCTCGCCGCCCTCGGCGTGACACGACGCGCACGCGAGGAAGCCGCCGCTGTTCGAGTGGAAGATCGCGTGCCCCGTGTCCTCGCGGCTCTCGTCCGAGAGCGGGATCTCCTTCCAGACGTGCACGCGATCGGGCGACATCACGTAGAGCACCGCCGGCTCGCGCGACTGCACGACGAGCTCGTCGGCCGCGAAGGCGGCCGCGATCGCCTGACCGGGCAGGTACGCCTTCCGCATGCCGGAGCAGTCCGGGTTGCGGGATGCGACGGTGCCGGGCGCCCCCTTGGGCGGCGGGCTCGCGGCGTCGTAGACGAACACCTGGGGCAGGCTCGGCGTGTGGCTGTTGCCCGCGGCGACGATCGCGTACTCGCGCCCGTTCGTCGCGAGATCGACCGGCAGCACCGCCGGTGGGATCAGGATGTGGCCCGCGCGTCCGGGCAGATCGAGGCGCGTCGACGTGATCGTGGGCGCCGCGCATGCGTCCTGCGCGGGGCTGCCGTAGTAGCCCTGCGGGACGCGACCCGTCGGGTTCTGCGGGTCCTGCGAGACGATCGCGGGCTCGTCGTCCGGCGGATCCTGCGTCGGGTCCTCCGGCGGCGCGGCGACCATGCGCCACCCGAGGTTGCCACCACGCGTCGCGGACTTGCTCTCGAGCACCCCGCTGCGCGACAGCACGAGGACGTCGGCCTCGCGGAAGCGGCTCACGTAGATCTTGTTCTTCGTGACGACGATGTCGCGGAGATCGACGTCGAGCTTCACGCGATGCTCCGCCCGGCCGTCGAGCGGCGTCGAGACGAGATCGCCGTCGGCGCACGCGACGTGCACCGTGTCCTCCGTGGCGTCGTAGGCGATGCCGCGGGGCGCGACGCACACGGTCCGCTCGGCGATCGCTCCGGTCGCGAGATCGACGGTGGCGACCTTGCCGGCGCTCCGCAGCGCGACGTGTGCCTTGCCGTGGACGTCGAGCGCGACGCGGCCGGGCTCGGCGCCCGGAGCCAGCTTCACCGAGTGCTTCAGCGTGCGCGACGGGACGTCGACGACGTAGACGAGGTCGCGATCCGGATCGGAGGCGACGACGGTGCGTCCGTCCCTCGCGACAGCGAGCGTACCTCCCGAGATCGGGGGCGGCGGCGTGTCGGCGGTCACGATCTTCGCGAACGTGGGCTGTGCACCGCCCGGTGCAGGAGCCGCCGTCGGCGGGAGGTACGCGCTCTCGGACGTGCTGCTGCACGCGGCGAACGTGCCGGCGAGCAGCAGCGGCGAGACCGTGAGGATCGATCGACGGCTCATGGAGACCCCCGTGTCGAAGAAAGGTGTCGAGGAAAGAGGAAGACGGCCCGCGGCGGGCCGGCCAAGCCCCCGGCGCCCGGCGCGCCGGCAAGGGTAGTGTCCGCCGGGAACGGCGGGTTTTCAAGGCTGGCCGGGCAGGCGGCAGCCGACCGGCGTACCCTGGCTCCAGAAGGACTCCGACGTAGAGCCGCGACATTCGACGACGATCCCGTCGTCGAAGACGCAGGAGCCGTAGTCGCACGTCACCCTCCTCACGCAGCGCGCCCCGAGCCGCGGGCGCGTCCGCGGGCAGCCCTCCTGCTCCTTCGCCTGGATGCACGTCCACACGTACGGCCCGGCGTCACCCGCGTCGCCCGCATCGGGATCGTCGCCGGCTGCATCGGCATCGGTCGAAGCGTCGACGAGCCGCGATGCGCGCGCGCATCCGCACATGCCCTCGGGGTACTCGCAGAGGAGCGTCGAGGCCGTCTCTGCGCTGCACGCCCCGTCGGGCTCGTCGAACGTGAAGGCGGCCGGGCACGCGGTCGTGCACGGCGGGCCTGCGTCCGCGGGGCGCCACCGGTATCCGACGCACGAGAGGACGTCGTTGCAGCGGACGTTCGCGGCGTCGCCGAGCTCGCATGCCTGCGGCCCCTGGTACTCGCACGCGTAGGTCGGCATCGCCTCCTCGCACGGCGAAGGAGCGATCTCGCGAGGTGTCGTGCTGCCCGCATCGGCGGGCGTCGACGAGCTGCCCGGGAACCCGCGCGCGCCGGTGCTCGGATAGAACTTGTCCGAGTCGCATGCCGCCGCGAGCAGCGCGCCGTACGCGACGATCCCGGCGCAGACGAAGGGTGTGACGCTCACTCGCATGGCTTCGCCTCGATCTGCCAGACCTCGTCGCGGCAGACCATCCGCGCCCCCCGCTTCGACGTGCACTGGCCGTAGTCGCAGTCCTTCTCTCCGAGGCACACCTGTCCGAGCATCGGACGCGCGGTCGGGCATCCGTCCGCGGGCTTCGTGCATACCCAGATGCGCGCGTGCGCGTGGGCGCCGTCCCTGCCCGTCGTGCACGCGCACGAGGCCGTCTCGGTCGTGCAGTGCAGCTCTTCCTCGTCTCCGGTGCCGCCGTCGCCGAACGCGCCGAGATCGCACGGAGCGCCGTCGACGATCTCCGCCGCCGGCGGGCACTGGCGCGTGCACGTGTCGGGCGCGGTCTGCTCGGTCCAGTACGGCGACGACGTCGCCGTGTCGGTCGCGCACGCCCACGTGCCGTTGCAGCCCGGATCGGGGTCTCCGCCGTACTCGCAGATGGCACCGCGCAGCGGGCACGGCGCGTTCTCCTCCGCGGCGCCGTGCGGACAGGGGATCGCCGGCGTGGGGGCCGTCACGAATCCGGCGTCGGCGCGCGCCGTCGTCGGCGAAGGCGGTGCGACGGGATCGGCGTAGAGCTTGTCGCAGCCGATGCCGATCATCGCGGCGATCGCCGGTACGAGCACGGAGCCGCGCCGCGCGGCGCTCATGGCGCGATCACCCATTCGCCGCGGAGCGCGAGCGCGCCGACGAGGCCTCCCCAGCGCGCGGCCGTCGCGCCCGCGATGCGCACGACCATCTCGTGCGTCGTCGCCATCCCGAGCGCCTCGCCGACGACGCGGAACTGGGACGACAGCCGGAGCGACGTTCCGAACGACGCGTACATCCCGGGGGCGACGAGATCCTCGGACGTGCGTTCGGTGTTGGGTGCGTTCGCGCTCTCGGGCGCCACGTGGAGCCAGAGCATCGAGTAGCCGGCTCCGATCCGGGGCGCCATCACCGCCGACTGCGGCAAGAGCGAGACGAGGAAGCCGAACCCGAAGATCGTCGGACGATACGTCGCGCTGCCCGCCGGGCGGTCGACGCCGAGGCCCACCGGCGCGAACATCACCCATGGAACGGCGGCGGCGACGCGCGTGACCCCGAGCTCGACGTCGGCCGAGATCGCGAACGGCGCGCCGTCCTGGCTCGCGAGGACCGCGGGACCGAGCCCGACGAGGCTCCGCGCGGCGGTGCGCTCCTTCGGCGCCGGGAGCCTGGGCGGCACCGAGTCCTTCGTCGGGCTCGCGGCCGTCGCCGGCGGCGCAGGGCCGTTCGCGACGATCGTCAGCGGGCGCGGCGGCGACGCCTCCGTGCCGTCGCCCCGGAGGGCGAGAACGGCGCGCGCGGCGGCGAGCTCCTCGGCGCGGTCGTCCATGCCGCCGATGGGGAAGGTCTCCGCGAGGACGACGCGCCCGTCGGTCGCGCGCCAGACGCTGATGGCGTCGCCGTCGAAGCACACCGCGGCGGGCGCAGGCAGCTCGCCGAGGAGCCTCGTCACGACGTCGCGGCTGCAGAGCGCGGTCGTGGCCGTCAGCACCTCGCGCTGGATCGAGGCGAGGTTGCGCTCGAGGCGCCCTCCGAGCGACGAGCCGGCGGGGCCGAGCAAGAGCACCCGCTCGTCCGCCGCCTGCGCGAGGGGAGCGTGGGCGGCGGCGAGCGCGAACGCCAGCACCGCGAGCCTCCGCCGGTTCCGCCCCGCCTCCATCGAGGCTCGTGCGTAGCGATGCGAACCCCACGCGTCAACGCGCGTGCGTGCACCGATGCTCTCAGGGGGCGGCGGCGGAGGCGGCCGGCTTGATCGATGCCCAGACGGTCTGCGCGAGGGCGCAGTTGTTCACCTGTCGCTTCATCGCGGCGCGGACCGCCGGATCCTGGACCGCGCGCTCCCCGGCGAACACGAAGTCCGCCTCGGCCGACCTCCGGAGGCGCACCATCTCGGTGCCCTTCTTCAGATCGAGGATGTGCACGCGCACGGGGTGGGGGACCTGCTGGAGCTCCGCGCCGGTCACCTTGCCCCCGTCGGGCGCGAGCTCCTGGGCCTCGGGCACGTCCTCGTCGAGGACGAGGAGGAAGAACTGCGCGCGCTTCACGATGCTGATCGCGAGCGGGATCTCCTCTTTCTGCGCCTTCTCGTACTGGAGCTCGAACGCGCGCACGCGGAGCTCGTCGGCCGCGTCTTTCACTTCCTGCGCCCAGCCGTCCTCGAGCACGCGCGTCGACTGGTAGGCTTGCCGCAGGTTCCAGGGCTGGTCTTCCTCGCCGGCGCCGGCGTCCTCGCCCTTGGCGAGCGCCGCGATCGACGGGTTGTTCTCGCGCAGCAGGCACGCTGCGAACGCATCGCGCGCGGACTCGCGCGCCTGCTTGCGGAGCGACTCGACGTCCTTGGCGTCGGCGACGCGTGAACGGAGGTAGATGCCCGGCGACGTGCGGAAGTCCCACGTGGCGGCCTCGGGCGCGACCATGTCGCCCTTGAACTCGCCGGTCGCGGCTTCGACCGTGAGCTTCTCGATCTTCTCCCGCAGCGGGAACCACTCGGCGCCGACCGTCTTCACGGCCGCGCGCTGCTTCTCGAGCAGCTCCTCCTTCTTCGAGGCGAGCGAATGCGACGCGATGAAGTACGCGCTCGTCAGCACCAAAAGAGCGACCCCGCCGACGACGAGCGCGACGGGGCCGGTGATCCGATTCGACTTCTTCTTCCCCCGCTCCGAGCGGGCGTCTTCGATGGCTTTGAGGCCGACCGCGCGCGGCTTGTCTTCCTTCTCAGCCACCGCCGTGGTTTTCCGTCTTCGGGAGCCCGTTCACCATGAAGCTGACGTTCGGGTAGCCCGAGAACGCCGCCGTCTGGAAAACGCTCTTCACGACGACCGCCTTCACGTCCTGGTCGATCTGGAGGACGACGACGCCCGGGAAGTCCTTGCCCGGGTGGAGCTGCTTCCAGACCTCGCGCTTGCTCTTCAGGATGTTGAAGAGCTCGTCGATGCGCTGGAGACGGTTCGAGTCCTCGATGGCGCGCGTGTTCCCGGCGGGGTTGCCGTCGACGAGGATCGCCGAGCCGGCGATCGCGACCATCGGCGCGTCGATCATGTCGAGCGTGTTCTCCGCGTCCGGGAGCTTCACGTTCTTCGCCGTCGGCGTCTCGCCGGACGCGTTGAACGAGATGAGGAGGAAGACGACGGTGACGACGAGGAAGTCGATCATGCTCGTCAGCGAGAGCGAGGCGCTCGTCGCGCGCGCTCCGTGGCCCGTCACCTTCTTCTGGACGAACTTGAGCGGCACTGCATGCATCAGGCGGCGGCCGGGTTCATGAATCGCCATGGCTCGCTCCTCTCAGTTCACCGCGAAGGTGACGTTGAACGCGGGGACCTGCTCGGCCTTGCCCGCGATGTTGAACGGGCGCTTCGCCTGGTAGATCGCGTCGATGACGCCGATCAGGTAGACGTACGCGGTCTCGTTGTCGGTGTGCAGGATCGCCTGGTCGAACTTCTTGTCCGAGGCGTCACGGTGCGTGCCGACGGTCTTCCACTCCGCCTCGATCTTCTGCGCGAGCTCGGGGAAGCGGATCACCTTCTTGCCGTCCTTCACGACGAGGTTGTCCTTGCGGGGCACGTCGACGGTGCTGATGACCGTTCCCGACTGCTTCCAGATGAGGACGAACTTGTCCGGCGAGCGCATCTCGACGTGGAGCTGCTTCTCCGGCTCGACCTTGTCAGGCTCCACCTCGCGCGGAGGGCCGGGCACCTGGGCGTCCGCGTTGATGCGGGCCATGTGCGTCCACACCGCCGTGATGAGCAGGAACGAGATCGTCACCAAGAGGAGGTCGATGAACGGGATCATGTTGATCTCCGAATCGAGCGTCCTCCGCCCACCTTTGCCGCCGCCGCCGACGTCTACGCCACCCATGCTTCACTCCGAATCGAGCATTGCGGGGCTCGCCTCGCAAACGAGCCCCGCGTTCATGGCTGTCTCTCTACAGAAAACCAACACCGATGCGTGTTCCCGGCGATCGCTCTCTCGAGCATCCGCCGGGGAGCGGCCGTCAGGCCGCGACGGCAGAAAGGTTCACCTTCTGGCGGTTCGTGACGACGAGGTTGAGCACCTGGACGCTCGCCTCGTTGATGTCGTCCTCGAGCTGCTGCGTCTTGCCGTTCAGCACGGCGAAGCCGATGAGCGCGATGATGGCGACGAAGAGGCCGAACCAGGTGCAGTGCATCGCCTCGGAGATACCTTCCGCGAGGATGCGCGCCTTCTGGGCCGGGTCGACGCTCTCGCCGGAGACCGCGCCGAAGCTGATGATGAGGCCGGTGACGGTGCCGAGGAGGCCGGTGAGCATCGCGAGGTTCGCGAGGAGCGCGAGGAAGCCCGTGCGCTTGGCGATCTTGGGGATCTCGCGGAGGGCCGCCTCATCCATCGCCGCCTGCACTTCCTCGTCCGGGCGGTTCACCTTCACGAGGCCGGCCTGGACGATGCGCGCGAGGGGCGCGTTCGCCGCGGAGCACATCTTCACCGCCTTGGCGACGTCACCCGCGAGGATGCACTTCTGCATCGTGGCGAGGAACACGTCCTTGTTGATCGACGAGCCGTACAGGTAGAGCGCACGCTCGATGATGATGCCGATCACGAAGATCGACCACATCAGGATGATGCTCATCATGAGCACGCCGCCCTCTTTGTATGCCTTCCACAGACCAGCCATGTTGCTCCGTCCTTCTCGGGGCTCTATCCGCCCGCTGGGTGATCTTCGCGTCCTCGCTCCGGCGAGGTGAAGTTGTCGTCGGTGTATGTCTCTCGCGTCGTGCGAGGAGAAAGAAGTCTCTGATTCGTCCCCACCCTCGTCGCGCTCCGCGGGATCGAGGGGCGCGAACGATATCGTCCTCTCCGCAAACGACGCAAGCGTCCTCGTGGTACTGCCGGTGCTCTGCGACCTCTCTCGCGTTTGCTCGCTCGCCCCGCTGTCACCAACCCGTGGCGATACGGTGCGGACGGCGGAAGTCTGACGGTTCAGACAGGGACCCGTCAATAGAGTTTGGGCCGATGGAGCCGTTTTAGATGGCGGCAAATGTTTGCAGTGTCGCGACTTTGGCGAATGTTGCAGACACGCTGTAATGCCTACAGTCCAGCTTGCTGCGAAAATATGGAAGCGCGCCCGCGCGCCGCGCTCCCGGATCGCGCCGGGCGCGCCTCGCGGACGCGGCGATGCCGGCCGATTCGTGTAGAATGCAAGCGAACGGCCCCTCGAAGCACTTCGTGAAGTGACGCCACGGCAAGGAAAATGCGCGCTTCGCTCTGCGAACGCCCGTCGTTGACTTCGCGAAAGATCCCCAGGTATCGTGCTCGCTGCGGTTGGACTACGCTCGCGAAAACATTGTAGAGACCCGCGTTTTTCTCTGCTTTCGTGCGGCGCGCGCATTCGAGTTTCGAGAGTTGGGGATCTAGAAAGGAGCATCGGGGATGTTCGTGGCTCTCTTGAGCGGCCTGGGTAGCGCGCCTGCGGCGTCGGGCGGTGGTGGCAGTGGGGATGTCGGCTTCATGGCCGCATTCAAGGAGAACCCCACCTTCCTCTCCCTGAACTTCGTCGTGAGCGCGATCGTCATCGCGCTCATCGTCGAGCGCGCGGCGTTCCAGCTCGGGAAGTACCGCGTGAACTCGAAGGAGTTCTTCGCCCAGATCAAGAAGCTCGTCACCGCGGGCAACATCGATCGCGCGATCAAGCTCTGTGACGCCGGCGACTACCCGACGCTGCAGCTCGTGAAGGCGGGCCTCACGCACGCGAACAAGGGCCCGGACGAGATCGACGCGGCGATGAGCGAGAAGATCGGCGAGCTGAAGCCCGCCGTCGAGAAGCGCATCGGCTCGCTCTGGTCGCTCGCGAACATCGCGACCCTCATCGGCCTCCTCGGTACGGTCCTCGGCCTGATCCACACGTTCGGTGCGGTCTCGGCTCCGGGCCTCTCCGCCGCCGACCGCCAGCGCATCCTCGCGAACGGTATCGCGGAAGCCATGTACAACACCGCGCTCGGCCTCGGCATCGCGGTCATGTGCATGATCGCGCACCTCATTCTGCACCAGCGCGCGAAGACGATTCAGCACGATCTCGACGCCACGCAGGAGCGCGTCTTCAACCTGCTGACCATCCAGACGCGCCCCGGCGGCTACTGAGCGACCGCTCTCGCGAGGTCCAAAGGCGATGGCCGAGGAGAAACTCAGCGCAGCGCAGCGGAGCAAGATCCGCCGCCTCTCTGCCCCGAAGGAGCACTCTCCGGACGAGGCGGGCGGCGAGCTCAACATCGTCCCGTTCCTCGACATCGTCACGAACGTGCTGATGTTCGTGCTCGCGACGATCAGCGTGACCTTCACCGCGACGATCGACACGTTCCCCCCGCGCGCGGGCGCCGGCGCTCGCGCGCCGACGACGCCCACGCTCGGTCTCACCATCCTCGTCGTCCCGGACGGCTTCAGCATGAAGGCGCGCGGCGGCAACGTCGCGCCTGGATGCAACGACACCGGCCCGGGCATCGCGATCCCCAAGAAGGACGGCGACTACGACTACGCCGGCCTCAAGGCCTGCGCGGCGAAGCTCAAGGCCGCGGCGCCCGAGTTCAAGGACGAGATGGGCGTCACGGTCAGCGCCAACCCGCCGATCCCCTACCAGGCGGTCATCAGCACGATGGACGCCGTTCGCAAGAACGAGGCGGGTGAGGACATGTTCCCCGAGGTCACCTTCGGAGTCGCCCGATGAATCAGCCTCCGCAGAACGCTCCGCCGGGCGGGCCGCCTCCGGGCACCCCGCCGCCGGGCGGTGGCGCGCCGCCCGCGCGTCAGAAGCCGGCGAGCATGGCGAAGTACAAGCGCGAGCTCCGCAAGGCGATCGCGAAGAACCACCACGAGCCGGAGATCGACTTTCTCAACATCACCGCCATGCTCGACATGATGACGATCATCCTCGTCTTCTTGCTCAAGAGCATGAGCCAGTCGTCGGCGTCGCTCCCGCAGTCCGGCGACCTCACGATGCCGAAGAGCGTGCTCACGACCGAGGCGTCGCAGGAGGGCGTCGCGGTCCTGATCTCGCGCAGCCAGATCATCGTCGACGACAACATCATCTGCCCGGTGCCGGCCGACGCCACGCACGGCGTCGAGGGCAAGTACAAGCGCAGCGGCCCGACCGACCTCTACATCGTCCCGCTCGCCAACTCGCTCCAGAGCTGGCGCGAGCGCGATCGTCAGGTCCGTCTCGCGACGGGCAAGGATCCGAGCGCGAGCGAGGCGATCATCATCGCCGACTCGGGGACGCCGTACCGCCTGCTCACCGAGGTGCTCTTCACGCTCGGCCAGTCCGAGTTCGCGAAGTTCCACCTGATGGTGCTCCAGGGCAAGTAGCGCCCGAGCCGAATCGACGAACGAAAAAGGAGCCGCTGTCCTCGAGGGACGCGGCTCCTTCTTCATGTGCCCCGGAGCGGATCAGCGGCGCGTCACTTGTCGACGCAGACGCCGTACACGTCGAAGCAGCACTCCGACGCCTTGCACGTGCCGCCCATGAGCCCGCAGGTGCGCGGCGTGGACTTGTTGATCTCCGCGAGCGCCTTGATGAGGTACGTCGCGTCGTTCGGGTCACAGCTGCCGCCCGTGCCGCCGCTGCCCGAGTCGGCCGGGGGCGGCGTGCTCGCGTCCTTCGGCTGCGTCGAGCCCGCGTCCTTCGCCGGCTTCGGATCCGAGCCCGCGTCGCTCTGGGACGCCGGCGGGTTCGACGGCGGAAGGCGCGCGCTCTCCCCCTCCGGCTCCGCCTTGTTCGTCTCGGCCGTGGCCCCGCCCTGGTCGTCGTCGACCGGCGACTGGGCGCACGCGGCGAGCAGCGCGACGACGGCGCTGGCGGCGAGCACGGCGGTGACCTTGAGCGAGGAACGACGCGAGACGAGCGCGAGCTGACGCATGGGTCGGCACTGTAGCAACCAGACCTCAGCGGATCGTGCGCGATCCGGATCCGGAGACTCCATCGTGACAACTACCCCGGCCCACATCGACGGCCGCGGACGAACCCGTGCTAGCGTCGGCCCCGTGAAACGAACGGTCGTCCTCGTGCTCTTTCTGGCCGGTGTCTCGCGCGCGCTCCTCGGATGCGTCGACCGGTGCCAGATGGGCGATACGCGTCCCCAGTGCAATGCCTACGGCGCGCCCGATCTCCATCGGGACGCGGGCATCGCCGCCCCCGCGGACGCCGCCGTCACGGACTGAGCGCCCGCCTCACCGGGCGCGGAGCACGCCGCAGCGATCGCCGACGCAGACGCCGACGATGAGCGGGTCGGTCTCGAGCGCGCGGAGCGAGCCCTCGAGCGGGACCGGGTGGAACGACGCCTCGAGCTCGCTCCCGGGCGCGACGTCCTTCAGCGTGACGTCGAACGGCTCCGGCGCGACGCCGATCGGACCAGTCTTCGCCGTCGCGACGTACACGCGCGGTCCGTCGAAGCCGTTCAGACGCATCGCTCGCGTGCCCTGGTTCTCGAAGCGGACCTTCACCGCGCACGAGCCGGCGAGGCCCTGCTTCGGTCCACACGCGATCGACACGAACGACGCCTGCACGTCGCCGACCCTCGTCTGCGCGCCTGCACCGGCGCGGAGCTGCTCGAAGATCGCCGGGCGCTGACCCTCGAGGCGGGCGACCGCGTCGTCGATCGAGGACACGCGCTTCTTCACCCGCGCGTCGTCCCATCCGACGAGCGCGGCCGCATCGCCGGTCGCGCGGTGCGCGCGCCCGATCTCGAGCAGCGGCCAGCCCCAGTCGAACGTCCTGCCCGAGAGCTCGCGCCGTGACACGGTCGCGATCGCGGCATCGGCCCTCGCCGTCTCGCTCGCCACGGCCGACCGGAGCGCGTCTCCGGCGAGCTCGCGGCACTCGACGGCGGCCCCCGGATCCATCGTCGTGAGCGGACCGGTCTGCCGGGTGACGGTCGTACGCGAGAGGGGCGTGAGCTCGAAGACGTCGCGATCGAAGACCTGGAGGCTCACCGTCTCGCCCTTGCGGAGCACGACGAGCGGCGCGGAGACGAAGCCGAGGTTGCCGTCCTCCGGACCGTCGGCGGCCACCTCCGGCGTGGAGCCGAGCTTCGCGCGGAAGTGCACGTCGTCACCGGCAAACGTGTCGGCTTTGTTGAATGTCTGCGCACGGCAGATCACGAACGAGCGCGCGACGTCGCCGGAGAGCGGAGCCGACCGGAGGAACACGTTGAGCGGCCTCGAGTGCTGCGGCGCGTACTGGAGCGTGGGGGCTCCGCGAACCCCGATGTCGAGCCGGCCCCACGGCGGTCGGGCCTTCAGGCTCGACGCGGGCGTGCCGGGCGCGGGCGCGGGCTCGTCGTCGGTCGACGGCGTGGGGGCGTCCTCGTCGTCCTCGGCGGGCTCGGCGGGCTCGGCCGAGGCCGTGGGGGCGACGGGCGCGGGCGCGACGACGCGGGGCTCCTCGTGCGGCGCCGGCTTGAAGCGTTTCTTCAACGTGTGCGCGCCGAACGAGACGCCCACCGCGACGATCGCGATGACGCCGAACGCGGCCCACCTCTCCCTCGAGTCTCGCGGCGGAGGCGCGTACATGGCCTCTCCCAGTATACGCCGGCGGCGCGACGTCCTCCCCTCAGACGCTGGTCAAGAGGCCGGTCGTACGGGTGGGCGACACGTAGAAGCGGCGCATCGACACGTTCATGAGCAAGCCGATCCCGATCATGATCGTGAGCACGCTCGATCCGCCTGCGGAGAAGAGCGGGAGCGTGACGCCGACGACCGGCAGGAGGCCGGTGACCATGCCGAGGTTGAAGAAGGCGTGCCAGAAGATGAGCGAGCCGACGCCGATCGCGAGCACCGCGCCGAACCGATCCTTCGCCGTCGCTGCGATGCGGATCGCCCAGAGCACCAGGAACGCGTAGAGCGAGACCAGCACGAAGCAGCCGATGAAGCCCCAGTCCTCGGCGAAGACCGCGAACGGGAAGTCGGAGTGCTGATCGGGGAGGAAGAGGAACTGGTTCTGGGTCCCGCGCATGAAGCCCTGGCCGGTCCAGCCGCCGGCCCCGATGGCGACGCGGGCGTGGTGCGCGTGCCAGCCGGAGCCGAGGATGTTCGCCTCGGGGTTCAGGAACACGAGGACGCGCTGCTTCTGGTAGTCCTTGAGGACGTACGTCCAGAGCAGCGGCAGCGCGATGGCGCTCGCGACCACGAACGTGACGAGGCTCTGCCAGCGGATGCGCGTGAGCAGCGCGATCGTCGCGAAGATGAGCAGGTGGATGAGCGCGGTGCCGAGGTCGGGCTGCTTGAGGACGAGCAGCGTCGGGATCGCGGCGAGCACCGCGGGCGCGACGAGGTCCTTGAGCGAGCGCGCCTCTGTCCTGGGATCGTCGTGCAGGTACTTCGCGAGCGCGATGATCATGAACAGCTTCATGAACTCGCTCGGCTGGAAGCTGAAGCTGCCTATCTGGATCCATCTCGAGCTGCCTCGGATGTCCTTGCCGAGGATGAACACGAGGATGAGCAGGACGATGCCGATGCCATAGAGCAGGTAGCCGAGCCGCTCGTAGTGGCGGTAGTCGATCACCGCGACGACGGCGGCGAGGATGCCGCCGAAGACGAGCCAGTAGACCTGCTGGATGTAGATCTCCGAGAGCGCCGCCTTCGAGACGCTCGTCGCCGAGTAGAGGTTCACGACGCCGATGACGGCGAGCGCGCTCGCGGTGAGGAAGAGCGTCCAGTCGAAGTTGTCGCGCGGCATCCCGAAGAAGCGCGCAGTGTCGCGGCGGCTCGAGCGCATCAGGGCGTCTCCTCTTCTTCCGGCGCGGGCGCGGGCGCAGGCGCAGGAGGGGCCGGGGACGGAGCGACGGCGGGTGCGGGGGCGGAGGGCGCCTTCGCCGGAGCCTCCTTCGCGTCCGGCTTGCGCGCGTCCTTCGACGCGACCGACTTCGCGGCGCGCACCTGCTGGAGCCGGTGGTAGTCCCTGATGACCTGCATCGCGATCGGCGCCGCGACGGTGGGACCCGATCCTCCGTGCTCGACGAGCACGACGACCGCGATCTCGGGGGCCTTCGCCGGCGAGTAGGCGGCGAACCACGCGTGGTCGCGTGACAGATACCAGGCCTTCTTCGGATCGTCCGCACCGGTGTTGACGTAGCCGGTCTGCGCGGTGCCCGTCTTTCCCGCGACCTCGAGGTTCTTGTCGCGCACCGGGAACGCGGTGCCCTTCTCTTCGTTCACGACGCCGTAGAGCGCCTCGTTCACGCGCGCGAGGTTCTCCGGCGCGATCTTCGCTTTCTGCCGCACGCGCGGCGGGAAGTCCTGCACCACCGCGCCGTCGCTCGTCTCGACCGCGCGCACGAGCTGCGGCGAGTACACCGTGCCCCCGTTCGCCAGCGCGGCGTAGGCGAGCGCGAGCTGGAGGGGCGTCACCGTCGTCGCGCCCTGGCCGATCGAGGTGTTGAGGGTGAAGCCGATGCGGAACTGTCCCTTGTAGTGGAGCGCGTACCACGAGCGGGTCGGGATGCGGCCTGGCGACTCCGGGTTCACGCCGATGCCCGTCTTCTGGCCGAGGCCGAACTCGCTCGCGACGCGGGCGATGCGGTCCATGCCGACGCTCTCGGCGAGCTTGAAGAAGTAGATGTTGCACGACTCTGCGATCGCGTCGTGCATGTCGACCTTCCCGTGCACGTGGGTGCAGTGGAAGATGCGCCGGCCGAAGGAGAGGAAGCCGTCGCATCGCTCCTTCTCGGTCGGCGAGACGAGGTGGTCCTCGAGAGCGGCGAGGGCGCTGAACGGCTTGAAGGTCGAGCCCGGGTGGAACACGCCCGACATGGTCTTGTCGAGCATCGGCCGGAGCGGATCGGTGTAGAGCTTGTTGAACGTCTCGCGGATGCGATCGCGACCCGAGCCGCCCGCGAGGTCGTTCGGATCGAAGTCCGGCTTCGAGTACAGCGCGAGCAGGCGCCCGGTGCGCACGTCGACGACGACGATCGCGCCGGCCGCGTGCGGGCGCATGGCGCGCTCGGCCGCCTGGACGAGATCGACATCGACGGTGAGGCGCACGTCGCGCCCGGGCAGGGGCTCCTGCCGGGAAGGCGAGTCGAGCAGGCGATCGGCGTCGGGCCCGGTGCGGTAGCGGCCGCGCGCGTCGACGACGCGCTTCTCCCAGCCACGCTGCCCGCGGAGGTAGCTCTCCCAGGCGCGCTCGACGCCCGTCGCGCCGACGATGTCGCCCGGCTCGTAGTTGAGCGGGTTGAGCTTCTGACGCTCGTCGGCCGGTAGCTGCTCCCACCCCTTCGGCCGGTACTTCGCGAGGGTCTCGCCGTCGATCTCGGCGGTGTAGCCGAGCATGTGCACGCCGACGTTCTTGTACGGGTAGTAGCGGATCGGCTGGCTGACGACCTCCGCGCCCTGCATCTCGGCCTGGTGCTGCTTGACCTCGGCGACGATGTCGCGGGCGACGTCCTCCTTCACCAGGATCGGACGCCAGCACGGCGAGCGGTCCTCGTCGGTCGTGCATGCCTCGCGGATGCGATCCGCCATGCGCGCGCGCTCGTCCGGGTTGAGGCGGAGCGTGTCGGCGATGCGCGTCCAGCTGTCCGTGTCGTCGGAGGGGCGCGTCCGCCTCTGCGGGCGCGCGCTCGGCATCACGCGCCCGGGGACGATCATCACGTTGAAGGACGGGCGGCTCGACGCGAGGATCCGACCGTGCGCATCACGGACGATGCCGCGCGTCGTCGGGATGGTCACGCGACGGATGACGTTCTCGTGCGCGGTCTGCGCGTACTCCGCGCCCTTCACGACCTGCAGGTGGAACAGCCGCACGCACACCGCGGCGAACGCGAGAAAGGCGGCGAGCGCCATCCAGCGATGACGCTTCCTGAACTCGCTGACGTCGGAGCGCGGGACGAGGAGGTTGCTCATCGGCTGGCCTCCTTCTGCGCTCCGGTCATCGTCGCGCCGTGGATGCGCTGCGCGATGCGGAACACGATCGGGGCGATCGCACCCGTCGCGAGGACGTGCGGAAGCGTGATCGGATAGAGGGCGCGCGGGACCCACGGATCTCGCCCGAAGATCGCGATGAGCACGAGGATCATCACGCAGTGCACGAGCGTGAAGGCGAGGGCGAGCACCACCTGCATCAGCATCGTCTGCGCGGCGAGACGGACGCCGGCCGCGCGGGCGAGGACGTAGATCGCGACGTACGTGAACGTGTGGAGCCCGATGGGCGCGACACCGACGAGATCGGTGAGGTAGCCGAGCGCGAACGCGACGCCCGCGCCGCGCACGAGCGAGTACTCGTGCACGCCCATGAAGAGGATGAGCGGAAGAACGAGCGAGGGCACGAGCCCGGGCACCACGAGGTCGTGCTTCGCCGAGAAGATCCAGGCGACGAGCCGCAGGCTCAGACCGACGAGCCGGAACAGGTTCGACTGCACCAAGAGGAGGACCACGCCGGCCACGAAGAACGCGGTGTTCCTCATGGCTTGCTCTTCGCGGACGCGGTCGACCCCTTCTTTCCGGCGGGCTCCTCGCCCTCGTCCGCCGGCGGCGTCACGAGGATCTGCACCGAGTCGAGCCGCGAGAAGTTCACCGTGGGCGTCGCCTCGATCTCCTGGTCGCGGCCGGGCTCGCGCTTGAGGACCTTCGTGACGCGCGCGACCGGCAGCCCCTTCGGGAACCACTTGCCCTTGCCGCTCGTGACGAGGAGGTCTCCGATCTCGACCTCGTCGCGCGAGTCGACGTTCTCGACCTTGCAGTAGTACTTCGACGCATCGCCGGTGCCGCGGACGAAGCCGCGCGCGTGCGTGCGCTCGTCCTCGACGTCGACGCCGAAGCGCGCATCGACCGAGAGCTGCACGTGCACCGAGTCGCTCTCGACGTGGAGCACCGAGCCGACGACGCCGTCCGGCGAGATCACCGGCATGTGCTCGCGGACCTTCTGCGACTGCCGGTCGAGCACCAGCTTCGTGATGCGGAAGAACTCGGTCGCGTCGCGCCCCACGACCTGCGCCGACACGAGCTCTCCGGGCACCGACTGCTTCAGCTGCAGCTGGCGTTTCAGCTCCCGGTTCTCCGCCTCCTTCTGCTCGAGGCGGTGGACCTGCTCGCGCAGGCGCGCGTTCTCGTAGGCGAGGCGGTCGTTGTCCGCCTTCACGTCGACGAGATAGACGTAGCTCTCCCAGACATTGGAGACGCCGCGCGCCAGGCTCGAGGCCGCGAACTCGATCGGCGCGCTGATGCGGAGGATCACGCGGTCGAGCGCGTTCAGGTTCTGCGGCGACTTCATGTTCGCGCGCAGGAAGAAGAACGGCACGGCGAGGAGGATGACGACGATCCCCACGTCCCGATACCGCTTGAACGCCGACACTGCCTACTCCGCGTGCGGATCACCCCGGCGTCAGCCGATGGTGACTTCCTTCAGGAGCTCCATGTGATCGAGCGTCTTGCCGCTCCCGAGGACGACCGCGCTGATCGGATCGTCCGAGACCATGACCGGGAGGCCGGTCTCTTCGCGCAGGAGGACGTCGAGGTTCGCGAGCAGCGCGCCGCCGCCGGTGAGGACGACGCCCTTGTCGACGATGTCCGCCGCGAGCTCGGGCGGCGTCTTCTCGAGAGCGAGGAGGACGGCCTCGACGATGGCGTTGATCGGCTCGCTGAGCGCCTCGCGGATCTCGTCCGAGTTGACGACGACCGTCTTCGGGATGCCCGCGACGAGGTCGCGGCCCTTCACCTCGGTCGTCTTCTGCGTCTCGAGGGGGTAGGCGTTACCCACCTCCATCTTGATGCGCTCGGCGGTCTGCTCGCCGATGGCGAGGTTGTACTTCCGCTTCAGGTACGCCTGGATGGCATCGTCCATCTTGTCGCCGCCGACGCGGACCGACTGCGAATAGACGATGCCGGCGAGCGAGATGACCGCGACCTCGGTGGTGCCGCCGCCGATGTCGACGACCATGTTGCCCGACGGCTCGGTGATGGGCAGGCCCGCCCCGATCGCGGCCGCCATGGGCTCCTCGATCAGGTAGACCTCGCGGGCGCCCGCGCTCTCGGCGCTCTCCTTGACCGCGCGCTTCTCGACCTCGGTGATGCCGAAGGGGACGCAGATGATGATCCGCGGCTTCACGAGCGTGCGCCGGTTGTGCGCGCGCGCGATGAAGTACCGGAGCATCGCCTCGGTGATCTCGAAGTCGGCGATGACGCCGTCGCGGAGGGGGCGGACGGCCTTGATGTTGCCCGGCGTGCGCCCGAGCATCTCCTTGGCCTCGCGTCCGACGGCGAGGACCTTGTTGCCCCCGCGCGCATCGCGCTGCACCGCCACGACGGACGGCTCGCAGGACACGATGCCCTTGCCCTTCACGTAGATGAGGGTGTTCGCGGTCCCGAGATCGATCGCGAGATCGTTCGAGAAGAGGCCGTGGACCCAGTCGAAGATCATCGGGGAGGGGGAGGAGGGTGCTGCAGACGACTGCGGACTTCGGCCTCCAACGGCTAGGCCGCGGCCTGAATAGCACAGGCAGACCCTCTGTCTACCCCGCAAAACCCCTGCCGCTGCGCAGGTGAGCAGGGTGAATGGAACACGAAAGGCCCGCGATCCGCGCCGGATCGCAGGCCTGAACGCGAGAGGTCGGAAGGGCGATCAGCCCTTCGAGATCTTGCCTTCCTTGTGCGGATGATGCGCGCGGCAGCTCGAGCAGAACTTCTTGATCTCGAACTTCTCCGCCATCGTGCGCTTGTTCTTCGTGGTCACGTAGTTCGCGCGATTGCAGTTCGCGCACGTCATCTTGATGATGTCACGCATAGGAAGGCTCCGGGGGCGCGCACTCTAGTCGCGCGGTTTTCCACGTCAAGCACGACGGTACGGGTCTTGGAAAAGCGTAGCGGGCCCTCCGCGCGAAGCGCGGTTCGCCGAAGGCGAAGCCCGCGGGCCAGTAGCGAGGCGAGGGGGCGTAAGCCCCACAAGGCGCTGGCAAGCCCCACAAGGGCTCGCAAGCCCCACCAGCCTAATCGTCGTCCTTGTCCGGCAGGGCTCCGCGCCAGTCGAAGTCCTCTTTCTGCTCCAGGCGCTCGCGGCGCGTACCGCGGCCCTTCTTGCCGCCGCCCTCGCCGCCACCCTCGCCACCGCCGCCCTTGCGGCGCCGGTCGCTGTCGAACGTCTTCCGCGACGGCGGAGGTCCGCCGAAGCCGCCACTGGGCGGGCCGCCGAAGCCGCCGCCGTAGCCGCCACCGCCGAAGCCGCCGCCGCCGAATCCACCGCCGCCGCCGCCGGCGAAGCCGCCCTCGCTGCGCGGAGGACGCTCGCCCTTCGGGTGCGCGATGTTCACGACGAGGCGACGCCCGCGGAGCTCCGCGGACTTGAGCTGCTCGGACGCCGTCTTCGCGGCCTCCGACGATGCCATCGTGACGAAGCCGAAGCCGCGCGGACGACCGGTCGCGGCATCCATCGGGAGGTGGACGCGAACGACCGACCCATCGCCGGCGACGCCGTTGATCAGCGACTCGACATCCGCCTGCGTGCAGTCGTAGGGGAGGTTGCCGACGTACAGCGTGCGGTCGGGCGCCTGCTGCGGGCCTCCGCTGCTGCGGGGGCCGCCGGGGCCGGCCGAGCGCGGACCGCTCGACATCGGGCCGCCTTCGCCCTTGCGCGGCGGCTCTGCCTGGAACGGACGCACGGAGATCGATCGACCACCCTGGAGCGATCCATCCAGCGAGTCGCGCGCCGACTGCGCCTCCTGCGGCGTCGACATCGTCACGAACCCAAACCCCCGCGGACGGCCCGTCATGCGGTCCTTCGGGAGGCTGACGCTCACGACCTTGCCGCCGGTCGCTTCGAAAATCTGCTTCAGCACCTCTTCCGAAACGCTGTCTGGGAGTCCTGCTACGAACAGCTTCGCTTCTTCGTTCCCGCCTGCCATGACCGATTAACCCTGAACGGACCTCCCAAAAACGACTCGTCGAAAATCAGATGATCGCCAGCCGTGGACGTACCACACCCTGTGCCGGCCGTGTGACCAACGTCACGATATCGTTTGGGAGCCCGCCGTCAACTGAGCCGTTTGGGAAGACGGATCGGTGATCCCGCTTCCGGCTGGGATCGAAAAGCTGAACGTAGACCCGCGCTTGGCCCCGTTCGCGCCCGCGCCGTCCTCGCTCTCCACCCAGGCGCGGCCCCCGTGGCTCTCTGCGATGTGCTTGACCAGGGCGAGCCCGATGCCGCTCCCGCGCACCGGCTGACCTCCACCGCGGCTCGGCGAGAGGCGCACGAAGCGCTCGAAGATGCGGGTGCGATCCTCTGGCGGTACGCCAGGGCCGCGGTCGACGACGTCCACGCGCACCGCCGCCGCGTCGCGCTTGGCGCGAACCACGATCTCCTCGCCCCCGGGCGCATACTTGAGCGCGTTGTCGACGAGGTTGATGACGGCGAGCTGGATCGCGCGCTCGTCGATCCGTGCGCGCGGAAGGTCGGGCTCGACGTCGACCAACAGGTTCACTCCCTCGCGCTCGACACGGTAGCGGAGCACGTTGGCCGCCCGGGTGACGGCATCGCCGACGTCGCCTTCGGTGAACTCGTAGCTCCCGCGGCCGCGCTCGAGACGAGCGAAGTCGAGCACGTTCTCGATGAGCGCGGAGAGGCGCTCGCTCTCGCGCACGATGATGTCGAGGTACTCCTGCCGCTTCGCGTCGCTCTGCACGCGGCCCGACTGGAGCATCTCGGCGAACATCCGCACGAGCGCGAGCGGCGTCTTGAGCTCGTGGCTCACGTTCGCGACGAACTCGCTCTTCAGCGCCGAGACGCGGCGCTCCTTCTCCGCGACGAGCACCATGGCGATCGCGCCCGCCACGATGACGATCGCCGAGAGGCTCACCATCGTGATCTCGAGGAGTCGTCGGTTCTGCACGCGCGACGCGAGCTCCTCGCTCGCCTGCGGCGAGACCTGCACGCGCCAGTTGTAGAGCGTCGTCGGGAAGCGGACGCCGACGGTGAACTCGCCCGTGTGCAGCGGGGGCCCGTAGATGATGCGGCCCTCCTCGTCGACGACGTTCACGCGGCTCGGCGCGCCGGCGGACTGGTTCGGATCGCTCGCGAGCGTCGGGAGCGCCTCGCGTACGATGCGTCCGATGTCGTGCCAGGCCACGACGACGTAGCGGCGACCGAGGTGCATGCGCTGCCAGTAGCTGAGCAGGTAGCTCTGCGAGCCCGTCCCGAGCACGCCGCTCGGCAGCGCGTACTCGCGATGGAGGTGACGCAGCTCGTCGGGCGGCTGCGTTGCGAGCTCCATGTCGCCGAGCATGCGATCGACGAGCAGACGCCGGAATGCCTCCTCCTCGGCGAAGGCGCCGCTCGCTCGTGACGCGAAGGCCACCACGGTCCGCGTGTCGTCGAGCACGAGGATCGCGCGTACCGTGGGCGTCTCGCGCCGTGCGGTGGGCAGCCAGCGGTTCGCGAGCTCCTCGAGCTTCGCCGGATCGGCGACCGCGACGACGACGTTGTCCTGGTCGATGATCTGCCGGTCGAGGCGGCTCGCCTTCTCCGTCGCGAGCGCCAGCGTGGCCTCGAGCACGGACTGCTGCCGGAGCGTGTCGGTCTGGAGCGTCGTACGAAAGGTGTAATATGCAAGCACGCCGACCGCGACGACGACCGCGGGAAGGAGGAAGAAGGACTTCAGTCGATCGCGTGCGCGCGACATCGTCTCGCGCGAAGACTAGCAGAGGCTCCGCTCGGAACGACCAGGCGACCTCGACGCGCGCCGCGCCGCCGAGAGCGCGGATGGCCATCGCTGGTGCGCGCATGCGACAGCACGAGCCGCTCGCCGAGGCCGAGGTTCCGCGTGAGCTGGTCGCGCACCGCGAAGTCGAAGCGGTCGTGGCGGAGGGCCAGAGAAGGGATCCGCGCCGGCGGTGAACGTCGTGGCCCAGCGGTCGGCGAACCCGACCTCGCCCGGCGCCTCAGCGGGCGGCGGCCGCGGACTCGATGCGTGCGCGGTCGAGGACGATGCCGCGCGAGCCGAGGTACTCGGCGTACTGCTCGGCGATGTACGTCATCGCGTTGCCCTCGTCCTCGGTGAACGGCATGCCGTCGAGCGGGTTGATGATCTCGATGGCGCCGAGGGCGCGGCCGGCCTGCATGACGGGCGCGACGATCAGGCTCTTGCCGCCGCCGACGGCCTGATAGCGCGTGAGCGACGTGTGCGCCGACGCATCCGGTACGACGACCGCACGTCGCTTGCGTGCCGCCGAGCGGAGCAGCTCGTCGGCCTCGGGCGTGCGCACGTTGAGCAGCCGCTGGGTGTCCTTGCCGCGCGTGCAGGCGACGACCCACTCGCGCTTCTCGATGTCGAAGAAGTGGATGAGCGCCGCACGCGCCGGCAGCACCTCGGTCGCGAGCGCGAGGCAGAACTGACCGCCGTCGAGCGCGTCGCGCAGGAAGTGGAGATCGTGCATCGACTCGAACAGCGAGGTGATGAGCTCGTCGCCGGTCACGCGACCGCGGACGAACCTGCCCGACGGCGTGCGCACCATGTTCTGCCCCGCAGGCGGAGGCTGCGACGGCGGACGGTGCCCCGCCTCGGTCATGACCGGAGCGGGAGGCGCGGCGATGAAGGGAGCCGAGGCGCGCTGGGTCGAGGCGGGCACAGGCGCCGGGAACGCGGGCTGCGCGGGGGCCGCTTGCGCCGCGGCAGGAGCGGGAGCGGGGGCCGGTGCGGGAGCAACGGATGCGGGGGCGGGTGCGGGGGCCGGAGCCGCGGCGGTCGGCGCGGGGGCGGGCGCGGGAGCAGGGGCGGGGGCGGGCGCCGCCGGAGCAGGCGCGGGCTGTGCGACCGCCGGGACCGGCGCGGCCTGCGGGACGGCCGGCGCGGGCGCGTTCATCGACGGCGGTGCGTTCGACGGCGGGCGCGGCGGGCGCGACTCGTTACCCGAGCGGCGCGGGAAGGCGAGGACGGGGTCGCCCTTCCAGTCCTTCCACGTGAGCGTCGCGAGCGGAGCCTTCGGCGGCTTGCCCGTGAACTCGACGTCGAACGCCGCGAGGTTCACCAGCTTGCCCTGCTTGGCGTTGCCGATGTGCGCCTCGACGAGACGCAGCTGCGCACGGAGGACGTCCGCGGCGCCGTCCTCGCTCGTACCTGCCGGCACCGCGAATGCGTACTCGCGATACGTGAGCGGCGACGACTCCGTGGGCTCCTGCTCGCGCGACGACAGGAGCTTCACGGCCGGCAGGCCCGGGATCGCCGACCCGACGGCGGGCGCGGCCGGCGCGGGCGCCTTCGGCTTCGCGTCGGCGACCGCGTCGCCGGACGATCCGAAGACCATCGTCTGCGCCTTCTTCTTCGCGTCGGGCGTCGCCTCGATCGTCTGCGTCGCGCTCGCGCCGCCGCCCCCGCTCGCGGCGGTGTTGGGGCGCGGAGGGACGCTCTTCTTGCCGAGGCCTGCGGCGCTCGAGGACGACGCGGGAGGAGGCGCCATCTTCGGCTCGGTCGGTCCATCGGCAGCCGCTGGCGGCGGCTGCGAGGGGGCGCTCGGCGGGACGGCCGCCTTCGCGCCCGTCTTCGCGTCCTTCGACGCAGTGACCGTGATGGGCATGTCGTCGGGTGCGCGTTTCACCACGAAGCGGATGCGGGCCAGCGGGTCGACCGCGCGATACCCCTCCTCCAGGAGCTCGATCGAGAAGCCGCTCATCGGGCCCTCTTCGCCCCGCTGAGCACGGGCCGCCTGGAGCGCGCGCTGCCACGATTCGGCTTCGACGCAGTACTTCTGAGCGTCCGTCTTGCCGAGAGAAGAGACTTCGACGAGCCACCGCATGCGCTAGGCAGCCAACGTTATCACCACCTCGGGCGGCGATGGGACCGGAGATTTTTCCCGTCGTGGCGCTACTCGGCTCGGAGCGCGTCCGAGGGGCGGAGCCGCGCAGCGTAGAGCGCCGGGAAGATCGTCGCGACGAGGCAGATGAGGATCGCGACGACGCCGGTGATGATGAACTCCGTCGGGCGGACGTTCACCGGCAGCTTCGAGATGAAGTAGACCTTCGGATCGAGCGGGAAGCCGTAGGCCAGCAGGAACTTGCACGAGACCCAGCCGACGATCAGGCCGAGGGCGGTGCCGACGAGCCCGATGATCCCGCCCTGGTAGAGGAAGACCCGCAGGATCGCCTGGTCGCTCGCGCCGAGCGCCTTGAGGAGGCCGATCTCCTTCTTCTTGTCGAGCACGACCATGATCAGCGTCGCGATGACCGTGAACGCCGCGACGACGATGATGAGCGTGAGCACGACGCTCATCGCGATCTGCTGGATGAGCAGCGCGGTGAAGAGCCCGTGGTTGAGCTCGCGCCAGTCCATCGTGTGGTAGACGCCGTTCGAGAGCAGCTTGTCGACCTGCTTGCCGATGTCGGCGGCCTTCTCGATGTCGTCGACCTTCGCCTCCACGCCGGTCACGCTGTCGCCCTGCTCGTAGAACGCCTGCGCCTCGTACAGGTCGGTGTAGACGAGCTTCGAGTCGTACTGATCGAAGCCGGCCTCGAAGATGGCGATGACGCGGAACTGCTTCGCGATGGGGGGCCGCGCGCCGCTCGCGCCGAAGCTCATGCCGATCTGCGGCGAGGTGATCTGCAGGCAGTCGCCGAGGCCCACGTCGAGCCGCTTCGCGAGCGACTTGCCGATCACGACGCCCGGGAGGGCCGCGATCTGCTGCGGGCTGCGGCAGGGATCGGGATCGATGCTCTCCGGGAGGACGTCGTCGGGGGGGAGCTCGCTCTTGTAGCCGCCCTCGGGGGTGACCTCGCCGGTGGGCAAGAGCGCGACGGGCGCGCCCGCATCGGCGGGCGGCGCGTCGAGGATCGCGTCGAGTGGATCCTTCGCCGTCGGCGCAGGGGCGGGCTCCGCCGCCTGCTTCTTCGCGATGTCGCCGGCGGCGCCGGTCGCGATCAAGGTCGCGATGTCGGCGGTGCCCGCGTCGAGGCCCGCGAGCGCGTCCTTCGCCTTGTCCTCGGCGATGCGCTGCTCGATCGCCTCGTGCAGCGAGAGGCGCGTCCCGGCGTCCGGCGTGGTGTCGCGGAAGTTGATCGTCGGGCCGGAAGAGGACGAGGCCGGCGGCGGGAACGCATCGCGCGGCGCCTCGGGAGGCTTCGCGCCGGGCTTCCGCATGCCCTCGAGCGAGCCCTCGACGATGTGGCGCGGCAGATCCAGGACCTTCGGCATCTGCTCGGGGTCGACGCCCTTGAGGAGGACGCCGGTCGCGGTCCGGTCGCCGTGCGTGACCATCATCGGGTTGATCACGAACGGCGCGACCGCCACGACGCCGGGCACCTGCTCGACCTTCTTCATCACGTCGCGGTAGTCGCGGAAGTGGACCGCGTACTTGAGGACGATGACGTGCGCGTTGACGCCGAGGACCTTCTCGCGAAACTGCTCCTGGAATCCGCCCGTGACGCTCATCACGATCGCGAGCGCGGCGACGCCGAGCGCGACCCCCAGCATGGCGAACAGCGTGCCGACGGACACGAACGCCTGCTTCTTCGAGCCGAGGTATCGGAGCGCGATCTGGACGGGGTAGCCCATTCTCGAGGCCTGCTGCCGGTCCCCCCTCTAGCACGGGGGCGCGGGCGCACATTCCGATAACTGTTCGGAATGGTAGAGCCAGGCACCGCCCCCAGGTGCGACCCCGGTCGACCCGTCCAGGCCGGCCGGCCGACGGGGTATGTCCCTGTAGACGCGCGATGCCGCTTTCCGAACGGGAGCGGAGCACGTAGATCTTCTAGAGACGTGGCGTCGTGCGGGGCCCCCCGTGAGCCGCGTCCCTTCGCTCATGAATGACCCCAAGGATCGACCCGGCCTCCCGGCGGTGACGCTCGCAGCGCCGCCCGATGCGATGCAGGACGCCGCGACGATCCACAACCACGCCGCGCCGGGCTCGCAGCCGCGCATCGACCGCTACGTCGGGCAGACACTCGAGGGGCGCTACGTGGTGGAGGCGCCCCTCGGCGAAGGCGGGATGGGCGTCGTCTACCGCGGGCGGCACAAGCTCATCGACAAGCGCGTCGCCATCAAGATCCTCCGTGCCGACTTCGCGGCCGACCAGGAGATGACCGAGCGCTTCCTCAACGAGGCCAAGGCCGCGTCCTCGATCGGCAACCCGCACATCGTCGACATCTCGGACTATGGCCGCCTCCCCGACGGCGCCGCCTTCTTCGTGATGGAGTTCCTCGAGGGCACGAGCCTCGGTGGCCTCTTCGAGCAGTCGGGCAACCTCGTCCCGGTGCCGCGTCTCATCCACATCGCGAAGCAGATCGCGCGGGGCCTCGCGGCGGCGCACTCGCGCGGTATCGTCCACCGCGATCTCAAGCCCGACAACGTGATGTTGATCGCGCGCGGCGACGATCGCGACTTCGTGAAGATCCTCGACTTCGGCATCGCGAAGGTCGGCGGCGAAGCCGGCCGGCTCACGCGTGCGGGCAGCGTGTTCGGCACGCCGCATTACATGTCCCCGGAGCAGGCGGCCGGCGTCCCCGTCGATCAGCGCACCGACATCTATTCGCTCGGCGTCATCCTCTACGAGATGGCGGCAGGGAAGGTGCCGTTCGACGCCGACAACTTCATGGGGATCCTCACGCAGCACATGTACAAGTCGCCGGCCCCGATCCGGGCGCTCGTACCGCTGCCGCAGGAGGTCCCGCCCGGCCTCGAGGCGATCGTCCTCAAGTGCCTCTCGAAGAAGGTCGAGCTCCGCTACCAGACCATGGACGAGCTCGTCGCCGACCTGGAGAAGGTCGAGCAGGGGATCGTCCCCGGAGCGGTGGCCGAGATGATGGCACGATCGGGGGGCTTCAACGTGCCCGCCGACTACTTCCGCAATCCGCAGCGCCTCCCAGGCGGGGCGGCGATGATGCCGGGCACGCCGCACCTCGCGCAGCGAAAGCCGGTGCTTGCAGGCGTGCTCATCGGCGTCGCCATCGCGATCCTCGTCGTTGGCGGCGGCATCGTCTACTCGCTGCGCGCGAGCGCGAGCGGTGAAGGCCTTGCGGGCCCGGCGGGCTCGACGACGGACCCCGCACCGCCGCCGAGCGCGTCCGCCGATCCCGCGCCGGCGTCGCCGTCCACGCCCGCGAAGATCGCGGTCATCGTCACGACCGAGCCGGTCGACGCGCTCGTGGCGATCGACGGCGATGCGAATGACAAGGCCAAGCCGCAGCCGCGCACCGTCCTCGTTGCCGCCGACGAGAAGGCGAGCGTGCGCGTCGAGGCCAAGGGGTACAAGTCGAAGACGGTGCCGATTGATCTCACGCAGCTCGGTACCAACGAGCCGCGCCTCGTCGTGAAGCTCGAGCCGCTCCCCGGAAAGCGCGTCACGCCGACGGTTGCGACGACGAAGCCGGCGACGACCGCTCCGACGAAACCGACGGCGACGCCCACGGCGACATCGACGGGCTGGAAGGTCGTCATCCCGGACTGACCGATCGGGCCTCGAATCCGGCGGCTACTTGCGCTGGCGAAAGTGAGACGGCGGGATCCACTGGCACGGGCCAGGCGAGAATCGGCCCGGCCATATGGTCACGATGTGCATGTCGGCGAGATCAAACGATCGCCGATCCGGCACGCGTCGTGCTCGACGGCTCGGCATGAGTGGAACGACGCTCGAGTCACTTTCCGATGATGCTGTGGTGCTGCGGGTCGAGAAGGTCCTCTCGAAAGGGCACCGTCTCACTGCCCAGCTGGTCGTGCTCCTGATCGAGATCGAGGAACGGCGGATCCATCTCTACGCGGCGTGTGACTCGCTAACCGAGTATTGCGTGAGGCGTCTCGGGATGAGCGAGGGCGCCGCCTTCCGCAGGATCACGGCTGCGCGCCTCGTACGCCGGTTTCCCAGTCTGCTACCGCGCCTCGAGCGAGGAGAGGTGCATCTATCGCTGCTCGTTGCCCTTCGTCATCATCTGACGCCTGAGAACGTGGAGGAGCTCGTCGAGGCGACGCGAGGGAAGACGAAGTACCAGGTTGCCGAGCTACTCGCGCAGCGCGCGCCGCGTCCGGACGTCCCGGCCACGATGAGGAAGCTCCCGACCGTCCAGACCTCGAACGCGGTGTCTGCAGTGGTCGAGCCCGGAGTCGAGCCGATCGCAGAGAGCCGCTATCGCCTCCAGTTGACGGTATCCCGCGAGGTTCGAGACAAGATCGAGCGCATTCGCGACCTCATGATGCACAGCAATCCGACGCGAGACCTCACCGCCGTCCTCGAGCGGGCGGTCGACGCGCTGCTCGACAAGCTCGAGAAGCAGCGCCTCGGAAAGACGTCGCGTCCGGAAGCCGCGGTGCGGCCGCTCGCGAAGACACCAGGCAGGGTCACGCGAGCGGTCCGACGGAAGGTCTTCGAACGTGATGGGGAGCAGTGCACATTCGTCGACACGAACGGTCACCGGTGTTCCTCGCACAAGCTGCTCGAGCTCGACCACATCGTGCCGCGTGCGAAGGGTGGTACGGACGACGAGGACAACCTGCGTGTTCGTTGCCGGGCGCACAACGGGCTGCACGCGGAAGAGGTGTTCGGCAAGTCCTACGTGCGCGAGCGCATCCACTTGCGCCAGCGCAAGTGCGACACCGCCGCGAATGCCAATGCAGCGCCGGGCCCATGAGCCCGTCTACAGGCGCTGCCCGCTCCGCGCTGCGCGACCACGTACTGGCGCGTCGGTGGAGGGACGTGGCCTCACGGGGCCGGTGCGTACTGCGCTCCGTTCCATGAGTACCGCAGGTTCTTGGTCTTTCCCCAGGGCAGGAGCAGCGGCTCGATCGGTCCGCCCGGCTTGTCCTCCGGCCAGGGATACGTCTTCTCCGTCCAGCCCTTCGCCATGCCGGGACGCACGTCGACGTCGAAGCCCTTGCCGCTCTTCGCGGGGACGAACTGCACGAGCCCCTGCACGCGGTTCGAGCCCTGCGTCCGCCCGGTCTCGATCGAGAAGATCCGACCGAGGTTCCCGTTCTTCAGCTGATAGATGAAGAGCCCATCGACGTCGACGCGATCGCCGCCGCCGGCAGGCGACACGTGACGGACGCCGCGCACGACGATCTCCGCGCCACCGTCGCCCGTGATGTCGCGCGCGGTCACCTCCGAGATGTCCTTCTCGTCGGCGAACTGCGTGAGTGAAAGGCGCGCGTAGCCGGTCCCGCCGCGGATGCCCGGCCCGAGGACCACGATATCGCGGCCGACGAGGAGGATGCGCTCGCGTTGCTTGTCGCCGTCGAGCTGGATTTCGAAATCGAAGCGCGGCTTCGTGCCGGGCGCGACTCCCGCATCCTTGTAGTAGGCGTCGAGCACCTGCTTGCCGAGATCGGAGTGCTGAGTGATCCGCGGAGCGGACGTGTCCTTCGCGAGCGCCGGTTGCGCGGGCTCGCTCGAACCGGGCGAAGTGGGCGCCGGCTTGCCTTCCTGCGCGACCTCCGACGCCCTGGCGAACTTCGCTTTCTCGTAGCGGTACGTGCGCGACCGCACGGTTCCCCACGGGAGGAGAATCGGCTCGACGTCGCTCGCCACCGTCTCCTTGAACGTGGCGGCGTCCCAGCCCACCGCTGGCTCCACCGCGACCTCGATCTCCTTCTGCGAGATCCGCGCGGAGCTCGTGACCTTCTTCTTGCCGTCGCTGGAGACGACCGCGATCTGGTGCGCGAATACGGTGACTGGTTCGTCGCCCGGCACGAGGCTCCACACTTCGAGGATCTCGTGCGTCGCGCTCGGCTGGGTGATGCGCTTGCGCACGAGGAGGTCGTCCTTGCCCCGCCCCGTGACGTCGCGCGCCTCGACCGACACGATGTCGCCCGCCACCTGGCGCCAGAAGAACTGATGGCCCGAGCGATAGCCGGGCCCGCAGATCGTGAAGAAGCTCCCGAAGACGCTGATGCGCTCCTTGCGCTCGTCGCCCGCGAGGTCGGCGTAGATGTCGATGCGTGGCTTCTCGCCGGCGAGGTTCTTCTGCGACAGGAGCCCGTCGACGACCGCCTGCTCGGGCGCGGTCGGGAGGGCGGGGAGGTCGTTCGGCTTGTCGGCACTGCCGGGGCCCGTCGCGAGCACGCCCTTCACCGTGCCGTCGATTGAGTGGTAGCGCAGCGCGCCGCGAAGGCCGACACGCATGGTCCGCGCCTCGGCGAACGACGGCCACGGGATCGCGGCCTCGAACACGTAGCCGCTCTTCGCGTCGCTCTCGACGATCTTCGCGCCGGGGATGTCCTGTCCCTTGCTCGGACCGGACAGCCACTTCACCGCGCCGACGCTCGACCCGGGCTTGCCGGCCCAGAAGCCGATCTCGTAGCCCTTCAGGGCGCCGCGCCCGGACGGGAACGCAATCGCCATCGACACGTGGTCCTCGTCGGTCGAATGCTTGCCCGATCGCGAGCCCTTCGGGTCCGTCACCTCCGCGGCGACGTAGAGCTTCGCGTCGTCGTACATGACCGCGACGTCGAGCGAGAGGCCGTCGGTCTTCCCGGCGATCGCTTCCTTCGCCGCGACGCGCGGGTGCCACTCCTTGAGGACTCCGTCGATCCGCACCGCGGTCTTCTTCTCGACCTCCTCGGCGCGCAGGGTGCCGCCCATGGCGACCTCCGCACCGGTCGAGCCCTCTTCGCGGTTGCCCGCGCCGCCGAGCGCGCCGATGCCGCCGTGCTGCGCCGCCAGCTCGCCGATCGAGCCGACGTCGTCGGCCTTCTTCGCCTCGGAGCCATTCGGCGACTTCGCGTCCGGAGATCCGGACGCTCCGCCTCCACAGGCAGCGACGAGGACGGCGAGGACGGTGGGCGCGACGTTTCGCATCACGCGCCGAGCGTAACCGATTACGCGCGGCGCGACATCGGCCCGAGATCCTTGCCGACGACGCCGAAGCGCTGGAGCAGCTTGAGGATCTCGATCATCGGGACGATCGAAGCGGACAGGGCGAGCAGGATCAGCCACTGCGACCCGTCGAGCGCATACGTGTCGAAGACGTCGCGCAGGCTCGGCACGACGACCGCCACCAGGTGGATCGCCGCGCTGAGCACGATGGCGAGGACCAGGGGCTGCGACACCGCGGGACGGAGCGCGAAGATCGATGCCGTCGCGGACCGGCAGTTGAACGCGTGGAACAGCGGCGAGAGCGCGAGGAGCGAGAACGCCATCGCGCGCGCGAAGGCGCCCGGCTTCGACTCGGCCGCGAACCCCGTCCACGGCCAGACGTAGCAGAGGATCGCGAGGCCCCCCATGATCACGCCGACGCCGGCAATGCCGAGGTACTCGCGCGCGCCGAGCAGTCCGCTCGTCGGCTTGCGCGGCGGCTCCTGCATCTGCGTCGGGTCCGGGGGATCGACGCCGAGCGCCAGCGCCGGCAGCCCGTTGGTCACGAGGTTGATCCACAGGATCATCAGCGGGCGCAGGCCGAGCCAGTTCGGCATGACGCTCGCGACGAAGACCGTGACGATGAGGCCGGCGTTCGACGAGAGCAGGAAGAAGATGAACTTCTGGATGTTGCGCCAGATCGCGCGGCCCTCGGCGACGGCGTGCACGATCGTCGCGAAATTGTCGTCCGCGAGGACCATGTCGGCGGCCTCGCGCGCGACGTCCGTTCCGGTGAGGCCCATCGCGATGCCGATGTGGGCCTCCTTGAGCGCCGGCGCGTCGTTCACGCCGTCGCCGGTCATCGCGACGACGTGCCCGTGCGCTTTGAAGGCCTTCACGATGCGGAGCTTCTGCTCGGCGGTCACGCGTGCGAACACGCGAACGAGGTCGATCCGATCGGTGAGCTGCTGGTCGGTGAGCTGCTCGAGCTCGGTGCCGGTGAGGGCGATCGCACCCTCCTCCCACAGCCCGATCTCCTTCGCGATGGCCACCGCCGTCAGCTTGTGATCGCCGGTGATCATCACCGCGCGGACCTGGGCCGCCGCGCACTCCGCGACCGCGTCTTTCACGCCGGCGCGCGGCGGGTCGATCATCCCCACGAGGCCGAGGAACGTGAGGCGCTGCTCGATGTCGTGGCTTCGCCGGTCCTCGTCGGAGGGCGGCGGGCTCGACGGCGTCGACGTCGTCGAGGAGAGCTCGCGACGTGCGACCGCGAGGACACGGAGCGACGCCTGGCTCATCCGCTCGGCCTCGGCCAGGATCTCGGCGCGCCTGGTCTCGTCGAGGGGCTCGATGCCGTTCTCGGTGTGATGCGCCGTGCATCGCGGCAAGAGCACATCGGCGCTGCCCTTCGTGTGCGCGACCTCCTTGCCGGCCGCATCGAGCGTCACGACGGTCATGCGCTTGCGGTCGCTGTCGAACGGCAGCTCCTGGAGGACCTGGTGCGAGGGCGCGACCGACTCCTTCGGTAGTCCACCCTTCGCCGCGAGCGTGAGGAGCGCGCCCTCGGTCGGATCGCCGATGACCTTCCACGCGCCGTCCTTCGTCTTGTCGAGCTCGGCCGTGTTCGCCAGCGTGATCGTCGCCAGGAGATCGCGCAGCGCCGAGCGCTCGTTGGCGTCGACGGCCTTCTTCTCGAGATCGAGGATCTCGCCGCGCGGGTCGTAGCCCGTGCCGGTGACGTCGTACGAGAGGCCGCCGGCATAGACCTCGCGGACGGTCATCTCGTTCTGGGTGAGGGTGCCGGTCTTGTCCGTGCAGATGACCGTGGCGGCGCCGAGCGTCTCGACGGCCGCGAGCTTGCGCACGATCGCCCCGCGCCGCGCCATCCGCTGCATGCCGAGCGCGAGCGTGATCGTCGTGATCGCCGGCAGGCCCTCCGGGATGGCGGCGACGGCGAGGCTCACTGCTTCGAGCAAGAGCTCGTGCCACGTGCTCTCGCCGCGGTACATGCCCCAGGCGAACATCACCGCGCTGATCGCGAGGCACGCCCAGAGGATCCGCTTGCCGAAGGCGTCGAGCTTCTCCTCGAGCGGGGTCTTCTGCGCCTCCGCCTCGGCGAGCATCGTCGAGAGCTTGCCGAGCTCGGTGTCCTTGCCGGTCGCGACGACGAGCGCGCGCCCCTTGCCGCGCACCACCGCCGTACCGGTGAAGAGCATCGTCGCGCGGTCGCCGATGGGCGCGTCGTCCGCGAGCTCCGCCCGTGCGTCCTTCGGGATGGGGAGCGACTCACCCGTCAGCGCCGCCTCCTGCGTCGCCAGGTTGATCGTCTGCAGGAGGCGTGCATCCGCGGGCACGGCGTCGCCGGCCTCGATCTCCAGGACGTCGCCCGGAACCAGGGTCGCGGCGGGGATGACCTTGACGACGTCGCCACGGCGCACGCGTGCCGTGGGCGACTGCATCTTCTTGAGCGCGTCGAGCGCCTGCTCGGCGCGGCGCTCCTGGTAGTAGCCGAGCACCGCGTTGAGCACGACGATGAGCCCGATCGCGATCGCGTCGCCGTAGCGGACGAGGAAGCTCCCCTCGGCCTTGGCGCTCGCGCCGTTGATCGTCGCGATGACCGCGGCCACGAGCAGCGTGAGGACGATGGGGTTCGCGAACTGGGCGAAGAACTTCTTGAGCGCGCTCGGCGGCTCGGGCGTGGGGAGCTCGTTGGGCCCGTGCTCCTCGAGGCGCTTCTTGGCGACGTCCTCGGCGAGACCCGTCACCGGATCGCAGCCGAAACGCTCGAGCAGCGCCTCGACCGTGCCGTTGTGGAATCGCGTCGTCTTCGTGCTCACGCGCGCGGCGAGCTTACTACTTGTCGGCGTCCGGCGTCGCATCGACGAGCGTCGGCTCGTTCGCGGGCATTTTCACGGGCAAGTTACCTCTGAAAATGCCGCGCGCAGGGCCGACGGCCGTCACGGTCGTTGCAAGATGCAACGGTCGAGCGCTCAGCGGCCGGCCTTGCGCTGCTGCTCCTGCGCCTGCTCGGCCTCCATCTCCTCGAGGGCGGCGGCGAGCTCGTCCTGCTCGCTGCGTGCGGCGGGCGTCGGCGTGGGGGCCTCGACGCGCTTCGGCGCCTCGGCGCGGACCGGCGGCGCCTCCTCGGGCGGGAGGAGGCCCATCTTGCGCTTGAGGGCGGCGAGGTCCTCGTCCGCGCTCGCGCCGCGCTCGAGGGAGGCGAACTTCGACGCCAGGATGTCGCCCGTGTACTCCTCCTGGATCTCGCTCGCAGCCTCGGCCTCGGCCTCCATCTGATCGATCTTCCCGGCCATGCGCTCGAACGTCTCGAACGCGCTCTGGTCCTTGAGACCGTGCATGGTCTCCTGGATGGCCTTCTGCGCTTCCGCGCGCTTCTTCCGCGCGACGAGGACGTTCTTCTTGCGCTTCGCCTCCTCGATCTTGTCGTTCAGCATCCGAAGCGCCTTCTTCAGCTGATCGACGGCGTTCTTCTGCTTCGTCCACTGATCCTTGAAGGTCTCGGCGAGCTGGTCGTGCTCCTTCTTGCGCTGGAGCGCCTCCTTCGCGAGGTCCTCGTTGCCCGCGCGGAGCGCCATCATCGCGCGGCGCTCCCACTCGGCCGCGTGCGCCATCTCCTGCTCGTACTGCTTCGCGAGCCGCTTCTCGTCCGCGATCGAAGCAGCCACCTGCTTCTTCGCCTCGACGAGCTGGTTGTTCATGTCCAAAACGACCTGGTTCAGCATCTTCTCCGGGTCTTCGGACTTGCTGATCAGGTCGTTGAGGTTGCTTTTGATGAGCTGCGCGAGACGGCTGAAGATACCCATGACTGATCGCTTCCCTTATTTCCCGGAACGAGGACGGACCGACGCGGCCTTCGACAGCTCGGCGAGCTGCGGCACCTGCTGCGCGAGCGTCACGTCGACCTCGTCGAGCGCCGCTGCGAGCTCGTTGTAATCGAGGTTCTCGAGCTCGAGCGCGGCGACGAGGACGATCTTGTTCTCCTCGATCCCGAAGCTCGTGTGGACGAGCGACTTCGCGTTCAGCTGGAGGAGCTTCTTGAACAGCTCCGCGTTCCCCTTGTCGTCGCCTTCGAGGTCGCCGACGTGCACGCGGAGGACGACGAGGGGCGGGTCCACCCTCAGCGCCGTCGCCGGCATGTTGTCCCCTCCGCGCACGAGGAAGGTTCCGGGTTGGTCGTCCACCGGCGAAAACTGCCGGTTCATCTTGCCGAGGTACGCTTCTACGTCGTTGACGCTTCGCATGGCTCTCGTGTGGGTCTCCGTTCCCTTGCCGCGTACGAGGGTCAGCATCTTTCGGGGCGTGAGGGGTTCGACGCTCGAACCTAACCACGCCCAGGCCGCCGCCCAGGTTCAAAGTCGAGAATCTCGCGTGAATCCGCGCTTCGGAATCCACGCGCTCGGCCGAGCGTACGCCCATCGACGTAGCTTGAAAACCAGGGTTCTCAGCCGAGAATTCCCTGCTACGCTCCTTCGGGATGGCAGCGGAGCCCGGCCTTGCTCCGGGATCGATAATCGGCGGAATTTACAAGATTCGCCGGCTGATCGGTCAGGGGGGAATGGGCGAGGTCTATGCAGCGGAGGCCCGAGGCGGCGAGAAGGTCGCGCTCAAGGTGCTCCACGAGCGCGCTGCGCAGGACCCGGATCTCGTCGCGCGCTTCAACCGCGAGGCCGACATCGCCAAGAAGATCGTCTCGCCGTACGTCGCGGGGATCCTCGGCGCCGGCAAGGAGCGGGACGGACGCCTCTGGATCGCGTTCGAGCGGCTCGTCGGCGAGGGGCTCGACGAGCGGCTCCGCCGCGAGCACTACCTGTCGTTCGCGGAGGTCGCGCCGATCATCGAGGACGCGCTGCAGGGCCTGAACGCGGCGCACGACGCGCACGTCGTCCATCGCGACATCAAGCCGGCGAACCTGTTCATCGAGAAGCGCAAGCTCACGCCGGAGGAGATCCAGGCGGGCGAGCACGAGGAGCGCACGCGCATCCTCGACTTCGGCGTCTCGAAGATGAAGTCGAACGCCACGCGACGCAGCGAGCCCTCGCTCACCGCGTTCGACGCGACGCTCGGCAGCTTCGCGTACATGGCGCCGGAGCAGGTGCGTGGCTCGGCGCGCGTGGACGAGCGCGCGGATCTCTATGCGCTCGGCGCCGTCGCCTTCCGCGCGCTCACCGGACGGCTGCCGTTCGAGGGCTCGAACGCGCTCACGCTCATCGCGCTCAAGCTCGATCGCGATCCGCCGACGCTCGCGCAGACGACGGGCGACACGTGGCCCGCCGCGATCGAGAAGTTTCTCTCCAAGATCATGGCGCGCGAGCGTGAGAAGCGCTTCGGCTCCGCGATCGACGCGCTCGAGGCGTGGAGGAAGGTCTGTCGCGTGATGGGCAACAACCGCCGTCGCGCCCAGCCCCCGCCGCCTTCTTCCTACGCGATGCGCGACGAGCCGACGGCCGCGACGTTCACCGACGCAGGCTCGCCCAGCATCGCGCCGCCGACCCGCCGTCGCTAGCGGCAGGCGCTCGCGTCGGCCCCGAGGTCGGCGCAGGCCTCGTCGTCGACCACCGCCTTCCGCAGGTGGAAGAGGCGGCAGTTCAGCGTGTTGCCCTCGGTCGGACCGTCGAGGCCCTCGCCGCCGCCGTCGGTGCCGGCGTCGCGGAAGGCGAAGTCCGCGCAGGCGGTCTTGCACGCGGGGAGGGAAGGGAACGGGGCTTCGCCCGCGTCGGGGGCGCACGCCGAGAGCGTCACCTCGCAGAACGCCGTGCAGCGATCGCCGCAGAGGCCGCCTCCGAACGGACCCGCCGCGGCGCAGTAGGCCGCCGGATCGGTGAGGGCGGGGTTGCCCGCGTAGTACTGGCGGCAGGCGAGGCTCGGCGCCTTCTCCTGCTCCCAGGGATCGCCGGGGGGCAGGTGGGCGCAGAAGGCGAGGCAGCTCTCGGCGTCGGCGTACTGCGCGTTCTCCCCCGTGCAGTGTTTCTGCACGAGATCGCAGTACTTCGTGCACGAGGGCGGCGGCGGGTTCGTGCCCGCGTCGGTGCTGCTGCCGCCCTCCAGCGGGTCGACCGGGCCCGCGTCGCGCCCGGCCTTCCCTGCGTCGGCGCCCGGCGACGAAGCGGGCTCCTCGGCGCTGCTGCTGCAGGCGAAGACTCCGCCCGCGACGGCGACGGCGGCGGTGACGGCGGCGGCGTACGCGAGCCGGAAGGAGGAAAAGCGCAACATCGTGCGGGCGTGGGGAAGCTTCGGGAGAGAAGAAAAGAAGCCCCTTCATCGTAGCCGCAAGGCGACAAACTCGCCATCACCGCATTCCTCTTGCTCGGGTGCGACCCAAGCGTGATACAACGCAAATCCGTGGATGCTACAGTCGTCGCGAAGGGTCGGCTGGAAGTCCGTGGCGGCACCCTCAAGGTGAACCGCGGACAGGCCAACAAGCCGTCCCTCGACATCGGACCCGAGACGCAGGTAATCGGCCGTAACGAGGCCTGCGACCTCGTGCTCGATGATCGGAAGGTCAGCGCCGTGCACATGGAGCTCGTTGCCACCGAGCGCGGTGTGCGTGTGCGCGACCTCGGATCGCGGAACGGCACGTTCATCGGGGACACGCGCGTGGGCGAGGTCTATCTGACCAAGCACACGACGCTGACCGTGGGTGACTCGTCGCTCGAGTTCAGCCCGTCGAACCCGGAGCAGGTCGACATCCCCGAGGTCGCGCAGTTCGGACCGCTCGTCGGCGTGAGCGCCGGCATGCGCGCGGTCTTCGAGCGGTGCCGCAAGGCGGCGCCGACCGACCTGACGGTCCTCATCCTCGGCGAGACCGGCTGCGGCAAGGAGCTCGTCGCGCAGGCCATCCACCAGGCCAGCGCGCGCGCGAGCAAGCCGTTCGTCGTCGTCGACTGCGGCGCGATCCCGCCGACCCTCGCGGAGAGCGCGCTCTTCGGTCACGAGCGCGGCGCGTTCACCGGCGCCGTGGACAAGCGCATCTCGCCTTTCGTGGAGGCGGATGGGGGCACCATCTTCTTGGACGAGCTCGGTGAGCTCCCCGTCGACGTCCAGCCGAAGCTCCTGCGCGCGCTCGCCGAGCAGCGCATCAAGTCGGTCGGCTCGAACTCGTACCGCCCGGTCAACGTCCGCGTCATCGCGGCGACCCGTCGTGACCTCGTGCGCGAGGTCAACGCCGGCACGTTCCGGAGCGACTTGTACTTCCGCGTCGCGCAGCTCCGCATCGAGCTGCCGTCGCTCCGCGATCGGCTCGAGGACATCCCGGCGCTCGTGCGCAAGATGATCACCGACCTCGGCGATCCGGGCGCGTACAACCGCATCACGAACGACTCGCTCGAGCGCCTCATGCGCCACGACTGGCCGGGCAACGTGCGCGAGCTGCGCAACGTCATCGCCGTCGCGCTCGCGTTCGGCAAGGAAGGCCCGATCGATCTCGCGCAGCACCTCGCGCCGCTCGTCGCGGCGAGCGAGTCGACGCCGACGCGCGGTCGCACGTTCCAGGACGCGAAGCGCGAAGTGCTCGCCCGCTTCGAGCGCGAGTACTTCACGGCGCTCTACGCCGAGTGCAACGGCAACGTCAGCGAGATCGGTCGGCGCGCCGCGATGGAGCGCGCGCACGTGCGCGGCTACCTCCGCCGTCACGGCATCGGCGATCCGAAGAAGTCCTCAGAGCCCTAGGCGGGCGGCCGGTTCGCCCTAGTCTGGTGGGGACCTGCGGTCCCCCCTCGACAGCGAAGCGAGCGAGCT
>WBZO01001386.1_pt1 | contig 38221 bp, 32 predicted proteins | sample 5204261 | NCBI WGS metagenome assembly WBZO01 (sample SAMN12412400, study PRJNA552823) | activated sludge metagenome | isolation source: activated sludge from anammox sidestream of wastewater treatment plant... | place: USA: North Carolina | collected 2017-09
CACATTCCAATGAATGAGAGACCAGCGGATATGTCCAGTCAACGAATTGTCATTACCGGCGGAGCGGGATTCCTTGGCTCCCATCTGGCGGAGGAACTGTTGCGGCGAGGCAACGAGGTGGTGGTTCTCGACAATTTCATTACCGGGAACCCGGACAACCTGGCAGCGCTCCCCCAGGATCATCTGACAATCATCAAACAGGATGTCACGACATTCCTGGCGATTGATGGCCCGGTCGATCTGGTGCTGCATTTTGCATCCCCTGCCAGCCCCATCGATTATCTCAAGCTCCCGATTCAGACCCTCAAGGTCGGCTCGCTCGGCACCCATAATGCCCTGGGGCTTGCAAAGGCGAAAAATTCACGCTTTCTGCTGGCTTCGACCTCGGAGGTGTATGGAGATCCGAATGTGCATCCGCAGACCGAGGACTACTGGGGGCATGTCAACCCGGTCGGGCCGCGCGGTGTGTATGATGAAGCCAAGCGGTTTGCCGAGGCGATGGCAATGGCCTACCACCGCACCCATGGGGTGGAGACCCGCATTGTGCGCATATTCAACACCTATGGACCGAGGATGAGGCTCCATGATGGAAGGGTTGTCCCGGCATTCATTGCCCAGGCCCTGCGCGGGGAAGAATTGACTGTCTTCGGTGATGGCCGCCAGACCCGCTCGTTCTGTTTCGTTTCCGATCTCATCGAAGGGATTCTGCGGCTTGCCGCGAGCGATTATTCCGGGCCGGTCAACATCGGCAATCCGGATGAATTCACCATCCTCGAGCTGGCCGAAAAGCTCTCGGAGCTGGTCGGCAAACAGCTGCCGATAAAATTCTCCGAACTTCCCACCGATGACCCCCGCCAGCGCAAGCCGGATATCACACTGGCACACACTCTTCTGGGATGGGAGCCGAAGATTAAACTCCACGAAGGGTTGCAACGGACTCTGGACTGGTTCTCGAAAGTCATCTAGGCTGAGGTAAGAAGCAGAAATAAAGAAGGTTTACCCAATATATAAATTATGTCTGATCTGATGGTGCAGGTACGGCTGCGTGAGGGCCAGAAACCCCGGCGTTATGTTCTTTCCGAAGGGCTGGAGGTCCAGCAGGGCAGCTGGGTGGTTGTCCCGGTGGAGGAAGACGAGGACCTTGGGACCCTTGTTTCACGGCCTGTTCCGATATCCGAAATATGGGAAGAAATCGAACTGCCCAGGGTGATCGGGATCCCCGGCAGCGAGGAAATCCAGAAAGCCCAGACCCTGCGCCAGGAGCGTGAGCCTCATGCCATCGGCCAGGCTTATGAGAAAGTCCGCCACCACAACCTCGACATCAAGCTGGTTTCGGCGTTTTATTTCTTCCGCTCCAACAAGATGAAAATCTATTTCAGCTCGGACAACCGTGTGGATTTTCGCGAACTGGTCAAAGACCTGGCGCATCTGTTTCACGCACGCATCGAGCTGCGCCAGATTGGTGTTCGTGATGCTGCCGGAATGGTTGGTGGATTTGGTTTGTGCGGGCAGGAACTCTGCTGCAGCCGTTTTCTGAAAGGCTTTGATCCGATAACCATCAAGATGGCCAAAGACCAGAACCTGGCGCTGAATCCAAGCAAGATCAGCGGCTGTTGCGGCAGGCTGCTGTGCTGCCTGAAGTACGAACATCAGAACTATGTCGATTCGCAGCGCCACTACCCGAGGATGGGGACAGCCGGACGCCAGGGAGACCGCAATTACAAGGTGATCGGTTACAACATCATCAAAGAGAGTGTCAGCTTGCAGGTGGAAAACCAGATCCTCGAAATTCCACTCGAAGAATTCAAGCGTTCAAATCCGGACTGGCGGAATGCGCCCCGCTTCAGCCAAATGTCTGGCCCGCAGGGCAATGCCGGCAGGTCAGAGGCCCCTGGATCGGATTTGGAAGAGTCTCTGGTGGAGCTGGAAGATCCCAGCAATGAAGACATCCGGTCGCTCGAGGAAGGCCGTTCCTCGAGGCCCCAGAACCACAGGAAACACAAACCACCCCGCTCAGAGGGACAATAAACATCACCCTGGATGTGCGGCCAGCCATCCAGGGTGATTTACAGCCCTGGCATCAGAAGGGCTGTGCGAACACAGCCCCCTTTATCCCGCCAGCATGGAATAACGCTCGGAGACTCCCTTCCAGTTGATGATCTTTGGAAATGCATCCACATAGGCGCCACGGTTGTTCTGGTACTTGAGGTAATAGGCATGTTCCCAGACATCGATTCCAAGCAGCGGGATGCTTGCCCACTGGGTCAGGAGCTGCTGGTTCTGCGCCTGCAGGATCACCAGCTTGCCGGCAGCGATCGAATACGCCAGCAACCCCCACCCGGAGCCTTCGACTGATTTGGTGGCGGCTTTGAGCTGAGCCACCATTCCATCGACCGACCCGAAATCTTTTTCGATCCCCTTTTTGAAGGATTCGCCCGGTTCCCCACCTTGTCCCGGAGGAGCCATGCAGGCCCAGAACATGGTGTGCAGGAAGTGGCCGCCCCCATGGAAAGCGGACTGCCTGGACCAGTATTGAATGAACTCGAAGTTTCCAGACTGGCGTGCCTTGGCGAGTTCTTCCTCAGCTTTGATGAGTCCTTTGACATAACCTTCATGATGTTTGTCATGATGGAGTTTCATGGTCTGCTCATCGATGACTTCAGCCAGGGCATCATAGGCATAAGGCAGCGGTGGAAGGGCATACTTCCCATCTGCATCCACAGCACCCGGGAACAGGCCCTTCATGGCATTGGCATGGCCCGGATGACCCTCATGGCCGGAACCTCCGGCGGCCTCGGCCTTTCCATTCAGCACGCCGCTCAAAAGCGCTCCACCCAGAGCGGAAGCTGCACCAACAGTCAGAAATTCACGCCGGCTTTCGTTCATTCTTTTCTCCTTTGATTGATTGAGGTTTGTGAGGTCAGGGATAAGGGACCCATCGGCCGAAGGTAAACAGACGGATCTCCGGCTCTTCCCGCTTCGCCCTTCAGTTTATTTATCGATCCGGATGGCCGCAAGGTAACGTTCTGAAATAATTCTCCGGCTGAAGAACAGCCGATGGGTTCCGCTGAATGGATCGTGATCACAGGGGGAGGTTCGGTGTGGCCTGTATCAATGGGCTGCCGGCATTGCCATTGGGGGTATACCGGTATTTATTATTGCCTGTGTGGGGCTGAGGGGATCCGGCAGCCGGATCATGGCCGCCATTCACCAATCTCATCCTTGACACACTGAGAGGCGGCCCATTAAGGTTAGCGATATGATCCGGAAGCGATTCTGCAACCGACTATCCTCTATTTGTCAGTCTCAGGAATATGCGATGAATCCAGGCAGCCGCTTTGTCTTAATTGTCCTGCTGGTGTTGATGGGCCTTCCTGGCCCTGCGATATCAGCCGAAGGACAAACCTCCCCACCTTCCCGTTTCGATGCAGACAAATTCATGGCATCAGCCGATATCCGTGAGGGGATGAAGGGGTATGGGCTGACTGTCTTCCAGGGAACCAGGATCGAACGTTTCGAGGTGGAAATTCTCGGGGTGTTGAGGAATGAGTATTCCGGCAGCGACATGATCCTGGGGCGCTGCACCGGCGGGCCACTGGCCAAAACCGGTGTCATTGCAGGAATGAGCGGCTCTCCGGTCTATATCGAGCAGGGTGCCAAGGCCAAGTTGATCGGGGCGGTCGCCTATGCCTGGACCTTTTCAACCGACTCGATCGCCGGGATTACCCCCATCGAAAAAATGCTCCCTGTGATCGATCTGGCGCCGACCGAGCGGGCTTTCCCGGCTGGAGCGGCACAAATGAACACACTGAACAGCCGGGATATCCCGCAATCTCAGGTCAATCCGCCGCTCGAAAACTGGGAGGGAAGATTGAGTGCCTTTCTGCGCAAAGATGCCCAGGGTGCACTGGGGATTGCCGGTAAACCGGCCCTGCAGGCAGCGGAATTTCCGCAATTCCAGCCCGCGATTCTTCCAGCCCATTCTTCCTGGACCGACTGGTGGCAGGCGCCACTCAAACATCGCCTTTCCGGGAATGCGAAAGGGGGCTGGGTTCCCCTGGCAACACCCCTGTCTCTTGGTGGGGTGTCGAATGAAATTTTCGACCAGGTCGCGGGTCTTTTCCCGGCGGCCGGCCTGCAACCGAGTCTTGGGGGAACTGCCATCTCGGCGGTCAGCGAACCGGTCCATCTGGAGCCTGGCTCTTCACTGGGTGTGGCCCTCATTACCGGGGACCTGAATGCCACCGCCATCGGCACCACCACCTACATGGATGGGGAGAAAGTGATCGGATTCGGGCATCCCATGTTTCAGGATGGCCCCACCGATCTCCCCATGACCACCGCCTACATCACCACAGTCATGCCATCGAGCATGAACTCTTTTAAAATGGGCGGCCTGATCGAGATCGTGGGGGCTTTGGAACAGGACCGCTTTCCAGCGGTCGGCGGAGTGATTGGAGCCAAACCCACCCTGGTTCCATTCAAAGTCAATATCCGCAACCAGGCAGCTGGAATCGACCGGGATTTCACTTACGAAATTATTCTCCACCGGTTCTTCACCCCCCGTTTTGGATTGATGTGTGTGCTGGATGCCTTCGATGCCGCCACACGCGCCATGCGTGACACCACCACCGACTACACCCTCACCATCCATCTCAAGGGCCGTGCGCCGGTCGTGATCCGGGATCAGGTGTCCTCCGCCATGGGGACTTCCTTCGAGCTGGCGATGACCTTCAGCGCGGCGGTGGATCTGGTGCTCAAGAATCCCTACGAGCAGGCCACGATCGAGGCGATCGAGCTGAAAACGGAATCGGTCGACCGGCTGAAAAAGGGAACTCTCGAATGGATCCAGATGGACCGCCAGGAGGTCGAGCTGGGCCAAAGCCTGAAGCTGCAGATGGCGGTGCGCCCCTGGATGGGTGAGCTGCAGACATTCGAGAAGGCGATTGCCATCCCGAAGGAATTTCCGGTCGGGCCACTGCTGGTGACTGTCAATGATGCCGCCGGCTATATCGGTGAGATGCAGAGGCGCAACCCGGACCGTTTCCGCCCCCGCTCGATGGATGACCTCCTGCGGCTGCTCAATGAGGTCTACCGCAATGACCAGGTTTTTGTCACCCTGTCGGCCCTGGCTCCCGGGGCATCTTTCAACGGACGTGAGATGCCGAATCTGCCCTCTTCGGTTCTGCGGGTGATGGCTGAATCGACCGAACGCGGCACCGGGCAGTTCCTGGCCAATCGCCCACTGCTGACTGAAACGATCCAGGCATCGCTCCCGGTTTCCGGCAGCCAGATGATTCTGGTGAATGTGCAGCCCTCACAGGCTGATCGATTGAATTGAAATGGGGTTCGGCTCGATGAATCTAAACCAGACATCTCATAAGTTGCGGAATTTCCTGGCCGGATGGATCGGAATCACACTGCTGGCGATGGCCGCCGGTGCGGTTTCACCACAAACCTGGCGCATCAGCACCTTCAATGATTTTTCCGATGGTGAGTCAGAGAGGGTATCGATCCAGCACCCCGGCGAGATTCGCCTGGCGCCTTCGATCCAGCCCTTTGCCGAGGTCAAGGAATCGGCCATCTGGAGCCTGGCTGCCAGCCCGGATGGAGGAACCTTGTATGCCGGCACCGGGAACAGCGCCAAGATTTACAGGATTGCCGGGACACCCGGGACAGCGACCGCGGAAGCCCGCCTGTTTGCCGACCTGGATGGCAATACAGTGCATGCCTTGCTGATCGGTTCCGATGGAGCGCTGTATGCCGGGGTCTCACCGGGCGGCAGTGTGTACAAGATTTCCGATGAAGGGGCTGTCACGCTGATCGGGGCCAGTGGGCAGGACTATATCTGGGCCATGGTCCAGGATGCAACCGGAGACCTGATCCTGGCCACTGGAGATAAAGGGCAGATTCTTCGCATGGCCCTGGATGGAAAAACAAAAACACTGGTCAAGACCGGCGAGAAACACATCCTGTCACTGGTAAAGAATGCAGATGGGAAAATTTATTTCGGCACCGCCTCGAATGGCTGGGTGGCGGAGCTGGTCAACGAGAAAGACTTTCGGGTTTTATATGATTCGGATCTGGGCGAGGTCAAATCGCTGGCCCTGGCCCCGGATGGAACCCTGTATGCCGGGATCATCCCGACTGTGCAGGTCGATGCCAAGCGTGATGTCCCTCAACCCACTCCAGCACCCCCATCGCCCAAGACCGACAAGTCTTCTGAAATTGTGAAAATCACCCCGGATGGGCTGGCGCGCGTGCTCGATAAAACACCCGGCGCCGCCGCCAATGCCATGCTGGTTGCCGATCAGGGGCTGCTTGTGGGGAGCGGTGATGAAGGGAAACTTTTCCGAGTGGGATACCGGGATGAGCTGGACCTGGTTTCAGATCTGCAGGTCAGCGAAATTCTCGGCCTGCTTCCCCGCCAGAACGATGGTGTCTGGATGATCACTGGAAATCCGGCCAAAGTGTTCATTCTCTCTCCGGCCACCGACAAGGGTGGAACCTATGCTTCGAAGGTTCTGGATGCCGAAACTGCCAGCCTGTGGGGAGAGTTCAACTGGGTCGCATCGGTTCCCGAAGGAGCCAGCCTGGCTTTTGAAACCCGCTCTGGAAATTCAAAAGACCCGGGAGAGAACTGGAGCAAATGGTCGGCAGCCATGCCGAAGCCGGGCAAAGTCACCAGTCCGGCTGCACGCTACCTGCAGTGGCGTGTGAAAATGGGGGGAACTGCCAGCGGGGATTCGGCGGTTATCCAGGAAGCCGAGATTGTCTACCAGTCGCTCAATCGTCCCCCACGCATCGAAACCCTCCAGGTGGGCGATTCCGCCGGTTCTTCCGAAAGCAGCTCCTCGAATTCTACCAGCAAATCCAATGGCACCGCATCCAAATCGAGCAGCACAGCCTCCAAGAGCAGCTCATCCGAATCCAGTTCCAGCTCGGCCCAGAAGGATTCCATTCCTCTTTCATGGAAAGCCGAAGATCCGAATGGAGACACCCTGGTGTACCGTCTGGAGTACCGCCGGGTTCAGGAAACCCTCTGGAAGGAAATCGAAAAAGACCTCAAAGCCGCCAAGCATTCCTGGGATGTCAGCAATCTGCCGGATGGAAAATATGAGGTTCGTTTGACTGCTTCTGACCGTCTGACAAACCCACCTGGCCAGGTGGGGGAGGACAGCTACCAGAGTGAACCGATCCTGCTTGATAAGACCGCGCCCGAGGTGGCCGAATGGACCGGCCAGAAAGTCGAAGGAAACACCTTTGATGTCCGTGTCCTGGTGCGGGATAAAACCTCCCGGCTCACTGCGGTCGAGGTCATTCTGGATGGCAGGGTGGATGAACGCTTATCGTTATTGCCTGAGGATGGGATACTCGACAGCATCGAGGAAACATTCCAGGTTCACATTGGAGATCTCGCTGCCGGCGAGCATTCCATCTCACTCCTGGCGGAGGATGAAGAAGGCAATGCCGGCGCGGGTTATCTCCTGTTTACAGTTCCATGAGCCTTTCATCATCGGCGCGGACAGAAGTTTATGTTCTGGCTGTCGGCCTGCTGGAATCGAACTGCTACCTGGTGGTGGAATCAGCCACAAGGAAAGGGATTCTGGTTGACCCGGGTGCTGATTCCGAACGGATCATGGACTGGTGCCGGCTGCATCGTGCAGAAGTGACTCTGATCCTGAACACCCATGGGCATGGCGACCATATCGGGGCCAATGGAATTCTCAAAGCGAAATATGAAGTCCCGATCGCGATTCACCGTGAAGATGCCGAGTGCCTGCCGGATCCCCTGCTGAACCTGAGTGCTTATTTCGAGCCGGCTTCTTCTCCTCCGGCGGATATCCTGCTGGAGGATGGCCAGCAGATTGAATGGAGCGGCCCCCCGATCGATGTCCTGTGGACACCCGGGCACAGCCCCGGATCGGTCAGTTTTTCCTGTGACGGGTGGGTGATCTGCGGAGATGTGCTGTTCCGGGGGTCGATCGGGAGAACCGATTTCCCTCGATGCGATCTGCACCAGCTCCATAAAAGCATCCGGGAAAAGCTGATGACCCTTCCTCCCGAAACTGTGGTTTATCCGGGGCATGGACCCGCCACCACGATTGGTTTCGAGATGGAAAACAATCCTTTCCTCCATCTCGGGTAGAGGCTGTTCGGACGGCCTGAAACAGGTCACAATCACCCCCATGAAACGCCGCCTGGCACGCCGTTCATTGTGGATCATCGCAGCCCTTGGAATCCTGGGGTTCGGCCTGTCGATCGAGTCTTACCGTGAATTCGGCAAGGCCATGATGGGTGAGGGAACCTGGTGCAGCTTCGGGGAGCTGTCGAGCTGTGAAAAAGCCTTCGAGAGCGACTACTCAGTCCTTTTTGGCAGGCCGATATCGGTCTATGGGGCAGTGGCGTATTTCCTGGCCACTTCCATGGCGGTTGTGGGTCTGATCAATGGCGGTCCTTACCTGCTCGCTTCCCTTTTTCATCTGGCTCTGTTCTCGGTTCCGCTCCTGCTGGCCACAGCGTATTTCGCCTGGGCGCTGTTTTTTGTCGTGCAGACTGTGTGTGTGTTGTGTGTCGGAGATTACCTGATCAATCTGAGCATTGCCGGAACCACTGCCTATGCCTGCTGGAGATTGAAACCTCCATACAAATCCCTGTTTGCCTGGGATATGAAATCGCTGTTCGGAACTGCCAAAGGGCGTTTCCAGACTGTCCTGATGGTGGTTCTTCTAATCATCCTGGGAGCGATGGTGGTCCGGTTCGAGCATTGGTATTACATGCGAATGCGTGGTTTCCATCTGATTCTGGAAAACAAGATCAACCGGATCGACACCCCCTGGACCCAGGCTTTTCCCACACGAGGGCCGGTCGATGCCCCCATCCAGGTGGTTTCTTTTGGAGATTACGAGTGCCCCTTCTGTGACATGATGAAAGAAACCTGGAACCATCTGCTGGAAAAATACCCTTCTCTGATCCGCATGACCGCGGTTGAATACCCGCTCAATTCGGACTGCAACCCGGCGGCGGCCAACAATACCAACCACCCCATGGCCTGCCGTGCCACCTCACTGGCGCTCTATGTGCTGCAGGCGCAGGGTGATGAAGCCTTCTGGAGGGTGCATGGCGAGATTTACAAGAATGGCCAGAAGCTGACCCCCGAGCTGCTGCGTGAGATTGGAAGGCGGGCGGGCCTTACCGAGGAGCAGATGAAGGCAGCGGAAGAGCAGGCGGCCCATCCGAAAGGCCTCGACAACCACCTCCGGATTGCGCATGTGCTGGACTTCCCAGGTCTGCCGATGACTCTGTTGAATGGAATCCGCATCCAGGGTTATGTGGAAGAATGGGCTTTGGTGAAGATCATCAAAGCCGAGCTGGCCAGCAAGGGGCTGACCCTGGGCGATTATAAAAAACGGTGACCAGCCGGGCAGCCCGATGGGCTTTGGCTCTGATCCTGGTGTATGGCGCGCTGCTGAGAATCGACCGGCTGCTCTCCAATCCGGATTTTAACCACCCGGACTCTCTTCGCCATTTCCTGGCAGCCGAAGACATCCATCTCAAAGAACCCTCCAGCTGGTTCGCAGTATACCGTGGGTACCTCCCTTATGCGTTATACAATCGTGTCCTGTTTGGATTGACTTCGCATCGCCCGGAAATTCAGCGTTTCGGGACTGTTCTGTTGTCGGTGGGGTTGATCGGCATCGTGGGATGGTGCGCACGAAAACGCTGCGGGGATTGGGGAGGCGTGTTTGCCGCTTATCTGGTGGCCAGTTCTCCGATCCTGATCGCCTCCAGCGACAGTGGCATCCGGGAGGATCTTTATGCCTGCCTGTGGGTTTTGCTTTTCGACCAGCTGTTTCATCTTCCAGCCGGAAACAGAAGGGCCTGGGGGCATGGAATCAGGGTGGGCGGCCTTGCCATGCTGGTATTTCTGACACGGGTGGATGCCTGCCTGGCCCTGGGGGTGATGGGCGGGCTGGCGCTGATCAGTCGCAGCGAGTGGCGGGAGCCGGAAAGAGTGTTCCCCGCGCTGGCTGTTTTTTTTCTCCTCCTGCTGGTGGTTCTGCCGGCCAATTGGATGCGAAAAAAGGATCCCTTCTATTTTGTGGATAAGGACAAAAAGACCTTTCGTTACTGGGCCAATCTGGAATTCAAAGGCCGACCCGGATTTCCATCCATCGAGGAGGTGGACAACAACCTGCGGGTGGGTGAACCGATATCGGCCTGGACCTATTTCGGTTCGATTCTGGGCTGGGAGGAAACCGCAAGGCGTTTTGGCAGGGGGTACCTGCATTTTCTCGTCAAAAACTTCATGACTGGCGTTTATCGCCTGGATGCCCTTCCCAATCAGGTGGGGATTGTGGGTCTGCTGACAATGCTGGGGATTGCCCTGGAGTTCTATCGCAGGCGATGGGAGCTGCCGTTGGCTCCGTTTGTGCTGCTGGCGGGGACGATCTGGACCTACAACATCCCCGGGGGGCGGGATCTCCGTTTTTATCAGGCCGCCATTCCCTTTGCAGTCCTGCTCGCAACCACCGCGGCCTGCCAGATGATGCAATGGATCCTCTCTCTCAAGGGGAAGTGGCTGCGGATCCCGCTGTTGAGTCTGCTGCCGGTGCTGGTGGTGGCAAACCCCTGGAATCATGACCTCAAGACCTCGTTCCCCTGGCGTGTCGGCCCAACTTCCGATCCGATTCAGCTGGCAGGAAGATTTCCCCTCGAATTCGGCCCCTCGCTTCGGCTGAAGGGGTATGAACTCCGTCGAATTGGCCCACTCGGGCTGTGGACCATTCCCTCTGAAGAGATCGCACCTGGACAGAGGTTCCTTCTCAGGCTGTTCTGGTCCTGCCGCAAGGAGATCCCCGAGGCTGGGGAATACCATGCCTTCCTCGAACAGGATGGGCTGGGTCGGTTTGGGATGATGCGCCCATTTCCACTGATCGGAAAATTCCCGGTGAACCACTGGCCACGTGGACTGCATATAGTGGATGAAATCGAATACCTGGTTTACAAGGGTGTCCCAGCGGGGACAACGCGAATTCGAGTCGGTGTTCAGGGGGCTGGGCTGCCAGGCGCACTGGAGCACGAACTGACAGTCTTCACGCTGAAAAAGAAATCCGGGATATTCTTCCCATGAGCCTGATTCTGCTTCTGGCCGCTTTCATTGCGGGGAGCATCCCCTTCTCATGGCTGCTGGTGAGGATTCTGAAAGGAATCGACCTGCGGACAGTCGGGAGTGGAAATCCCGGGGCGACCAATGCCATTCGAGTTGTTGGGCCGTGCTGGGGAGGCTTGGCGATGGCGCTCGATGTTGGAAAGGGGTTGTTTGCGGGTGCATGCCTGCCGCTTCTGGTCCAGGATCCACCCGGCTGGCTTCCAGCCCTGTGCGGGTGCATGGCGATCCTCGGGAATGTATTTTCTCCCTTCCTGAAATTTCGGGGCGGCAAAGCGGTTGCAACTGCCGGTGGGGTCTTTTTCGGTTTGTCTCCGCGTGCCACCTTGCTGGTTGCCATCCTGTTTTTCACTCTGCTGAAGATAACCCGCAAGACCTCGATCGCATCGCTTTCCTGCGCGTTGATTCTTCCCCTGGCGATCAGCGTCGAGGCCTGCCTGGCTATCGGTGATCACCCCAACCGGTGGGTGGTGATGCTGGTATGGGCCGCCGCAGGAATCGTCACCCTCAGGCACCGTGAAAATATCTCCCGATTGCTGGCCGGACGGGAATCCACAATCACACCCACTGAAAAGGTGCAGCCATGAACCAGGATCGATCGAATTTATCGGAGCGAGCGGTGGTGTTCGGAGCAGGCAGCTGGGGATCGGCCCTGGCGCACCTGCTGGCGAGCAAAGGCGTTCCCACCAGCATCTGGAGCTTCAGCGAACAGGAAGCCTGCCAGCTCAGCCAGGAGAGGACCCTTCCATCGAAGTTGCCGGGTTTTTCCCTGCACAAAGACATTGTCATCTCAAGCAAACTGGATCTGCTGCTGGAAAATGCCACTGTGCTGGTGTTCGCTGTCCCGAGCTGCTTCACCCGCTCGACCGCTGTGCAGGTCGGCCAGGCCCTTGGGGATCGAGCCAGGGGCTGTTGTGTCGTGTCGGCCTCAAAAGGGTTTGAGATGGAGACCTTGAAGTCCATGTCCACAGTGCTTGGTGAGGAGCTCGATACCCCCAGCCTGGTTGCGCTCTCCGGCCCCACTCATGCCGAGGAGGTGGTTCTCGGTCTTCCCACCACTGTTGTCGCGGCATCGCGGCGGATGGAAGCCGCCTGCCGTGCCCAGTCTCTTTTCATGGCGCCCAGTTTTCGGGTGTACACTTCAGAAGATGTCCTTGGGGTCGAGCTGGGAGGGGCTTTGAAAAATCTGGTGGCGATTGCCGCGGGCGCTGCAGCTGGAATGGGATTCGGTGATAACACCATGGCAGCCCTGGTCACACGCGGCCTGGCGGAAATCACCCGCCTGGGAGTCGCGATGGGCGCCGATCCCCTGACTTTTTCCGGGCTTTCAGGCCTGGGGGACCTGGTGGTTACCTGCGCCAGCCGCCACAGCCGGAACCGCCGCCTCGGGATCGCCCTGGCTGCCGGAAAAACACTTGATGAAGCCCTCAAGGAAATTGGCATGGTGGTGGAGGGAGTCGAAATGGCCCGTTCGGTCAAATCGCTGGTCCAGCGTTATGGGGTGGAGATGCCGATTGCCGTCCAGGTTGCTGAAACCCTTTTCGAGGGTGTGCCGGTCAAAGAAGCAGTGCGTGCCCTGATGCTGCGTGACCCGAAACCTGAAGTACAGATTCTCTGATCGTTTCCAGAAAACCAGGAGGTAAGCCATGTCTTTCATGAACAAATCCATTCTTTCTGTTCTCGCTGTCTGGGTGGCCTTGATTCCTGTTGCGGTCAACGCGGAAATAGAGGCCAGAGACATCGGTGGCCGGCTCGAGTTGTTTGTCGACACATATCTTGTGGAGCGTTTTGAAGGAACTTCTCTCCAGAAAGCCGAACCAGTTCCCGGGGAGCATGTCCTGGCATTCGATCGCCCTTGGGAAGGCCCCTTTTGTGGGTATGTGAGCGTTCTTCAGAATGGCGATTTCTTCCAGGCTTATTATCGAGGCCTCCGCACAGCCGGGAAAGATGGCTCCGATGCCGAAGTCACCTGTTATGCCGAGAGCCGGGATGGGCTGGCCTGGGAACGTCCGAACCTGCGCCTGTTCGAGGTGGGTGGCACCCTGGATAACAATGTGATCCTGTCGGGCATGGCCCCGTTCTCTCACAATTTCAGCCCGTTTCTCGATTCCCGCGAGGGAGTTCCCGCCGAGGAGCGATACAAGGCTCTGGCAGGAACATCCGAAACCGGCCTGTATTCCTTCGTCTCACCGGATGGCATCCATTGGCGGAAGCATTCTCAGGAACCTGTCATGAGAGAGGGAGCTTTCGATTCCCAGAATGTTTCATTCTGGTCGGAGACTGAGCAGCAGTATGTGTGTTATCTGAGGACCTGGACCACAGGGGCTTTTGAAGGGATTCGCACCATCAGCCGCAGCACTTCAAAAGACTTTCAGAACTGGAACGCACCCAGACAGATGGGGTTTGGAGAAACTCCCCTGGAGCATCTGTATACCAATCAGACACTGGCCTATTTCCGTGCCCCGCACCTTCTGATCAGCCTTGCAGCCCGCTTTATGCCGGGGCGCCGGGTTGTCGCTTCGGATCAGGCGGGTGCGATCGGAGTGGATGAAAGGTACTCCGGGGATTGTTCCGATACAGTACTTCTGACCAGCCGGGGTGGCGAACAGTATGATCGCACCTTCATGGAGGCTTTTGTGCGGCCAGGCCTGGGGCTGGAAAACTGGACCTCACGAACCAATTACTGTTCGCGAGGGATCATCCCCTCCGGGCCGGATCATATTGCCTTCTACATCCAGCGCCATTATGGGCAGGACAGCCACTACCTTCAGCGGATGCTGCTGCGGACCGATGGTTTCAGTTCGGTTCATGCCTCATACACCGGAGGAGAGATGATCACCCGGCCGATTCGCTTTGAAGGCAGCAGGCTGATCCTGAATGCCGCGACCTCGGCCGCAGGCGGGATTCGTGTTGAGATACAGGATGCAGCTGGGACTCCACTGGCGGGATACAGCCTGGCGGATGCCCATGAATTTGTCGGTGATCAGATCGATGCGGTGGCTTCCTGGAAAGGGGGATCGGATCTCTCAGCACTGGCCTCACAGCCGGTTCGTCTGCGTTTCGTGATGAAGGATGCGGATCTGTATTCCCTGCAGTTCAGGCCATAGCTGGCTGTAAAGGACCTCTCTGCCGGGCGCTTCAGGCGCCATTCAGAATCTTTGCGAGGAACCGCCCGGTATAGGATTGCCTGTTGCGCGCCAGACTCTCTGGGGAACCTGTGGCAACAACTGTTCCGCCATCCAGGCCGCCCTCGGGTCCCAGGTCAATGATCCAGTCGGCGCTTTTGATGATGTCGAGGTTGTGTTCGATCACCACCACAGTATTCCCTTTTTCGACCAGTCGGTTCAAAACCGAGAGCAGGCGGTCAATGTCAGCAAAATGCAGCCCGGTGGTCGGTTCATCGAGGATATACAGGGTGCGGCCGGTTTCGATCTTGCAGAGTTCCTTGGCCAGTTTGACACGCTGGGCCTCGCCTCCGGAGAGAGTGGTGGCACTCTGGCCCAGATGGATGTATCCCAGCCCGACATCCATCAGTGTCTGGAGGATGCGTTTGATTTTTGGAATTTCACTGAACAATTCGATCGCCTGGCTGACAGACAGGTCAAGCACATCCGCGATGGAATGCCCTTTGAATTTGACCTGGAGGGTTTCCCGCTTGAAACGGGTGCCTTTGCAGATATCGCAGGTGACGAACACATCCGCCAGGAAATGCATTTCGATCCGTTTGACTCCATCGCCATCACAGGCATCACAACGGCCGCCTTTGACATTGAAGGAGAACCGGCCGGCCTGATATCCCCGCTGCCTGGCTTCAGGCAGCTCGGCAAACAGGCTGCGGATCGGATCGAAAACCTTGGTGTAGGTTGCCGGATTGGACCGTGGTGTCCGGCCGATCGGTTTCTGGTCGATATCGATCACCTTGTCGAGGTTTTCCAATCCCAGGATATCCTCATGCTTCCCGGGAATATCGGAAGCTCCATTGAGCCGTGAGGCCAGGGCCTTGTAGAGCACCTCATTGATGAGGCTCGATTTGCCCGAGCCGGAAACACCGGTGATGCAGGTAAAGGTCCCCAGTGGAATTTCGACATCGATCCCTTTGAGATTGTTTTCCGCCGCGCCGATGACAGCCACCTTCCTGCCATTGCCTTTGCGGCGGCTGGGGGGAACATGGATTTTTATCCGGCCTGAGAGGTACTGGCCGGTGAGGGATTCCGGATGTTTTTTGATCTCTTCACCTGGACCTTCCGCAACAATTTCTCCGCCCGCAGCACCTGCGCCGGGTCCGAAATCGACAATCCAGTCGGACCTTTCCATGGTCTCCTCGTCATGCTCGACCACGACCACTGTATTGCCAAGGTCACGCAGCCGGCAGAGAGTGTCGATCAGCTTCTGGTTGTCACGCTGGTGCAGGCCGATGCTGGGCTCATCGAGGATATAGAGGACACCCATCAATCCACAGCCGATCTGGCTGGCCAGCCGGATTCTCTGGGCTTCACCGCCCGAAAGGGAAGGTGCGGAGCGTTCAAGTGTCAGATAATAAAGCCCCACATCGAGCAGAAACCGGAGCCTGCCACGAATCTCGCGCAACACCTCTCCGCCGATTGTCAGTGAAAGGTCAGGGAGCTTTTCCGGGACCTGGTCGAGAGGGTGGGTGATGAAGCCGATGCCATGCAGGTTATTCTTGCGGTTATTGGTGCCCGACGGGGAAGGGCGCACTGCTGCGAATGATGTTTCCCCCGCGAGCGCATCAAAAAACTGCAATCCCTGCTCCACTGTCATGCGGGTGACATCGACAATCGAGCGGGATCCCAGCAGGACTGCGGCGCTTTCCGGCCGGAGCCGCCCTCCTCCGCAGGAATGGCAGGGAACAGGGGTCATGTACTGCTCGAGAAGCCAGGATCGCATTCCTTCGCTGGAGGTGTTTTCAAACCACTTGCGCAGCAGGGGAATCACCCCTTTCCAGGAAATCTGACCTTTCTCTCTGGATCCGGGGCCATAAAAGATCAGATCCTTCTGGTTTTTCTTCAGCTTGCTGAAGGGGGCATTGAGGTCGAACTCAGCATACTCGGCAAGTTCTTTGAGCTGCTGGCGGAGAGAACGGGACCAGTGGGACTGTTTCCCCGACTCGAACACACTGCGCAGAGGGCCGATCGCTCCCTGGCGAATCGAACGGGAAGGGTCACGGACAATTCGATCCGGGTCATACTCGAGCTTGCGTCCAAGACCATCGCATTCGCCGCACATGCCCTTGGGATTGTTGAATGAGAATTGCTGCGGGGTGAGCTCGTCATAGCTGATGCCGCAATCGATGCAGGCGCTGCGCTGAGACATCAGAATCTCTTCGCCATCGATCACCTTGAGAAGCAGCAGGCCTTCCCCTTTTTCGAGTGTGGTTTCAACCGAATCCGCCAGACGGGATTCGATTCCCTCGCGCAGGATAATGCGGTCCACCACAATTTCGATGGTATGCTTGAGGCGTTTGTCGAGCTCGACTTCAGCGTTTTTTTTGCCTTCCGCCGGGAGCAGGCGGTCAAGCTCATAAATTTCTCCATCGACTCGCGCCCGGGCGAATCCATCCCGGCGCATATCTTCGAAGAGATCGCGATATTCCCCCTTGCGGTCACGGATCACTGGAGCCAGCAGCATCATCCGTGTGCCCGAAGGAAAATGGGTGATTCGTTCGATAATCTGCTCGGTGGACTGGGCGCCGACCGGTTTGCCGCATTTGTGGCAATGCTGGGTTCCGATGCGCGCCCACAGCACACGCATGTAATCGTAAATTTCGGTGACAGTGCCGACTGTCGAACGGGGGTTTTTGCTGGTGCTTTTCTGCTCGATGGAGATGGCCGGTGACAATCCACCGAGGTAATCCACACGGGGTTTCTCCATCTGCCCCAGGAACTGCCGGGCATAGGCCGAAAGGGATTCGACATAACGCCTCTGCCCTTCGGCATACAAGGTGTCGAAAGCCAGGGAGGATTTCCCTGACCCGGACACACCAGTGAAAACCACGAGCTTGTTCCGGGGAATTTCGAGATTGATATTCTTGAGGTTATGTTCGCGTGCGCCGCGAATAACAATTTTATCCTGAGACATTGATAGAAAGTATCACCCGGATGGATTGGCCTGCCCGCCGATCCAGTCCTCGGAAGGGGAAAAGACTTCGGAGAGGAGGAACCCTCCGGGGCTGATTCCTGGCTCACGGCCATCAATCAGAAAACGTGTGAATTGAAATTCCGATCCCAGCGAGGAGAGTGTATGCACAATGGCATACAGGCAAGCCCCAACCTGGAGCGGATCGGCACTCTGCCAGGATTCCGGAACATTCACCAGATCGATATAAATCGTGCGATTGTCACGGTCAAAGAAGGCAGTCCGAAACTGGATTTCCGGCGGCACTGCGGGCTGCAGGCTGGGGGATGAAGGGGTGGCCCGCAACGCTTCGAGAACATTCATGACCCGCCCCATCAGATGAATGGCTCCGGGAATGGTCCGATTTTCAGGAACCAGAAGAAATGTCGATGGATCGAGGCAGAAAATCTGGGCATTGAATGAATCTGTGGCCTTGAGCAGTGGTTCGGTGCCGGTGACATCGATATTCTGGGGGGATGATCCGGATTCGGAGGTAGCCTCCACCAGCGGCACCTGGCCGGAAAGCAGGCCCGATTTCCAGACAAAGACCGCTGTTACCGCGAGGATGACCATCAGCAGCAGGGTCACCACCATCATCCAGGCGAAAAGAAACTCATTACGTGCCACAGTGAACAATCAACGACAGCTGGGCTGTCATCCTTTCCGAATCTGGGCCAGAGAGGACCCGATAATCTCGGCCGTTTTTTTGATTTCCTCATCCGACTGGGATGGTGATATCCCAAGGTTAATCAAAACACCTGGTGCTTCTCTCCCCTGGAGAACCTGATAGGGTCCGCCACGCAGCCCAATGCTCCGGTTATCGCCGAAAGTGCTGACGAAATTCCTGCACATCAGGTCGGCGATGGCACGGCTGTCCCGTTTGTAATTCTGGCTGACCCGGTTCCACTCGACCAGTTCGGACCCTTTTGCACCCGGCGATGGAGCATCGTAATAACAAAATGAAGATTTCATCACCGGCGAAGCCGATTCAATCCGGAAAGCGAGCAGTGTATCGGTGTCCATGTATGTTTTTTCCGGTGTCTTCGGATTCCAGGAGACACTTTTCAGCTTAATGCCATTCCCTTCGAGGATGCGGCGCAGTTCCTCGACCAGGCGTGCAGTCGGGCTGGCCGATTGCCCGGTCGCTGAAGCGATGGCATTTTGTGATGGCAGCAGGATCGCCATGACACTTTTGATCTGAAGATCACCCGAAGAGGAGGGTGGCGGTTCTTCGGGTTCGCCCTCTGACCCCTGTTCTGCCAGGGGCGGTTCAGCGGGTGGCTCTTCCTCCTGGCCGGGCAGCTTGTAATTGGGGTAACGGCTGAAAACAGTCTCCAGAAGCCCTCGAGAGACATAAACTTCCCCATTGCGCAGAATGGGGGCCTGGGGCCATTCGACAATATCCGGCCCACACCGCCCCAGCGGAGAACCAACCACCAGTGAAAAACTCAATCCGCCCTCAGGCTCTATCAGGACTGCACGCCTCAAGAGTGCATTCCAGGACAGGGATGCGCCCAGCACCGCCTGGATATCGGTCAGTGAATAGACATTCAGATCCCCTGCCTGTTCCTCTGGTATGACCTTCTCCAGCAAACTATCGAGGGCCTTCTGTGCAGAGCAGGGAGGCACAGGGACAAGAAGAAAAACCCCGATCAGGCCGGCCAGGAGAATGAAATGTTTGTGAATGGACATCATGATTTTTTTCAGCCAGACGGAATTTTCTCTCTGCCTCTCCTCGCAGTCATCATAGCAACCCCTTTTTGACTTCGGCAACATGCGCCGGAAAGAGTTCTGTAGGAAAAGAGTTCTGCTTGACAGCCGTAAGCGCTTTGGTAGTTTGTGTCTCGACAACCATGAGATACCAAAACCGTACTAATATGGACCTTTTCCGTGCCAGCCGTGAAGTCATCCCGGGCGGTGTCAACAGCCCGGTACGCTCTTTCCAGTCGGTTGGCAAACCCCCTGTGTTTATTTCCCATGCCAAGGGGTGCCAGGTTTTCGATGTCGAAGGGAAATCGTATATCGACTATATCGGATCCTGGGGCCCGATGATCCTGGGACATGCGAATAATGAAATTGTGCAGGCCCTCCAGAAGGCGGTGAAATATGGCACCTCCTATGGGCTGCCGACTCCCATCGAATGTGAGCTGGCGGAGCTGGTGTGTGAATTGATTCCCTCGATCGAGATGATCCGGATGGTCAACTCCGGAACCGAGGCAACCATGACCGCCCTGCGCCTCGCAAGAGGATTTACCGGCCGGGACCGGGTGATCAAATGTGCCGGTTGCTACCATGGCCATGTGGATTCGCTGCTGGTGGAGGCAGGCTCCGGGGCCACCACCTTCGGGCACCCTTCCAGCCCGGGGATCCCGGAACGCCTGGCGCATCTGACCGAAGTCGCGCAGTTTAACAATCTCACTTCCTTCGAAACGATTTTTCATGAATACCCCCATGATATAGCCGCGGTGATCATCGAGCCGGTCGCGGGAAATATGGGGGTGGTGGCGCCTCAATCAGGATTTCTGGAGGGGCTGCGGAAACTGTGTGATGAGCATGGCAGCCTGTTGATATTCGATGAGGTTATGACCGGCTTTCGAGTGGACCGGGGTGGTGCTCAGGCGCTCTATAAAATCCAACCGGATCTGACCACGCTGGGGAAAATCCTCGGCGGAGGGATGCCTGTAGGGGCCATCGGCGGCCGTCGTGAAATCATGTCACGGCTCTCCCCGCTCGGCCCGATCTACCAGGCCGGCACCCTCTCCGGGAACCCCATGGCAATGACAGCGGGTTTGAAAGCCCTCCAGATGCTGCGGGTGAGCAACCTGTATGAGATCCTTGAGAATCTTTCTGCCGACCTTGAAAAAGGCCTCCTGCAGCGGGCTGAGGCTGCGCGTCTTCCCATCCGGATCAACCGGGTCGGAAGCATGATGACCGTCTTTTTCTCCGAGGATGAAGTGGTTGACTTTGGCACGGCGAAAAAGAGCGACCTGGGGGCTTTCTCACGCTTTTTTACTGAAATGCTGAATGGCGGCATCCTGCTTCCTCCCTCTCAGTTTGAGGCCTGGTTTGTATCGGGCGCTCATGCCGATATGCATATCCGCAAAACGCTGGATGTGGCCGAGAAAGCTTTCAAGGAAATCTGACCTCTATCTGTATGGCCGGGATCGAGTACAATTTATAAAGTGTTACAGAGACAGAATCGATTTCGTTGTTATAATACGTTAAAGTCACACAGAGGAGTTCTTTCTTGAGTTCATATCTTCGTACAAGCCTGTTCTGGATCATCCTGCTGGTTGTCCTCATGCTGGTTGTGGTCGGTTTCCGCCGCCAGCAGACCATTAGCCTGACTACCACGGATTTCATCACTCTGCTGGAAAACGGGCGTATCCGGGATGTCCGCCTTTCGGAAACTCAGGCCAAAGGGACACTCAACCTGGATGGAATCGATGATATCGAGCACCTGCTTTCAAGAGAAACGCGCAACTCGATCCAACGCAGCCTGGGGAGCCTCAATCCCTCACAGGATTTCATCTGCCCCAATCTGACAGCCAATGCTTCCGCGATCGCCAGGCGTATTGATGAATTGAATGCCTCCGGACGCAAATCAGCTACCGCACCGAAACTGATTCAGCTTCGTGAAAATCCACAGAGCGGGTGGATTTTGACCGCCCTGTCGACAGTCTTTCCGATCCTGCTGATTGTCGGATTGTGGATCTTCTTCCTGCGGCAGATGCAGGCCGGTGGCAGGAACGCCATGTCCTTTGGAAAGAGCCGCGCACGCCTCAACAGCGATAATGATAATAAAGTGACCTTCGATAATGTCGCTGGCTGTGATGAAGCTAAAGAAGAACTTCGCGAGGTGGTCGAATTCCTCAAAGACCCCCAGAAGTTTCAACGGTTAGGGGCAAAAATTCCCAAAGGGGTGCTGTTGTTCGGCGCTCCCGGCACTGGTAAAACATTGCTGGCCAAGGCGGTGGCGGGTGAAGCCAATGTCCCCTTTTTCAGCATCAGTGGATCGGATTTCGTGGAGATGTTTGTCGGTGTTGGCGCGGCACGTGTCCGTGATCTCTTCGAACAGGGAAAGAAAAATGCCCCCTGCATCATCTTCATCGATGAAATCGATGCGGTCGGAAGGCAGCGGTTTGCGGGACTGGGGGGTGGCCATGATGAGCGTGAGCAGACCCTCAACCAGCTGCTGGTGGAAATGGATGGATTCAGCGCCACGGAAGAGGTGATTCTGGTCGCCGCCACGAACCGTCCGGATGTTCTCGATCCGGCGCTACTGCGGCCGGGGCGGTTTGATCGGCAGATTTCGGTCGATCCCCCTGATGTGAAAGGGCGTGAGGAAATCCTGCGGGTGCATACCCGGAATGTGGTTCTGGACAAATCAGTCGACCTCAAAGTTCTTGCGCGCCGGACCCCCGGATTTTCGGGAGCGGATCTGGCCAATGCGGTGAACGAGGCGGCGCTGCTGGCAGCGCGGCGCAACAAGGACCGTGTCGATATGCAGGACTTCGAGGATGCTGTGGATCGAGTCATGGCCGGACCCGAAAAGCGCTCAAAGGCCATGTCCGAAAAAGAGAAACGGATTGTCGCGTATCATGAAGCCGGCCATGCTCTTATGTACCATTTCCTCGAAGAGCTCGATCCACTTCACAAAGTCTCGATCCTGCCGCGTGGCCGTGCGCTGGGATACACCATGCACCTCCCGACCGATGACAAGTTCCTGACCGGCAGAAATGAACTGCTCGGCACCATCACCGCCCTGCTCGGCGGTCGAGTGGCCGAAGAAATCGCCCTGGGTGAGATTACGACTGGAGCGAGCAATGACCTGGAACGCGCCACTGCGCTGGCTCACCGGATTGTGTGTGAATGGGGAATGAGCCACCGTCTGGGGCCCATCACTTTTGGGAAAAATGAATCCACAGTCTTTCTCGGCAGGGATATCGCCAAGGATCGCGGCTACAGCGAAGAAATCGCTTTCGAAATCGACAAGGAAATCCGGCGGATTGTCGATGAGTGTTATGCACGCTCCCGCAACCTGCTGGAAACGCATCGAAACCAGCTGGATATGCTTGCCAGTGCGCTGCTCGAACGCGAGGTGCTCGATAAACAGCAGGTGGAACTGCTCTTCGAGGGCCAGCTGCCACCCTTCGACAATAACTCAAAAACCCCGGCTCTGGTGGATGATTCGCCGCAGTCTCAGAGCGGCGGGGAAAAGCGTATCGAAGACCTCCCTTCGAGCCTGGGAAACCCTGCACCCTCTCCAGCATAAAACTGGAGGATTCTGAGTGGGCATCCCTGGGATGAAAGAACTCGCTTTATCTCCCGCCCACTCGAAAATTCTCCTGTTCATCCTGCTGGGGATCCTGATGGTTCTGGCTGCGACACTCCTGCTGGAAACAGTGTGTTACACTGCGTATGACCTGCGGGGATCAGAACCTTCCCTCGAGTCGCTGAGTGAGAGCATCACCCTCAGATTTCGTGGCGGCGAACCGCTTTCATGGCCCCATCTGCTGTACCGCTATTCGATATCGATTGCCCTGCTGGTGCTGGCGTATCACTGCCTGGCTTTGCAGGCCTGGGCACGCTACGGGCTGATCGGGGCGCTCGGCCTGGATATGGGGATCTGGTTTCTTCATGCGCTGCGTTATATTCTCACGCAAACAGATTTCACGCTGGCAAGGGAACAGATCCTCCTCGAAATTCTTGTGGTTTTTTTCGAGGGATTCCTTCTCTGGCTTTTATGCCATCCGAATGTAATTGGGCATTTCGCAAATCGGGCTGAAAGGAGTAAGATCGCTCCACTATGGAAGAGTCATCCCTGAAGCCGAATCTGAAACAGCTTGTCAAAGATTGCCAGTTTCTGTTCACCAATCTGTCTGAAAAAAACCGCTCACTTTCAGAAGACTGGAACCGGGTGATGGATCGGCTGGAAAACCAGCCGGAAACCGCAAGCCAGTCCGATGATGCAGCTTCTCATCTGAGTGTCGGAGATATTGCGGGTTCCTTCAGCGCTCTCTTCAGGCATTTTTCCCAGTTGTTTGAAACACTGGTCGGCTCGCTCCAGGAAAATGAAAGCCTGAAAAAAGAGTGCCATTCTCTCCAATCCGAGCTGGCGCGCTTCACTGAGCAGGTGATCCTCCTCGATCAGGCCCAGGCGAATTTGAAGGAGCAGCTGGGTGCGAAGGAGGCTGAAGCAGCCAGGCTCCGTTCACAGCAGGCCCAGATGGACCTGGAGCGAACCTCGGCGCTCGCCCAGATCATGTCTCATGAAGGGCAGCTGGCCGAGTTCCAGGAGCGATTCCGGAGGCTCGAGGAAGACCAAGCCTACCAGGCCCAGCAGGAAGCCTACCACATCGAAACCATCAGCCGCCTGGAGACTCAGGCAAAAGAATTGCAGCAGGCCCTGTCTCAGGCTGAAGCAGACAAATCCCGTGCTGAAGCCTCACTGCTGGCAACTGAACAGGCTCACCAGCAGTCCCGGCAGCACCATCGCGAGCTGGAATCACGCATCGCCATGCTGGAAAAAGCCCTGCAGGGGCCGCCTGCCACTGGAGGTCATGAGCCGAAAGCGGAAATCCCGGAAAGTCGGGTTGAAAAATCATTTGAGAGCAGTCCCGAACCATCCCTGCCCCATAAACCTCAGGAAGCCATGGAAACTCCGATATCCGATTTTCCAGATCTCAAAGATATTTCAACCGAACTCTCCTCGGATGCATTTCCTTTCCAAGACACTTTGTCCGAAGCGGATCTCCTGCAATTTCAGGCCGGGTCCGGGCAAATTGATTCGCTGGTCCTTCGTGAAGAAGAACTGCGCATGGATGGGATCGAAAACAAACCCATAGCGCCTGAACCGGAAGCCGTGAAAACTCTCCCCTTCCCGGATGATCCACCTTCTGCGCCGGACACAGTTGAAAGCAGGGTGGAAGAAGCTCCACACCTGCCGGAAGAGTTCGACTCCCGTCCCGTCGAGATCAGTGATGGCCCCACTCCTTCAATCATGCCTCCCGATCCACCGGAACAATTGGCCGAAGGGGGAGGGGAAGAATCCCCCGCAGATATCCTCGACCGAGCCTTTGAACAAGACTCCCAGGACCTGCTGGAACCTTTATCCACACCCCGGGATGAAAAACTGGGGCTTGAAGATCTCAGCAAACCATCCCTGCCTGCCTCTGGGATCCTTTCGGAACCATTTGAGCTTCCGGGGGAATCAGAGACTGAGTCTCCGCCTCGAAGCGAAGCGGAAGCCCAACGGCCTTCCGGCCTGGAATCCGCCAGCGATGTGCTTTCCAGAATGTTCTCGAAGCTGGACTCCGGACCAGAGGACGATCTGGACCTGGATGAAATCCTGGAAAGTTTGTCAAAGCCTTCCAAACCTATTGAAGCAGCCCCTTCAGCACCCGCGCCGACCCCTTCTGCAGGTCTCGCGGATCCCTCTCCGGCCACCCCTTCAGGCTCCGCCATGCCTTTTCCCTATCCGGAAATAACTGGTGAGAAACTGGACTATTTCCATGGGAAACGGGTGCTGCTGGTGGGTGGGGATGAGCGCTTCCTGTCAGATTACCAGCACCTGTTCGGGATGGCGAAAGCGGGGCTGACTTATTTTCCGAGCCTGTTGCAGCTCGAGAAAAAGGGGTTGAAAATCTGTTTATCTGAAGCGGATGCGGTTGTGGTGTTTGGCCGTGCGGTCAATGAGCCGGGCATTCTCCGGCTTCGCCAGAGTGCTGAAGAAATCAACTGCCCGGTGGTCGAGCATCTCTCCTCGGGGCTGATTTCGCTGTATCATTATCTTCAGAAAGTTCAATAAGGCCTATTGACAGAAGAATCGACCTCTTCTTTGATTATATGTTGTCCATGGCATCATCAATGTGCGGATAAACAGGGCATTTTGAGAACTCGAAAACCGCCCGGGTGGAAATGACTTAATTCTGGTAGAAAACTCTCTCGTCATTCCCGATTCCTTCGGTCCCCCTGTTCAATGCCGGTTGCCTGGTTCTCATCAGTTTGAGATATCCATGTATGGGATACAGTAAATAAATTGCAGAGGTATCGTGAGATCCTGTCACTTCAGGCGGATTCTGAGGTCTTGAAAGGGCCTTGTCTCTGGAAAGTCGGCAGGCTTTTGGAAGGTCAAGGTGGGAGAGGATTGCACCCCACCGGATGGACAGACCAGCGGCGCCTCGGGGATTAACTGCCATGAAATTGATGGATTACCTTTCCGATGAACAGATTGTGATGGATTTGAAAGCCACCACCAAGATCGAGGTTCTGAAAGAAGTTGCCGACTTTGCTTACGGGAAAGGGCTGATTCCGGATGGGAATGCCCTGTTCCGCGGATTAGCCGAACGGGAGGATCTGATCAGCACCGGGATCGGTGGAGGAATTGCAATCCCCCATACACGTTACCCGGGGCCGGAAAAACTTTTCATTATTCTCGCTCGCAGTAAGAAAGGGGTGGATTTTGACGCCCTGGATGGAGAGCCAGTATTTCTGTTTATTGTCATCGCGGGGCCGGAAAGTGCGGATAAAGAACAGCTGAAGATCCTCTCCCGGACCGCACGCCTGCTCAAGCAGGCGGAATTTCGCGACCGGCTGCTGGGGATGGAAACCCCCGCAGATGTTTTTGGTTGCATTCAGGAAGAGGAAGCGTTGTTTTAGGCAGTCAGACCAGTCTGAAAGCTGGAAATTACCCATCGAGGCCAATGACCCCATGCACCTGCTGATAGTGGTTCTTAACCATCCCGAGAAGCTGGAAGAATTGCTGGAAGGTTTCATCGAACTGGAAATCCCCGGCGCGACCATCCTGGATTCAGTCGGGATGGGAAGTGTTCTGGGCCGGGAAATCCCCATTTTCGCCGGGTTCCGATCCCTGTTTGCTGGAAATCGCCCCAACAGCAAAGTGCTGCTTTCGCTGGTTGACCGGGATGAAAAACTCGATGAGGTGCTGGATTTCATCGATCGGCACATGAATGCCGATGGCAGCACGGGCAGCGCATTTTCCATTGCTGTTCCGGTTTCCGAGGTTCGCGGCGCACGTATCCGCTACAAACGGGATGCCCTCGGATAATCGAGTCCACAGCACTCTGTTTCAGGGGATGTGCGACCTGTTGAACCTGCTGGTTCATCTGCAGACACTTCTCGCCGGCATTGGATTGAAAGTGGTGCGTGCGGGGGGTGGGTTGACCTTCAGCGGGTTTTCGTTGCAGGTTGCTCCCCAATCACCAGTGGACTGGGTGGGTTATCACTATGACCGTCCCCGTGAAATTCTCTATCTCATCCAGGACCGGAAAATCCCCGCAGATTGCCCGCTCAGCCGGCTGAGGCGCCTGGATCAACGCCGGTATGAAAGGTCATTCCTTCTCGAGGAGCCTTTTTTCTCAGGAGACGAAAAGGAGCAGATCGATCTTCTGGAAGCCTTTATCCGGGAGACTGTGAGTTATCTTCAGACCCTGCCGAACGATGAGGAACCCTCTGGCGATGACCCTTTCATTCCGATCCTGAGTTGACAGAAGAAACAGCTGGCTTTTTATTAAAGCACACTCGCCATGGTATTCAACTCAATCTCCTTTTTCATTTTCTTTGCGGTGGTGCTGATCCTCCATCACATGCCATTCCCATGGAACGTGAAGAAATTCAACCTGCTGATTGCTTCATACATCTTTTATGGGGCTTGGAATCCTCCCTTTTTGTTTCTGTTATGGTTCGTGAATCTGCTGGACTGGTTTGTGGGTTCGGCGCTCGGGCGGCTCCAGAATGAGCGGCTCCGATTCGGGCTGTTGATGTTCAGCCTGATTGCCAACCTGGGGCTGCTCGCCTTATTCAAATACAGCTCCTTTCTTCTGGATTCGGCGAGTGTGCTGCTGGCCTGGTTTGGAATCGCCTGGAGCCCTCCCCACCTGGAGGTGGTGCTGCCGATCGGTATTTCTTTTTACACCTTTCACACCATGGCATATACCATCGATGTGTATCGCAGGGCGGTTCAGCCCTGGAAATCTTTCCTGGATTTCGGGGTGTATGTGGCATTCTTTCCGCAGCTGGTGGCGGGGCCGATTCTGCGGGTCAAGCACTTTCTCCCACAGTGCCTGACTCCACGGCGTGCGACACCCCGTGAGTTCAGCTGGGGGCTGATGCTGCTCTCCCTGGGAGTTTTCGGGAAAGTGATCCTAGCTGACTGGGCTTTCGGTCCGGTGGCGGATGAAGTGTTCAGCTTTTCAGGCAGGGCGAGCACATTGGATGCCTGGACCGGGGTCCTGGCCTTTTCCGGACAGATTTATTTCGATTTCGCCGGATATTCATTGTGCGCTATCGGGACAGCCTTGTGCCTGGGTTTTGTGGTGCCCCAGAACTTTAACTTTCCTTATGCAGCGGTAGGATTTTCGGATTTCTGGAAACGCTGGCATATTTCTCTTTCCAGCTGGTTGCGCGATTACCTTTACATTCCGCTGGGGGGGAACCGGAAGGGGACCAAAAGGACCTATGTCAATCTGATGCTGACCATGCTGCTGGGAGGATTGTGGCATGGGGCTTCCTGGCGGTTTGTCATCTGGGGTGGGCTGCATGGTTCCTACCTCGCGGTGGAAAAGTTCATACAGGAGCGTTTCGGGGCTTCAGCCGGACCGGCCCGAACGCTCTGGATGATCCCTGGAGCGTTGCTCACTTATCTGCTGGTTCTGGTGACCTGGGTCTTTTTTCGTGCCCAGGACATGGCGGCTACCGGTCATATTCTGGGAGCCATGTTTCTCGGATCGGAGCACAGCAATCTCTGTTCCGGCAGCCATATCCAGCGTGTCATGGCGCTGTCAGCCGGCCTGCTCGTGTTCAGCTGGTTCATGCGTGAATCATCCCTGGCAAATCTGGCCGGGCGATTACGCTGGTGGATGATATCCATCCTGCTGGCAGCGCTTTTGTTGACCTTGTTTCTCAATTCTTCGGGGGACAGCCGTGGCTTCATCTATTTCCAGTTCTGAAATCCAGGCACCAGCGCTTCTTTATGGGAGAATCTGGGGATGGGCGCTTGCCATGACTGTGGCAGCGGTGCTGCTGCTCGAATCCCTGGCGCGCCTGTCGGGCTTCAGTGGCATGCCGGCAGATGATCGTGGGCTGTGGTGCCTGGTGCGCCATCGATTGCGGGAGCAGGATCCCTCGCAGGTGGCATTCATTGGATCTTCACGCATGCAGCTGGGGTTGGATCCCGATACCTTCGCGAGCCAGTTCGGGACAAAAGATGCCCTGCAGCTGGCGATTACAGGCAGCTCACCCATCCCGGTGCTCAACCACCTCGCGCATCAGACCCGCATGTGCGGCCTGGTGGTCTGCGATCTGTTTCCTCTGGTTGCATTCCGCAGTGATGATGAAGAAAACCGCATGATCGCCGAGCAGCATGTCCAGGCTTATCTTGCACGTCCGGCGAATATGCTGATCGAACGGCGCATGAAGCTGTTTTTCGAGATGAATTTCGCCTGCCTGAACAGCCGTTTCCGCCCCTTCAAACAGGTCTCGACACGAATCGAGAAGGGAGAATTTGAACCCCCTTCCATGCAGTTCGGGCCGGACCGTTTCCGCCGGGTCGATTATTCACGGGTTGATCCCCGGAAAAAGGAATTCCGCATGGACATCACCCGGACTCCAATCCCAATACCACCAGACCGGCTCGGGGACAGATTTCAGGAAATTGAGCAGGATGTGTCTCTGATCCAGGCACGGGGCGGGCGTGTGGTGTTTGTCCGCTTTCCAGTCAGCGGGGAATTCCTTGAAATGGAGGAAAATCTCTTTCCTCGGACACAATACTGGGATGCCTTCGCCCGCCAGACTCAGGGTCTGACGATTCACTTCCAGGACTACGAAAAACTGGCTGGATTTGTCGCTCCGGATGGATCCCACCTGGATTACCGGGATGCCGAGAAGTTTTCTCTTGCACTGGCAGCAGTCCTCACTGAAAAGCTGCACCCAACTGGTGTGGCCCGGATCGACTGATTGGGGTAATATTGCCCTCATGTCAAAATCACCTGTTGAAATTCAGAAAGTCATCGAGATCACCCGCCAGGCCGGGGATCTGCTCCTTAAAAAATTCGAAACCGAAATCGAAGTTGGCATCAAAGGGGCCGAGGAAATTGTCACCGAAGCGGATCGTGCCAGCGAGGCCCTGCTGCATGACCTCCTCCTGCGCCTGCTGCCAGGTTCGGGCTTCTGCGGGGAGGAAACCGGTTATCATCCTGGCCGGAGCGGGTTTACCTGGGTGGTCGATCCACTCGATGGAACACACAACTACTCCGAGGGAATCCCCGCCTGGGCCTGCTCGGTCGCCCTGCTCGATGAGGGTCGTGAACCGATCATGGGGGTGCTTGATTTTCCAACTCAGCAGCGGGTTCAATGGGCTGAGAGAGGTGGCGGAGCCTGGCAGAATGGCCATCCCCTCAAGGTAAAGACAACTCCACTCTGTGAAACCTCGATTATTGGAATTCAATCCCGGATTCGTCTCAACCCGTTTCCTGACCACCTGGAACGCACCTGCTTTAAGTACTGTGGAAGGGGTTTTGGAGCGATTGCTTACCACGCAGCCCTGATTGCCGCCGGGAAAATGCGGGGGTGTGTCGATCTCTCGGTGAAACTGCATGATGTCGCCGCAGCGGTGGTTATCCTTGGGGAAGCAGGGGGGATTGTCTCAAACCTCGAAGGGGGGCCTTTGCTGTGCCATGACCATTACCATGGCCCTTTCGAAGATCGTGTGCTGCCCTTTTTTGCCGGTGATCCTGTGACTGGCCCGCCTCTCCTGAAATATCTCTTTCCATTTGGTGCCCCGCTCGGAGCGGCTGGCTCACGAGGGATACAAAGCCATATTGATGAATGACATTTTTTTTAAATCAGGCTACGATCTCTTTCAAAGCATCTCCCTGGAGGATGGTCTGGGGGCTATTTATTGAAGGAGGAGAGGTTATTTCGAATGAAAGCCCACCATTTGTCACCGAAAACACAGATGGCTGTCATTGTGATGCTCCTGCTGCCATTCCTGGCATCCGCCCAGGAGATCCCCTATCGAACCTCATTCGAAGCGCCTGTTTTCACTCCAGGCCCACTTGGAGCGGGAAAGGATGGCTGGGTCGGTGAGGGAGCGATCCAGAATGCAACCCCAGGCGCAGTTCGCACCGGAAGCCAATCCCTCCAGGTTCTTGAAACCGGTGTTGTGTCTCGTTCTTTGACAAGCCCCGCAGGGAAAGAGGTCACCATCGATGGATATTACCGGGGACCGACTGTCAATTCCAAACCCAACCCGTTGGACATGGATCTCGGCAGCTCGCTGCTGCTCTTCCATGGAACAGATGGCATCCTTGCCCTCGATGGTGATGGGAGTGGGGGTGGGGAGTGGATTTCAACTGGTGTGATGGTGTCCAATTCCTCCTTCCAGCGCATCACCATCCGCCAGAATTACACCACACACACCTGGACTCTTTATATCGATGGCCAACAGGTTCCTCAGGGGAATCCACAAACATTCGGTTTCAAAGACAACTCCATCAATCAACTGAGCGGGATCGATATCGAGACCTCCAACCAGGGCAAGGGGTACCTGGATGATTTTTCCGCAACCACCTCTGTGCCTGAGTTTTTTGCAGCTTCCCTGTTCGATTTTTCATTGGAATGGCAGGAAGAGACTCCGATGGACCTGAACTGGGATTTGGTTCCAGTTGAAGGGCGTGTGGATTCCAAAGATCTTCTGGAGTTGCTCGAAAGAATTTTGAAGGGATAAATGGCGACTGCCCCGTATGTTTTTTTAAAATTTCGACAGATTTCGATTTTATTGAATCGGAATCTGGGTTAAGGTTCTGTCCAGGGCCAGGTCATTCCGGCAATCGGGGCCTGGTGCTGATATCTATGATGGAGAAATAATTGTGAATCTGAGGAAATATTATCGGAGATTCGATCGGAAGGGGGGATTCACCCTGATCGAGCTGCTGATTGTCATCGCAATCATACTCATCCTGATTGCCATCGCCATGCCGAACTTCCTGGAAGCCCAGATTCGCGCCAAGGTGGTACGGGTCAGGGGCGACCTGAGAACGGTCGATCTGGCCATGAACATGTATCTGCAGGATTTCAAAATCTATCCGCCCGACCATGATCCCGATGACCGGAATCAACAGGGGCTGTACCAGCTTTCTTCTCCGATCAAGTACCTTTCGATTGTGCCGTATGATGTTTTCAATCAGCCGAATTCGGGAATAGCCGGGGGTGAACCTTTTTTTGAAATGGCTTCGACCGGCTATAGCCGTTTCGTGGCTGCTCAGCGGAAACCGAAAGTGCATGCCTTCGCAGTTTACAGCCATGGCCCGGATGGGAGGGACAATTTCAGCGGGAATGATTCCTGGCCTTATGGAGAAGCTCTTCCCTGTCCGGGAGGTATGGGAGTGGTCCAGTATAATCCCACCAATGGCTCCAGTTCGGTGGGGGACATAGTTCAGCTGGGCGGTGAGTATCGTTCAGGGAGCTACTGCCTGGATGGCTGGCAGCATATACGCGGCTACTATCCACCTCCCCGGTTCCGGTAATCCTCGGGCAATCAGGCTTTGACCTTTCCGGACACCTTGATCCAGAGGTACATGCAGGCGGTGCAAGCGGTCAGCCACAGAAGCCTGATCAGATTCCTCTTCGGGCGGTAAGTCTTCCAGTCGGACATCACACCTCTCCTAAAACACGCAGCAGAAGGGCCTTCTGGGAGTGCAGGCGGTTTTCAGCCTGGTCATACAGAACCGAAGCCTCACTCTCGATGATGTCATCGGTAATTTCCTCCCCACGGTGCGCTGGAAGGCAGTGCATGACTCGTGCTTCCGGAGCCGCCAGTGCGAGCAGTTCCCGGTTCAACTGAAAGCCCTGAAAATCCCGGAGACGTTTTTCACGTTCTTTCTCCTGCCCCATGCTGGTCCATACATCGGTGTAGAGAACCTGAGAATTTTCAGCCAGGGCACATGGGTCATGGCCAATGGTCACACTTCCCCCGGAGGCCTCAGCAAGGCTCTGTGCCTGGCGGACAATTTCATGGCGGGGTTCATACCCTTTCGGGCAGGCCACACGCATCCGGTAACCCAGCATCACTCCCAGGAGAAGGAGGGAATGGCAGACATTATTGCCATCACCCACAAAAGTGACTGTCACCTTGGATTTCCCGAAACTCTCACGGATGGTCTGGAAATCGGCCAGCGCCTGGCAGGGGTGTTCCCAGTCAGACAGGGCATTGATCACCGGGATGGTGGCTTCCTGAGCAAGGTCGAGCAGAGTCTGGTGCGAATAGGTCCGTGCGACAATGATCTGCACCCAGCGTGTCAGATTCCGTGCAACATCATAATCTGGCTCACGGTCCCCCATGCGGACCTGATCCTGGGAAAGATAAATGGCCATGCCCCCCAGCGAGAACATGCCGCTTTCGAAAGTGACACGGGTGCGCAGAGAGGGCTTTTCAAAGATCATGGCCATGACCTTGCCGCTCAAAGCGGTGGAGAAAGCACGGGGAGTGCCCTTGACCTGGTCCGCGAGATCAAGCAGGTCCCCTGCCGATTCCGGAGTCAGATCGAGAATCGAGAGCAGATCCTTGCCGGACAGCGCATTCATGATCCCTGCTCCTTGAGGACCGCGCCCAGCTCGCCCACAAACAGGTCAATCTCCGCTCGCGTGATCACATAAGGTGGAAGAAGGCGAAGCACTTTGCCGCGGATGCAGTTGGTAATGATTTTCCTCTGCAATAAGGCTTCATGAATCGCAGTCGCTTCCTCAAATTCGATGCCCACCATCAGTCCGCGCCCGCGCACTTCTTTGATTTTGCGGGGGAATTTTTTCTTCAGATCCTTGAGGCCTTTGAGCAGTGCCTCGGAGAGTTCCTGAATCCGGGTGAGATAATCTTCTTCGAAGAGAGTTTCGAGCGTGGCGACAGCCGCCGCTGTGGCCAGGGGGTTGCCACCGAAGGTGCTGCCATGGCTGCCCGGAGTCAGGTGCTCCATGATTTCTTTGCGCGCCATCATTGCACCGATCGGGACCCCATTCCCCAGCCCTTTGGCGAGTGTGACGATATCCGGTTCGATGCAGGCATGTTCATGTGCGAAGAACTTTCCGGTACGCCCCATGCCGGTTTGGATTTCATCCAGGATCAGCAGCGCGCCGCGTTCGGTGCACAGCTCGCGCAACATGCGGATGTATTCATCCGCGACCGGGCGAACACCCGCCTCACCCTGGATCGCTTCGACAATTACCGCGCAGGTTCGTTCTCCGATCAGTTCCGCGGCTGCCTGGACATCATTGGCCGGGAGATAACTGAACCCGGGCAGAAGCGGCCTGAAGCCTTCATGCAGTTTGCTCTGCCCTGTGGCGGAAAGTGTGGCAATAGTTCGCCCATGGAAGGAATCCTGCAGGCTGACCACCTCGTAACGCTGGGGCTGGGCGCGATCCTGGGCGTATTTCTTGGCGAGCTTGAGGGCTGCTTCATTGGCTTCTGCTCCGCTGTTGCAGAAAAACACCTGGTCGGCGAAGGAATGTTCGGTCAGAAGGCTGGCCAGGCGCACCTGGGATTCAATCAGAAAGAAGTTGGAAACATGAAGCAGCTTGCCGGCCTGCTCCTGAATGGCCTGAGTGACTTTCGGATGGGCGTGCCCGAGGCAGCAGACAGCGATCCCTCCGAGGAAATCGAGATACTTTTCGCCCTCCAGGGTATAAAGCCAGGGGCCTTTCCCGTGGCTGAAGGCGATGTCCATTCCGATTCGCTTTCCATAGTTTGGTGCAAGGACCTGGCCGGCCAATTGAGCTAATTCTGGAGTCGTGTATGCCATGAAATCCTGATTCCTCTTCGAAGAAGGGATAATTTCGGGAAACGAAAATTATACAGCAGCAGTTGCGAGGCTTCAACAGAGTGCGAAGGAAATTCCACTTTTCCCGTGGCAGGAAGGGGGAGTGAGGATCAGCGGATCGATGCTGCCGGCGGGACCAATCTCACTGGTTTCAAACTGAGTTTACTTTTCTCCAAAATGCAGTCCACCCTACCTGCCAGAGATGAAAAGTGTACGATGACCCTATGACTGGGCTTGATATCCTCCACATTGATTGGGTTATCCAACCTCAATGGTTGAAATGATATCATCGCGTTTGATGGATGTTGAATTTGTCAACCGATAGATGAATCCGAGGGGTATCCAATAAAATTCCATAAATCCAGTCGGGCAAAATAATGTTCGAAAAACTGAAGAAAAAAGGCTTTGAAATCCTGGCTCTGCACCATGCGGAAGCAATTTTGAAGCATGACATGATGGATGCAGTCTATGAAATCGAGGATGTCCTTCTAGAGGCGAAGATTCCTGTGGAAGAGCTTGTTCGAGGCGGAGGAGGAGAAGGAGAATTCACACAGCGGCTCCGAAAATCATTTGCAGATAAACATGGATGGAAAAAGCACAGTTTTGAGATCAAAAAAATCGTGGATGGAGAAGAAAAGGAATCTATTTCTCATGAAATCGACCATGTAAAAAAATTTAAAACAGGGACTTTCGTACTTGAAATCGAATGGAACAATAAGGATCCTTTTTTTGACCGTGACCTTGAAAATTTTAAACGGCTTCATGCTGATGGTGTTATTTCTGTCGGGTCAATAATAACCAGAGGGGAGTCGCTACAATCTGCTTTACGCCGGGAGATAGCCGACTTCGCCATAAAACGAGATATGAAGAATATCGGTGAGTTGTTCAAGTTTTATACCCCAACCTCCCGTCAGATTGAAAAAATTAAACTGGCAGCGGAAACCAAAGGATCATTTGCTGAGGGTTGGGCACATGTGTTTGTTTCAGATAAGTTTGGGGAAGCGACAACACACTGGCGCAAACTCACTGAGCGTATTCGTCGAGGCGTTGGCAACCCTTGTCCACTTTTATTCATCGGAATTCCTTCTGATGTATTGACAAAATAATCTGGGAGATGAAATGGCAGAAAAAACCAAGCCAAGCTCCGGGCAAAATCCTGAAGAAGATTTGCTATCAAAGATAGGTGAGAAATATGCAACAATCTTGGCTGATCCACCCTGGCAATTTCAAAATCGGACAGGCAAAGTTGCTCCAGAGCACAAACGATTACTTCGATATCCGACAATGGAATTGGATGAAATTCTCGCATTGCCTGTTTCCCAACTGGCATCGGTGCAGTCACATCTTTATTTGTGGGTTCCAAATGCCCTGCTTCAGGAAGGGCTCCGGGTAATGAAAGCTTGGGGGTTTACTTATAAATCAAATATTGTGTGGTACAAAATTCGGAAGGATGGTGGCCCTGATGGTCGTGGTGTAGGTTTCTATTTTCGGAATGTTACGGAGCTTGTTCTGTTTGGTGTTCGTGGGAACATGAGAACCCTTCCTCCCGGGCGAACACAAGTTAATATTTTTTCAACAAGAAAACGTGAGCATTCCAGGAAGCCCGATGAAATCTATGACATTATTGAAGCCTGTTCTCCTGGGCCTTATCTGGAAATTTTTGCGCGCTTCAAGCGCCGAGGTTGGAAACAATGGGGGAATGAAGATGTTGAGGAGAACTCAACCTATGGAGTGGCCCGTCGAAAAGGCCATTCGAACCCTGCAGGCCGTGATTACGAGCCACCAAGAGGGTATGAGGGCGGGGGAATCAACACACAAATGGTTTTTCCATTCGATTTACAAAAAAAATAGCGGCTGAGTTGAATTCCCTTCATCTTTTTGTAACCGAAACCAACCTAACTCATATGTAAAAAAATACCCACAAACCGGCAGCAGCGTTGAATCATATCCCCTTCGCGCACGATTTCTCCGGGCAATCCGCACCGATCAGACGCGCTGCCAGCTCCAATGCATCCACCGGCCAGAAACACTCAGGCCTGGGATGGCGCACATTCGGCAGTCCCGCGGCCGGGCGGCAATTGAGCAGGGATTCGACCCATTGGCCGGGGATGGCGTTCCGGCCGTACACAGCGCCCAGCAGTGCGCCACAGATGGCGGCGTTGGTGTCTGTGTCCCCGCCGCGCATGACAGTGTCCACCACAACCCGCACTTACAATGGCCTCAACCAGCTTACCCGGCAGAATAAATATTCCGCCGACGGCATGTGTTTTGATATAAGGCTCTCATCCCATAGAGCCTCATTTCGGCAGGGGCACATCATGCTGTGCCCCTGCGAGAGCCTGATATCAAAACACCAGCACCCCCCTCAACCGCTTGCCAGAGACTCGTAGGAGTGCCAACATCATCTGTTCCCGCGCCGGACCGCGCTCTCAACGGCCCCTGCGGGGCGCACGCTATTCATCGGAAAATGGAGGAACATCCAGTGTCTGAACAAAAGTCTGTGAGTCGTCGTAATTTCCTTCGTGTGGCTGCGGCGGGAACCGCTGCCCTGGGGGTGCTCGGAAGAACAGCCAAATCCTATGCCGCAACAGAAGGCGCCAATGGCCGTATCCGCATGGGTGCGATCGGATGCGGAGGCCAGGGTCGCAGCCTGATGGGCATTTTCACCGAGAATAAAGATGCCTGGAACTGCGAAGTCACCGCTATCTGCGATGTTTATGACAGGCGCATCGACATGGGCAAAGAAAAGGTCGGGGGAAGCCCGGAAGTTTTCAAAGATTACCGCAAACTGCTCGAGAAGAAAGATCTCGATGCCATCATCATCGCCACCCCCGATCACTGGCATGGCAAAATGGCTCTCGATGCCCTCGATGCCGGATTCCATGTCTATCTCGAAAAACCCATGGCCCACACCCCTTATGAGGCGCTGGCAATCAAAAAGAAGGTCGAACAGACCGGCAAGAAACTGCAGGTCGGTTCCCAGCATACTGCCGATGGCGCTTATTATGCGGCTCGCAAAGCGATCGCCGATGGACTCATCGGCCAGGTTGTCTGGACCACCACCGGCTACAGCCGCAACAACCGCGGCGGCGAATGGAACTGGAAGATCGATGATGACGCCAAACCGGGTGTGAACCTGGATTGGGATATGTGGCTCGGCCATAAATGGGGGCTGGCTCCCAAACATGAATGGGATCCGGACCGTTACTTCCGCTTCCGCAAGTACTATGACTACTCGGGCGGAATCGCCACCGACCTGTTCTATCACAAACTGGCTCCATTTATGGTCCCCTTTGACAACGAGCTTCCAAAGCGCGTGACCGCCAGCGGCGGAATCTATCTCTTCCCGGATCGTGAAGTGCCCGACAACTCCTTTGTGCTGGTCGATTACCCAAGCAAACACACAATCGCGATTCTGGCTTCCATGACCAATGATACCGGAGTCAGTGACCGGATTTATGGCCAGAAAGGCACCATCGATCTCCTCTCCGATGACAAGATCAAGATCACCGGCCAGAAGGAATTCGAAGAGGAATTCAAGGCCGCCAACAATGGGCAGATGGAAGTGGAGATCCAGGGAGATCCACGCCCCAACCACCGCAAGAATTTCCTCGATGCGGTTCGTGAAGGCGCTGATTTGAACCTCGATGCCGCACGCGGTTATGCCGCACAGGTTGCCATCTCGCTGAGCCTTTATGCCTTCCGCCAGGGCAAGACCCTGAGCTGGTCGGAAGAAAAAGGCGTGTATGCATCCGGACCCGATGACAAAGGGGGAGCCAATGCCGGAATGAGGCCGCCCGCTTTCCTCAAACAGTCCGGAAAGCCCTCCGCCCGGAAGGGTGGCACCAAAAACTGGTGGAAGCAGAAGTAACTTCTTTCCACAGATTCCATGAGGAGGGGTGCAGTTCACTGCATCCCTCCATTTTTCCTACCGATGACCTGCTTAACCCGACTGCAACCAAAAACCCGGATCGCTCCGGATCATCCCCTGATCATTCTCCAGACCTCGGACCGTTTCGAAGATCATACCGCCCATGGACGTGAAGTGGTTCGTGTGTGGAAAGAGACAATCCCCGAAGACATCCAGCGA
>WBZO01001366.1_pt2 | contig 38197 bp, 36 predicted proteins | sample 5204261 | NCBI WGS metagenome assembly WBZO01 (sample SAMN12412400, study PRJNA552823) | activated sludge metagenome | isolation source: activated sludge from anammox sidestream of wastewater treatment plant... | place: USA: North Carolina | collected 2017-09
CGTGGATCGCCAGCGTCACCCCGTCCACGGCGCGCTGGCGGCGGTCTCCCAGTACTGCCAGGTCGTGCACCTCCAGCACCGGCTCGCCCGGATGGCCGGGGCCCTTCTCCACGTGCAGCAGCACTGGCCGCCCCACCATCAACGCCGCCAGGCTGGCCTGGGTGGCGGTCTTGGGGTCAGCGGTCCCCGCCACCCTGCCGCCGCGCAGCACCGTGATGTGATCGGCCACGGCCAGCACTTCGCGCAGTTTGTGGGTGATGAAGATGATCGCCTTGCCCTGCGCCGCCAGCCCGCGCATGATCGCCAGCAGCTCATCCGCCTCCTGCGGCGTGAGCACAGCGGTCGGCTCATCCAGGATCAGCAAGTCGGCGCCGCGGTACAGCGCCTTGATGATCTCCACCCGCTGCTGCATGCCGACGGATAGGTCACGCACGTGCGCCGTCGGGTCCATATCCAGCCCGTACTGCTCGGACAGGCGTCGCACTTCGGCTTCGGCCCGCTCACGATCCAGCAGCGGGCCGCGCCGCTGCTCGTGCCCGAGCATCACATTCTCGGCGACGGTGAGTGGCGGCACGAGCATGAAGTGTTGATGGACCATGCCGATCCGCCGGGCGATGGCCTCGCGCGGGCCGGAGAAGCGCACCGGCTCGCCGTCCAGCAGGATCTGGCCGTCGTCCGGCTGGTACAGCCCGTACAGGATGTTCATCAGCGTGGACTTGCCGGCGCCGTTCTCTCCCAATAGCGCATGCACCTGCCCCGGCTCCACCCGCAGGTCGATGGCGTCGTTCGCCACGACGCCGGGAAAGCGCTTGGTGATGCCGCGGAGTTCAAGGGTAGGTGCGGTCATGGGCTCGCTGCGCTCGTGTGCACCGGCATCCGGCAGAGTATTGCGTCCATCGTATTGCGCAGGCGCCGTACAGATCATCGTTGCTCCGCTATCAGCGGATGCCGCCCGTACAGCGCCCTTATGGTGTCTTCCCCCGTAATCGCACGTTCGCACGAATCCCGAAACCGGTGAGACGCCATTCACCGCTCCGGCTCCCGGCTGCCCGCGCGCATCACGCCTTCCGCGTATACGGCTGGCCGACAGCCGCCGGGGGAACGGCGCGGCCGACCGCGCCAGCCAGCACGAGGATGGTGAGCACATACGGCAACAAACCAAACACCTGGTAGGGGATCGCCACGTCGAAGAGCGTGGTGCCTGCCACCTCCAGGGCAATGGAGTGCACCCCCTGGATTTGCAGGGTCGAGGGGATGGTCTCGGCGATGGCGAAGAACAGCGCCGCGCCCAGCACGCCGAACGGCGTCCATTTGCCAAATATCAGTGCCGCCAGGGCGATGAAGCCGCGGCCGTTGGTCATCAGCGGCTGGAACTGGGGGATGGACTGGAGCGTGAAGTAGGCGCCGCCCAGCCCTGCCAGCGCGCCGCCAGCGATGACACTGGCGTAGCGCACGGCGTAGACACTGATGCCAGCCGTCTCCGCCGCCAACGGGTGCTCGCCCACGGCGCGGACCCGCAGCCCCCAGCGAGTGCGATACAGCACCACCGCCGCCACCACGACAGCGACAAAGGCAGCGTACACAATCACGCCATGGCGAAAGAGGATCTCCCCAAAGAACGGGATATCAGACAGCAGCGGAATCTCAATTTCCGGCAGCGTGCGCTGACCGGCGGGCGCACCAGAGGGGTACAGCTTGCGGTCCAGGTAGCCAGTCAGGCCGATAGCCAGCACATTGATCACCGTGCCGGAGATGATCTGGTCTACGCGGAAGGCGATGGAGAGGACGGCGTGCAGCGAGGCCATCACCATGCCCGTCACGACCGCCCCGCCCAGCGCCAGACCGAGATTGCCGGTGCGCACCCCGACGATGAAGCCGAAGAAGGCAGCGGCCAGCATCATCCCTTCGATGGCGATGTTGACCACGCCCGAGCGCTCGCTAAACAGGCCGGAAAGGCCGCCGAAGATCAGCGGCGTGGCCGCCGGCAGCGCCACCACCAGCATCGACTGGATAACATCCAGCATCGTCGGCCTACCCTTACACCGAAGCCGCCGGCTCCGGTCGCTCCTCGATCACGGTGTGCGGGCGCTGACGGACGCGGTACAGCCAGCGCACGATGGCCGGCGCGGCGACGAACAGCAGCACCAGCGCCTGAATCACCTGGATAATGTCTACCGGGATCTGGGTGAGGAACTGCATCCGGCTGGAGCCACCGCGCAGCGCGCCGAAGAGCAGTGCCGCCGGAATCACGCCGACCGGGTGCGCCCGCCCCAACAGCGCAATTGCGATACTGTCAAACCCGTAGCCCACGCTGAACCCCGGCGTGTGGTAGTAGTTGACGCCCGTCACCTCAATCGCACCGGCCATCCCGGCCAGACCTCCGGCCACCGCCATCGTCAGCGCCACCGTACGCGCCACACTCATACCGGCGTAGCGGGCGGCGTGGGGGTTGGCCCCCACCGTCCGAACCTCGTAGCCAATGGTGGTACGCTGCAACACCCACCACAGCCCGATGGCGGTGAGCACGGCAAACACCGCCCCCAGGTGCAGCATCTCCGGGCCGGGCCACACGTCCGGCAGGCGGGCAGCGGTGTCGATGTAGGGTGTGCGTGCCACGGCGCCGCTGCGCGGGTCCTTCATCACGCCGGACAGCAGGTAGCTGGTCATGGTGCCGGCGACATAGTTGAGCATGATCGTGACGATCACCTCATGCGCGCCGGTGTAGGCTTTGAGCAGCCCCGGGATCGCCCCATAGACCGCACCGGCCGCAATCCCCGCCGCCAGCGCCAGGGTGATATGGAGCGCGGCGGGTAGCCCGTCCAGCTTGTACCCCACCAGCACGGTCGCCAGCGAGCCAGCCAGCAGTTGCCCCTCGACACCGATGTTGAACAGCCCGCCCTTGAAGGCGAAGGCCACCGCCAGTCCCGCGATCACAAATGGCGTCGCGGTGATCAGCGTGTCGGTGACGGAGGAGGCGCACACCAGGCGCGTCACCTGGATGCCCGCGTCGCCGGAGAGGGCGCCGGGACAGCCGATGGAGCCCTCGTACAACCCCTCGTAGGCGCGGACGGGGTTGCCACCGGAGACCAGGATGATCACCGCCCCCACCAGCAGGGCGGTGATCACAGCCAAGAGCGGCACGAGGATCGACTGACCGAGGCCGGGCAGCCGCACGCGCCGCATCCGGTCGATGAGCGCGTGGCGGCGCGCCGGTGGCAGCGGTGGAGGCGCCGGCATCAGCGCGCCTTTCGCGGCCCGCTTGGCGGGGCCGGCGCCCGTTACACCTTGACGTTGGTCTTGATCGAGCCGTCCTTCAGGCCGGCGTCAATCTGCTTAAGCTTGTCTTTCACCGCCTGCGACACCTGGCTCTCCAGGTCGTGGAAGGGAGCAAGGCCGACCTGGCCGGTGAAGTTGCCGCCCTTGAAGCTGTTCTCCTGCACGCCTTTGATGATGTCGAACACGCCGGGCGTGATCAGCTTCATGGCGCTAGAGACCAGCACCTTCTGCGCCTGCGGCAGCGTCAGGTACTGATCGGTGTCCACGCCGATGGCCAGCACGTTCTTCTCGGCGCAGCCCAGGAGCGCGCCGTTTCCGGTGTTGCCGCCCGCGCCGAAGATGACATCCGCGCCCTGGGAGATCATCTGCAGCGCCTGCTTCTTGCCCTCCTCGGGGTCAGAGAAACCCTTGGCCAGGCCGCCGGGGTGGTACCAGGTCAACACCTTGATCTCGGGCTTGACCGCCTTGGCGCCAGCCTCGTAGCCCTTGCCGAACTTCACTACCGGCGGCACCACATCCGTGCCCAGCACCTGGCCGATGGTGCCGCTCTTGCTCATCTGCGCCGCCAGCGCCCCCGCCAGATAGCCCGCCTTATCCTCATCGAAGATCAGGCCGGCGATGTTGGTGACGCTCTCTGCCTGGAACTGGTCCACGCCAATGAACTTGATGTTCGGGTACTTCTTCGCCGCGGCGGCCGTCGCTTCACCAAGGCCGAAGCCGACGGTGACGATCACGTCGTACTTTTCGTTGGCGAAGGTCTCGATGTTCTTGGCGTAGTCCTTGGGGTCGGTGGTCTCGATGAACTTGACATCCGCGCCCAGCTCCTTCTGCGCACGCTGGACGCCCTCCCAGGCCGACTGGTTGAAGCTCTTGTCATCGACCTTGCCCACGTCGGTGACGAGGCCGACCTTAAGCTTCTTGCCGCCCGATGCGCTGGTGCTCGCGCCACCGGCAGGCTTGGATCCGCCTGAGTCTTCCTTCTTGTCATCACCGCACGCGCCCAGCAGCAGCGCGCACGCCGCGATGACCGCGAGGATCGCGCCGAAGCGCCCTCTAATCATGCTGCGCCCTCCTCAGCAACCCGGCGTGCAGCGCGGCTGCCGTGTCGCGCGCGTCCTGCAAGCGGGCCGGGATACAGCTTAACCTGCCACCTGCCCCAAAGAACACATCACAAATTCGGCCACACTGTGACACGGTGACCGCACTACCGTCACCGGAATTACGCCTTTCCGCGTCGATTGCCTCCACTTCACCAATTGGTTACGAACTCCCCCTACGGTCCAGGACACGGGAGGTTATACTGCCAGCGCACGAGCACGAGCCTGGAGGTGAAGCGATGACAGTGGCGAAACCACGTCCGGAAGACTGCCTTTCCCCGGCCGGTGGCGAAACGCGGCTCCGCGGGCTGGATGGCCCGGCGCGGATCGTGCTGGACCGCTGGGGCATCCCGCACATCCAGGCGGCCAGCGCCCGTGATGCCTTCTTCGCCCAGGGATTCGCCATCGGCCGCGACCGGCTGTTTCAACTGGAGCTACGCCGGCAGATGGCGCGGGGCACGGCGGCGGGCTTCCTCAACAAGGGCTTACTGGCGGCGGACCGCACCAGCCGCCGCACCGGCTACGCCCGCCACGCCGAGGCCGAGCAGGCCGTGCAGTCCGCCGAGGCACGCATGATCCTCACCGCCTACGCGGATGGGGTCAATGCCGCAATCCAGGCCATGCCCGCGCCTTATGAGTTCCATCTGCTTGGTTGGGAGATGGAGCCGTGGTCGCCGGTGGACACGCTGGCGATTATGAAGATGGTGGCGGCCGGCAACCAGTGGGCGAGCAAGCTGCGCTATGCCAAGGTCGCGGCCGCGCTGGGTCGGGAGGCGGTGCTCAATCTGTTGCCGGACCACGTGCCCGGCATGGCCGTGATCACCCCCTCCGGCGCCCGGTGGACGCGGGAGGCGCACCCCTACGCCAATGCCGTACTGGACGGCATCGAAGAGCCAGAAGGGACAGTGGCGGCGGGCGGTGGCTCTAACTGCTGGGTGATCCACGGTGCACGAAGCAGCACCGGCGCGCCGATCGTCTGCGGTGACCCGCACCTCAACATCCGCATCCCGGCCGAGTGGCACGTGATGCACATGGAGTGCCCCGAGTTTACCGTCGCCGGGCCGTGCACTCCCGGCGCCCCTGGCCCGCTGTACTACGGCCATAACACCCGCGTCGCCTGGACCATGACGCACGCCGGCGGCGACCGCTGGGACGTCTATCGCGAGCGCATCCGGCGTGGCCCAGGCGGCCCCGAGGCGCTGTACATGGGCGCCTGGGAGCCACTCACCCGCATCGATGCGACCTACCCGGTGCGTGACGGTGAGCCTATCACCGAACCCATCTGGGAGACACGCCACGGCTGGGTAGCGATGGGCAATCCCGAGACCGATGACGAGGTGGCAGCCGCCCGCTGGGGGCTGGTAGAGCCGGGGCACGATTTCGACGCGCTGCTGGCGCTGTACACCGCTACCGATATCCACCAAGCCCGCGCCGCCTTCCGCACCTACGACAGCATCAGCGGCAACTTCTGCTTTGCCGATACGGCCGGCAACATCGGCTACCAGTACACCGGCCGTATCCCCAAGCGGCCGGCGTGGGTGACGCCCGTCCCCGGCTGGGACGGCGCACACGAGTGGGACGGCTCTGTGCCCAAGGACGAGCTGCCCATCGATGAGAATCCGGCCAACGGCTACATCGCCACCGCCAACAACCGCACCACGCCCGAGGAATACCCACACTACCTCACCTTCGGCGGCTCGCCCTGGCGGGCAGACCGGCTGGCAGAGATGTTCGCCGAGCGCCGGAGCTTCTCGCCGGATGATATGCCGGCGATGCATGGCGATCTCGTGAGCCTTACCGCCCGCGAGTTGAGCGCCCGCTACCTATCCGCGCCCGCCCGCGACCGGGACACCCAAGCGATGCAGGCCCTGCTGCGCGGCTGGGACGCGCATACCGATGTCGACAGCCGCGCCGCGCTGGTCTACATGGAGACCACCGAGCAGCTGATCGCGCTGACGGTGACCGCCTATTACGGACAGGCATCCTTCAACGCCCAGATGCCGGAGACGGAACAGCGGGTGGTGCTGCTGCGGGCGCTGCGCCGCGACGACCGCACGATGCTCGCCCCGGGCGGCTTCGCCACGTGGGAGGCAGCGATCGCGCGGGCGCTGGCGCAGGCGGCCGGCGTGCTGCGGGGGAAGTTTGGGGAGGACACTGACAGGTGGCGCTGGGGCGCGGCCCATTGGATGACCTGGCGGCACAATCTCGGCCGCGACGCGGAGCAGGCGGCCATCCTCAACCTGCCGGATACGGAGGTGGGCGGCGACGGCGCCACGTTGTGGGCCACCCAGGCGCGCTACGGCCGCGGCTCTGACCACGGCGTCTCCTACCGCCAGATCTTCGATTTGACCGACCTTAACGCCGCCCGCATCGTCATTCCCCCCGGTAACTCCGGACGGCCAGGCTCTCCCCACTACGGCGACAATATCTCCCGCTGGCGCGACCTCGAATACCACCCGCTGTACATTCACTGGGCGGACATCGAGGCAAACGCCGAAGGCGAGTACCGGCTACTGCCTGAGGAATAGCCCGGAGGATTCGTGCAGGGGCAACGATCCCAGCGAGACGCGCACGAAGCACCGGCCGCGGCATCGAGATGGCGGAGTTCCCGACCCGGATGGTGCAGCTTGGCCGCGGTGCCAGCTACGGGAGCCAGCCCCCGCCTGGCCGCCACCACCCGTGCCGGCCCGCTCCGCCCTTCTCGACCCGCCGGTCCGTTCCTGCGTTGTGCGTGGTGGATAGCAAGCCGATGGAGCAGCTGAGAGCTCTGAGGTGAGCGGCCGTGATGGGACGGCGCGGGGTGGTGGCACTGATGCTCGCCGGGCTGGCGCTGCTGGGCGGCCGGCCGGCCGGGGCGCAACATGGCGGCGCGCCCATCGTTGCGGTACCCGGCGGACAGTGCGCGCTGTTCCCGCCGGACCATATCTGGAACACACCGGTCGATGACCTGCCGCTGGACCCGCAGTCGGCGGCCTATGTGAGCAGCATCGGCGCGGCCGTGGGGCTCAAGGCCGATTTCGGTAGTGGCACGTGGGACGGCGGGCCAACCGGCATCCCGTACGATGCCGTGCCCGCCGGGCAGCCACGTGTGCCGGTCAGTCTTGACTACGATGACGAGTCCGACCCCGGCCCCTATCCTATCCCGCCAAACGCGCACATCGAGGGCGGAGCCAGCAGCTCCGGCGACCGTCATATCCTCGTCGTAGAGGCGGGAGACTGCACGCTGTTCGAGACATGGAATACCTGGCCGGACAGTGGCGGCTGGCAGGCAGGCTCTGGCGCGGTGCACGACCTGCGCTCCCACGCCTTACGCCCAGCCGGTTGGACCTCAGCCGATGCAGCCGGACTGCCGATCCTGCCCGGACTTGTGCGCTACGACGAGGTGGCAGCCGGGGAGATCCGCCACGCGCTGCGCTTCACCGTGCCCCGCACCCGCCGCGCCTTTGTGTGGCCGGCGCGCCACTTCGCCTCCAACAGCATCGACCCCAACCAGCCGCCGATGGGCCAGCGCTTCCGCCTGCGCGCGGACTTCGACATCACCGGCTTCTCCCCGCGCAACCAGGTGATTCTGCGGGCGCTCCAGCGCTACGGCATGTTCCTGGCCGACAACGGCTCCGCCTGGTACCTCTCCGGCGTCCCCGATGAGCGCTGGAACAATACCGAGCTGCGCCAGCTGCTCACCGGTGTGCATGGCGCGGACTTTGAGGCGGTTGATAGCTCGTCGCTGATGCTCCACCCGGACTCCGGCCAGGTGCGCCCCCGGCAGGCGGTCCCCGCGCCGGCGCCGGTGGCGGCCGCTACCCCCAAGCGGCCGGTACTGGGGCGCTAACGCAGCGCGACGGTCGAGCCGCACCTGCTCCCCACCACCAGCGACCTGACGGCTATCCCCGCTTGCGCGTGACCGGGCGGTGGCCTGATCTTCGCGCCGATACATCGCGGTCACCGCCGCGTACATTTGCCTCGACGTTTCCGGCTCAGCCTAGCATCGAACAAGGATGGGAATTGGTTATGACAATTAAGCCGGGACGGGACCTGCTCGACGCGTTGCGCCACGGTGACAGAGGCGCCGCCCGCGCTCAGGGGCGGCTGCTGGCCCAGCGCGAGCTGACGCGCGCCGCTTGCGCCGCCAGCCGGGTGCTGGTGCGGTCGTGGCCGGACCGGCAGGCGTATCACACGCTGGTATTCGGCGGTCCGCTGCGCGGCTGCCGGCTGGCGATGCCGGCGCTGGAATGCCCGGCCTATCCGCGCGGCACATACGAGCCGCACGTAGCCCGCACCCTGCGCACGCACGTGCGCCCCGGTGATGTGGTGTACGACGTGGGGGCGCACATCGGCTATCTCACGCTGCTGGCTGCTCGGCTGGCAGCCGCCGAGGGTCATGTCTACGCCTTTGAGGCGCATCCCCGCAATCGTGCGCTGCTGGAGCGGAATATCCAGATGAACCGGGCCGGCAACGTGACCGTTGTCCCGGCCGCCGTCAGCGACCACGGCGGCGAGGTGGAGTTCGCCCTGTTCAGCTACTCCTTCGTCGGCCGGATCGTCGACGCGGAGACGCCGGCCGATGGCGAACGGGTGCGCGTGCCGGCGCTGACGCTGGATGAGTTCCTCACCACAGGCGCCCGCCCACCGCAGGTGCTGAAGATCGATGTAGAGGGAGCCGAAGCCCGCGTGCTGGCGGGGGCGCTCAAGCTGATCGAGCAGCACCGGCCGGTGATCATCGCTGAGGTACGCGAGGGCGAGTGTGAACGGGTGGTGCGCGCGGAGGTGCTGGCGCGCGGCTACCGGCTGCAGCCCTTGCGCGCCGCCAATCGCACCTTCGAGGGCATTCCCCTTACGGACGTACTGTTGCTTCCCGAGCACGGGCGCTGACGGGGCCGCGCGCCGGGGCAATCTCCTCACCCCTGGTCAGCGCCTCCTCCAACCTCCGGTCGAAGCGCGGGCGCATTGCGTCCTCGTCGTTCGTGGGGGAGAGCCGCTTCACGCGCATGCCGTGTTCGTACACCATGTGACCACCGTACCAGGAGGAGACCGCTATCCCTGCCGTGCCCAGTGCACTGAGCAGCACGGGCACGACACCGGGAGACCGCCGCCCGCGGCGAAGCAGCAGGTTGACGCCGTATAGCGCCAGCATGCCGGTGTTGAGGGCGGCGTGCGTGTTGGCGCTCTGTTTGACGGGCGTGTCCTCCTTGATCTCCAGGTAATCCATCGCTCCGGCGGCCCCCGCGGCCACGGCGCCCAGGCTGCCGCCCATCATGCTGTAATAGGCAGCATCGGCATAGGCGCGTTTGCCGGTAATCAGGTGTAGCAGATCCAATGCAAAGCTGAACGGCAGCAACCCCGCGGGCAACGGGATGATCTGCGGGTGCACCGGGTGCCCCGCGAACGTGAGCTTGGCCACGGCTCTCTGTCCTTCCCTCAGCGCCCCTGCTGCGGCTCGCGCTCCCCCTCGGCACTGCCGGGGGTGCGCGCCGGCTCTGTCCCCTGCTTGCTTTGCTCCGCGGGGTCGCGCGTCCCTTCCGCCTTGCCCGGCGTCCGCCCCGGCTCCGCTGCCGGCTTATCGGTCATGGCTCCGTCCGCTTCCTTTCCCGCTACGGCGTCAGCACCACTTTGATGCAGCCATCGTCCTTTTCTCGGAACATCCGGTACGCGGCCGGCGCCTCATCCAGCGGCAGCCGGTGGGTAATGACGAACGATGGGTCAATCTCCCCCTCCTCGATGCGGCGCAGCAACGGCTTGAGGAAGCGGGGTACATGCGTCTGGCCCATGCGCAGCGTCAGCCCCTTGTTGAAGGCCGCGCCCATTGGCATCTTGTCGATGAAGCCGCCGTACACCCCCGCCAGCGATACCGCCCCACCCTTGCGGCAGGACTGAATTGCCTCGCGCAGGACGTGGGCGCGGTCGCTCTCCATGCGCACGGCCTGCTTCACCCGGTCATACATCGCGTCCAGCGATGAGCCGCCGTGCGCCTCCATCCCAACGGCGTCGATGCAGCAGTCCGGCCCGCGGCCGCCGGTCATCTGCTTGAGCTGTCCGGTCACGTCGCGGTTCGTCTCGAAGTTGATGCTCTCTGCGCGCCCCTCCTGCTCGGCCAGCCGCAGCCGTTCTGCTACGCGGTCGATGGCGATCACCCGGCCAGCGCCGAACATCCAGGCGCTCTTAATGGCGAACTGCCCCACCGGCCCGCAGCCCCACACCGCCACCGTGTCACCCGGCTGAATGCCGGCGTTCTCCGCCGCCATGTAGCCGGTGGGGAAGATGTCGGTGAGGAACAGTAGCCGGTCGTCCGGAATGCCGGCCGGGACCTTTAGCGGACCAACATCGGCGAACGGAACGCGCACATATTCCGCCTGTCCGCCGGCGTAACCGCCGAAGGCATGGGAGTAGCCGAACAACCCGGCGGGCGAGTAGCCGTAGGTCTGCTCCGCCATCCAGGCGTTCGGGTTCGTGTTATCGCACAGTGACCACAGTTCGTTCTTGCAGAAGAAGCAGGCGCCGCAGGAGATCGTGAAGGGCACGACCACCCGGTCGCCGGGACGCAGGCTGCGCACCTCCGGCCCCACCTCCACGATCTCCCCCATGAACTCATGGCCGAGGATGTCCCCAGCCTGCATGCTGGGGATGTAGCCGTCGTAGATGTGCAGGTCCGAGCCACAGATGGCAGTGGATGTCACTCTGACGATAGCGTCATGTGGATTGACGATTCCGGGGTCGGGCACGCTCTCCACGCGGACGTTGTTTCTGCCATACCAGCGCAGCGCCTTCATGGTGCACCTGCTTCTGAGAGGACCTGCTCGTTGGTGGCGATCTCGCCCGTCTCTATCACCTGCTTGAAGCGGCGCAGATCATCGGCGACCTGCCGGGCCGGCTCCTCGCCCAATAGCCGCGCTACCGCCGCCCCCAGCGGACCGGCGGGCGGATCATACGCCAGCGACACGGCGACCACGGCGCCGCGGCCGCCGGTGGCAGGAGCAAAGCGCACCGAACCAGCGGTGGCAACCTCGGAACCGGGCAGCGAGCGCCAGCCGATTAGCTCGTTCTCCCGCTCGCTGATGATCTCTGCCTCCCACTCCACGGTGCGGCCTGCCGGGGCCTTCGCCACCCAGCGCGAGCGGTGTCCGTCCAGCTCGTGCACGGATACCAGGTGCTCCATGAAGCGGGGGAGGTGCTCTAGCCGCCGCCAATAGCGATACAGTTCCTCGACCGGCCGGTCCACGGTGACGCTATGCTCGACCTTGATGCTCTCACGGTGGCGCATCACCGCCCGCCGTCCGGCGCCGGTGCGGGCGGTGTTGACGCCAAGCAGCCGGTAGCACCAGCAATTGCCGCTCAGCCCGCGCCACAGCAGATCGCCGCCGGCCAGCGCCAGCGCCACGCCGGTCCAGCCCCGCCGCCACAGCGCCAGCCCCGACAGCGCCGCTCCCGCCGCCACCGAGGCAGCCCGCTCCCACTGATGCACGTTCTTGTCGCTGGTCCGCCCCAACCAGCCCCCCGGCCCGCGCCGGTCCGCTGCCGCCATCGTCGCGCTCCTCCTGCGTGCGGGGACGCAATCGGATGGTAGCCAGCAATGAGCGCGTCCGTATTGTCCGTTTGAGTAAGAGTGGGTGACCTGCGCCGGTTTCTGGGAACGAGGTCTGCCCCCGTATCCCGTTCATCCCTCGCTCAGCCGCAGGCCCAGAATTCCGCCGATGAGCAGGCCGAGGGAGATGAGCTTGAGGGCGTCGCGCGGCTCTCCCAGCCAGACCATGCCAAAGATGGCAGCCCCGGCAGCGCCGATGCCCGTCCACACGGCGTAGGCCGTGCCTACCGGCAGGGTACGGAGCGCCTGGCCCAGCAACACCATGCTGATGGTCAGGCAGACCACGAAGGCCACGGTGTACCACGGCCGGCTGAGCCCGTCACTCTCCTTGAGCAACAGCGCCCACGCCGTCTCAAACACTCCAGCGATGACCAGAATGAGCCAGGCCACGGCGTTACCGCCTGTCCGCGGGTCAACCGGCCGTATCGGGCGTTCCGCCGCGCCCGGCCGCTCTCGCGCGCGGCGGGCCGGGGGTGCGGGAGAGCGGGCAGGCCGGCCGAGCGCCGCTATTCCCTATTCCCTTTCCCCCGTTGCCCGTTCATCCTTGCACAGAAAGGTTGAGGCTGTGATGAGTGATGCCGGGCAGGAACCGCTGGTGTTCGCTTCGCGCCATCCGATCGTGCAGGAGAAGCTGACGGAGCTGCGCGAGCGCACGACGCCGCCGCCGCGCTTTCGGGCGCTGGTGCGCGAGCTGTCGTGGCTGCTGGCCTACGAGGCACTGGCCGACGCTCGCACCGAGGGCCGCACGGTGAAGACGCCGGTCGGTACGGCGACCGGGCATGTACTGGCGGATCGCATTGGCCTGGTGCCGATCCTGCGTGCGGGAATCGGTATGGCCGAGGCGGCGCTGGAGCTGCTGCCCGCTGCACCTGTCTGGCACCTGGGCATGTACCGCAACGAGCAAACATTGGAACCGGTGCCGTACTACAACCGCCTGCCACCCAGCCCCTCCGTCGATCTGGCGCTGGTGCTGGATCCGATGCTCGCTACCGGCGGCTCGGCGCGCGCCGCCATCAGCATCCTTAAGCGCTGGGGGGTGCCACGCATCAAGTTCCTGGGGCTGATCGCCGCCCCAGAGGGGGTGGCCGCCCTCACCGCCGCACACCCTGATGTCCCCCTGCACATTGCTGCCATTGACGAGCGCCTCAACGAGCACGGTTTCATCCTCCCGGGTCTCGGTGATGCTGGAGACCGGCAGTTTCATACGGGGGCGTGAGCCGGCATCCGGGACCCAAGAACGCCAGGCCACACGGGATTAACCGGCCGTCATGCGTGCGGCTCCCCCGGCTGCCGGAGGACGATTCACGCAAGGAGCACAGGCATGGACAGCACGGACTTTCTGGACGCGGCGATTGCCGAGGCCGAGCTTGGGCGGAGCGAGGGAGGAATCCCCATCGGCTCGGTGCTGGTGCGCGGTGGGCAGGTGATCGGACGCGGGCACAACCGCCGGGTACAGCAGCAGGATCAGACGGCGCACGCCGAAATCGACTGCCTGCGCCGGGCGGGCCGCCAGCGCTCCCTGCACGACACGGTGCTCTACTCCACACTCATGCCCTGCTATCTGTGCGCCGGTGCGGTGGTGCAGTTCGGCATTCCCCGCGTGGTGGCGGGCGAGGCACGTACCTTCACCGGCGCCCGCGCCTTCCTCGAAGCGCACGGCGTCGAGGTGATCGACCGCGACGACCCGCGCTGCGTGGCCATGATGCAGCAGTTTATCGCCGCCCAGCCCGAGCTATGGCACGAGGACATCGGGGTCAGGTGACGGCTGAAGCGGGCAGCAAGGCGGTTGGGCGCCGCCGCAGTGCGCCGTACACTCCCCTCGGATGCTGCTGTCCGGATGCCGCCGTTCCCCGATTCGCACGTGCGCCTGCCAGCCTGTATCCTCCGTAGACGGACTGGTTGAGGAGCAGAGCCATGACGTTTGCGCCGGCGGCGCTGTGGGGCGGGCAGACCACGCTGACAGCCTCCTTCGTACACCGCCAGTTTCGGGCGCTGTGGGTGGCGGGCGCCTGCTCCTCCGTGGGGCAGTGGACGCTGCTCACGGCCCGCTCGTGGGTGGCGCACGAGATCGGCGGTGGCGCCGGGGCCGTCGGCCTGGTCGTCTTTGCCCAGATGCTGCCCAACGTGTTCATGCCCCCCATCGGCGGCGTCATCGCCGACCGCTTCAATCGCCGCACCATCATCAACATCACGTTGCTGATCTCCATGCTGTCAGCGCTGGCGATGGCCGTCCTCACCATGTCCGGGAATATCACCCTCAGCCTGTTGTTCTGGCTGTCGCTGATCACCGGCATGGCCCGTGCGGTGGAGATGCCCTCCACGCAGGCGATGGTGCCGGGGCTGGTACCCCAGGAGAGCCTGCTCAATGCCGTCGCTCTCACTGGTGTGGTAACGCATGGCTCGCGGCTGCTTGGCCCGCTGGTCACGCTGATCGTACTTGGCCCGTTTGGTGCGGGAGCGACATTCCTGGTGGGCGCCGGCATCTACGGCTTCGGCGCCATCATGATCCGCCGGGTCGAGAAGCCCCGCCAATTTGCCCACCCGGCCGGCGAGCATCCCGTCCGCCAGTTTGTCGATGGCGTGCGCTACGCCACGCGCGAGCCGGTGATCGCTATGATCATCCTGCTCGTCCTGTTCCACTGCGGACTGACGATGTCCTACGACGCGCTGATGCCCGCCTACGCCCATGATCACGTCGGCCACGGCGATAGCTCGTTCTCGCTGCTGATGATGACGGTCGGCTTTGGCTCGATGATCGGCACGCTGGTGCTGGCCGGCGTCTCTGCCAAGTGGCATCGCGGCCGGCTGCTGTTCATTACTGGATTGGTCTCCGGTCTCTCGCCGGCGGCAATGGCGGCAGCGGTGCACTGGTCGCCCGCGCTGGTGGCCGCCGGGGCGATGGGCGCAAGCCAGGCCACCTTCATGGCACTGACCAACGCCTTCCTGCAGACGGCCACACCCGACCGCTACCGGGGCCGCGTGCTCTCACTGTTCCTGATGATCGGCGGCGGCATCATGGCCTTCGGCAACCTGGGCGCGGGCTACCTGGCTGACAACTGGGGCGTCGGTCCCGTGCTTGCCATCCCAGCAATCAGCTTTACGGCGGTGGTGCTGCTGAGCACCTACGGAATGACGATGCGCGGCATCTACCGGCGGCGCACGCTGGCGACGGCGCACTGACAATGACCTCTGTCCTGATCGTTGGTGGTGGCGGGCTGGGTACGGTGCTAGCGGCCCATCTGGCGCGCGGCGGCGCCGGCGTCACCCTATTGGTCAAGCCTGCTCAGGCCGCCGCGATGGCAGATGGCATCCTGCAGATCACCGGCCTGTCTACGTTCAGCGCTGCCGTGTCGGTGACCTCTACCCCGCCAGAGGGACCGTTCGACTACCTGATCGTCTGCGTCAAGGCGCGCGACACCGAGGCGGCGCTCGCCCCGCTGGCCCGTGTGGCCGCCGGCGCCGTGCTGTCGCTGCAAAACGGCGTACTCAAGAACGAGCTACTGGCCCGGCTGTTCGGCCGCGACCGGGTGCTAGGCGCCATCACCGGCGCGGGCGGCACGTTGCTCCGTCCCGGCCATGCGCTGCACTCCCTCGCCGGGGCAACGCTGGCCGGCGAACCGGACGGCACGATTTCCGCCCGAGGAGAGCGGCTGGCGGAAGCGATGCGGGCGGGCGGGCTGGCGGCCGCCTGCGTACCCGATATCGCGCGGCTAGAGTGGCACAAGCTCGCCATCTTCGTCCCTGGCGCTGTGCTGTGTGCCCTCACGCGCGTCGATGTGGCGGAGACGATGCTGCACTCCGAGCTTGTCGTGCTGCGCTCCCGCGTCCTGCGCGAGGCCGCCGCGGTCGCCGCCGCCGAAGGCTTCCCCCTTACCGGCTTACCCATCTGGCTGGCGGGGGGCGCTGATCCCGCCGCTCCCGTGGCGTCACCAGATAGCCCAGAAGCCGAGTTGATCACGGCCTTCCGCTATCACGGCGAACGGCTCCGCGCCCAGGGCGTCGCCCTCTTTCCCTCGCTCGCCCAGGACGTCATGGCCGGCCGCCCCACCGAACTGGAGGCGACAGCCGGTGACATCGCCCGCCGCGCCGGCGGCCACGGCATCCCCGTCCCCGTGCTGGAAACCTGCGTCCGCCTCCTGCGGGGAGCGGGGAGTACCGCTATCCCCGGGTCCGCGTGATCCGTATCCGCGTGCGGCTCACATACCAGCCGGTGACAGCGCGGTGACCGGCTGGGGTACCGGCGCGCCTGCGCGTACACTCCGCCTATGGATGCGTTCACGGCGGCGTTGGGACCAGAAGCGGCGGAGCAGCTGTGGTTCTGGGATGAGTCGCACTGGCCACATCCCGTCACACCGCTGACGGCGACGCTGGAGCTGCCAGCGATGGCGGAGGGCTTCAGCCGGGTTTGCCGGTCGCTGCGTCGCGCCATCCCCGGCTACGCCATCCGCGCCCTGCACGGCTTCGTGTATATGGGCCTGGCGCTGGAGCGGAACGCCGGCGTGCGGGCGGCGCAGCAGGCGTCCGCCGAGCAGGCACTGACGCCCCACATCGCCGGCTTGATGCGCTACTGGGAGGAGGAGGCGCTGCCGGAGGTGCTGGCCGGTATCGAGCGGCTGCGCGAGACCCGCTGGGACCAGCTAGCAGACACCACACTAGCGAACGCGCTGCCGGAGATGGCCACGTTGCGCGCGCGCCACTGGGAGCTGCACGACCTGGTGATCGTTCCGGCGATGGCGGCGCAGGAACGCTTCACCACACACTACGCCCGCCTGTTCCCGGGGGACGCCCCATCTGCCGCAACCGCCCTGTTGCGTGGCTGGCCCAACAAGAGCACCGAGTCCACCACGCTGTTGTGGCGGCTGGCGCACGAGCCCGCCGTCCGCGGCTGGCTCATCGAGGGCGGCGCGCCGCCACCAGCATGGCTCGCCTACCTGGAAATGTACGGCCGGCGCAGCGAGGGGCTGGAACTGGCGGACCCGGCATTCCACGAACGTCCCGCGCCGCTGCTGGCCCGGCTCGAACGCTACGCCCGTGGCGGCCACCCAGACCCGGAGGCCGCGCTGATCGCTGCCGCCGTCGAACGGGAGCGGTTGATCGCGGCGGCGCTGGCCCGCCTGCCGGACGCCGGAGAGCGAGCGGCCTTTGCCGCGGCGCTGGCAGCGGCACGCGCCTACCCCATCCTGTCCGAGGACCACAACTTCTACATCGACCAGATGGCACTGGTGACGCTACGCCTGCCGCTGCTAGCGATGGGCAGGCGGCTGGCGGCGCGCGGGTTGCTCGCAGTGGCGGACGACGTCTTCTTCCTTGAATGCGAGGAACTGGAGCAAGCGCTGCGGAATCCGAGCGCGCCGCCGATGCAGCCCCTCACCACCGCCCGCCGCGCCGAGCGCGCGCGTTCCTGGGGGCAGCGTCCGCCCGCTACCCTGGGCACGCCGCTGCCGCCGGAAATGGCAGGGGACCCGGTATACGGCGGCTTCTTCGGCCTGGCAGCAGAGCCCGACGCCGGCGGCGCCACCATCCAGGGCACGCCGGGTGCGCCGGGGGTGGCAGCCGGGCCGGCCCGAGTCGCCCGCACGCTCGCCGAGGCGGACACCTTGCAGCCCGGTGAGGTACTCGTTGCGCCCATGACCACGCCGGCGTGGACGCCACTGTTCGCCACCGCTGCCGCCGTGGTGGCCGGCTCCGGTGGCGCGCTGTCTCACACAGCCATCGTCGCCCGCGAGTACGGTATCCCCTGTGTCGCCGGCGCGCGCACCGCTCCCCTGCGCATCCGCACTGGCCAGTGGCTGATCGTCGATGGTAGCCGCGGCACGGTCACCATTGGGTAGGACGCGTTGACTGCCCGGTCACCAATTGCCCTGTATTGTCATGCTCCTGTTAGCTATCCTGTTGCAACGGTAACGGGAGAGCAGGCAGGAGGAGGTTCGCGTGCGGTGGAGCTGGGTCGCGCTCGGGGTGGTGGTGGCGGTGCTGGCAGCGGGTGCGACCAATCCGGTAGCCGCTCGGCCGGTACAGATGCCGGGAGCAGTGGAGGTGCTGGCGCTGGAGCCGAACAGCGCCGACATCGCCGTGTTGCGCTGGGGCCGCCGGGAAGGGATGACCTACCGGCTGTGCTTCAACACCGAGTACAGCTTCACCGGCCTGGGCGCCTGCTACGACCTCGGCCCGTCCGACGACTGGCCGGTGCGCGTCCCCGAGTACGACGGCGGCATCTTTTACCTGACATTGCAGGAGTGCCGCCTACCGGACTGCGCCGAGCCGGTACGCGCCGGCGCAGTGGGCCGGCGAACCGGCGCGGGGGCAGGCTTCTACGCCACGGCCCTACCCGCGGCAGATGGCCGCGTGCGGATGAGTGCCTTTGCCGGCAGCGGTCCGGCCACTATCTCCTTCTACCGCGCCGCCGCCGGGGCCGCCGAGATGCGCACCCTTACCTGCCCGGATATCCCTGCCGGCGAAGCCTGCTACGGTGCAGAGCTGTCGCCGGCGGGCGCGCTGGTGGGCGCCGGTGCGGCCCTCCCCGGCGGGCGCGAGCAGGGCATCACCTTTCAGCTACGCGACCGTCCCGTGATCTACCTGATGTTCGATGACGGAACGGGTATTGTCTCCGGCGGCAAGTACCTGATGCAGAGCGTGCTGGACGAGTTCGGCGTCAAGGGGACGTTCTTCCTCACCGGTCCCGCGATGCGTACCTATCCCTCGGCGGTGCGGGCGCTGGTGGCGGGCGGCCATCGCGTCGGCAGCCACACCTGGAGCCATCCCTTCCTCACCCGCCTGTCTGACGCCGCCGTCGGCCAGGAACTGGACCTGACCGAGCAGCAGTACCGAGCCACCATTCCCGGCGGCACGCTCCGCCCCTGCTTCCGCGCGCCCAACGGCGATATCAACGCCCGCGTGCTGGCCGTGCTCCACGCCCGCGGCTACCAGCAGTACACCCAGAGCATCAGCAGCGAGGACTATGCCGGCGTTCCCGCCGCGCGCATGATTCGTACCGTCCTGGCCGAGGCTAAAGACGGTGCGTCCATCTCCTTCCACACCCAGGAATCCCAAACCGCCACCGCCCTCCGCACCATCATCCCCGCCCTCCTGGCCCAGGGCTATCAGTTCGGCATCGTGTGCTGACGGGGGCTGCAGCTCTGCCGCCCGGTACGCTTCGTCGTTTCTGTTTGGGAAGACGGGCTGCCAAGCCAGCATAAGCCGGATTGACCGGATGGATATCGTGCTACGGTATCGCGCCGCTCCTCATCCGGCGCCCCGCTTCATCCTGGCTTGGCAGCCCTCGCTCGCCCGGCGCGCGACATGGCCAGCGTCGCCAGCAGGAGCAGGGCCGCGCCGGTGAGGTAGGCCGGACGCAGGCCGGGCCAGCCAGCGAAGGTGAGGGCCAGCAGCGGGCCAAGCGCCGCGCCCAGGTCGGCCCAGTCGGCGTAGCTGCTCATCACGGCGGCGCGCTGCTCGGGCGGGGCCAGATCCCCCGCCGCGGCATCGAGCGTGGCGCTCAGCCCGGCGGCGGCGACGAACAGCAGGCCGGCCGCCGCTGCTACCGCCAGCGCTCCCGGCGCCAGCGCCAGCGCCATCACGGCCGCTGCCGCCACCAGCAGCCACGCCATCGCTGCCCCTATCCTCCCCACCCGGTCCGACAGCGCTCCCAGCGGCGCGGCCAAGCCGATCTCCGCTGCCCAGCGCACGCCAATCAGCCACGCCGCCGCGGTTGCGACCCCCACCGGCCCCAACCGCTGGCCGAAGCGGTCACGCAGCAGCAGTGCCAGTGTCGCGGTTACCACGCCGCGCACCACGAACGAGAGCGCGAAGGCCGCAAACTTCACCGCCAGCAGCGCGGCAGCCGAGGATCGAAGAGCGGAGAGCGGGGAACCGGGGAGCGGGGTTCCGCTCCCTCCAGACAAAGGATGCCGGATACCCGAGGCCGCCGTCGCGGCCAGCGGCACTGCCAGCAACGTGCCCGCTGTCATCGCCAGCAGCGCGGCCCGGTAGCCGAAAGCGTCGAACAGCGTACCTCCCACCATCACGGCGGTGAAGCTGCCTGCGCGGGAGATGGACTGGTACAGCCCCATCAACCGGCCGCGGCTGCGGTCGGTGGCGGCGGCGAGCACCGTGAGAAAGCAGCTCAGCCGCAGCGCCGAGAAGGACAGCCCCCACAGCAGCCGCGCTCCCAGAAAGAGGGCGAACGGCGGTGCAGCGGCGTACAGCGCCGTGGTCAGCGCGGCCAGCGCCGCCGCTCCTGAGAACAGCGGACCGGCGCGCATCCGCCTCCCCAGCCGCACCGCCGCGCCGTTGGTCACCATCCGCACAAAGCGGTTAGCGCTCAGCAGAATGCCGGTCTGCAGCCCGCTCAGCCCCAGCGTCGCGGCGTGCAGCGGCAGCACCACATACAGCAGCGAGTCACCCAGCAGCGCCAGCGCCATCACCAGGGACGCCGCCACTACCCTGCCCGTACCACCAGCCTCGCGCTTCATCCCGCCGATGATAGCCGCCGGGTTCGGCTTGACGCACGGTGTGAACCGGCCGGGTTCGGATAATCCCCTTCAGCCACATGCCCCATATGTCGAACCTTACACAAGCAGCCTGAGCGGGAGCGTGACGCCGTGGGATGGTGGTCGAGCGGCCGAACGACCGGAGCGGCGTGGGTGACAGCCACGCTCCTGCCGGGTGCTGCCTACGCCCTGCTCGTGAACGTGCCGGCGCTCGACCCCAAGGTGCTCTCCGGCGGCCAGCACTTCATCATCGTGGGGACAGTGTCGCTGGTGGCGCTCCTGCTGGCCGGGGCGGTCGCATGGGCGGCGTATCATACTCCCGATGCGCGCACCGTGACGCTGGCACTGGCGCTGATCAGCATGTCCGGCATCTTCCTTGCCCACGGCGCCGGTACCAGCCGCTGGTTTCCGCTGGCCCCGGCCGTCTCCACCACCGCTCACGCCGGTCATGCCCCCGCCTATAGCGACTTCGGTGGTGCGTACGGCACGCCTGCTGCCACGCGCGCCACCCCACCGCCCGCCGGGAAAGTCCAGGCGGCCCGCCGCCAGGCGGTGGGGCTGTCGGCACGGCTGAGCCTGATGGTCAGCGCTCTGTGGCTGGCGCACGCGGCGGCCGGAATGCCCCGGCGGGTGGCCGATTGGGTAGTACGGCAGCGGCTGGCACTGGCGTCGGTGATGCTGGCCATAACAGCCGGCTACGCCGTGGTGGCGCTGTGGTTTCCGGTCTGGCTGTCATGGGCGCCAGTGCACTCACACGAGCTGAGCTGGGCAATCGCCGTCATCGCCTGGTCAGGTTTCGGCTTCGCCGGCTGGCGGTTTGCCCAGGCGTACCGGCTGGCATCGCTGCCACTGCAAGGCACGATGGCGCTGGCGATGGCGTATCTGATGCAGGCGCAGTGGTTCATGCTGCGCGGTGAACTGTGGCGGTTGTCGTGGTGGGAGTACCACGTCACCATGCTGGCCGGCTTCCTGCTGCCCGCGCTGGGGTTACTGTGGCAGTACCGCATCAACGGTGACCTGGGCGCCGTGGTGGAAGGGCTGTTTCTGCGCGATACGGTTTCGGGGCTGCGCCAGGGCGATCCGCGCGCGCTGGGGGCGCTGGCAGCGGCGGTAGCGGCGAAGGACAGCGAGACGGACGAGCATACCACCCGCGTCGGTGATCTCGCCGTCGCCATCGCCCGGCGGGTGAGGCTGCCGGAGGAGCGGATGGAGCTGCTGCGCTGGGCGGGGCGATTGCACGACGCCGGCAAGATCGGCGTGCCCAACCGCATCCTACGCAAGCCCGGCCCGCTCACCCCCGCCGAGTTTGCTGTCATCCAGCGCCACGCCGCCCGTGGTGGCCGGATCGCGCACCGATCACGCCTGCTGGCCAGGGCCGCCCCCATCATCCGCGCCCATCACGAGCGGATGGACGGCTCGGGCTACCCCGATGGCCTGCGTGGCGATGCGATCCCGCTGGAGGCCCGCATCATTGCGGTAGCCGACGTGTGGGACGCCCTCACCTGCGATCGTCCGTACCGCGCGGCCATGCCGCCCTCGCGTGCCCTCGCCGTCATCCATGCCGAACGCGGCACGAAGCTGGACTCTGCCTGTGTCGATGGCCTGCTGGATGTGCTCGCCACCGAGCCGCACACCACCGCTGCCTAGGTCGCCTGCGGCCGGTTTTCGCCGGTCCAAGCCCCTTGTCTATGCGGGCAGCGCCGCCCACTTCTCGGTAATGGCGGCGAGTTGCTCGCGCAGGCGGTTCTTGGCGAACTTGCCGACACTGGTCTTGGGTAGCTCATCCACGATCAGGATCTCATCAGGTAGCCACCACCTGGCGACCTTGTCTGTGAGGAAGGCGCGGATCTCCTCCGGAGTCAGATCGCCGGCGTGCTCTGGCTTGGCTACCACCGCGGCAACGGGGCGCTCGGACCAGTGCGGATGGGGCAGCCCTACCACCGCCGCTTCCAGCACCTTGGGATGCGCCATGATCGTCCCCTCTAGCTCCACGGAGGAGATCCACTCGCCACCGGACTTGACCAGGTCCTTGGTGCGGTCCACGAGCTGGATGTACCCATCCGGGTCGATGGTGGCGACATCGCCGGTGCGCAGCCAGCCATCCATGAACTTCTCCGCGGCGGTGGGGTCGTTGTAGTAGGTGCCGGTGATGTACGGGCCGCGTACCTGCAACTCGCCAAAGGCGGTCCCATCCCACGGCAGTTCCTGGCCGGTGCCGATATCCATGATCCGGCACTCGACCGTAGGAACGATCACCCCCTGCTTGGCCAGATAGCGCAGCTTCTGATCTTCGGTCAGCCCCTCCATACTTGCCTTCAGCCGGGTGAGCGACGCCAAGGGTGAAGTTTCGGTCATGCCCCAGGCATGCAGCAGGTGGATGTCGTGCCGTCGCAACCCGGCGATCAGCGCGGGTGGGGCCGCCGAGCCGCCGCACAGCACCGTCCGCAGCCGCGGCAGCCGCCGCCCGCTCTTATCAAGCAGGTTGAGCACGCCCAGCCAGATGGTGGGCACCCCGGCGGTGATGGTCACTCCCTCTGCGTCGAGCAGGCTCAGGATGCGCTCTGGGTCCAGATAGCGATCGCTGAAGATCTGCGCCGCCCCGGCCAGCGCCGCAGCATACGGCAGGCCCCAAGCGTTGGCATGGAACATCGGCACGGCGTACATCACGGTGTCGCTCTCGCCCAAGCCGACGTTGTTGGGCAGCGCCGCCACCAGCGAGTGAATCACGGTCGAGCGATGTGAGTAGACCACCCCCTTGGGGTTGCCGGTGGTGCCGGATGTGTAGCACATTGCCGCGGCGGCGCGCTCGTCCACCTCCGGCCATTCGTACCCAGCGTCGCCGGTAGCAAGGAACTCCTCGTAATCCACCACGTTGGGCAGCACGCCGGTGGACTCCGCGCCCTCGTTCATCAGCACCACCAGCCGCACGGTTGGTATCTTGCCCGCCAGCCGTTCCAGCACGGGTAGCACCGAGCGGTCGGCAAAGATCACCTGGTCTTCGGCGTGGTTAATGATGTATTCAAGCTGGTCCTCAAACAGGCGAACGTTGAGGGTGTGCAGCACCGCACCCATACACGGAATGGCAAAGTAGCACTCCAGGTGGCGCTGGGTATTGAAACCAAAGGTGGCCACCCGGTCGCCCGGGCCGATGCCCTGCTGCGCCAGCGCGCTCGCCAGCCGGCGGGAGCGGCGCGCCACCTCGCCGTAGGTCGTGCGGTCCGGCTCCCCCGCCGCCCGCTGAGTCACTACGGGCTTATCCGCGTACAGCCGTTCGATTCGCCAGAAGATGCTGCTGATGGACAGCGGCGCATCCATCATCGTGCTGAGCATGGGTGTCGCTCCTCCCGCGTTCTGTTCCCCTATTTGGGGCCATCGCGGAAGGGCGGTCAAGGGCAGGTGCTCAGCCGTCAGCGGTCAGCATGACGGCGGCCCGCCGGTACAGCGGTGCGCTCGGGGGTGACAGGGGCAGGCGCGTGCTCAGGAACCTCCGCCGGCACGGCGATCGGCGGAGCCAGCCGGTCGGGCTCGCCGGTACGGGTAACACCGAAGCGTTCAGGTGGCGGTGCGACTTTGGCGGCCATGCGCGGTTCCTTCACAATCAGCGATCCAGCATCACGGTCAGTGTATCGCCGGCGCGGCTAACCATCGTCACCCGCCGGCCGTCGCGGATGGCACGGCGAACGGCTCGCAGCCCAACGCGCACATTGCGTACCCGCACACCGGCGGGATAGCCGGGGCTGCCGAAGCGTACCCGCCGCAGCCCGCCACTGCTGCGCACCCGGTCTACCGCCATCTGCAGCTCCACCATCGCCAGTGCGGCATCGCGCTCGCGGCGGGCTCCCCGCGCCAGTTGCGGCGCCACCGCCTTCGCCGCCAGCAGCCGCTCGATGCTGGGACGCACCTCGGCGAAGGGAGTGCCGAGATAGGTGGCGCGTACCGCATCCGCGACGCCCCACTCCGCGCACAGCGCGGTGATCCCCTGGGCGAACTCGTGCCAGCGCGCCGCCAGCCGCTGCGCATGCGGGCCCGCCGGAGCGCCTCGCGCCGCCAGCAGCGCGGCCGACAGCGTCTGCGTCACGCGCAGGTCACCATGATGCTGATCGGCGTAGCCTTCCGGCACGTCAGGCACGACGCTCCATACCAGGCTGTACAGGAAGTCGGTGCGCGTGCGCCCGACCACCCCGCCCACCGGCTCGGGCGTGAACTTGCCGCGGGCGATGAGGTTGCCCTCGTCGCCACGGCGCTCCGGCCCTTCCACGCGCAGATCCATACCACTGGCCAGAAGCTGAGCGATGGCGATCAGCTTGGCGTCATCACCCAGCGCACCCTGCACGGTGATTTGCAGCGGCAGCGGACGGCCGCTGTTCGCCACTCCGGCGGCCGTCAGCGCATCAATCAGCACGGCGATGGTGCGATAGGAGCAGGCCGGGGGCACCAGCAGCACCTGGCCGTTCCAGAAATAGTTGAGCCGGTCGGCGACCACACCGTACCGGGCGGCGATCCGCCGCACCTGCTCCGCCCGCAGTGACAGCGGGTCATGGCGCACGTACAGCTTCGCTCCCACCGGCGGCAACCCCGCCGCCTGCTCCTCCCAGCGCCGCACACGGGCAATGCACTCGGTGATGACGGCCTCTGCCGCCGGGCCGGGCTCCAAGGACGCCAGCGCGGCGGCCAGCTCGGCGGTGAGCGCCGCCCGCGCCCCGCGCGAGAGCGTCTCCACCCGGCCGGCCTGCGCGCAGATCGCGGCAGCGTGGAGGCGCAGTGCGGGCAGGGCGAGCGCGCCGTGCGGCAGCGGCCAGGCGCGTGCCCGCCCCGCCCGCCGCCACACCCCCATCTGCGCCGGGCCACCAAGCTGGCGGAAGTCCGGGGTCAGCCGCTGCGCCAGCAGCACCCCAACCACGGGCAGCGCCAGCGTCGCCCCGGGCAGCAGCCCGGCGGCAATCACCAGCTTGGCGGCGGCGGGCACCTCCAGCACCAGCGACTCGACCCAGGCCGCCAGGCACAGTACCGTCAGCACCGATGCCGAGCCGGTGGCGCGACCGGCATCGTTGAACAAGATCGCCAGCAGGCCGGCGATCCCGCGCGGCGGTGGTCCGGTTGGGTACACCCGCTCCGGCGCGCGTGGCTCCTGCTGCATGTGCCACTCCCCGTTTCCGCCTCTGCTGAGCAGCGTAGAACCGGGACCGGGTGGCCACCATACTCCGGTGTGGCAGTCTTCGCACCGTTACCATCCAGCGCACATCCGGACGCCATGTCCGCAATCCGCCGTGCGCCGGACACTGGCGGCACGTTGTTCTGAGGGGGATTGCCATGCTCATACCTGCTCGGTTTGGTCCGCGTCCGGCTGCTTTCGGCGCTGGTAGCCGGGCGCGACAGCGTCCACTAGCCCGCCTGTTCGCCTTGCTCACGAGCTAGCCTTGCCCATCCCACCGCTGCCGGCGCCGGCACGCTATCCTGCAGTTGTGATGCGCAGCACGAGCGCAACCAGGGATGGGCGGCATGGCGGGGACGGTGGTGGTGGTGGAGGATGATGCGACACTGGCAGCGGCGGTGCGCTACAACCTGGAGCGTGACGGCTATCAGTGCCTCGTCGCGGCCGATGGCGCGCGCGGGCTGGAACTGGTACGACGGGAGCGGCCGGCGCTGGTGCTGCTGGACGTGATGCTACCGGGGCTGGATGGGTTGGAGGTGTGCCGCCGCATCCGCGCCGAATCATCGGTGCCGATCATCATGCTGACGGCACGGGTGGAGGAGACCGACCGCGTCGTGGGGCTGGAAGTGGGGGCCGACGACTACATCACCAAGCCGTTTGGCATGCGGGAGCTGCTGGCTCGGGTGCGGGCAGCGCTGCGGCGGGCGCAGATGCGGCCGGACAGCGAAATCAGCTCCCAGGCCGTGCGCTTCGGCCGGCTACGGCTGGACCCCGCCCGCCGCGAGCTGACGCGTGACGGCGCGACGGTAGCGCTCAAGCCCAAGGAGTTCGACCTGCTGTGGTTCTTCGTGCGCCATCCGGGGCGTGTCTACTCACGTGAGCAACTGCTCGGCCAGGTATGGGGCTACGACTTTCCCGGCGGCAGCCGCACCGTCGATGTCCACATCCGCTGGCTGCGCGAGAAGCTGGAGGAGGAGCCCGCCGCCCCCCGCTACCTGCGCACCTCCCGCGGCGCCGGCTACCTGTTCGATATCAGCAGCAATCACGACGTTTGACCCTTGGCGGCTGGCGCGGCATCGTGTCCCCGAGCATAGCGCACTTTGCGAAGGGACACAGCAGCATGAGCGAGCCCAAGGTCAACCCCAACGGCGCCCTGGCCGGGCGTGTGGCCGTCGTCACCGGCGCCAGCCGCGGTATCGGTGAAGCCATCGCCCGCCGCCTGGCGATGGAGGGGGCGAAGGTCGTCGTCTCCGCGCGTACCGTCGAGCAGAGCGAACACCCGCTGCCCGGCACCATCACCGATACCGTCAATCGCATCAAGGCAGCCGGCGGCGAAGCGATTGCCGTGCGCGCCGACGTCTCCCGCGCGGAGGACCGCGAGCAGCTGATCAAGGCGGCTGAAGCGGCGTACGGCCCGGTAGACATCCTCGTCAACAATGCCGCCGTCACGTACTACATCCCCATCACCCAGTTCCCGGAGAAGCGGGAGAAGCTGATGTTCGAGGTGCAGGTGCATGGCCCCGTGCATCTCTCCCAGCTCGTCTACGATGGCATGAAGACCAAGGGCCGCGGCCACGTCATCTATATCTCCTCCGGCGCCGCCCGCCATCCGCGGCAGCCCTATCCGCCCGGCGCGGCGCGCGGCGGCACGGTGTACGGAATGTGCAAGGCGGCGATGGAGCGCTTCTCCACCGGCTACGCCTCTGAGGTGTTTGAGGACAACATCGCCGTCAACGCCATCTCCCCCGGCCTGGTGGCCACCCCCGGCACCGTGCTGCACCGGCTGGTGAACGAGCAGAACAAGGCGATGCAATCCCCAATCGAGGCCATCGCCGAGGCCGTCTGCTTCATCGCCCGCAGCGAGCCCAAGCAGGTCACGGGCCGCGTGGACCAGATCCAGGAGTTCATGAAGGAATTCAATCTGGAGCCGGTGGAGTTGATCTAGCCTTCGGTGACCAGCTTTCTCCCGTCAGCAGGAGACGGCCCCTCACCGCTCGCTCCCCCCTCTCGCCCGCGGTAGCGGGGAGCGGGCACATGGGCCGCCTCATCCCGCCGATTGCCGAAAGCTGGCTGCTAGCCGCTGCGAAAGGGAGCGTGGCCATGGCCCTGTATCACGTTGCCGGAGACCGGACGTACAAGCAGGGGGTAACCGCCTCCCGAGCGGTGGTAGCCTCCAACCATCCGCTGGCCTCGACGGCGGGGATGGAAATCCTCAACCTGGGCGGCAACGCCGTGGATGCCGCCATCGCCACCGTCGTCGCGCTTACTGCCGTCGAGCCGATGATGGTGACGCCCTTCGGCGCCGGCTTCTTCGTGATCCGCGATGGCCGGACGGGTGAAGTGGCGACGATTGACAACTACTGCACGGTCCCCGCCGCCGCCACACCGGACATGTTCGACCCCGTGCCGGACGACCTGGACTACGCCACCACCGATGGCGCCAACGACGTGGGCTACCGGGCGGTAGCCACTCCCGGCAATCTCAAGGGCTGGGCGCACGCCTCGGCTCGCTTCGGGCGGCTGCCGTTCGCGCGGCTGCTGGAGCCGGCCATCCGCTTCGCCGCCGGCGGCTTCCCCGCCACCGAGTACCTGGTGCGCTGCATCCGCCTGTCAGAGGAGGGCATCCGCAGGAACGCCGCCACGGCGGCCGTCTTTCTCCCGGATGGCCGCGTACCGGAGGTGGGGCAGATCATCATCCGCACGGACTACGCCCGCACCCTGGCGCAGATCGCCGAGGAAGGTCCGGAGACGATGTACACCGGCGCGCTAGCGCGTGTCATCGCCGAGGACATGCGCGCCGCCGGCGGGTTGATCACCCTCGATGATCTGGCGGCGTACCGCGTGCACGAACGGCCGCCGGTACGCGCTGCCTACCGCGGCCACGAGCTGATCGCGATGGGACCGCCCTCCTCCGGCGGCACGCACATCGCCCAGATGCTGGCGCTGCTGGAGGCCTTTCCTATCGGCAAGGGCGAACTCGCCTTTGGCCGTCCCGGCTACGTGCACCTGTTCGCCGAGGCGCTCAAGATCGCCTTCGCCGACCGCCGCCGCTACATGGCTGACCCGGATACCACCCGTATTCCCGTGGCTGCGCTGATCTCGCCGGAGTACGCCGCCCGCCGCCGCCGCGACATCGACCAGACACGGGCCATCGACCACACCCACGGCGAGTTTGCCGAGGTGGCCGCCTTCATGGGCGGCGAAGGCGCCAACACCACGCATCTGACGGTAATCGACGAGGAAGGGAGCATCGTCGCGGCGACGCAGACGGCACAATCGCTGTTCGGAGCCAAGGTAACGACACCGGGAACGGGCCTAATCCTCAACAACTGCATGTTATTGATGGACCCGACGCCAGGACGCACCAACTCCATCGCGCCGAACAAACGCATTTTGTCCAGCATGTCGCCGAGCATCGTGCTCAAGGATGGCCGGCCGTTCATGGCGCTGGGCACGCCCGGTGGCAAGCGGATCTTTGCCGCCGTAGCTCAGGGTATCCTCAACGTCATCGACCATGGCATGACGCTGCAGGAGGCGGTGGAGGCGCCGCGCGTATGGACGCAAGGGGCAGAAGTGGAGCTGGAGGACTGCTTCCCCAACCTGGACGAACTGCGTGCCGCCCTGGAAGGGTTGGGCCACCGCGTCTTGCCCGTGCAGAAGGTGGCAGGTGGTATGAACGGCGTGCTGGTGGACGGCGCCGGGCTGATCCACGGTGCGGCCTGCTGGCGGGCCGATGGCGCGCCGGTTGGCGTCAGCGGCGGCCCGGCCCAGCCGGTGTCCGATGCCGGCGTGCCGGTCTAGGGCGTCAGCGCCGGGGCGCCCCGGCACGCCGCGGTAATTGACCGGCCGCGGCGTGCCGGGGCAGGGTGATTCGATGCTAGTCCGCCGCTGGGGCGGGCAGTTCGAAGGTCGTTTCGACCTCAGCCGACAGGTCAAAGAAGCGTTGCAGGCTCTCGTTGAAGCGGAAGAACTTGTCCATCCGGTAGCCATCACCCATGGCGTTGATGGCGAGGCCGTCCGGCAGCTTCAGATCGAGCGTGTTGAGCGTGTAGTCCAACCCGGCGTGGCCTTCAGCCTTGACCGAGTCCAGCATCGCCTGCCAGCGCTCCGGCTCCATGAGCAGGAAGAAGTCGAGGTCGCGCAGATCCTCGTTGGCGATCTCGCGGATATCGCGGATGTCAAACACGTCGAAGGTCATGCGGAACTGGCGGTCACCAACCTTGATCCCCACCAGCGCATCAACGCGGCCGTAGCGGCGGTAGCGCTCATCGGCCATCGCGCGTTGCGCCACGGCCTCCAGCCATTCGGTTGAGGGGAAGACCGGCATCGGTGTTGCTCCTAGAATTTGATCGGGTCGCCGGCTTCCGGCGTGCTGCTGAAGGGCGTCATCCGCGCCAGGTGGCGCAAGGGATCGGCCTCCGGCGTATTCGCCATCGCCTGATCCACCCGCTTGTAGTACATCGGGTCCAGCGCCGCCAGCCGGTCCAGCTCGGAGCGGTAAACGGCGAACGGCGTGAACACCCGCTCCACATCGGCAGACTTGCAGAACTCGCAGGCGACGGCGCTGCCGGCCGTCATCCGCCGCTGGAAGACCTCGGTGCGGCAATCACACCGGCGGCATTGGTACACATAGATGGGCATCACGCCTCCAGGAGCCGGACGTACTCCGGCGACAGCGCGGCGCGGTGATCGATGCCGATCCACGCCAGACGCTGCAGATAGTCTTCCACGTAGGTCCGGCGCAATCTGGCCACGACCTTCATGCCGGCATCCATGCCGCGTACGCCACCCCCGAAGATGCAGGCCAGGCACTCCCACAGCACCGGGTCGGCATCGTCACGTGCGGCCACCAACTCGGCCTGGGTCAGGCCAGCGTTGAAGGCGCGGCCCTGGCCGGGGACGTGATTGACGGCGTACTTGATGTGCTGCATGGCATAGGCGATGTGGCGCGTCTTGTCCTGCGCCGCCCGCCGGCCGATGAGCATCTCCACCTCGGTCGGGGCGTAGGCCGCCAGGTAGCGGTAGACCGTGCGGGTAAAGACGCCGCGCAGGATATGCACCAGCAAGGACGTCTCCGTCCAGCCGGCGCGGCTCTCCAGCAACATGCGGTTGACCTGACCGGGGCTCTCCAGCCCGAGCCCGCCGCCATTGACCAGCGCCCGCTTGCGGAACACCTCGAAGTGGCGGCCGGCATCGAAGTTCTCGGTGGCGAGAAACACCTTGACCTCGTGGTAGCCGTAGCTCATCTGCTGCAACCACGAGGAGACGACTTCAATCTCGATGGACGCCTGCTGGCTCAGCTCAGTGCTGACCTGGGCAATGGCCATCTCCACGTCGTCCGGCAGCCCGCGGCACTTCTCCCAGGGGATGCTTTCGGCCGACGACCAGCGCCGCGAGATGGCTTCCTCGTACAGCTCCGCGGCGTTGTCTGCCCACAGGTCGGACTTGTGGCGCAGATAGTAGCCACCGATGGCGACGCCGCTGGAGCCGGGCGGATTGAACGCCCCGCGTGGCATGCGCGTGCGGTCTTCCCAATAATCGGGGATCTCGGCGTAGGCGCCGGTGTTGATCGCCTCCAGCGTGAGGCCGCCATCCTTGTGCACGGGGGCGCGCGTCCCCCATTGAATCGTCTGCGTCTTCCAGCTCATATCCAGCGACGGCAGCGGCGGCCGCTCCTGCTGGCGCTCCTGAACCATGGTGCTCACCTCGTCAAGGGGCAGCCGGCAGGCAGACTGGTAGCCGGAAGGAGCGCTGGCCGGCTGGCCACGCCGCTCCGGCTGCCGGTTACCTGTTGCCGGCCGGCCGCTAGTAGACCTTCAGATACTGCTCGAGCATGGGGTTGGCGCGGCCATTCTCGAAGCGCTCGCCGAAGCCGGCCACGCGCACGCGCTGGACGTATTCCTTCACCTGGCGCTGACGGACGGCGAGCAGCGTCTTCATACCCTCGTCCACCTTGTCATCGCCACCGCCGAGCAGCACGGCCAGCGCGGCGTTAGAGGCCAGGCCGCGCGCCGCCGGGTTCTGACCGGAGGCGCCGGTCACCAGCGCCCGCTCCGCCTCGTCCAGGTATGACTGGATCTCCTCGCGGCGGTCGGTCTCGATGCTGCCGAGGTACTGAAGGTGCATCACACCGAAGGCGACGTGGCGGGATTCGTCCTGGGCACACAGGCGGTAAATGTGCTTCTCGGCGTCGTTGTAGGCCATCAGCTCGCCCATGCGGAACAGGGTGAGCACGCTGCCCTCGCCGCTGATGTGCAGGCGGGCGGACATCTCCGTGAAGTCGCGGGCGGAGTCGATGTTGCCGCCGACGACACCCTGCGTATTGCCGGTGCGGCGCATCAGGCCGCCACCATTGACCAGCGCCCGCTTGCGGAAGACGTCCAGGTGGCGGGCCTCATCCATCACCTGAGAGATCAGGTACATGCGCGGCTCGTAATAATCCGGCGTCACCGCCGAGATCCACTTGCCGGGCACGTCCCCGGCGACAAACTCCACCTCGGTGATGAAGGTGGCGAGCTGGCACTCGGCCCGCTCGATGTCGTCCGGCAGCGGCTTAATCGTGTGCCAGGGGATATCCGTGGCGGAGGCCCACTGGCGGGCGACCGCCTCCTCGTACAACTCGGCGCCGTTGCGCAGCCAGATATCGGCCTTGGTGCGAACGGAGTAGTTGCCAACGCGCGGCACGCCCGTGCGCGGGATGGAGCCGCGCGTGCGGCCGGTGAGATTCCGGCTCTCATCCGGCACCTCAGCGGCTACGCCGCTGTCCACATCCTGCAGTAGCAGGCCGCCCTTCTTGGCGGTACTGTCCAGTTGCTGGCCCCAGACATCCCGCCGCTCCAGCCAGCGCAGGTCGTACCCCTGCTCCTTGCCGTACTCCTTGTACGTGGCAAACGGATCGTTCGCCGTCACCATGTGGCGCCGCTCCTCCCCGGGGCCCGGGTGGCCCCAATTCTTACCGTTGGGCAGAACCCCTCTCCGCGCGACGATTGTGCACGTTCCCCGGGCATTCTGCAAGCGCCTATCCGTATACGGATGGGCCGGGTTCTGCGCCCGCCCGGTTTCCATCCGGCGCACATCCGCCCGCCATGGTGAGCACCACCCCACCGCCCGCACACTGCCCCTGACGGGCGGGTGAAGGAGGTGACGTGTGGTGCAGGCAAAGCCAGGGTACGGGCTGGTTCCGGTGGAGGCGGTGGCAATCCTGACGGCGGCCTGCACGGCGGGGGCGGCAGATAACGAGGCGTTGCCGCCCTGCGCCTGCACCCCGCCCGTCACCACCGCCGCCGCGATGGCGAGGGCGTTCACGCCCATAGACGGGGAGGTGCCGCATGCTGTCTAGGACCAAGCGCAGGCTGGCAGTGGTAGGTGCGGCCACCGCCGCCGCCGTCGTGATGGTGGCCTTCGCGGCTGCCTCCGGTGGGGGCACGCCCGTGTGCGGCTGCCGCACACCGCCGCCGTACATCCCCACCATCCCGCCAACCGCGACGCCGGTGGCGGAGGTGGCCGCCGAGGCATCCACGTTGCCGCTGGAGGTGTGTCATGGGTCGCAGGACTATTAGCATGCGTGCGCTGCTGCCAGCCATCCTGGCACTTGCGGCGCTGTCGCTGGCCTGCACGGCCGCCGCCCAGCAGGCCCCGGCCACGGTCACGGTCACTACGCCCACCGCCACGCCACCGCCTGTGTACCCGATTCCGTGTGGCAACGGCGGCAGCGCACCACAGACCAGCGCACCGGGTGGGGCGCCGCGCCTGCTGGCGATGAGCTGCAAGCCACCTACGCCGCAACCGCCTGCGCCGGTTCCTCCGTGCGGCAAGGGCAGCAGCTCCGGCGCGCAGACCAGCGACCGCGAGGGTGAGCCGCGCGTGCTGTTGATGACCTGCCGGCTACCCAGCCCGCCCGCTCCGTCACCGACAACGGGCGTGTGACCGTCCCGCGTTGCTCCTATGCCGCCGCCGCCGTACGGTTGACCGCGGAGTACGGGTAGGAGGACGTTATGATCGCGGTGGTGGCGACGCTAAAGACGCTGGACGGCAAGGGCGACGACTTCGCCGCGGCAGCGCGGCAAATGATCGCGGCGGTGGCACAGCACGAAGCGGGCCGCACATTGATGTACACGCTGCACCGCTCCCAAGCCGACCCCAACACCTTTGTCTTCTACGAGCAGTACGCCGACGCCGGCGCGCTCGCCGCCCACGGCCAGACCGAGCACATGCGCGCCTTTGGCGGCGCCATCCGCGGTCTGCTCGACGGCCGCCCCGATATCCAGCGGTTCGACCTGGTGGCGCAGCTGTAGCGAGATTCATCGCACCCAGATCCCAAGCCCGGGTGCGGTTCGCAACACCGAAACGGGATTGAAACAGTGACCAGCTTTTCTCTCGCGGGCAAAGTAGCAGTGATCACCGGCGGCAGCCGCGGCATCGGCCGGGCAATCGCCATCGGCATGGCGGAAGCGGGCGCCAATGTCGTGCTGGCGGCGCGCAAGGCCGCAGACCTGGCCGAGGCAGCGGAGCGGGTGAAGGAGACAGGGCGCGAAGCGCTAACGGTGGAGACCAACGTCCGCGACGGCGCCGCCCTGGAAAACCTCGTCCGTCAGACGGTGGAGCGCTTCGGCCGGCTGGACATCCTCGTCAACAACGCCGCCACCAACCCCGTGTTCGGCCCCATCGCCGGCATCGATGAGCGGGCTTTTGACACGGTGATGAACACCAACGTCAAGTCGATGCTGATGCTCTCCAAGCTGGCGCGCGAGCAGATGAAGCAACAGGGGACCGGCGGCAGCATCATCAACGTCTCCTCCACCGGCGGCTTGCGCCCCGGCCGCGGCCTGGGCATGTACTCCGTCAGCAAAGCGGCAGTGATCATGCTCACCCGCGTCTGCGCCGGCGAGTGGGGCAGCGATGGCATCCGCGTCAACTGCATCGCCCCCGGCCTGATCAAGACCGAGTTCTCCCGCGCGCTGTGGGACAACGAAGAACGGCTGGCTGCCACCACCAGCACCATGCCCGCAGGCCGCATCGGCCTGAGCGAGGATCTGGCCGGCGCGGCCGTCTATCTCGCTTCCGACGCCGCATCATTTGTCACTGCCCAGACCATCGTCGTGGACGGCGGCCAGACCGGGGCGTAGCCACTGCCCGAGGCGGGCCTACCCCGTGTGAGCGACTGCCGGGCGGCCTGCCTCCTCGTACGCTGGAGCTACGTATCCGGCGAAACGGGGAGGACAGGCCATGCGCAGTCGGGTTTCCATTGCAGGACACCCCGTCCATCCAATGCTGGTGCCGCTGCCCATCGGCCTGCTGGCCGGGAGCGTGGTCGCCGACCTGGGCTACATCGTCACCGGCCGTGAGGAGATGTGGGCGAACATCGCCTTCTGGACGCTGATCGGCGGGCTGATCACCGCGCTGATTGCCGCCGCGGCCGGCATCGCCGAGTACTTCTTGATGGCCCGCCGCACCGACGCCGCTGAGATGGCGCGCTGGCACGGCATGCTCAACGCCGGCGCCACGGTGCTGTTCGCCATCAGTCTGGTGCTACGGCTGAATGAGGTGTCGCTGAGCGGCGGCCGGTTCGGCGCGGCATTTGCGCTCTCCGTGGTGGCGCTGGGCATCCTGGCCATCTCCGGCTGGCTGGGTGGCGAGCTCAGTTATCGCAAGCACCTCGGCGTCGCCCCAGACACCGCCCAGCAAGAGGCGCAGGAGCGCGAACGGCACCTGATCGAGCGCTAGAAACCCGGTGAGCCCGCCCCCTGACCTACGCGCGTTCCCCTCCTGGGCAGGGCGGGCACGACGGTAGCGTACCGCCGGCTTCCTCCTCGTGCGTAGGAGCGGATCGCGAGCGCAGCCGGCGGGAAGCCCATCCACACGCGTCCCCGCCGGCGGCTGAGTTGTGAGTGCAGATGGCTACGGGCCCATGACATACGACGTGATCATCGCAGGTGGCGGGCCGGCCGGGCTGTCGGCGGCGGTGTATCTGGGCCGCTTTCTGCGCCGGACGCTGGTGGTGGATGCGGGGCAGGGACGCTCGGCCTTTCCCCAGATCAACGAGAACTACCTCGGCTTCCCGCGCGGGGTGGCGGCGCGGCGGCTGCGGGAACTGGGACGGCGGCAGGCCGTGCGCTTTGGGGTAGCGTTCGCCGAGGGGTCCATCACCGCTGTCCGCCGAGAGGCGCGAAGCGGCCTGTTTGCCGTCGAGAGCGGTAGCGGCGCCTGGCAGGCACGGGCACTGATTCTTGCCACCGGCGTGACCGATATCTGGCCCGCCTTCGCCGGTGCGCACCGCTACGTCGGCCGCTCGCTGTTCTGGTGTATCACCTGTGACGGCTTCCGCACCCGCGGGCAGCAGGTGCTGCTGATCGGCGCGGCAGACAGCGCCGTCACCACTGCCTGCCAGTTCTTGCGCTACACCGACCGGCTGACCTTCTTAGCCGTGGACAGTGGCTGCTCCCCGGGGGGGCTCCGGACACTGCGGGAGCATCGCATCGCCGTCGTCGAGGGCGCCATCGAGCGAGTAGAGGGGGCACGGGGCCTGGTACGGCGGGTGCGGGCCGGCGGCCGGTGGCTGGAGACGGACCTGATGTTCAGCCTGTTGGGCGCTGTGCCCAATACCGCGCCGGCGGCGCAGCTGGGTGTGCTGCTGGATGACACCGGCTATATCCGGATTGACCGCGAGCAACGCACCAACGTGCCCTGCGTCTACGCCGCCGGCGATGTCACCGGCCCCTACGCCCATCAGGTTACCTCGGCCGTGCACGAGGGGGCGATGGCCGCGCAGGCCGCCAACTACGACCTGTATGAAGACTTCCAGCAGGAGTGACCGGCTGTGGCGGAATCACGACCGGTAGAGCGGCTGGCCGATGAGCCAGCCCGGCGCAACGGCCGGCCGGTCGCGGCCTTTCCGCGCGCTATCCCCGGGTACGAGGGGCTGCAGCGCTATCTGGACCTGTTCGCCGCCGACCACCCGCACTACGACACCAATGTGTTCGTGATGATGCGCTTTCGCGAGGACCCGCACTATCACCAGATCTTCGGCGTGCTGCGCCAAGCCCTGGCCGAACACGGGCTGCGCGCGCTGCGCGTGGACCAGAAGGGCTACGTCGATGATGACGACCTGTGGGACAACATCGCCGTGTACATGATGGGCTGCAAGTACGGCATCGCTGTGTTTGAGGACTTCGACGACCGCGACTTCAACCCCAACGTGGCGATTGAATACGGCTTCATGCGCGCGCTGAACAAGCGGGTGCTGACGCTCAAGGAACAGCGGATGCCCGCCGTCCCTTCGGACGCCACCGGCAACCGGTACCGCCCTTTCGACATGATGAACCTGGAGCCCACCATCCGCGCCCAGGTGACATCATGGCTGCGCGATATCGGCGTGCTGGAGGTCGAGTGGTAGGCTAGGGCTGGTTGCGCATGAACATTGCCGCATAGCTGAAGTAGTTGCGCATCTTGGTGCGAGAAGGCTCGGTGATGCCCGTCTCATCGATGGCGGCGAGCATGTGGCTCAGCCATGCCTGCGCCTCGGGCGTGCCGATGGCGAATGGCAGATGGCGGGCACGCATCCGCGGGTGACCGCGCTGTTCGGAGTAACGCATCGGCCCGCCGAAGAACTGGGTGAGAAACAGGAACTGATGCTCTTTGCCCTGCGCCAGGTCGGGCGGAAACAATGGCCGCAACAGCGGGTCTGCCTCGATGCGGACGTAGAAGCGGTCCACCAGGTCGCGGATGGTGGCGTCACCGCCCACATCGGCATACACGGTAGACGCGTCGGCCGCGCTGGGAACGGCGCCGGACAGGGGTAGCTGGTCACCGGGGGCTGATCGCTGATTCATCGCCGGCAGCACTCTCGAGAGGGTACGGCGCATGCCGCTCTCCCCCATGCTAGCTCACGGCGCGGCCAGCGGCAGCCGCACCGTTACCGTTGTGCCCGCGCCCTCGGTGCTCTCCACGGTGATCGTCCCGCCATGCTGCTCGATGATCTGGCGGGCGGTGGATAGCCCCAGCCCGCTGCCGGCCACCTGGCCCGTCGCATTGGCGGCACGGAAGAACGGCTCGAAGATGCGCGGCAGGTCAGCGGCGGGGATACCCCGCCCCTCGTCTTGCACGGAGAAGCAGGCGGAGCCGCCCTCCCGCCAGAGGCGCACCTGGATCAAGCTCCCCTCCGGGCTGAACTTGGCGGCATTGGCCAGCAGGTTGGCTGCCACCCGCTCCAAACGGACGGCGTCCCAGGTGCCCGTCAGGTCGCCTGGTGCGCGCGTCAATGCAAATGCATGGGCGTGCTGCTGCTGCGCCACCTCCTCGGTGGCGCGTTGCATCAGCGCCGCCAGGTCCAGCGTGACGCGGTCCAGTTCCAACGGCCGGCCGCTCTGCGTGCGCGCGATATCAAGGAAGTCATCGAGCATCACATCGATCCGCCGGGCGGCGTCGATGATGCCGTCGAGCGGGGCGGTCAGCGCCTGGACATCGGGGGCGGTGGCGCGGGTGGCTGTCCGCAGGGCCAGTTGCGCTACCCCCCGAATCACCGCCAGCGGGTTCTTAAGGTCATGGCTGATGCCGGCCAGCAGCGCATCCCGCTCCAGCTCGGCGCGGCGGCGGGCGGTGATATCGACGG
>WBZO01001388.1_pt1 | contig 38196 bp, 34 predicted proteins | sample 5204261 | NCBI WGS metagenome assembly WBZO01 (sample SAMN12412400, study PRJNA552823) | activated sludge metagenome | isolation source: activated sludge from anammox sidestream of wastewater treatment plant... | place: USA: North Carolina | collected 2017-09
AAGAATAAGAACTTTCTGCTCAGGTGAATAAAATTTTCTTTCTCTTTTTGTTTCGGACATTGAAATTTTCCTTTCTGTTTACATTAATACAAATTTAGGAAATTCCATTTCCGTCTGAAGCATTACATTACTATCTATGGCTGCAAATTGTGAGAATGTTGCTTCAATAGGATAGACATTTCCTTTCCTAATTAAGTAAATATCTCTGTTATCAGAAACTGCATCTGCCATTGCAAATTGCCAACGAAGATGTTTCCATTTGGTTTCAGTTATCGGATTTATAGGGAAGATTAGTCCGTCACCTGTAAATCCGTGGGTAATAATTATTGTGTTTAATTCTCGACCTGTCCAACCATTTTCATGATACAGTTCTTGGATTTCTGTTTCGGTCAACGCGCGATTATAAATACGAGCATCATCAATTCTTCCATGATAGTAATCAGGAAGGCCAGGCATATTTCTACCAAATTCCAGTGGTAGATCATTTACTTGTATATTACCAGAAAAGGTAGTTTGGCCAATAAAAGTACCGTTTTCATAAAATTTTATTAATTGGCCCTCATAAGTTACTACAAGGTGATACCATTCATGTAAATTGAAGTTATGGTAAATAAAATTTGCAGTATTACCTATATTCAAATCAATTAAATTACCATCGGTACAGTTACAATAATTTAATGTATATTGACCACTTTGATTTAGCTGGTCTGATTTAGTTAAAAAACAATTGTGTAAATCATACGCTTGTTCTAAATAAAACCACAAAGATATACTAATAGAATTGGTTGGTGAAGATAATGAAGCAGAATTTGGGACACTCACGTATGAATCAATTCCATTGAAAAATACTGTAGCCCCTTCTTGTCCAAAGCGATCAGTAAGAAAATTTGTATTAAATCCGTTCCCGGTATTGTTATATCCACTTTCATCAAGATAATTGCCATCGAATTTATAATGTGCAACCAAACCCTGTGATATGGTAGAACTATATAATTGATAAATTTCCTGATTCGTCAATGCTCTATTATATAACACAAGTTCATCCAACTTCCCGATTAAGTAATCGTTTGTTGATCCAGGAATATGTCTTCCGATTTCTAAAGGCAATTCATCGGAAGTTATAAATCCTGAAAAGTTTAAAGTCTCTCTTAATGAACCATCGATATAAAATTTGGCTTGGTTACCATCCCAAGTAAAAGCGAGATGATACCAGTTATCAGAAATCAAATTATGAGTGAAATAGTTACCACCATTACCCGTCCAAAAATTTAACGTACCATTATTATTAATTTCTAATGAATATTGCCCATAAGACGATGAAGTATTTGACTTAGCTAAAATTGGTGCCCATCCATTAGTCCATTCATCTAAATAAAGCCAAAATGCTATTGATAAAGATGTGCTTGGTGATTGTAAAGATGGAGAGTTTGGGACAGATATATATCCATTACCATCAAATGAGCAAGCTTGTCCAGTAACTCCTTGCACCCAATCGCAACCACCAATTGTTGCTCCATTATTTCCATTCCCACTTAAATCATTAGCATTACCGTTAAAAGGATAATATGCAATTAATCCTTGGGTTGGCTGTGCCAGAGTTATTAGTTGTGTTATTAAAAGTAAAAACAACATTGTTAGAATTATTTTCATGCTACACCTTTCTTATTAGTTATAAAATTAGATTTGATTGTTATTAACTGTATAATTGGAATAACTTATCTTTCGGAAAACCTCTCTCAATAAAATCAAATTTTTTTATAATGAAGCCCTCCTTGCCAAAGGTATCTCTTTCGGGAAATCCCCAAGGGAGAAATTAAATAGGGATTACTTTATTTGCCCTTTCTTATAATAATTGAAAATTTCCAACTAAAGTTTTAAGGAAATGAATGGAAGAGATAATTAGAAGAATTACTTCGGATCCTGAAAAATGTGGAGGACAGCCTTGCATCAGAGGTATGAGAATTCGTGTATCAGACATACTTGAACTTTATTCTGCTGGTTTGTCAAGTGAACATATTATTGAAGAAATGCCTGATCTTGAACAAGAGGATTTGAAAGCTGCATTGATTTATGCAAGTCGTAAGATAGACCATCCGATTATTGCTGCATAAGAGTATTAAAATAAAATTTTTAAAATGAACGGAGTGCAGGGAGAATGAATATTAAGAAAGATTTAGAACGGCAGGTTTTTAATTCTGGTTTTATCCGGCTCTATGATGATAAGAACACCCTTAAGTAAATCATTATTGAATGTATTAATTACTGGTAGAAGCTGAACAATTTGCTTATCAGGCAACATTGAAAAGTGTCGGAACAAAATAACAGAAGGAAGACTTTACTTCCATTGAGATAAGATATATCCGAAGTCGGTATCAGCAGAAACTATAATTCTTTCTTCTTTATAAGCTCTTTGAAAAATTTGCTCATCGCTTGAGGTTTGCATTCTAAGCTCTTTAATGAACTGAATCAAATCCTGCTTCATTCAATTGAATAGATAATAAGGGGGACAAATTATTATCAATCAGAAACTTCATTGCACAGCTAAAGGTAATTCTCTGAATCTTATTAACTCACCTTACGCAAAATGGAGAGATGACATCTTTTTATAGATTAAATAAGCACTTAAATTGGAATGTCAATGTTACTTTTGTTTAAATATTTAATAAAAAATAAAGATGTCATCTCTTTGCTAATTGCTTTTCTGCGTAACATCAGTTATTAATTCAGAAGCAAAGCTTAGGACTTCATTTATATCTTCACGTTCTAATTCGGGATGCTCCTTTAGAATGTCGTCTGCATTCCGTCCTTCAGCCATCATAGCTAATATTGTAGCGACAGGCATTCGTAATTCTCTAACACAAGGTTCCCCTCCCATCTTTTGAGGATTAACGGTAATTCTAGGATATTTTTTCATATTGATATTCCTTTTTTAATGCAAATATAATAAATATTTGATGCGTTGATAAGCGCAATAAAATTCAGATTTGGCTTAAAACTTACTAAATTTCCTACAGTAAAATGGAAAAAGATTACCGAATTCTGCAACTACTCCCATCTCTGGATTCTCAGCAATCTTTGAACAGATTGATTGAGATATGTTATAAAGTAGCATTGAACGTGCTTCGGTTTAATTATAAAAAAGTACATAATATTATTTTAAGAGATGAACTTTCTTTGGATGATGTTGCAATCGATTCGATAGCTTCTCTTTTTTTAAGTGATGAAAATGGAAAGTTTACCACAATTACATCTGCATTCAATTCCTGGCAGCCGCCAATTAAAACTGAAGATGATGCGTTATACTTTTTAAATAAACTCATTCAGAAAAGAGTCGAACAGCATATATCGTTTATATTAAGAGAATCCGACCCTATCTTTTCAAAAATTATGGATTCAGCTAATTACCTGATCAAAAAACACGATTATAAAAAAGCCAGCTATCTTGGTACTATTTATATTATAAATTCAGATCACAATGAGTTAGGTGGTAAAAATATTCCAATCGATGAGTTTGAAAAGTTACCGCCGGAGTTATTTACAGATAAGATCAAATTATTTAGCAATTTATTTAATTACATTTCAAACGATACTGATTATTCTTCAGCCATTCCATTCAATGCACTGATATATAAACTTAAAGAATTAAACATAGCTCTTTACAAAGTCAGCGAATCAACTGAAGAACAAAGCGAAACATTTGAGATTAATACTGTGATTAATCTTGCGGTAGAAAATACTTTTAAGAAATTGAATGAAACTTATTTGACAAAGGGAAAGTTGTCTGAAGAGGAAGTTAAAATATTCAGAAGAACAATTAAAGATATGGCTGAAGATTTAAAAGACGGCGGAGTTAATCCGGGATTGTATAAATATCTATCAGTACATTTTGATGGGCTAACAGAAGAATGTTATAAGCAGAAATACCATAACATTCTCGAATATTTATCAAAATTACTGAAGCAGAATATCGCTGATCAGTTAATGGAATAATTATTGCACTCAATATTATTTCCGAATCATCAGGTTTTTCAAATATATAGCAATTAAGAGAACAATAAATAAATATGAAGATGCAGTTAACAGAAAAAGATATTTTCAATTATGTTTTTTATCCGGAGTTAATTTCAAAGGAGAAGAAGGAATTTCTGATGAACTCACAAGATTTTAATAATGAGATCGAGTTTTATTCTTCTTTGAAAAATTCTTTGATTGATGAATTGCCGATTGAAGTTAAGCAAAAACTTGCATCGAGAATTGATAGTTATAAACACCTTAATATTATTTATCTTTATCCGGTAGAAGAGCACTTCGCCCAAAGAAAATCAAATAACCTTGTTCTGGCAGCAGCATCTGAAGAAGATAAACCGAAAGTATCTGCTAAAACATTTTATGATGAAGACAAAACTTATATCATCAAAGTAATCAATTATGAAAATAGTTCCAGAGTATTTGTCTTTTCGACCCAGTACGAAATAATTAAAGATTTTGAGTTGAAAATTCTTCCGCAAAATTTATCATATCATTTATCGGATAATTCCAACCCGCTCGAATTGAACTTTAACGTTGAACCTGAATCAATCAGTCTTGAGTTTAATCTAACTAAAAGAACTTAGTTTTAATCTCTCAACCACTTTCCTTAATTTGAATCTGTCAAATTTTTAATTGTTAATTTTTCATTTTTAATTGGTATGCAATACCGTCAGGCAAAAACAGGCAAGTTAATGATTGAAATCCTTCCGGATAGGTGTGACTTCTGCGGATGTTGTGTTGGAGTTTGTCCCGAAGATGCAATCGAATTAAAAGAAGCAGAAATATTTATTATCGATCCGCGTTGTACTAATTGTGCCAAGTGTGTTTGGAGTTGTCCTATAGAGGTTATTAAATTTAATCGAGAAGGGGTTATGGAGTAATCAGCGAAAATCTGCTCAATCAGCGAAATCAGCGTTCTATTAAAAACAATGGAACGCAGATGACGCAGATCAAACTGATTAACCCAGATGATGAAAAAAGAGTACGACATAATAGTAGTTGGAGCCGGACCAGCCGGAAGTATGGCTGCTCGTTTTGCTGCTGAACGAGGTGTTTCTGTTTTGATGCTCGAAAAAGATAGAGACGTTGGATATCCTGTTCGATGCGGAGAAGCAATCAGTAAAGTTGGTGTTGAAGAATTTATTTCTTCCGATGATAAATGGATTGCTGCGAAGATCAGCAAGTTTTCATTTAATGCACCAGATGAAACAGAAGTAATTCTTGATTTCGGAGAAGCAGGTTATGTACTTGAACGCAGAATTTTTGATTATGAACTTGCGAGAACTGCCGCAGATGCAGGTGTTGAAATTCTCACTCGTGCTTATGTGAATGACTTGCTGTTTGATGATGGAAAAGTATCTGGTGTTAAATATGAATATCATGGTGAACAAAAAGAAATCAAAGCAAAAGTTGTAATAGCTGCAGATGGAGTTGAATCACGTGTTGGTCGCTGGGCAGGACTCGATACTTATATTGATTTCCGTGATATGGAAAGCGCTGTTCAAATTACTGCGGCAAATATTCCTGTTGATCAAAACACACTCTATTTTTTCTTCGGGAAAGATGTTGCACCAAATGGTTACTTCTGGGTATTTCCCAAAGGACATAACAAAGCAAATATTGGACTTGGTGTCAGCGGATTAGTTGGTAAGAAAAAATCTGCTCAATCTTTTCTTGATGATTTTATGAACAAGCATTATCCGAATGCACCTGTTCTGACAAAAATTGCTGGCGGAGTTCCATGTGCAATCACACTTAAAAAAATTTCTTCTCCGGGAATTATGCTTGTTGGTGATGCAGCAAGACAGGTTAATCCTTTAAGTGGTGGAGGGATTGCTTCTGGAATGATCGGCGGAAAAATTGCCGGAACTATCGCAGCCGAAGCAATCAAAATGAACAAGCTTGATCATATTTTAACTTACGACAAAGCCTGGTCTGAAAGACTTGGTAAACGTCACGAAACCTTCAACAGGATTAAAGAAGGCATATACAATTTTTCGGATGAGAAGTTTAACAACATTGCACACGCCTTCAATAAAATTCCTTATGAAAAAAGAACGCTTGGAAGATTATTCACAACCGCATTATTTAACCAACCGTCACTTCTTGTTGATATCGCAAAAGTTTTTGTTGTTTAATCATTTCCATTACTATCACTACGAGCTAAGGTATCAGTTAAAGCTTTATTTTCCATCCTCTAACAAAGAAAGCCCCTCACTTAATTTCTTTGCACGTTTTAATATTGAAATAAATTCATCTCTGTATCCATATTTATCATCACCCAGATTATTTTCTGCAAGTTCTTCAATCATTTTATAATCGACTTGACCTTTGAACTTACTATCTCGAAGCAGCATTGCGAAACCTGCGACTGCAGAGCTGAAATTAAAATTTTCAGAGAGCGAATCTGGCGAAAATATTCTATTGTAAACAACAGATGTTATCAACTTACTGTTAGCTTTATCAGGAAGTTTAAATCTTAATTTCAACGTTAGTAATTCATCTGAGTCCTTAGCTTCGTTAGTTAATTTACTTGTCTGATATTTCAAATCTTCATACTCATTTGATATTAATCTTACTTTAGCAGGTACTATTTCATACAGAGCCGTTACAGTATGTCCGGCACCGAGCTCGCCGGCATCTTTTTTATCATCAGCAAAGTCTTCTTTTTTCAACAAACGATTCTCATAACCAATTAATCGATACTCTTCAACTTTGAAAGGATTGAACTCAATCTGGATTTTAACGTCCTTCGCAATTGTAAACAGTGTTCCCATTAAATCGTGATCAAAAACTTTTTTAGCTTCGAGAATATTATCGATATAATAATAATTGCCATTGCCTTTGTCTGCTAATTCTTCCAATCTTCCATCTTTATAATTATCCATTCCGAAACCGAGTAGTGTAAGGAAAATTCCTTCATCTCTTTTTTCTTCAATCATTTTAACAAGTTCCGAAGTGCTGGAAACACCCACATTAAAATCACCATCGGTTGCTAAAATTATTCTGTTATTACCACCAACAATGAAATTTTCTTTAGCAATTTTATAAGCCAGTTGTATTCCGGCACCACCGGCTGTTGAACCACCCGCATTTAACGTTTCAAGTGCAGAAAAAATTTTATCTTTCTCATATCCATAAGTTGCCGGAAGTACAAGTCCGGCAGAACCAGCATAAACAACAATTGCAATTTTATCATTTTGTTTTAAGTTTTTTACAAGAAACTTAAATGCTTTCTTTACAAGTGGAAGTTTATTTTCTGGCACCATCGAGCCTGAAACATCCAGAAGGAAAACAAGATTGCAATCTGTTCTTTCTTCATCCATCAATTCTTTTCCCTTGATGCCAACATGGAGCAGATAATTATTTTCATTCCATGGACAAACACCGAGTTCTGTAAATAACGAAAACGGATCTTCACCTTTTGGTTGAGGATAATCATAATCAAAATAATTAATAAATTCTTCCACTCTCACTGCATCTTTTGGCGGAAGTTGTCCGGCATCAATAAATCTTCTAACGTTACTATATGATGCTGCATCAACGTCTATTGAAAATGTTGATAGCGGATTGCTGAATGCATTAAGGAATTCGTTTTCAACAATTGTGCTGTACTCTTCCGTATTTGATGGTCCAGATTGCAAGCACTGATTAAATTCTGCTGAATAACCTCCGACTTGAATATTTGTTCCTTCAATATAATAAAGTACTTCACTGCCTCGACCACCGCGTATATGCAGAGTTTGAATAAACTCTGAGTTTGTGACTTTACATGAATTCGTTGAATATTTGTTCGTAGTCGGCTTTGATTCAACGACTAATATTTCTGATAAATTAAAATCAGTTTTGAGTTTTATCTCAATAAATAGACTATCAGAAGCTATTACTTTGACATCTTTAATTGTTTGTGAAGAGTAACCAATATAAGATGCTTTCAGTTCATAGATTCCCGGGGGAACAGATTTTATTTTAAAGAATCCTTCGATGTCAGTTGCGGCACCCCAATTTGTGTTTAATATTATGACATTAGCACCGATTAAAACTTCTCCGGTTTCAGCATCGGTAACCTTTCCGGATATAACACCACTCTTTGCAGAGATAGTCGATATAATTAATAAGGCGAGAAAAGTAATTTTAGTAAACATGTTAGCTCCCTGAATGTTTAATTCAAATGTAATCGGAAGATGCAGGCAAATCAAACAGGAAAATCTGGCTGGAAAATTTTTAGTCGGAAATTTTTAGTTCTTATGAGATTACATAAAACCATTTATAAACAAATAACGGTAAGATAATCCAGTTGCATATTGTGTTTGATCATTTCCCATTATTCTTTCATAAATTGATATTGTCGTTAAATATTTTTTAAAACAACAATTTCAAACATATTAAATTTCAGTGCCAACTTAATTTCTGTTATAAGTTAGAATTATTTTTTATTATTGAAGTATGTTTTTTAGAAAAGAAAGCAGAGGATTGTCGTTAAATCTTTGGTCAAAAAGAAAAAAAGTGCAGGTTTCAACTTTGATGAAGTCTTTAAACATTTCGATGATTTATTTTTCTGGGTTGAAGATGCAAATGATTCGTCCATAACGTATTCTGATAACTTCTTAGCTGTTACGGGTTATTCAACAACTGAGTTGAGTGAACGTGGCGGCTGGTTATCAATAATTGTCGGAGATGACGTAACATCGTACCGGAAATCTCTTGATAAATGGCTTCTGAACCCTGAAGGAAAAACTATAAAGTTAGATTACCGGATAATCAGGAAAGATGACAGGATCATTAATGTATCTGAGAAAATTAAATTAGTGTCAGATAAGAATGGGAAAGTCATAAACAAAATTGGAGTGATATCTGATGTTTCGGAATACATTCAGTCAGTAGAAAATTTGAAGATTGAAAATCAGCAGCTTGAGTTAATCAATTCATCCAAGGATAGTTTTCTGTCCGTACTTTCGCATGATCTTCGTGCACCATTTACAAGTATTCTCGGTTTTGCGGAAATTATTCTTAACGAAACAAAACTTCCTGATAAAGATAAAGCTGAGTATGTAAAATTTATTTATGATTCTTCAAATAATCAGCTCAGACTCATTAACCATCTTTTTGACTGGTCTCAAATACAGACTGGTAAAGTAAAGACAGATATACAGAGACTCCACGCTTTGAATATTACGTATGTATGCATATCCTATCTGACAGCACAGGCTTTTCGAAAAAATATAAATATAAATGTCAACATTCCGGATTCATTTCATATTGATGCTGACGAACGGCTGGTAACAAAAATATTTATGAATATTATTAGTAATGCAATTAAGTATTCGCATGAAAACGAATCGGTAGAAATATCCGCAAATATTTACAATAATAATTTCACTGAATTTATTATTAAGGATAAAGGCGTCGGGATTTCAGAAATTAATCGCGATAAAATTTTTAATATCGGAAAACTTTTTTCTACCGAAGGAACCAAAGGCGAAAAAGGAAGCGGACTTGGTCTTATACTTTCAAGACTTATTGTTGAAAAGCACGGCGGTGAGATATGGTTTTTTTCCACTGAAGGGAAGGGAAGTGAATTTCATTTCACTTTGCCATCTGCAGAAAGCTATATCCTGCTTGTTATTAATGACGCAGAAGCTCTGCAAGAGATTGAAGACGGAGTTAAAAATAATTATCCGAATCTTCAGATTCTTAAAGCTGAAAATGGATTTGAAGCGATTGAAATAATATCTTCTAAATCACCATCACTTGTAGTAATTGAACACGATCTTCCATTAATGGATGGTCTTCAACTTATAAAATCAACAATCAACAAGCATAAAAACATAAGGATTCCATTTATTGTTTTTATTGATTCTGCTTCAGAAGACGTGGTTAGTGCTTATCAGGAACTTAATGTTAAAATAATTAAGGATAAGCCGGCACTTACTGAACTTCTCAATGATAAAATTGAATCTCTGATATTTAGTTAGTAAATAAGCCTGAAAAAATGACATCAGTTTGTATAACCAATAAATTAATTTCTGATCAATGAAACAGCCAGAACTAAAAACTTTAATAAAAAATGACAGGGTTGATCACTTCCTGTTAATCAGAAGAATTGAATTGCGCAGCACAAAAAATGACCGCGATTTTCTTTCTACTGAACTTGGTGATAAATCAACTTCAATGAATGCAAATATTTGGGAAGGATTTGCTGAGATTGCTGCAAAAGGAAAAGTTGGTGATGTCGTAAAAGTAACCGGTACAATTGAAGAATTTCAAGGTTCTCTGCAGATAAGAGTTTCATCAATCAGATTAGCTGTTGAAAAAGATAAAGTATTTCCAAAAGATTTTCTTCCGCACTCAAAACGTAATCCGGAAGAGATGAAAAAAGAATTCAATCAAAAGATTAAAAATATTTCCAACAAACATCTTAATAAATTGCTATCAGAAATTTTTAGCGGAATCAGGTTTGAACTTTTTTCAACAGCACCCGCAGGAAAATCCTGGCATCATGCTTATATCCATGGTTTGATTGAACATACTCTTGAGATAATCAAAATTTGTGAACTGATGTGTGAATTTCATCCGGAACTCAATAGAGATTTACTGGTTTCGGGAGCCATGCTGCACGATGTTGGTAAGATTGAAGAACTTGCATTTTACTCAGCATTTGAATACACTGATAAAGGAAAACTTATCGGACATATTGTAATTGCTTCAAATCTTGTCCGTGATGAAATAAAAAAAATTCCGGGTTTCACTGCAGAATTGGAGAACAATCTTATTCATTTAATACTAAGTCATCAGGGAAAACTTGAACATGCTTCACCTGTCGTTCCAAAAACTGCTGAAGCAATAACGTTGTATCAGGCGGATGAGTTAAGTGCCAAAGTTAATGCATACAAAAATGCAGTCGAATCAGAATTAAAACCGGATTCAAACTGGACAAAGTTTATTCATCTGGCTGATACCGATCTTTATAAATTTAACTTCGAGAATATTCCTGAAGAAAATACAAAAAAATCTTTGTTCGATTAAAGCAAAGGAGAGACATGAAAATTTCTACATTTTTTCTGGCAATTCTATTTTATGTTTTTTTGAGTCACTGTCTTCTTGCTCAAGCATTTGAAGAATTAATTAAGGAAGGAGACAAATACAACACTGAATTTCAGCATCAGAAATCTTTGGAGACTTATAAAGAAGCAGACAAGCTAAAACCCGCAAACTGGGAAGTTATGTGGCGAATAAGCAGAGCATTAGTAGATATTGCAAACAAAATGCCCGAAGGAAATGATAAGCAGGAAGAAGCAAAATTTAATAAATATAAAGAGTCACTTACTTATGCTGACAGTGCTGTTAAACTTGCACCAGATCAATCTGTAAATTATGTTAGACGAGCGATTGTAAAAGGACGCATCGCTTTGTTCGAAGGAGTTTTTTCTGCCATCGGAACTGTGAATGATGTTAAAGATGATTGTGAAAGAGCAATCCAACTCAATAATGGTGGAAATTATATCCAGGCACTTGCACATTATGTTCTTGCAAGAGCTCATGCAAAAGTTTGTGAGAAAGCTTATCTGCTCAGACTTCCGTTAGGATTAGGCTGGGGAGACATGGAAGTTGCAATAAGAGAATTTCAAAATGCGATTAAGTTAAGACCAAATATGAGAATGTTTTACCTTGACCTTGCTAAAGCGTATATCGAAGAAGATGAATATGAACTTGCAAAAGAGAATCTTTTAAAAGTTGAAAGCGCACCGTTTGTTCTTGAAGATGATGATGAATATCTGAAAGAAGCTAAACAGCTTTTAAAAGAGGTAAATAAAGAACTCGAGTGATTATTAAATTTAGATTTTTATTCTGAAAATCCGATTGAGAACTCTTTCGATTTTTTTGATAAAAATTAATATAAGGGGAATATTGCACTCCTAACGGAGTGCGGGTTTGTTTAGGGTTTATATTCATATAAATATGTCGCTCCTCTGGAGCGAGGAAACCAAAGTATAATTTAATCCGGAAAATTTATTATTTAGGCGGAGGAAGAGAAAAAACAACTCCGTTAGGAGTTGAATATCTGTAGTAGTGGGAAAAATCTCTTTTAAAACCGAACTCCGTAGGAGTTCAATAAAAATTATACAATTATCAGTTTAAGTCCACATAAGAAATAAAATTAAAAATGTCTTTGAGAGAGATTATATGGGAATTAAGATTGATAAAAGCCTGATTGATATTCTCAAGGGAGCAAAATCAATTGTTTTTTTCACAGGTGCGGGAATCTCTGCTGAAAGTGGAATTGCTACTTTCAGAGGGAAAGAAGGTTTGTGGAATAAGTTCAAACCAGAAGAACTTGCAAACTTTGATGCATTTATGAGAAACCCCGAACTTGTTTGGGAGTGGTACAATTACAGAAGAAAAATTGTTCACGAAGCAAAACCGAATGCAGCCCACCTGACAATTGCAGAAATGCAAAACCACTTCGACGATGTCACCGTTGTAACTCAAAATGTTGATAATCTTCATCGCAGAGCGGGCAGCAAAAAGATTTTTGAACTTCACGGAAACATTGAAAAAAATTTTTGCATAAGTTGTAAGAAGAATCACGATGAAGAATTAGACTTCTCTCACGGAGTCCCTAAATGTGATTGCGGTGGTTTGATTCGTCCAGGTGTAGTTTGGTTTGGAGAATTTCTTCCCGAGGATCAGTTTCGGGGAGGTGAACTTGCAGCAATGAAAGCAGATGTTTTCTTTGTCGTTGGAACTTCAGCAGTTGTTTATCCTGCTGCCGGATTAGTTTATACAGCTAAAGCTAGTGGTGCAGCAATCGTGGAAATAAATCTGGAAGAAACAGAAATATCATCATCGGTGAATTATTCTTATTTTGGAAAAGCAGGAGAAATACTTCCCATAATATTTGAAGAATACAAACTGAAAGTATAATCTATTTTCTGATTTGCATTCCGACAATTTTACACAGCTCCTGTAATTCTCTCTGTTCATCTTTATTCAAAATTTCAAAATGCTTTTTAATCTTTTTAACAATTATCGGTAACGTTTCCTTGATTTTATTTCTCCCTTTTGGTGTTAGATGGATAATAAATTCTCTTCTGTCTTTCTCGCTTCTTCTTCTCTGAACCAAATCACGCTTTTCAAGATTATTAATTACCATTGTAATGTTACCGCCGCTTTTAAGAATTTTTTTGCCCAATTCCCGATGCTTCATTGGTCCCCGGTGAAAGATAGCATCTAAAACCCCAAATTGACTTTCAGTTAATCGGTAATTGCTTAGTTCAAGATTTATTTTTGAGCTTATTGAATCCGCCGAACGAATCAGCTTAATATAAGTGTTCAAAGATTCGGTTTCTTTTTTGGAACCTTTATAATTATTACCCATTGAAATTTTCTATTTGTTCTTCCCGGGTGTAATTAAACTAAGCACTGCAGTGAAAATAACAGCACCGATAATCGTCCACAATAAATTATAAGTTGTTCCCCGGATTGTTATACTAATTGGATCGGGAAGTTGCATTTCTCGTGCGAGCCAGGTTCCGATAAATGCGCCAATAAAACCAACTACGATTGAGATTATACATCCTCCGCGGCTGAATCCGGAAAGAGAACGTGCAATTGAGCCGGCAATTCCGGCAATTATCAGAGAAATAAGAATGTCTATCATTTTGTTAAAATATTTATTATTTATTTACAAATGCAAACTAAATTTTATCAAACACATAATCAATGAAATGTGTTTTAATTCCGATTGTTGGCTTAAAAAAATATTATATAATTAACTGATTAACAGAATAGAATAAATGGATAGAAGAAAATTTTTAAAGAGCAGCGTAATCGTTGGAGCAGGATCGATGATTCTGACTCCCAAAATTATTAAAGCGATGAATACTTCTCCTTCTGTTGCTGATATGATTGTTCCTTCATCACGACCGAAATTAGAAAAATGGAAAGATGATGAAATTAATATAGCCTGGATTGGACACGCAACTGTTCTTATTAATTTTTTGGGGAAATATATTCTTACAGATCCGGTATTCTTTGAAGCTGTCGGAGTTTATTTTGAAGGTTATATACTTGGACCACGACGGGCAAGTCTGCCAGCATTGATGCTTGAAGATATTCCCAAACCCGATATTGTATTACTTTCGCATGCACATATGGATCATATGGATTATAAAACTTTGAAAGCATTAACAGAAAAATATCCCGTTGAACTTGATTGCATAGTTGCATATAATACTAAAGATGTTGTTGAAGATTTAAAATGGAAATCAATAAGTGTAGTTGACTGGGATGAAAAAATTAATATTAACGGAATACATTTTAAAGGTGTTGAAGTCCAGCATTTCGGATGGCGCTATCCGGGAGAGAAAGATAGATCAGCAGGCTATTTTATAGATGGCAGAAGCTTCAATGGTTTTATTATGGAAAGACACGGCAAGAAGGTTTTGTTTGGCGGTGATACAACTTTCGCTGATAAATTTAAAAAGCACAAAGAGGAAAATGTAGATATTGCAATCATGCCAATCGGTGCTTATAAACCATGGAGAAAATATCACTGTACACCAGAAGAAGCATTGGTAATGGCTGAATATCATCTCGGCGCAAAATATTTTATTCCTATTCACACCAAAACATTTGACAGCGGCGAAATGATTTTCGAACCATTAAACTGGTTGGCTCGCACAATTAAACATTACCAGATCAAAGTCGGGCTTTGGGATATTGGCGAAACATTCACATTAAAAGTTTAACTTTCCTTCCGAAATAATTTTTTAGTCGGAGTCTTCATTGAGTTCACACCAAATAATTCAGGATTGTATAAAAGCAACCGAAACTAATACTGAAAGAGTATTAAAAACATTTTCACAGCTATCCGAAAACCAATTTAATTGGAAACCAAGTTCCGATTCCTGGAGTATTGGTGAATGTATATCCCATCTTGTAAATTCAAATAAGCTTTATTTAAATAAAATTGAAAGAATTCTGAAATCAGTCTCTGATGCTGAAGAAAAAGATTTTCCGTATAAGCAAAGTTTTGTTGGAAAAATGATAGCTAAAGGTATTGATCCGTCAAACGTCAGAAAAATAAAAACTTTTAAAGTCTTTTATCCGGATGCAAGCAGTATCTCACAAAATATCATTGACAATTATTTTAAATCCTCTGAAAATCTGACTCAACTTGCGAAGAAAATGAAACATCTGAACATTAGAAAAACAAAACTAAGTTCACCGGCTAATAAATTATTGAGAATGAATTTGGGAGATGTATTGATTATAATTTCGAAGCACGATGAGCGGCATCTTAATCAGGCGGAAAGAGTTATGAGCCATAAAGATTTTCCAAAAAGTTAAATCCATGAACAAACTAAAAAAAGGATTCGTTCAGATTTATACCGGAAACGGAAAAGGAAAGTCAACCGCCGCAATCGGGCAGGCAGTTCGTGCTGCTGGTTTTGGTTTGAAGTCTTACATCGCACAATTTATGAAAGAATATCCTTACAGTGAATTAGTAAGTCTTAAGCATTTATCTGAATTGATTTCGGTTGAACAATTCGGCGGAGATGAATTCGTTTACAAAAAAGAATTACCTAGTGAAGAAGAATTAACAAAAGCAAAAAGAGGATTACAAACAGCAAGAGATAAAATGTTAAGTGGAGATTATGATATAATAATTCTTGATGAAGTAATCGTGGCAATATATTTCAAACTGTTTGAAACAAAAGATATTGTTGAGTTCATCAAATCGAAACCAGAAAATGTTGAATTGATTCTTACCGGGAGATATTGTCCTGAGGAATTAATTGATTTAGCAGACCTTGTGACTGAGATGCAGGAAATTAAACATTATTACCAAAAGGGGATTACTTCCAGAAGAGGAATCGAGAGTTAGATTCACTTTCTCCATTTCACTACTTTATAAAATTAAAGGCTTATCCTTCGAAATTTGTTAAAATTGTAAATATTTTAATTAAAGTTGCTTGACTTTAAATTTAAGTATGCTTAAGATTGAATCAACAATAAACTTAATTATGAAAAATATATCAAAAGAAGATTACCTAAGTGTAATCTATAAATCAGCAGACAGCAGCGGTGAAATAAAAGTAAACCAGATCGCTGAACGGCTTAATATATCAGCAGCAGCCGTGACGGATATGCTTCGCAAACTTTCCAATGAAGGTTATGTTGATTATAAACGTTACAAAGGAACAAGACTTACAAAAAGTGGTGAAGAGTATGCGAAAAACATGGTGAGACGTCATAGAATTTGGGAATTGTTCTTACATCAGATAGTTGGTTTACCATGGGATAAAGTACACAACGAAGCAGAAAATCTTGAACACTCGTCTTCAGATGAATTAATTGATCGTATGGAAGAAATGCTTGACTTTCCTGAATTCGATCCACACGGTGATCCGATTCCCACGAAAGAAGGCAGAATCCCAAAACTAAAGAATAACATTCCTCTATCATTATTGAAAGTAGGAGAAAGTGCTAAAGTTGTTCGGGTTAATGATTTTGATCAGAGTTTTCTCAATTATATCAGTGAAATTGGAATAGAATTGAATGAAATTATAAATCTTATTGAAGTCAGAAACTTTGATAAGTCTATGCATATCATTGTAAAAGGGAAAGACTGCAATATTAGCCACAAGCTTGCTGAAAACGTTTTTGTAGAAGTAGCTAAACAATAGTTTACGTATGAGTTACCAGGAATTAACAAAAAACAAATCGCTTTCGGAAGTACATTCTTCAGTTGATGTAAACCATTCTTCTGGTTTCTGGAAGAGACTTTTTTATTTTACCGGACCAGCATTTATGGTCGCTGTCGGGTATATGGATCCTGGAAACTGGGCAACAGACTTAGCTGGCGGTTCTCAATTCGGATATAAATTAATCTGGGTAATACTTCTTGCTAATTTAATAGCTATTTTATTTCAATCACTCTCGGCAAGACTTGGAATTGTTTTTGGGCGCGACCTGGCTCAGGCTTGCAGAGATCACTATCCAAAACCAATAAATTATATTTTATGGATTATTTGCGAATTAGCTGTAGCTGCGTGTGATCTTGCTGAAGTTATTGGATCAGCGATCGGACTTTATTTATTGTTCGGGATTCCTATGTTGTGGGGAACGATAATCACTGCGTTTGATGTTATTCTGTTAATGTTTCTGTTATCATTTGGAATAAGAAAGATGGAGGCTTTCATATTAGCACTTATTGCTACGATTGGAGTATGCTTTGCATTTGAAATGATTATATCTAAACCTGATTTTATTGCAATTGGTTCAGGGTTTATACCTTCAATGCTTAACGGCAATGAATTATATGTTGCACTCGGTATAATTGGCGCAACGGTTATGCCTCATAATCTTTATTTACATTCTGCACTTGTGCAGTCAAGGAATGTAAAAAGAACACAAAAAGGTTTAAAGGATGCAAACAAATTTAATCTTATAGATTCAATTGTTGCATTGAATTCAGCTTTTTTTGTTAATGCCGCAATTCTAATTCTGGCTGCAGCAGTTTTTTTTAATACGGGACATTCAGAAGTTGCATCCCTAATTGATGCTCATGCATTATTAGCGCCTCTGCTTGGAAATAAATTTGCTTCGATTGCCTTTGGAGTTGCACTTCTTGCAGCAGGTCAGTCATCAACAATTACCGGAACTTTTGCCGGGCAGATTGTTATGGAAGGATTTGTTGGGATAAAGATACGTCCTTGGTTGAGAAGAATTATTACCCGTTTACTCGCAATAATTCCTACAGTAATAGTAATAAAAATTTCGGGAGACAGTTCTGTTGATTCGCTTCTGGTACTTTCACAAGTGATATTATCACTTCAGCTTCCATTTGCAATAGTTCCATTACTTCATTTTACATCCAGTAAAAATAAAATGAATGAATTTGCTTCAAGGTACTTAGTGAAAATTCTTGCATGGATCGCGGCTGGGTTTATTATAATCATGAATCTGGAATTAGTTTATAATTTTTCCATTCATAACTTTTCCGATTCGGGTATTACGGGAACAATATTTAAATTTGTTGTAACTCCTGTTATTGTCTTTCTTGTATTGCTGCTCTTCTGGATCATCATTGAACCGTATTTCAAGAAAGCAGAACTCGAAAAAATAGAAGAACTGTTTATCAAAAAACCACTAGCTTATGCAAGAAAAATTCCTGCAGCAATAATAAAAAGGGAATCAGTTATGAAAATTGGAATTGCATTAGAAGGAAGATCCGCAAGAGATGAGCAGATTATGAAAGGAGTCAGACCATTCTTAAAAAATTTATCCGGCGAAATCTATTTAATCCACTGTGTAGAATCAGTTACAGGAAGATTTATTGGTGACCTTGTAGCCGATGAACAAGCTAAAAAGATGAACGAATATATAAATGATTTTGCTCATAAGCATAACATTGATGATTTTATAACTCATGCCATAATCTGCGGCGGCAATCCTGAAAAAGAGATAGCAAAAGTTTGTAAGAAAGAAAATATTGAATTAATTGTTGTTGGCAGTCATGGGCATAAGATGGTAAAAGATATAATTTATGGTGCGACTGTGGATGAATTAAGACACAGAGTAAGAATTCCTGTATTGGCAATACCGGTTGAGGTGTAGTAATTGATTAAAAGTGTTTGAAGCATAAAATGCCGGAAGAATCTTGTATCAATATTCATAAAAAGAATCAAAACGGAATAATCTTTTTCTTAACTCGGATTTGGAGACTGTTCGCATTAAAGTAATTGTCTTTTCTAAAAATTGTTACACACTTTATTAAAAATCGAATATGAAAAATGCTCAGAACTATAAATGTCAGATAATAATACCAGCTTTTATTTTAGTATATAAACAGAATTTTTCAATTCAATAAAAATGTTAGATTCTTTATTAATATTATTAATCGGAACAGCAATTATTTTAATCGGGGTTATATTATTCTACCCTGGTAAAGGATTGTTCGCCAGGATGAAACGAAGTCGTCAAAATACTAAAAGAGTTCTTATTGAAGACGCATTGAAACATCTATACAATTGTGAATATAGTGGAGTAAGTTGTACTCTGAATAGTGTTGCTGGCAAATTATCGATTTCAGAAGATGAAGCTGCTGAACTAATTACGAAACTTGAAGACATGGGTTTGCTAACTTCACAAAATGAAACTTTGCAACTTTCTAATGAAGGAAGATCTTATGCTCTTAGAATTATCAGAGTGCACAGGTTGTGGGAAAAATATCTCGCAGACGAAACGGGTATTGATGAAACTCAATGGCATCATTCAGCCGAAGAATTTGAACACAAGCTCACTCCGTCCGATGCAGATGCACTTGCAGCTCAAATAGGTAATCCTGTTTTTGATCCACACGGAGACCCAATACCTTCAGTCTCCGGTGAACTTCCAATAAAAACTGGCAGACCGTTAACAGATTTAAAGTTTGGTGAGTTTGCAAGTATTATTCATATTGAAGATGAACCCGATGCAATTTATCAACAGCTTGTTGCTGAAGGTCTTTATCCCGGTATGCAGGTTAGAATGTTAGAATTGACAAATGAACGAGTAACGTTTACTGCAAATGGTGAAGAATGTATTTTGGCACCACTCTTTGCAAAAAACATTACAGTAGCTCCGATACGATTCGAAAAAACAATCGAAGGTAAGTTTAAATATTTGTCTTCGTTAGAGATTGGTGAGAAAGGAATTGTGCTTGGAATTTCAAAAGCATTGAGAGGTCAGCAGAGAAGAAGATTGATGGATCTTGGTGTAGTTCCGGGAACTGAAATAGTTGCTGAAATGAAAAGTGCTTCCGGTGATCCGACTGCTTATAGAATTAAAGGAGCCTCAATTGCTCTTCGAAATAATCTTGCAGATAAAATTTATCTTGTTTCAGAAAATGAAGGTATGAATTAAATATGAAACTAGCTGAAAATAATTGCGAGACTTGCCCGGTTCACAATGCTGGCAATTTAAAAAGACTTGGTATTGATATGAGCACATTTGATTTTGTAGTTGCTCTTGCCGGTAACCCAAACACTGGAAAGAGTACCGTCTTCAATAACCTTACCGGACTAAAACAACACACGGGAAATTGGCCGGGAAAAACAGTTACGCGTGCAGAAGGTGGATTCGAATACAATAATAAAAAATTTAAACTAGTCGATTTACCGGGAACATATTCGCTTCTTTCAACAAGTACTGATGAAGAAGTTGCACGCGATTTCATCCTATTCGGTCAACCGGATGTTACAGTTACGGTAGTTGATGCAACACGTCTTGAGAGAAATCTGAATCTGGTCCTGCAAATTTTAGAAATTACAGATAGAGTTGTTTTATGTTTGAACCTGATGGATGAAGCTGAACGACATCAAATTAAAATTGATGAACGCATCTTATCAAAAGATTTGGGTGTCCCTGTTATTCCAGTGGTTGCGAGATACAACAAGGGAATGAACGAGTTACTTAATTCAATATTTGAAGTTGCAACAGGAAAGTTTGTATGCAAACCATACAGAATTAAAAGTCATTCAAGAGAACTTAATTATGCAGTAGAGAAATTAAACAAAATGATTCTCGAAGAATTTCCAAATCTTCCAAATGCCAAATGGGTCGCTCTCAGATTGCTGGAGGGAGATCAGAGTATTATTGAATCAATTAGAAATGGTGAATTAGGAAATCTCAAAAAACAAGAATTAGTTCAGTTATCTACAGGATGATAAATTTATTTTTAGCCACCAAGCCACTAAGACACAAAGAAAAATGATTCCATTGACAGAACAAGAAGAGAGGATAGGGAAAATAATTGTGAATGCTGCGTTCAAAGTTCATAAAGAATTAGAACCAGGTTTGCTTGAAAAGATTTACGAAATTGCACTTGCACACGAACTTCAGAAAGCAGGCTTGGTAGTTAGAAGGCAAGTGGAGATTCCAATAGTCTATGATGGAATTGTATTCGATGAAGGCTTGAGATTGGATTTATTGGTTGAAGATTTGGTTATTGTTGAAACTAAAGCAATCGAACAAGTTAATTCTGTCTGGGTAGCTCAAGTTTTAAGTCATTTTAAATTAACTAATAAAAATTTGGATACTTAATAAACTTTAATGTTCCGTTAATAAAAGACGGTATCAAAAGGATAATATTATAAATCTTTGTGTCTTAGTGTCTTCGTGACAAATAAGTCAACAGAAGATGATATGACAACAGAAAAGAACGAAAATAAAAATGTTACAAGAAAATCAGAATAGCGATGCAATACTCTCAACAGCAAATAATTTACGATGGGAAATAGGTGAGAATTTCCACGACACTTTGATGGAATCAATTTACTCGAATGCTTCGACCATCGTCAAGCGTGCTGTCACATTACCGGAAGAAAAATCATCTGCAAATTGGGAAAAAACTCTCGACAGAATATTAACAAGCCGATATACCGGTTTTCCGATTATGTTTCTTTTACTTGGTATAGTTTTCTGGTTAACTATTCAGGGAGCGAATGTCCCTTCAGGTATGATTGCTACTTTTTTAATAGATACAGTTCATCCGATACTAAAAAGTTTTTCAGCAAGTATTGGTTTACCTTTCTGGCTTGATGGAGTTTTGATTGATGGAGCTTATCTTGCAATGGCATGGGTCATTTCTGTAATGTTACCACCAATGGCAATATTCTTTCCGTTATTTACATTGCTCGAAGATTTTGGTTATCTGCCTCGTGTATCTTTTAATATGGATAATCTTTATAAAAAAGTTGGTGCACATGGAAAACAAGCATTAACAATGGCGATGGGTTTTGGATGTAACGCTGCAGGTATAATAGCTACACGAGTAATTGATAGTCCACGAGAAAGATTAATTGCGATAATTACAAATAATTTTTCATTGTGTAATGGAAGATGGCCAACACAAATTCTTATTGCAACTATTTTTATCGGTGCTGCAGCCCCGGCGTATCTTGCAGGAATTGTTTCTGCCGCAGCAGTTGTATTTATTGCTGTTCTTGGAGTTGTATTTAGTCTCATAGTATCCTGGGCATTATCAAAATCTGTTTTGAAAGGTGAAGCATCTGCATTCAGTCTGGAACTTCCTCCATACAGACCACCAAGAATTCTTCAGACACTTTATACTTCATTAATTGACAGAACAATTTTCGTTCTCTGGCGTGCAGTTGTTTTTGCAGTACCTGCCGGAGTTGTAATCTGGCTTGTTGCAAACATTAATATTGGTGAACAATCGATTGCAAATATTTTTATTGGCTGGGTTAATCCTTTTGCTTTTATATTAGGATTGAATGGAGTAATATTTTTAGCTTACATAATTGCTATTCCGGCAAATGAAATTGTAATACCAACTATATTAATGCTGACAGTTGCAAATCTTGGACTTGCCGGAGTTGGTGTTGGGAACGGTGTAATGTTTGAGCTAGATTCTACTGCCGATACCGCTGCTGTTCTTCAAGCTGGCGGTTGGACCATGTTGACAGGAATTAATTTGATGCTTTTCAGTCTGCTTCATAATCCATGTTCAACAACTATCTATACAATTTATAAAGAAACAAAAAGTATTAAGTGGACACTAATATCCACTTTTCTGCCGATTGCAATGGGATTAATTGTTACTTTTTTTGTTACTCAGATTTGGAGAATATTCACCAATTAATTTTTTATTAAATAATATTTTTTCTTGCCAGAGACATTAACAATAAATCCTACTCCATCCCAAGAGCTTAAATATATCGCCTTATACATAACTTCTATCAATTCGGGATGTTGAATCATAAGTTCATAAAATTTATCTGATTTATAATTTACTTTCACACTTTTATGTTCCTTGAAACCATTTTCGAATAGATAGCATTTGTAATCAGATAGTGATAGAGGAATAAATTCTCTTTCCCCAAAAACATATTCTGTAACCTTGTTAGCGGTATCAATTGAATCCACTTTAAATGTTAAAGGGATGGAAACTTGTACTGGAACAGGCTCATTTCTTTGTTTACCCGGTTTCCAATCTGGAATGCTAATTCCGAACTCACTTACTTTTTCAATGAGTGATACAATTTCATTATTAAAATCAGTTACATTATATGAATCTATATTAATTACTGATTTGGGATTAATCAGTTTCATATAAGTTACATGACCAGTCTTATTAATAAATGCCAGAATGTAAATTTTAAAATTACAATAAGGCTTAAGCGAAGCAGGGATGTAGACCGAATTTTGAATTGCAGCTATTCCACCAATTGGTTCAGGCATTTCTTCTACAGCAACAAAATATGTTGGCTCATCTCCATATTTGGTTTTAGTAACATTTTCCCAGATTTGTATAGCGCGTTCATCGTCTTCAATAACAAGTTTAGATAAATTAGAATTCAGAAATCCGCACTTAACCTGAGCATTGATACTGCTGTCAAATGATGCGGTATATTCAACAAACTTATTTAGAAAAGGACAATTAATTTCAATATACTTAAATTTTCTGCCGGGTTTATTTCGCACAAGAGAGAATTCCTTATCAAAATAATTCCATTTATTCTCTGACTTGAACCAATTGTAATTATCGCGAATGCAATCATGGATCTTATTTGAAATATTTTCTCTCAGACTTAAATGAATTTTCCCCTGCTTATCCAGATATTTAAGAAAATCATTTAAAAAACTATCACGGCCTGAAGCACATATGTTTAGTGTTTCATCTTGTGAAGAAATATATATCCGCAGTTCCATTAGAAAATCTGGCGGATAGTTTTCAGCAGGTGTTACTGTGAGAGTAGTTTGAGGCTTAAAAAATGTTGAATCTTTTTGTATACTGTTCAGATGGTAATAACTTATCGAACCCGAAAAATATCTGGGAACGTTTTTTATCTTTTTGAAATCAAATTGAAATTTGAGAAGAGAAGAGTTATTAATTATTTGTTTTTCTATACTGCTCAATTGATTGATAGTTCTTACGGCTATAATCAGTTCGGAGTTATTCCCATTTATTTGATAAACATCTGCATTTGCTTCCTGTAATGAAGAGAAGCTGATTCTGCTTTTTATATTATATGCATTTACAATTTTGAAATACCATTCTGGTAGAACGATTGAACTACTCTCAACTATAGAGTAGTAGTCTATTACAACAATTCTTGTTTGATGTTTTCTAAACGGAAAAACGCTAAGTGAATATTTTCCCTCACCTGTTTTCAGCAACAATGCCGGATCAATTCGTCTTCTTGTTATCGTATTATATATAGTAGTTCCCTGTCCGGCTTGAAGTGTATGTGCTTTTTTTAATTTACCATCTATTTCGAGATACATATTTTCAATAAATGAAGTTTTGTTAGCATCGAAATCAATAGTTCCCCCTATGCTATCCCTTTCAGAATGATTATGCAAATAAAACTTAACTGTTGTTTTATTGAATGGCCCATAAAAACTCGTTGTGATGTCCATCGAATCAACACTGACTTGCGGGAACAAGGTTACCGTGTTAAGAAAAAAAAGAAGTGACAGAATCCCGTATAACTTTTTCATAATATCCCTTTAACTTATAATTATCACTGTTTTAACTATTAAAAGGTATAAAGGTTCCATTTAAACATCAATTACCCATAATTAATTATTTTTGTTTATTTTTCTAATGATGATTAACTGATCTGAAATAAGTAATAAAAAGTAAATCCATAGAAAAAAATCCTTTATGAAAAAAATTCGTCTCCTCTCCTGGAACGTTAACGGGATCCGTGCAATTCAGAAAAAAGGTTTTCTTGATTGGTTTAAAAAAGAAAATCCCGATATTCTCTGTCTTCAGGAAACAAAAGCTCATCCTGATCAGCTTGATGATGTCCTTAAAAATGTAAATGGATATGAATCATACTTTTCATCAGCAGAAAAGAAAGGTTACAGCGGTGTTGTTACTTATACAAAGCTAAAACCAAAAAGTGTAAAGCAAGGAATTAGTAAAAAAGAATTTGACAGCGAAGGAAGATTTATAATTACGGAATTCGATGAGTTCACTCTCTTTAATATTTATTTTCCGAATGGTAAAGCCTCTGCTGAAAGACTTCAATATAAAATGGATTTTTACGAAGAATTTTTGAAGTATTGCAAAAAACTTTTAAAGCAGAACATAAAAATAATTGTTTGCGGTGATGTCAATACTGCCCATAAAGAAATTGATCTTGCAAGACCAAAAGAGAATTCCACTATATCAGGTTTTCTTCCTCAGGAAAGAGAATGGATTGATAAATTTCTTGATGCTGGTTTTATAGACACTTTCAGATTGTTTAACAACGAACCTGAACAATATACCTGGTGGGATATGGTAACTCGAGCACGTGAACGAAACGTTGGCTGGCGTATTGATTATTTTTATATAAGTGAAAGTCTGAGAAAGAACATTTTATCAGCCACAATTCATTCATCAGTGATGGGTTCAGATCACTGTCCAATCGAAATTGAACTTAAATTTTGATTCATAATCTTTGTGTCTTTGAGTCTTTGTGGCAATTCATTAGCTTTAAGTAAAGTTATTCTAACGAAGACACAAAGAAAGCAATATTCAGCACGATGAAATACAAGAACAAATTAGCAAGCGAATCAAGTCCATATTTACTTCAGCACGCAAATAATCCTGTCAACTGGTATCCGTGGGGAAATGAAGCTCTCGAAAAAGCAAGAACAGAAAATAAATTATTAATAATAAGTATTGGTTATGCTGCCTGTCACTGGTGCCACGTGATGGAACACGAATCTTTCGAAGATGTTTCTGTCGCACAAGTGATGAATGATTTTTTTGTTTCCATTAAAGTTGATAGAGAAGAACGACCCGATATCGATCAGATTTATATGGATGCAGCTTATTTAATTACAGGAAGAGGTGGCTGGCCTTTAAATGTAATTGCACTCCCTGATGGAAGACCGGTATTTGCAGGAACTTATTTCAGAAAAAATGAATGGACAAGAATTCTTCTTTACTTCAAAGATCTTTTTCAAAAAGAACCCGAGACATTTGATCAGGAAGCTGGAAAGCTGACAAAGGCAATAAATGAAATTGGAATTCCGGGTGCTGGAGAAAATGGATACATATTTACGAAAGAAGATTTAGATGAAGCTGTTAAAAAAATAATTTCTGTGATTGATTTTGTAAATGGAGGAACGAAAGGCGCTCCAAAATTTTCAATGCCAAACATTTATCAATTTCTCTTGAACTATAATTTCCACACAAAAAATTCTACAGCTCTGGAAGCGGTTACTACAACTCTGGATAAAATGGCAAACGGCGGAATTTATGATCACCTTGGTGGAGGATTTGCCCGTTACTCAACTGATGAAATTTGGAAAGTTCCTCACTTTGAAAAAATGCTTTACGACAATGCAGAACTAGTTAGTCTTTATTCCAATGTATTTAAAGTAACGGGGAATGAACTCTACAAAAAAGTTGTTTTTGAAACACTTGAATTCATAGAACGAGAGATGACAGATAAATCAGGAGGATTTTATTCTTCGCTTGATGCTGATTCAGAAGGTGAAGAAGGGAAATATTATGTTTGGACGAAAGACGAAATTGATAATCTTCTGAAAGAAAAATCTGAAATATTCTGTGATTACTTCTCAATTACTGCGAATGGAAATTGGGAAGGAAACAATATTCTTTTCATTACTCAAAAAAAAGAAAACTTGCTAAGTAAATATAAATTGGATGAAAAGACATTTGAGAATATCATCAACGAATCAAAGATGATTCTGCTTGATAAAAGAAATGAAAGAGTAAAACCCGGACTTGACGATAAAATTTTAACATCCTGGAATGCCCTGATGTTAAAAGGATATGTTGATGCGTTCTCAGCTTTTACTGACAAAAAGTTTTTAAATGTCGCATTGAAAAATGGCAATTTCCTTTTGAATAAAATGATGAATGCAGATGGAAGATTGTCCAGAAACTATAAAAATGGCAAAAGCACCATCAATGCATTTCTTGATGATTATTCCTACACGATAGAAGCATTTATTTCATTATATGAAGCAACGTTTGATGAGAAGTGGATTTACTCAGCAAAAAAATTAGCCGATTATGTTATTCTTCATTTTAAAAAGGAGGATTCCGATTTCTTTTTCTACACTTCTGATATTGATGAACCATTGATTGCACGCAAAACAGATTTCTCTGATAACGTAATTCCATCTTCCAATTCTTCTCTTGCTTCAGGGTTTCTGAAACTCTCAAAATTTTTCTACGAAGAATCTTATGAAGAATTGATAATAAAAATGTTAAATGTGATTAAACAATACACAATTCATAATCCAGCTTTTCATTCATACTGGTTACAAGTTGCTTCTTATTTAACCTTCCCAAATTATGAGGTTGGAATTTTCGGAGATGAATTTGAATCATCAAAACAAACTATCAGTAAAACTTTTTTACCCAACATTGTTCTGTTCGGTGGAGAACAGGATGGCTCGCTTGAAATTATGAAAAGTAAATATGTAAAAGAAAAAAACCTGATTTATGTTTGCGAAAACCGAATGTGTCAGCTTCCAGTGGATAATATATCGCAGGCAATTGAGCAAATTGTTCGTACACTGTAATTGGGAAAAAATGAGTGTTTGACTTCAATTACTATTCTTTATTTATTTCTTTGCCTATAATAAAAATTTTAAGGTAATATCTGTTGGCAAAGATTAAACCGAATTATATTTTAATACCATTGCTCGTGATCATCACAGCATCCGCAGCTTCTTACTTTGCTGATACCGGAAGAGTGTGGTACTCTACAATCAATCTTCCTGATTGGACTCCTTCCGGGACAATGATGGTTTTAACCTGGACGATAATATTTATTCTTACAACACTCTCGTTATTAATTATATGGAATAGACATTATACCGAAAAAAAATTTGGACTTGTGATCGGATTATTTGCTTTGAATGGGGTTTTAATTGTCGGTTGGAATATTCTTTTTTTCTCGCATCAGCAATTTGGTCTGGCATTTTTTCAGGCACTTTTACTGGTTGTGAATCTCGTCTTTCTCATATTCATTATCTGGCGTTTCTCACCAATAGCTGCTTCATTACTCTTACCATATAATTTTTATCTGCTTTTTTCAACAATCCTAACATTTAATGTCTGGCTGTTGAACTAAATAAAAAAGGGCACAGCTTCCTGTGCCCTTAACTTAAGAAAGTGAAACAATAATTATTTAATCAGTATCATTTTTTTAGTTTCAGTATAAGAACCTGCTTGCAGTTTATAAAAATATATTCCGCTTGAGAGACCTTGCCTACCGGCAGGCAGGTTCTGACCTTCGTCAGAATGACTCCTGAATTCAACTGCATAACTTCCTGCTGGTTTGAATTCATCAATTAAAGTTGCAACAAGATTTCCAAGAACATCATAAACTTTTAATGATACATCACTACTCACAGGTAACCGATAACTGATTACTGTGCTTGGATTAAATGGATTAGGATAATTTTGTTCAAGCGAGAAATTTATTAAAGGTATTCCACTCACCGAAGTTACACCTGACTCCCAAATTTTTTCTTCCATTAAATGTCCGAAATATGGAGGCATTACATCTTCCAGAGGATTATTGTGTCCGTCATATTGCCATTGTTTTGCATCAGTAAGAAACCTGAACGAACGTCTGTAAATCAACCTTGCTCGAACAACATATTCCACACCTCCGCCCGGTATTTCAAAAGAATATGACGACGTATCGGTATCAAGTGCTGCAATCCGATTATCAAAAATAATTCCTGTCGCATCAGTAAAAAATGTTGGTCCGTTTCCGCTTGAATCATGATTAACCTTTGAATAAAACTTTCCCGGAAGTCCGGCATAATAACCTTGGGCAGGATCACCAATACCACCAAGTTCATGAACGAGTTGAGTTCCGGTATAAATAAGAGGTGTGCTGTCCTGCTTGGTAAATGCTTCAACAAGCAAAATCATATTTCGAATTGTAACACCTGTCGGAACATGATGACCGGTATTGTTATTTGTAATTGTAACTTCCACATTTACTTCATTACCTGATGGTTGAGGATTTATATTCAACTCAACAGCATTTTCAAGATATTCAGGAGTTGTTCCTTTAATATCGTGTGCTCTTATAGTACTCGAATCACGTTGAAGATTAATCTGCGTACAAACAAAACTAGCTCCATAAGAAGGCATATGACAATCAACACAAGTTGCATAGTATGGAGATTGCGGGTCTGAATACGGACTGTCAAGCCATTCAAGATATGTTGGTTCTGATATTACTCCATTTTCTTCTTCAAAATCTCCATCTTCATCCGGATCATTTTTATCCTGATGACAGGATGCACAAACAACAGCAGTCAATTGCGGTTGATAAGAAGACCTCATCAGACTGAAAAGGTTAAAATCTGAATCACCTAATACTCCGTACTGTATCTGGCTGGATGTTACTTCGGGACGTGTGTAAGTTACAACCCCAGGATAAATTCCAGGATAGTTTATTTTACTTTCATCAACGTGAGCAATTTTATGACATGCTTCACAAGATATTCCGTGCATTGATCCGACAGACAAACTATCAATGGGTTCGAGAGCACTAAATGGATTTTTTATCCATGGTTCCGGTTGATGACAGGAAGCGCATTCAGATTCAGGATTATTACCTGCCAGAAAAGAATCTCGTGTGTAAACGAAACCGCCCATTCCTCCCGGAGTTCCTGTACCATTATAAGTATCATAAACCCATGCGTTAACACCAGCAAGAGACATAGGCGAACCAGTCCATTGATCGTATTGATCTGGATGACACGAACCACAAACTTCAGGATCCATAAAATTGTAATTCGGATTGTTATCCTGTGGTACTGATTCAATTAGTATTTCAACGTTTGTAGTTGGTGAACTAACTGTAACAGAACTATTGTAATAATATTTTTTTGCACTGACGATAACAAGATCTGCACCAATTGCATTAGTTAAAACGAAAGAACCATCAGCAGCAGTTATAGTTTTTATATTGGTGGTTTGTAATGTTACCATTGCACCTGCAACAGGCAACAAAGTTAACTGATCCCGAACAACACCGGAAACTTGCGGATAATTTGATTGCAGTATAAACAAAATCATTACTAACGCTGATATAACGATCCGACAGTTAAATATTTTTATCATAGTCAATCTGAATTATTGGAATAATTTTGAAAAGAATTTTTTTGAAACCCTTAAATGAAAATAGGTCAAAAAAAATTTATTAACAATATTCATCAAGGCTCATCAATGCGATGAATCAGGAACCTTTTCTGAAATATTTAATAATGAAACAACAAGCTGTTTTCTAACTTCAACGAGTGTTTTCATGACACGTTTAATATTTCTATCTGATCAAAACCAGCTTTTTTGTTTCTGTAAATGAACCAACCTGAAGTTTATAAAAATATATTCCACTCGATAATCCGGCAGCATCGAAAACAACTTCATATTCACCGGATGGTTTTTCTTCATTCACCAAAGTAGTCACTTCGTTACCCAACACATCAAAAACTTTTAATGTAACAAGAGATCCTTCGACTCCGCTCAAGGCGACAGATGGAATAGAATACTTAATTTTGGTTGAAGGATTAAATGGATTCGGATAGTTTTGCTCCAATGAAAAATCATAAAGTGGTTCAGTAATATTTGATACATCTGTCGGTATTGTGTAATAGAAAACACCGATATCATCAAGATACCATCCATCTCTGGTCACACCGCTGTCAGTTCTAAGTCTGAAACGAATTTTAACTTGTGAACTTGAGTATGCAGTCAGGTTGATTTCCTCCTTTACCCAGTTTGTTTGCGCTGCATCATAAACTGGTTCACCGTTCGGTTGAAAACTTCCCACGCCAGGTTCGGTGTATTGCCCTGCAAGTGCAATCCAGGTTGTTCCATTATTTGTAGAAACCTGTACCTGTCCATAATCCCAATTGCTTTCCATATCAAATTTTGTCCAGAATACTAATCTTGGATTATTTAAACCAGTAATGTCTATTGGATTCGTTAATGTCATGGTGACTGTTGCATTATTCACATAGTTGCCGTTTTTGCTGTCTGCATAAGAGTTCGGCTCTGAGTAAAATGTTTTATAAGTAGAATCCCATTGCGGAGATGTTGTTGGCGTTTTAGTAATCGTCCAATTAATTGCGGGATTGTTGGCTGTATCTTCAAATACAAAAACCGGGAAACCAATAACAAAAGTTGTTGTATCTGAAGAAAGTAAGTCATTGTTCGTTCTGGTTGTAATAACAATAGGAATTTCTTCAGCTAATGGTGCAGAAGCAGAAATAGAAAAAGATAATGGTGAAGTTAATATTGCAACACTTCTTGCTTCAATTGAATCAAGTGATGAACTCCCGGTATTAATAACTACATACTGACTTGGTGATGTCAGTTCAATTGTGAGATTGTATGCAGTAGCCAATCCTTTATTTTTAAATTCCGGTAAAAGCTCAACCGTATTGTTCGGAAGAAAATATTGTACGTTGAAATTCGGATTAATAAGCTGGACATATTCACCGGCAAGAAATGATTGATAAATCATCGTTCTGAGATTCTGTTGGGCAATAGGATAAATTTCATTTTGTTGAGGCCAGAAATCATCCCCAATTTCTATTGTATAACCATAAGTTTTATTCTTTAGTGTCAGCTCGCCGTACATCCAGTCACGAATACTGCCATTAGAGTTATAACCAAGTAGCTGACCACCTGAACCAAATGTATATCCGCTGAATGATGTGAGTAATGCAGCGAATTCTCTGTATGTAAGTGAGTCAGGTGTTTCTGCATTAATATATCCCCACGGATAGAGAATATATCCTCCATACGTATGCATGTTAAAATGAGTACCGTAATTATTAAGGATAGCAAAATCTCTTATCGCCTGAGGTTCAGGTTCAGAGAATGATGAAGCACCCCGGTATGTTTCATCACAAGGATCAGGACTGGAACCAATGTTGTCATAGCCCCACATATAACCGAAGTTTCTGTTCAGGTCAATTCCATAACATCCGTTTCCATTATTTCGTCTGTTCTTCCTCCACATTCCGCCGCCATTCGGATCCGTTTGTCTGTTGTACTCATAACCATCAGGATTAAAACATGGAACAAAAAACATTTCACGGTTATTCACCAGGTATGTTGCTTCCGGATCTGTTCCGTAATTTTCAAGAAGATACCACATATAATACATTTGTGTTGCCATTGATTGCGGTTCGCGTGCATGAACAAGTGCATCGAAGCCGGCTGTTGGTTCGTTTTCATTTATGTTAGGATTGTCTGAAATTTTTGCAGCCCAAATTGTTCTGCCTTCGATACTTGTTCCGATTGAAAATTTTTGTGTGATAAGGTTCGGATAAAGTTGAAACATTTCATCAAGATCAGTTTGGATTTCTGCATACGTATAGTAACCGCCCATCGAACCGAAACCAAATCCTGTGATACCGAAATTTTTCTGACTATCTATTTTAATATTTTCTTTTTCAGCTTCGGATAATTTTGGCAGAGAGTTGTAATATGATTTCCAATCATCTATCAGTATTTGATAATTGAGTCCCGAATTGGTTAAAGCCCAAAATTCATTTTCATTTACAAACAATGTAACGCCACCCGATTTTTCAAAAATAGCTTCTTCAAAGTCAATTGATAGTGAAGATGCTATTTGGAAATCAATTTCATTATTAATGAAGAGTTTGACCTGTTTAAAATTTTGTGGGAATAAGTTCAGATTTACGACAATCAATAACAAAAAAAGTTTTTTCATTTTATATCACCGTAATTATTTGTTGTTTATAAAACTATAATAGATCTTTAAGTATTTCGTCACAGATAGCATATCCATTCGAAGTCATTTTTACAATATTATTTTCGATGGTTACAAATTTTTTATTTTTTAACACTTCAAAATAAGCATATTTACTTTTCATCCATTCTTGGATCTGAATTCCAAATCGATTTTCAAATTTTTCAAAATTTAATCCTGAGCTTCTTAACTCAAGCATTACATATTCATTAATTGCTTTATCATCAGTTATAATTTCTGAACCAGCTACAGCGCTTCCAAATTTATTAACTTTATCAATGTACATTTTAAGACTTGAGAAGTTCCACCATCTCTCTCCATCAATAAATGAATGCGCTGAAGTACCAAACCCAAAATAATCAGTGTAATGCCAGTAAGCATTGTTGTGAATACATTCAAATCCGTGCTTCGCAAAATTTGAAACTTCGTATTGATAAAACCCATTTGAAGTGAGGAAATCAATTGTCATTTCATACAATTCTGCATCATAATCCTCATCTTGAATTTTAACTTTTCCATCAAGTACCATTTTATTTAATATCGTTCCTCTTTCAAGAATCAAGCTGTAAGCGGAAATATGTTTAACAGGAAGTTGAATTGCTTGCTCTAGATTTTTTTGCCATTTCTCTTTTGTCTGCCCGGGTAAATTGAATATTAAATCAAGACTTATATTCCCGAAACCAGCATTTGCTGCTGCATAAACTGTTTTAATTGCTGTATCAGCATCGTGAATACGTGTTAAAAATTTTAAATCACTATTATCAAAGGATTGAATACCAATACTTATCCTGTTAATTCCGGCTTGCTTGAATAATTTTAATTTATCAATTGAAACAGTACCAGGATTTGTTTCAAGTGTAATCTCAGCATTAGTTATAACTCCGAACTTTTTAATAACCGATTCAATTATTTCAAAAATATACTCTGGCTCCATCAATGAGGGAGTTCCGCCGCCAAAGTAAATCGAGATTAATTCTCTTTCCTCAGAATAATTTGCTGCATAGTATTCAATTTCTTTCTTCAAAGATTTCAGGAATGAACTAATGTTATCTGAAGTAATAATTGAATAGAAATCACAATAAATACATTTGTGGTCGCAGAAAGGAATATGTATGTAGCAAGCGGTTTGTTTCAATTGCACAAAAATGAAATCGTTCTAATGCTAAGTTATGAGAAAGGCTAAAGAAATGAAACAGTAAATAATTAAAATCCGAAACCTACACCCGCTGTTCCTGTATTTGTACCGCCGAATTTATAATCAAAATTCACAACAAAAATTGAAAGATTTATTGATGTTCCGATTGCAAGGTTAACTGTCCGATCACCGTCGTAATCTATATTCAGTTGAAGTTCTTGTCTTCCTGCCGGACTATCAAATTCATATTTGTAATCTATTTCGCTTCGTGAATTTTCATAAGTTAAACTTGCATACGGCTCAATTGAAATTCTTCCACCAAATCTTTTACTGATAAACATTCCTAACTGTGATGCTGTGTTCTTAAAAATATCACCGACTCTGAAATCCTGGAAATAATATCCGAAACCTATTTCGATCGGTAATTCATCAGCAAACCAGTAATTTAAATTGTGGGTAAAACCGGCGCCCCAGATATTCACTATTCCTAAATCCTGAAGATTTATTCCACGGAAATAACGAACCGATACACCGGTTCCAACTAAACTGCCAAGATCAAGCTGCATAGCCGGTGAAGGCATAATGTCAATATTGTCCAGATATCCTCGAACATCAGTAAGTTCGAGTGTGTACTGATCGATTGTGTAACCTTGTACTTCAGCGGATGGAAAATCAACTCTCAGGAAATCATCATAATTTCCGGTGATAGTTGGTCCGTTAAAAAAAACTTCCCAATCTCTTGAAAGTATTTCGTTTTTAACTGATTCGTAATTCGGGATTGTGTTTGGGTTATACCCGGAAGAAATCAGAATTTCATCAACCTGTGCTGAAGTGAGTCTGAGATTTCCTGTATGATTGAATGTTCTCAGATCATCAGAAAAGAATGAACCGACACCAACGAATCTTAATTTTGCATGAAATCCGTTTGTTGAAGAAGGCAATCCTGTGAACCAGCCTGAGTTCATACTTGAGCCGAATGCACTGATTACCGGTTCTGAATATTTCAATACTGCATCGGAAGATAAATTAGAAAGCGTTTCAGCAATTGACTGAGAATAAATCTTCATCGTGAAATGCTGAAGTAAAATAAATCCGATAAAAAATATTTTAAATGTTTTTTTCATCCTGTTGGTTCGAAGATTAAAAATGCTTCTGAAAATCAATAATGATTAACAGCTATAAGCAGCAAATATTATTCCTTCTGACCAATCAACTCGCGGGCGCTTTTGAGGCTGGCTTCAGTTACTTTTTCACCGCTCAGAAGTCGTGCTATTTCCGTAATTCTTTCCGATTGTGGTAATTTTTTTATCGAACTTATTACTCGCTCTTTATTTGTTATCTTTTCAATTGAAAAATGGTGATCAGCAAGACTTGCAATTTGCGGTAAATGAGTAATTGAAATTACCTGATGAAAAGACGAAAGATTTTTCAGTGCTCTGCCAACTTTCTGAGCAATTCTACCGCTGACTCCAACGTCAATTTCGTCGAATATAAGTAATGGTAATTTATCAGTCTTTGCAAGAGTTGATTTAAGGGCAAGCATTATTCTGGAAACTTCTCCGCCAGATGCAACCCGGGCAAGAGGTTTTAAATCTTCACCGGGATTTGTTGAGATGAGAAACTCAATTTCATCAATTCCTTTTGAAGTTGCTTTGAAAAACTTTTTGTCAACAAAAATTCCCGATTCAATTTCTGCAGTTAAATTTTTTATTTCTGTTTTAAACTGCGGATTCTGGATACCCAGTTCTCTTAATGTTTCTTCTATTCCTTTCTTTACAATTGCTGCTGTTTGTTCCCTTTTCTTTGACAAACTTTTCGCCAGGTTTCCCGCTGTCTTTCTTAGTTCGAAAATATTATTTGATAATTCATCAATCTTTCCGGAAAAATTTTCAGCCAGCTCGTATTCTTTACCAATCTTTTTACGATATTCAAGAATACTTTTCACAGAGCTGCCATATTTTTTCTTAAGAAGATTTATTGCACCAAGCCGTTGTCGTTTTTCTTCAACTTCTTCCGGATCGAGATTTATTTTTGTGTTATAACTTCGGATAAAATTTGAAATGTCATTAATCTGAGCAAGTGCAGATTGAGATTCATTAAACGATTCAGAAAATGATTTGTCAATTTCATTCAGTTTTTGTAAAAGCGATTTTACTTTCGATAAAGAATACTGGATTGAGTTATCGGATTCGTAAAGAAGTTGATAAATTTCAGATGTTGCCTCCGCCAGCTTCTCTGAGTTTTCCAGTATTTTTAGTTCTTCACTTAACTTTTCTTCCTCATCTTCCTGAGGTGAAATATTGTCAATTTCTTTTATCTGAAATGAATAAAAATCTTTTTTCTCCTTTATGCTGTTTTCTTTTGACTGAAGATCAGCCAAATCTTTTTCATTTTTTACCAGTTCGGAGAATATATTTTTGTATTGTTGATGCAGTTCCTCATAATTACCAAACTCATCAAGATAGTCAATGTGTGTTTCTGTCCGGAGAAGAGATTGATGCTCGTGCTGACCGTGGAGATCAACTAATTGATTTCCAATATCTTTCACAAGATTGAGATTTACGGGAGTATCGTTAATAAAACACCGGTTTGATCCTTTAAATGAAATTTCGCGGCGTACGATCAACTCATCAGCAAACTCAATTTCATTTTCTTCGAGGAGAGATTTTACTTTCTTATTTGCTTTTACTTCAAAGATTCCCTCAACAAAAGATTTTTGAGCTCCTTTGCGAATAACTTCTGTTGATGCTCTTTCACCAAGAAGCAAACTCATTGCATCGATTAAAATTGATTTACCGGCACCGGTTTCTCCCGTGATAATATTAAGTCCGTTCCCGAACTCAACCGAGATGTGTTCTATTAAAGCGTAATCTTTTACTTCTAAGGATTTGAGCATAAATTATTTATCAAATAAAAAGAGGCTGTCTTATAACTAATTATTTCTGTAAACCTGAATTTGTCGAAAGGTGATTTTAACCCAAATTGTCAGTCTTCAACAGTGCTTGACCTGAGTTTATCGAAAGACTCAGCCTGACATTGTTAAACTTTTGAAATAGCCTCATATCAATAAAAATATCTTGTTATGATTTTAATCATCAAAAGAATTTTTTTGCTAAATAAATCCCACAGATAGTTTTTCCATCGACAATCTCACCGTTATAAATTTTTTCCTCAACTTCTGGTAACGATAATTCGAAAACTTCCATTCCAAATTCACCTTCTTCACGATTATAATTACCGGGTTTCAAATTTTCAGCCAGATATATCCAAAGTTTTTCGGTTGAATAGCCGGGAGTTGTGTAAATGCTTCCTAACGATTTTATATCATCAGATTTATATCCTGTTTCCTCCTCAAGTTCTCTTACAGCACAAACTTTTGGATCTTCACCTTTTGATAATTTTCCGGCAGGAAGTTCCAACAGAACTTCTTTAACCGGAAAGCGGTATTGTGTAACCATAACAATTTTTCCGTTATCCGTAACAGGAACAACAACTGCGCCTCCGGGATGTTCAGCAACTTCACGGATAGCTTTGTTACCGCTATTGTATTCGATCTGATCGACAAGTGTATTAAACACTTTGCCCTTGTAGATTACTTGACTACTAATAATACGATAGTTCATTTGGATTCCAGGATTTAATGAATTGTGCTGCTACTGAATAATTCTTGCAAAATTATTTTCAGCTTCTATAACCATCCGGATAATAGCTCAGTAATTCGCTGCCAAGATATTTTAACAGAGCGGTAATTACCCCAAGGTCATCAAGATAACCAAACAGTGGTGTGAGATCCGGAATAGTATCAATCGGAACAATAAAATAAAATAGTGCAGCAATGACGATAGCTTTCCGATACCATTTGACAAACGGATCTTTCATGTAGCGATATAGTGCAAGAATATCTTTCGCGAAAGAAATTCTTTTTCCGGAGCTTTCAAGTTTGCCCCAAAGATTTTCATCAACAAATTTTTCTTTCTCTTTGTATTCTTCCATCTTCTGACCATTCATTTGCCCAAAATTAAGGGCTCCAAGATCATCACTGCCTTCAAAAATATCGTCCTCAGTAACATATTCTTCTATTTTATTTTCTCTCATTTTGAAGCTCCTATTCGAATTATTTGTATGGAAATAAGATGATTTTGATCACATAGATTTACAATAGAATCATAAAATTGCTGCTAAAAAATAAGTTTTAATAAACCGAAAGACAAAGAAAAAAATTATAGTGATTTC
>WBZO01001389.1_pt1 | contig 38171 bp, 24 predicted proteins | sample 5204261 | NCBI WGS metagenome assembly WBZO01 (sample SAMN12412400, study PRJNA552823) | activated sludge metagenome | isolation source: activated sludge from anammox sidestream of wastewater treatment plant... | place: USA: North Carolina | collected 2017-09
TGCTCTCTGCAGTCGGGTTATCATAGTTCATCGCCAATGCTTTGCTGTATTCTTTTACGGCATTGTCAAATTGTTTTTGAGCTAAAATATCATCACCCGATTTTAGATAACCATCAAACTCCGTTTGCTTACAGGTCTTTATCTTGGCTTCGGCAGCTGGTTTGTCTACATCCATGGCCAAAGCTTTGTTGTAAATGGCTATAGCATCTGAGTATTTCTTCTCGTTTAATTTTGCATCACCTGCGGCTATTATCTTATCAAAGGCATCGCGACTGTTGGCATTCTTTGCTTGATTGATTTTGCTCTCGGCAGTCGGGTTATCATAGTTCATCGCCAATGCTTTACTGTATTCTTTTACGGCATTGTCAAATTGTTTTTGAGCTAAAATATCATCACCCGATTTTAGATAACCATCAAACTCCGTTTGCTTGCAGGTCTTTATCTTGGCCTCGGCAGCTGGTTTGTCTACATCCATGGCCAAAGCCTTCTGATATTCTTTTATGGCATCGGCAAACTTCTTCTCGTTTAGCTTTGCATCACCTGCGGCTAGATAAGAGTTAAACTCTTGCTTCTTTTTAGCTAAATCATCAGCTATTCTAGCTTCCTTAACGCCATTAATTTTAGAATTACATAAGTCATTATCAATATTCATTAATAATGCCTTTTTATATTGCAACTCAGCATGATCGAATTTTTTTTGAGATAAACTCAAATCACCTTCAGAAATTATTTTATTGAACTCTGTATTTTGTTTAACCTTAATAGCTGCTTGATGTGATTCCTTTTGTTTTTTCTCTTCAAGAGCTTTTGATAAAACTTCTACCTTAGTTTTTATAGATTTTGTATATTGTTTGTCGTAATCAAAATTTTTTGAGCTTGGGTCAAAATATATCTTTCCAATAGGTTGTTCTAATATTGAAACATCTAAATCTGGAATCACTTCGAATAAATACACTTTTGCTCCTCGATAATTAAATACAGAGGTTTTATCAGATATTTCTTTCGGAACATTCATTGTATTAATGCTCAAAATCTTAGAGGTATATCCATTCTTCGAGAAAACTAAAGTATATTCATTATCTGCCGGAATTCTAAAACTAAAAGCTCCGTTGGAAACCGTAGTTAACTTGTTAATCTCTGTCTTATCTTGAAATAAAGTTATTAAAACCCCTTCCAGATCTTTACCATTAGCATCATCAACCACTTTACCACTTAGTTCTAACCCCCAACCATCCGTAGATTGTGCAAGAATACTGGAAGTTGCAATAACTATGTTAAAAACAAATAATATACAAAGTTGTATTTGTGTAACTTTTCTCAAAATCGTTAAATATTTACTTAGTTTTTAATATTCGAGTTTCATTATTAAAGGTAAACTCTGAAATATCCTTATTATTCTTTTTATAAAAAACCCCCCACCTATATGTTATTTTCTTATATTCAGTTACTTGTTTATCTTCAATGTATATATACCTCTCAATTCTAGAGTTTCCTGTTTCTAATTTTTCTATAGTTAACCCTTCAGGATACGTTGCCAAAAGTGAATCTAGGGAGCTTGAAGAGGCCATTTTTTTGTCTATTCCAGTTCCTGAACTCTCAAATGATTTTCGGATAGTGGTTGACGTTGAAACATTTCCCGATGAAATATTCTTCCTAGACTCTAAGGCTTTATGCTGTGCTTCCCTTTGAGAAGCCAGTTTTGCAGCATACTCCTCAGCATTTTTCTTTCTGAACTCCTCTAAGGCTTTAGCATCTTCCCGCCTTTTTTCTCTCAGTTCTCTTCTTTTTCGGGCAGCCTCTTCTTCACGAGCAATTCTTGCTTTCTCTGCTTCTTCAAGTGCTTTCTTTCTTTGTTTGTATAAATTATTCTCCACTTCAGCCTCAGATGAAGCACGATTTAAATAATATTGTTTCTTTTTTGCCTCCTGTTCGGCTAATTGCCTTTCACGAGCTAACTTGGCTTCATTCAATTCTGCTATTCTTTTATCTTCTTGCTCTTTTTTTAATCTGGCTGTTTCCTCTTGCCTAGCCTTTTCCTCTGCTATAAGTTTCTGTCTTTCCTCCTCGGCTAGTCTTTGCTTTTCTGCGGCTTTGGCTTCTTCTTGTTCTTTGGCTAATCGCATAGCCTCTAATTCGGCCTGACGTTGGGCTTCTTGTTCAGCTTTTATTCGGGCTGCCTCGGCCTCTTCTTTTGCCTTCTGTTCGGCTATAGCCCTTAGTCGCTCCTCTTCTATTAATCTTTGTTTTTCTGCCGCTTCAGCTTCCTCCTTTTCTTTGGCTAATCGCATAGCCTCTAATTCGGCCTGACGTTGGGCTTCTTGTTCAGCTTGTATTCGGGCGGCTTCCTCTTGTCTGGCCTTTTCTTCGGCTATAAGTTTCTGTCTTTCCTCCTCGGCAAGTCTTTGCTTTTCTGCCGCTTCAGCTTCCTCCTTTTCTTTGGCTAATCGCATAGCCTCTAACTCGGCCTGACGTTGGGCTTCTTGTTCGGCTTGTATTCGGGCGGCTTCCTCTTGTCTGGCCTTTTCTTCGGCTATAAGTTTCTGTCTTTCCTCCTCGGCAAGTCTTTGCTTTTCTGCCGCTTCAGCTTCCTCCTTTTCTTTGGCTAATCGCATAGCCTCTAACTCGGCCTGACGTTGGGCTTCTTGTTCGGCTTTTATTCGGGCGGCCTCGGCCTCTTCTTTTGCCTTCTGTTCGGCTATAGCTCTTAGTCGCTCCTCTTCTATTAACCTTTGTTTTTCTGCCGCTTCAGCTTCCTCCTTTTCTTTGGCTAATCGCATAGCCTCTAATTCGGCCTTGCGTTGGGCTTCTTGTTCAGCTTTTATTCGGGCGGCCTCGGCCTCTTTGGCTGCTTTTTCTTGGGCAATTTTTAACTTCTCCTCTTCCTTTTGCTTTTTCAGCATTTCCTCTTTTTCTAAAGCCAATCTTTTGGCTTCCTCAGCAGCAATTCTTTGGGCTTCTTTTTCAGCTTTTTTTCGTTGCTCTTCTTCAGCTTTTAAACGTGCCAATTCTGCTTCCTTTGCTTTTTTTTCAGCTTCAATACGCAATTTCTCTTCTTCTGCTGCTTTCTTTTTAGCTTCAGCCTCCGCTTGTTGCTGTAATCTCTTTTCTTCCTCCGCCCTCTTTCGTGCTTCCTCTTCTGCCTTTTTACGTGCCTCTTCCTCAGCCTTTAATCTAGCCAATTCTGCTTCCTTTGCTTTTTTTTCGGCCAACAAGCGTTGTGCTTCTTCTTCTGCTGCCTTTTTCTTAGCTTCGGCTTCTAATAATGCCTTAGCTTTTGCCTCCTCCAACGCTTTTTGTTTCTCAAGAGCCTCTTGCTCTAATCTCGCTTTTTCTTCTGCTGCTGCTTTCTTACGTGCCTCTTCTTCAGCTTTCTTGCGTGCTTCCGCCTCAGCTAATTCCTTTCTCCTTTGCTCCTCTAACTTCTCTTTTTCTTGTCTTTTTCTTTCTGCTTCCTCTGCTTTTAATCTTTCTTTTTCCTCTTTCAATTTTTCTTCATATTCTTTCTGCATATCTTCTACCTTCTTCTTAATGGCTTTGTAATACTCGGTATCAAAGCCAAATTCCATGGTTGATTTCACATAAAAAATACGAACAACAGGGTCATCCATCACAGAATTATCTATTCCCGGGAAATATCGTAACATGGAAATATTAGCCCGATAGGTAAATAATGGATCTATCACATCATTTGGGGGGACATTTTCTGTGTTTACCTCAATTATCTTAGTTAGATAATTACTCTTAGAAAACGATAAAGTATATTCTTCATCTGAATCTAACTTAAACTCATAGGTACCGCTTTCAGTAGTTAATATACGCTCTACTTCTTTGGTTCCATTCTTTAAAACTACGCTTACACCTCCACACTTCAAGTTATTTTCATCATATACAATACCTTTTACCTCAAGTTTCCATTCTTTTTGGGCTCTTGCCGAAATTGTCAGAAAACTAAAAAAAACAACCAAACATCTTATTACGAATGATTGATTTATATATGGATACATTAAGTAAATTTTTCAATTTTATATATTTATCAAAATTACATTATGATAATCTGCAAAAATAAAGCATTTTATCCGAAAATCCTAATATTTCATGTGTATATTTCTTAGATTTCATCTATTCTGTATCTTAGGTTAAATCCATTCAAAACCTAAAATAATTATTCTCCTTGCAAGTTAACATCAACCAAAATACAAAAACTTTCTGCTTCTTTCATTCGTGTTAACTAACTTATATGCGCCATAACTTTAACAAATAACTATTAATGAACACTTTTACGAACTTTAAAAGCTCAATTACCAACTGTTACAAACTCTATACCATAAATATTTAATTTACGCATGCTTACCTACTCAACCCTAGTTGGAATTTTATCACTTTAGCCTTTTGAATTAATTATTTGTTGATAGAAACACATAGCATTATTAAGTAATATTCGAACACCTAATACGGCTTTGGTCAAACAGATTTTTCCTTTATACCTTTATTATAAGAACTTTTTACGTTATTTGTCATAATAATTTTTTTAAAAATGGGATATTCAACTCTTCAGGAGGCAGTTAATGATTTAGAGAAAAATGGGCATTTAATTCGAATTAAAGAGGAAGTTGACCCTTATTTAGAAATGGCCTCCATTCATTTGCGTGTACATAACATGGGTGGTCCTGCACTTTTATTCGAAAAAGTGAAAGGTTCTCCTTTTAGAGCTGTCAGCAATTTGTTTGGCACACCTCAACGTTCTAACTTTTTATTCAGACACACTATTGATACTGTTGAACAGCTCATCAAATTTAAAACTGACCCTACTGAGATTTTAAAAAATCCCGGCATGATTTTCAAACTTATCCCGGGCCTTATACATTCTCTCCCTACGAAAGTAAGTAGTGGTTTACATAGCTTTTCAACCACATCAATAGATAAACTACCACAAATAGTGCATTGGCCCAAAGATGGCGGTGCTTTTATTACTTTACCACAAGTATATTCTGAAGATATTGACAGTCCCGGTACAGCCAATAGCAATCTGGGAATGTATCGTATTCAAATGAGTGGTAATGAATATATTCCTAATCAGGAAGTAGGCTTGCATTATCAGTTACACAGAGGTATTGGAATACATCAAACAAAAAGTGAAGCCCAAAACAAACCACTTAAAGTTAGTATCTTTGTTGGTGGCCCTCCGGCAAATACATTTTCGGCTGTTATGCCTCTACCAGAGGGACTTAGTGAGCTAAAATTTGCCGGCTCGTTAGGGGGAAGAAGATTCAGATATTGCTATGACGAAAATATGAACTTAATCAGTAATGATGCTGATTTTGTTATTACGGGTGAGGTTGTTCCCGGAATTACCAAGCCGGAAGGGCCTTTTGGCGACCATTTAGGATATTATAGTCTTACCCATCCATTTCCGGTTATGAAAGTAAACAAAGTGTATCATAAAAAAAATGCAATTTGGGCTTTTACTGTAGTTGGACGTCCCCCTCAAGAAGATACCGCTTTTGGGAATTTAATACATAAAATTACCGGATTTGCTTTAACTAATTCTATTTCCGGTTTACACGATGTACATGCGGTTGATGCCGCAGGTGTACACCCTCTTCTTTTGGCTATAGGAAGCGAAAGATATACGCCATATTTGAAAGAAAGAAAACCGCAGGAAATTCTAACAACAGCTAATCATATATTGGGCTACGGGCAAATGTCTTTGGCTAAATTTTTATTCATTATTGCCAAAGAAGATAACCCAAAAATTAGTATTTACAATCTCGAAGACTTTTTTACCCATGTATTTGAAAGGGTACATTGGGAGCGTGATTTACACTTCTTTACCAATACTACCATTGATACGCTCGATTATAGTGGCGAAAAACTTAACAGTGGTTCAAAGGTAATTATAGCTGCTGCCGGTAAACCGGTAAGAACTTTAATTCAACATATTCCGTCAAATATCAATTGGTCTGCCCTGTGCAATAATATTAAATTAGCTATGCCAGGGGTACTGTGCGTTTCTTTCAAGCCATTTACCATGTATGTTAATGCCGAAAAGGAAATGGAAGAACTTACCTCCTTTCTGACACTTCAAAACACTGACGGAATAGCTCTTATAGTTGTTTGCGATGATAGTGAATTTGCTGCATATAATATGAATAATTTTGTTTGGACATGTTTTACAAAAAGTAATCCTTCACATGATATATACGGTGTAAACAGTTTTACTAGATTTAAACACTGGGGATGCAAAGGTCCCCTAATAATAGATGCACGTAAAAAGCCATTTCATGCCCCCGATTTATTTCTAGATGCCAACACAGAAAAGAAAGTTGACCAATTATTTACCTCGGGGCACTCGTTACATAGCCTTAAAATATAAAACTGTTTTGATAGTATAAAACTACTCACCAACAACTTACGTTTATATAGTCTTTTAAATTCTTTAAAGTCAAAATTTTGAAAGATTCTTGAATTTAATATATTTTTTTTTACTTTTACAAACTTATTACTAACAGTTTGTATATAAAAAACGTATTCTATTAATAAAGATTACAAATGTTTTCTCCTCAAAAAAATAGGTCCTTAATATTTGCCTTTGTATTGTTTTTTATAAATACAAATTTATTAAATGCGCAAATTATTATTAATACAAACACTTACACTACCCCTAATCCTGCAACCAGCCTGGTTAACAATATTTTATTAGGACAAGGGGTTACCGCCAGTAATATTACTTTTACACCATCTGCTAACTCAACTTCTCAATTAGGTTTCTTCAAAAAAAACAATTCTAATATTGGCCTTGATAGTGGAATAGTACTAAGCACAGGAAATGTTCATGACATTACCCCAGGTATTTCTATAGGAAACGTGGGGAACTTCTTTCCTACGAATTATCCTGATTTATTAAGTGTTGCTAACTCTGTGCCTCCTTTAATAAATCAGAGCTTTTCAGTAGGTAATGTTTATGATGTTGCCGTGTTAGAGTTTGATTTTGTACCTTCCTCAGATACCGTTCGTTTTAAATATGTTTTTGGTTCTAACGAGTATCTTACATTTATTAATTCTAGTTATAATGATGTTTTCGGTTTCTTTATTAGCGGACCCGGTATTAGCGGCCCCTACGCAGGAAATTCAAAAAATATTGCTATCGTTCCTAATTCAAACCCACCCTTACCTATAACAATTAGCTCTGTACAACCTAACTTAAATGGAAGCTACTATATTAATAATCCTACCAATGCAACTGTAAGCCTAAATGGATTTACCAAAGTATTTACAGCCATGTCTCCGGTTACTTGTGGAGAAACCTATCATATACGTATAGCTATTGCCGATGGTAGTGATAGTTCATTAGATTCAGGAGTTTTCTTAGAAGCCAACAGTTTCAGTAGTCAGGGAGTTCAACTTTCAAGTTCTATAAATATTGGTGGTTCAGATACTATCTTATATGAAGGCTGCGGAACAGCAATTATTGAAATGGTGCGTCCCGGAGATATCTCACAAGGAGATACAATTCATTTTGTTATTAGCGGTAGTCCTAATAATGGAGACTATACTAATTTTGCCGACAGCTTGGTTTTTACCCCCGGGCAACAAAGTGCTTTTATTACTATTAATGCATTTCAAGATAATTTAGTGGAAGGTTTAGATACCATTACAATCACTTTCCCTGCAAATAATTGCTCAAGTATTGAATCAAGTATAACCATATATGTTGCTGATGCTCCTCCTATTACAGCCTTTGCAGGTAATGACACAACCTTAAATTGTCCTGGGGATCCTGCCACTTTACATGCCAGTGCCACAGGAGGACTTCCGGGCTATTATTACACCTGGCTGGGTGGTTTAGGAAACACACAAACTATTGTAGTTAACCCTTTGGTTACAACCAGTTATATAGTAATGGTGGAAGATACTTGCCATCAGGTGGTTGATTACGATACCGTTGTGGTAAATATTCCTAATATTCAGCCAATAACTGTAACATCCGCCCCGCAACAACAAGATATAATTTGCCCTAACGACCCGGCCACATTTATTGCTACTGCCAGTGGTGGCACTCCACCTTACAATTATGTTTGGCAAACCAACCCACCGGTTATAGGTAATACGGCAACTTTTATTACCCCTACCGACCAATGGTATGTGGTTGATGTTACTGACGCATGCAATATTTTACACGGATATGATACCGTCAGGGTAAATCTTATAGCCAGTAACCCTCTAACCGTGTTCCTCCCCGAAGAGTTTAAAATATGTTTGGGCGAGTCGGTTAAGCTTGAGCCGCAAGTATTTGGTGGAGTGAAAGATTATCATTATGCTTGGACATCAATAAACTCAAGTGCATCTGAAATTACTGTTAGTCCGATAAATAATACAATTTATTCGGTAACGGTTTCCGACTTTTGTGGACGTACCGCTTCAGTAAGCTCTAAAGTTTTAATAAATTATCCTAAGGCTGACTTTTCATTTAGCTCCGACCCTCAAAACGATTATAGAATTATTTTTCTGAACGAATCAGAAAAGCCTATCACTAATATTTGGCATTATGGTGATGGAGAAAAATCTTTTGATATTCATCCTGAACATACCTATGGTGATAGTGGAACATATCAGGTTAAATTAATTATGGTTGATGCCAATGGCTGTACAGATACTATTATTCATGATGTTTGGGTTAATCCCGACTTAAGAGTGCTCATTCCTAATGCTTTTACACCTAACGGTGATAATTTAAATGATAGGTGGGAAATAAGAGGTCAAGGTATGAAAGAACTTAGTTTTGTTATTTTTGACCGTTGGGGAATAAAAATATATGATAATGTAAATAATTATTTTTGGGAGGGAAATAACTACCCACAAGATGTTTACAGTTATTATATATATGCCAAAAGCTTTACCGGAAAAATTTACGAAAAGTACGGTTCAATATTTTTAATACGTTAATACAATTAATTATTATTTAATCAGTTATGAAAATAAACAAGTTACAATTAATTACTCTAATTGCAAGTTTTTTCTGTATTAATCTAACGCAGTTAAAGGCTCAGCTATCTGTTAACACAAACAACTATACCCCCCAAACATTGGTAACCGATGTGTTATTAGGGCAAGGAGTAACTGCCAGTAATATTACCTTTACTCCTGCTAATGGCTCCACTATTCAGTTAGGCTTTTTTAACGGTTTAAACTCCAATTTAGGTTTAGATAGTGGAATTGTACTTTCTACAGGAAATGTAATGAACTTAATACCGGGTAATATAGGTGGTGCCGCTCCTCCGGGTGGTTCCAATAACGATTTGTTGACCTTAGCCAATAGTGTGCCTCCTTTAATTGGTCAACCATTTACAGTTACAAGTACCAATGATGCAGCTGTTCTTGAATTTGATTTTGTACCCGCTTCCGACACGGTAAAATTTCGCTATATTTTTGGTTCTAATGAATATACCACCTGGATTAATTCCCAGTATAACGATGTATTTGGTTTTTTTATCAGTGGCCCCGGCATAACAGGCAATTTTTCAGGAAATTCAGAAAATATTGCGGTTGTTCCTAACACTAACCCTCCATTACCTATTACAGTAAGTTCTGTGCAACCTTCATTAAATAGCCAGTATTATATAAGTAACACCGCACAAACTACCGTTGCACTTAATGGTTTTACTACCGTGTTTACGGCTATGTCGCCCGTTATCTGTGGTGAAACATATCATATACGTCTTGCCATTGCCGATGGCTCTGACGGTTCGTTAGATTCAGGTGTATTTCTCGAAGCTTTAAGTTTTACATCTAATTCCGTAACCGTTGAATCAAGTACAGGAGCTGGCGATTCAACTTTAGTTGAGGGCTGCTCTGAAGGTGTATTTACTTTCTACCGCCCGGGCAGTTCGTCAGATACACTTTTCCTACCTATTACTGTTGGAGGAACTGCAACGCCAGGTGATGACTATAATACCATACCTGATACTATTGTATTTTTACCCGGACAGAATACCGTAAATGTTACAGTTAATCCTATTAATGATGGCATTAGCGAAGGAGCCGAGTCAATTTCCATTTCTTTTACGCAAGGTATTTGCGATTCAACAGTTGTAACCTCAACACTTTGGATAGTTCCTTATTCTCCTATAGTGACCAGTCCTTATGATACTTCCTTAACTTGCCCTAACACCCCAATAAATATTAGCGCCCAGTTTAGTGGTGGGTATGGGCCTTACACAGTGGTCTGGAACACAGGCGATTCAACCAATACCATAATGGTTAACCCAAATGACACAACTATTTATACCTATACCGTTTACGACAATTGTTGGCCACAGGGTGTCAGTCAGTCTGTTACTGTTAACGTGCCTCCTCCATCACCTATTACTGCAGCTCCTACAGCCAATATTATTGCTTGTCCGGGTGGAACAAGTACGCTTGAGGCTAATGCATCCGGAGGATACCCCGGATATACCTACAATTGGACACTTAACGGCAATGTAGTAAGCACAGGAAATACTTATACTACCCCTAATAATCTTAATCAGGATACTATTTATGTGTTAACAATTAATGATGCTTGTGGCTCTGCCCCATTTACCATAGATGTGCCTGTTCAGGTAGTTCCTTACACTCCTATTTCGCTAAATTTGGAAGATACCCTTACAGTACCATGCCCTAATACCGGAATTCAATTAACTCCTGTTTATAATTACGGGGTAAGACCTTATACATTTACCTGGAGCAATGGCGCTGTGCCAATTGCAGGAGATAGTGCTGCAATTGCCCAACCTGCTACATCTACAGCATATTATTTAACTATGACCGATGCTTGTAATCAAACTCCTGTAAGCGATTCCGTATTTGTAAAAGTAGCCACATACGATGCTTTAAGAGCATTGGCCAGTCCTGATACTACAGTTTGCCCGGGCAATCCTGTGACTATTAGCGTAATTGCTGATGGCGGGGCAGGACAATATACTTACCTATGGGAAAATCTAAGCACTTTGACCGCATTTGATGGCAACACTAATGTCTCCATTAGTCCTACTATTGATAATTCGGTAACCTATAAAATTACCGTTACAGACAGATGTGGCACCACGGCCTTTGACGATGTTGAAATACCATTACGAAATGATTGTGATGTGGTAGTCCCAAATATTATTACTCCAAACGGAGATGGAGCTAACCAATATTTAGTCTTTGAAAACTTAGAGCTATTCCCTCAACCTAAGTTAGAAGTGTTTAACCGTTGGGGATTGTTAGTTTACAGTTCTGATAATTATCAAAATAATTGGGCGCCTACCGAGCTAAATCCAGGGGTGTATTTCTTTGTTCTTGAGCTTAAGACTATCCCCACTAAAAAGGGCTTCTTCCAATTATTAAAATAAGTATAAAAGAAATTTTATGATATCTTGAATTGCGTGCTAAGGTTGTTAATATAATAATATTTCTATCTCTAATATATTTAAGGGCTTTGGCCACTCACATTGTTGGAGGAGAAATATATTATACTTGTTTAGGGAATAACAATTATAAAATTACTTTAAAATTATATCGGGACTGCTTTAACGGTCAAGCTCCGTTTGACTCACCCGCCTATGTTGGTATTTTTGACGCTTCAGGCACATTGGTGAATACCTTAAGTATGTATCACTCGGGGGCTACTAATGTACCCCCTATGATTATTAGTCCTTGCTTGGTTCCACCTACAAATATTTGTGTTGAAGAGGCAGTTTATGAACAAACCATTAACTTGCCCGATAGTCCAGGTGGATACGACATTGTTTACCAAAGATGTTGCCGAAATGGTACCATTACCAATTTAGATGATCCCGGCTCACAAGGCGCCAGTTATTGGGCACATATACCCGACCCTTCTTTAGCCACTTGCAACAGCAGTCCAAGATACAACTCATTACCCCCTTTATTTTTGTGTAGCAATGTAAGCTTTAATTTTGACCACATGGCAACAGACCCTGATGGTGACTTACTGGTATATAGCTTTTGTACACCATATTCGGGTGGCTCTACTATTAGCCCTGCACCTAATCCTCCGGCAGCTCCTCCTTTACCTATTGTAAATTACTTACCGGGGTACAACGGAACATACCCTATTGATGCAAACCCTCCACTAACTATTAACAACAATACAGGGTACATTACAGGTACTCCCATAAATATTGGGCAATATGTTATGGGTGTTTGTGTAAGTGAATATCGAAACGGAGTACTGCTTAGTACCAATAAAAGAGATTACCAGTTTAATATCGTTTCGTGCGATGCTGCTATTGCTTCTATTCCTGCTCAAAGTTTATTTTGCAATGGATATACAGTAAACTTTACGGCTGCAGCCAGCGTAAACGCAAATACATATTTCTGGGATTTTGGGGATTTAAGCACCAATGCCGATACTTCAAATCTTGTTTCCACCACTTACACCTACCCCGATTCGGGCATATATACCGTGATGTTGGTAGCTTACGACCCTGCCGGAAATTGTTATGATACTACCTATGCTAATTTTGAAGTATATCCTGTATTGGAACCTATGTTTATTCCACCACCGCCACAGTGCTTTGATAATAATAGTTTTAACTTTACTGCCGGAGGGAGTTATACTTCTGACGCAACCTTTTTATGGGACTTTGGACCAAATTCGGTTCCCACCACCAGTACACTTCAAAACCCTACAAATATTCACTTTGGGCAACTCGGTGCCAATATCGTTACGCTAACCGTCTCGCAGTATGGTTGCACAAAAACCTATACCGACACGATTAAAACTGCCATTAAACCAACTGCCGAAATTTCTACTGCCAATCAATATTGTGTAGGCAATCAAGTCGATTTCGGAAATAACTCTCAAAATTCATCATCATGGTTTTGGGATTTTGGGGTTAATAGTATTCTTTCAGACACAAGCAGATTGTTTGAACCACAATATTTTTTTCCCGACTCCGGAATATACAATATTACACTTATTGCCTATAGTCAAGGTGTTTGTAGCGATACAACACATTTATTGTTTTGGGTTTTCCCTAAACTATCTCCTGAAATTTCCGGAGCCGGAGATCAGTGTTTGCTAGGCAACAGCTATGATTTTTCTGTTGCCGGAGCTTATACAACAGATGCCACTTTTAACTGGAATTTTGGCCCTACTGCCTTAATACAACAATCAACCCTGGCTAATCCGCAAGGTGTTTCATTTTCTGATTATGGATATTATCCTATAACTTTAACGGTTAGCCAATATGGATGCAGCAAAACAGTATCTGATTCTGTAGGTCTTTTCCATTCGCCCGAAGCTAAATTTGTAATTAGCCAAGGCAGCGGCTGTGCTCCGATTTTTGTTCAACTTACTGATAGCAGTACTTCTGATACGCCTTTGATATATCATTGGAATTTGGGAGACAATAACAGCAGTAATGTACAAGACCCAAATTACACCTATCAAAACCCGGGTACATACACTATAAGCCTGACCATTATTTCTACTTCCGGATGTATTGATACAACTTCCTATATTATGCCTAATGTAGTTAATGTAATTTCTCCACCGCAAGCAGGGTTTTATGCAGAACCCTCACAAGCCGGTATTTTTGACCCTATTGTTACTTTTATTGATACCTCGCATGGTGCAGTACATTGTGCTTTGCAATTTAGTGATGGTACTTGGGTTGACAGAAATTGTAATTATACACATACATTTAGTGATACAGGGGTATATAAAGTAACTCAGATTGTAAAAAACGAACTGGATTGTGTAGATAGTGTTAGTATAACAGTTTATATTTATCCGGAGTTCCGATTGTTTATTCCCGATGCTTTTACGCCTAATGGCGATGGCTTAAACGATATATTTATTCCTTCAACAATAGGGATAAAGGAATTTAATATGAGAATAATTAACCGGTGGGGCGAACAAATATTTGAAACACACAGCGTTAATGGGTGGGATGGAACTTACAAAGGTGTAAACTCTCCTCAAGGTGTTTATGTTTATCTTTTAAATGTTATTGATATTAGGGGCAACAGTCACCTATACAATGGTAAAGTTGTTTTACTTCGTTAGTGCACATTCACCAACATTGCTATATTTTATAACTCAAAAAAATAGCTTATGTAAATGTATTACGAGTGGTATTTCCCTCTAAGTCTTAAAAAGGCCAAAATACCAACAGTTAACAAAGCCGGTAAGGCAATAAATGCCAAGCCCCATCCCGGAGTATTCTTTCCGGTTTTAGGATCGTAATTAAAGCAAGTAAACATATTGGCAGGGGTAGGTAATCTATAAGAAGGCCTATATACATTATTGATATCTGAAATCAATAGTGAAATTTCATCGGCACTTCTTAAACCAATTAATTTTTTGGTAATATAACCCTGCGTGTTAACCCCTACTAAAAGAGCATCATGATCATATTGCTTTTTGCGCATATCCCAAACAGGAAAAAAATTAACTGATTTTGTCATACTTGAAATACTGTCAACCACAGCCAGCTCCCAATTAGGTTCATTTAACAGGTTAAATCGGTAGGCTAAATTTTGCATATCTTTTAGCGAATCTAAAGGATCAAAACTTAATACCAGTACACTAAACTTATATTGATTCTTTCTTAAAATAATTTGTATATTTTCTTTTAACTGCAGAAGAAGAGGGTTGCAAACCCCTGCACATCGTGTAAACACTAAAGCAACTATGAGTGGCTTTTTAGCAGCTAACTGATGTATAGAGGTTTGTTCTCCACTTATCAATTTAATTTTCGCATCATAAATTCGTGTATATATACCTTCCTCTTCACGCCAATCTTGTTTGTCATAAAGATTGTTCGCAATAGAATTATAATTTGAGATTAATAATATTATTAAGAGCGTTGAAAAAGTACGTTTAAACATCTCTTCGAAATATTAACAAAAAAGGATAATATGCCCGTTAAATAAACAATAGCAAAAACACCTCCTACCGCAGCTAAAGTCTTAGCACTTTCTAATCCTTTAGGATAAGTGCTATATCTTCTAGGTACTGAATCGGCACCGGCTATATAAAATGCCAATAAGAATCCTACACCACCTATAATCAATATAGCCAATTTAACAAATGAGTATTTATCAGGCAAGGAGTGATTAGTTGCATATTTTGAAAACCAGTGAAAGAATCCTAAACTAAACAATACATTGCCCATAGCATTGTATGTATGGAAGTGGGCAGGCACCCAAAGCGTATTATGTAAAATAAAATTGTTTGAAATAGTAGCATCAATAACTGCTCCAACACCTCCTACTACCCATCCAACTATACCTATAAAGAATAAGGAGTTAGTAAGCGACCAATTAATTTTGTTTCTGAAAACAACCACAATTATACTAAACACTGTAACACCCGATGAAGGCAAACTGGCTAAATAGGAGGCCAATTGACCTATAATCTGTAATCCTTCCGGTTGAACAAAGTCCATATACAAATGATGGAAAAAAGCAGCCAAAACAAAGAACAAAGTTAGGTTCCAGGCTAATGCCACATACCAGGTAGTTTTTAATTTTGGTCTTCCGCTAACTTCAGGGAACAACTCGTATATAACGGCTAAGCCCAAATAAAGCATTTCATTAGCTATAGTATGACCAAAGAAATAAGTAAGATTTTTTATTAACAATGCATCGTTTTTGAAGGTTCCTCCCGAATAGTATTCAGCAAATAATAATATAAGCAATATAACGGCAGCTATCAGGCAGGTTAATACTCCTATTAAACTTATCATTGAAATAAGTACGAAAGGTGGTGTTGATACTTCCGGGTCTTTCTTCCCAAAATGTTGCCAGGCAAGAACCTGCGACATTGAATATTTTTTTAGCATGGCAGCCATTAGACTAATCGTCCAAACAAACCATCCAATACCAAAAACACCTATTGACCATAAAAATAATGGAGTAGCCCATGTTGACCACATTATTTTAAAAGGCAGTGGATACAAGAATGTCCAACCGGCATGAAAGTTTCCCACTAAAGTAGATAACCAAAGCATTACTACCCCTATTACCGTCATTACCATGGCAAACATATTGGCGGTGTAACTGGTTTTTACATATCGTTCCATAAAGTAGTTAACTGCTGCCATACCGGCAACAAACCATATACCAATCATGGTTACACCATGAGTAGTCATATCGGCATAAAATGTTGGTGGTTGAATTTTTATTAATTCGCCTTGGTTAAGACGCATAATAATACCTAAAATTATACTAAGAATAAATAATACCAATATTGCAACTATCCAAAGTGCTGTTATTTTATTAAGTTTTTTAGTTTCCATATTCAATTCAATTTATTTTACATTAAAAAATGATTTCATTACTTGATGGCCTGAACCACAATACTCTAAACAAAGAATATAATACTTACCCGGCTCACTGAACTTCCAGCGAAGCTTGTTTACATATCCGGGCATAGCCTGGGTTTGAGCCACTAACTCATACTTATCATTATAAATACCAAAACCGTGTGTAACATCTAAACTGGTAACTCTAAACTCTACTAGTTCATTTGTATTAAGTTCAATATTCTCACCCATGGGTTGGGCAGGATCTATATCCTGATTAGACATTAGAAAAACAAACTGACTAGAGACTGTATGAACTATTCGTGCAGGTTGCTCGTTGGCATATAAGTAATAAGGCGACTTAGGAATGGTTATGAAAAAAAACATTCCAAGTACTACCACCATAATAGTAATGAACCAAAACCTTTTCTGCAAAGGATTTTTCATACCTTGTTGAGGCTGACTTTGGATCGAACTTAAATACACAAGAATAAAAACGAGTATTATTATTCCTGATAGAATAAGAAATAAAGATAATAACGATTGTTGCATAATATTGGAGTTTTAATAAGTGAAATAAAGTTTTATTTTACATCAGTTTTGTTTTTTTAATTAATAACTATTTTAGGCAAAATTATAAAATTTATTTATTAAAGACATTTTTATCCGAATTATTATTTTTGTTTTATCAACATCATTATATTTTATGTTGATTTACATACATTTACAATTAATTTTCTTCTAAATTGCACAGGTAATATATGAGCAAACAACAAAAAGATTTAGAACTAATAACAACCGCTGATGGTTCTACCACGCTAAAAGTGGTAAATAGCAATGACTATTATCATTCTATTCATGGTGCATTTCAAGAAAGCCAACTCATTTATATAAATTACGGGTTAGCACATGTTAAACAAAACACGTCAATTAATATTTTAGAAATTGGTTTTGGCACAGGTCTCAATTGTTTGCTTACATTAAACAATATTTTGGTAGAACCCTACAAATTAAATATCCAATACCATGCCTTAGAGCCCTTCCCTATTCCAATATCGGTAGTTAATCAATTAAACTATTGCCGGTATCTTTCAGCCATTATAGAGCCATACTTTATAAAAATACATACTGCTGATTTTAACAACACAAATGCAATTTCACCCAACTTTACACTGAATAAATATAAAACGGGCATACAATTATTTAATAGTAATATATTATATCATCTGGTGTATTTTGATGCTTTTGCCCCTTCAACGCAACCCGAAATGTGGACAGAACAAGTATTTGAGAAACTATACCACATGATGTGTAAAGGTGGAGTATTAGTAACCTACTGCGCCAAGGGGCAAATAAAACGAGATTTAAAAAAGGTAGGGTTTGAAGTAGAAAGTTTGCCCGGCCCTCCCAAAAAAAGAGAAATAACAAGAGCCATAAAGAAATAAATCTTGAACATGAACATTTTTATAGACTCTCCTAAAAATTTAAAATAATTTCTTTTTTACTATTTTTGAAGAAAAATTATTCCAATGCCATCTTTTGATGTTGTAAATAAAATTGATATCCAAACATTAGATAATGCAATTAATGTAGCGCGTAAAGATTTAGCAGGGCGTTATGACTTTAAAGGCTCTAAGCTTAGTATAGAGTTAGATAAAAAGGCTTTAAATATTAATATCTCGGCCGAAAACGAAATGCGTATTGAGGCAATAGAAGATACCATTAGGAGTAGAATGATTAAACAAGGTCTTAACCCCATGGCGCTGGATTTTGGTAAAGAACGGTATGCAGCTGGAAATATGATAAAGAAAGATATTAAGGTAAAACAAGGCATTGATAAAGATACTGCCCGAAAGATTACCAAACATATTAAAGAATTAAAACTAAAAGTTGAAGCCCAAATTATGGATGAACAGGTGAGAGTTTCGGGCAAAAAAATAGACGATTTACAAGCAGTTATTGCAAGTCTTAGAAGCAACAATTTTGATATTCCATTACAATTTGTAAACCTTAAATAAAATTAATCATGAAAAAAACTATATTACTCACTGTTATAGCAATTATAGCTATTTGCACAACAAGCAATGCGCAATCTAAAGAGCCATATAACGATAAGCAAAATATGGCAGTTGTTACAAGCCAAGAACCTTTTTATCCAAAAGGTGACACCGAGCTATTTAAATACGTTTTAAATGCTATTAAATACAGCGATGAGGCTAAAGCTAAATATATTGAAGGAAACATTACATTAAGTTTTGATGTGTCGCCCGACAGCACAATAAGTAATATTAGTGTAATTAGCGGTTTATGCTGTGGTATAAATGAAGAAATTCAACGAGTGGTGAAAGAATTAAAATTTGCACCCGCAATTCAAAACGGAGTTAAAATGAGAATGAATGTAATGATGGACTTTCCGGTAAAAGCTCATTAATTTTTTATCCCCTTTCCATAAATGGCCCGGCCACAAAAGTTAAATAAGCGTGAAAAGTTTAAAATTTCACAAGAAGCTGCCAAAGTTGTACCTAAAACAGTAAACAATAATAAAAATAATAATATTATTGTTTATTACGCCTTTATTATTGCATCAGTTTTTATACTGTACGGCAATTCCCTAAATAATGGTTATGTCCTTGATGACTTCTCGGTAATCAAAGAAAATAATATTGTAAATTTAGGAAGTAAAAGTATAGGTAATATATTTAAAACCAGCTATCGTGCAGGGTATTTGAATGTTAATGATGGGCTTTATCGACCTCTGTCTCTGGCTATGTTTGCCTTGGAGTGGCAACATTGGCCAGATAAGCCTTTTGTAGGCCACTTTATTAACTTAATCTGCTACCTATTATGTGGCATTGTATTATTTAATTTTACTCGTAAACTTTTCCCTCATATTCATAATGTTGTTTTACTGCTTGCAGTATTACTATTCATTGCCCATCCTATACATACGGAGGTAGTGGGCAATATAAAAAGTCGTGATGAGTTGCTGTGTTATTTGTTTTCCATATTAAGTATGTTATGGGCAATACAATATTTTGACAGTAAAAAAATACTATATTTAGTACTATCATCTTTTAGCTTATTTCTTGCTTTTCTAGCCAAAGAATCAGCTATTTTAACCATTCCTTTGCTGTTAATTTCATTATGGTTTTTTCGCAAAGACCGATTTAATAAATATGTACCTATTTTGTTAGCCACACTTATACCTTTTGTGGTATATATGCTTATTCGTAGAAATGTTTTAGGAAGTTTTGCAGGGCTTCAAACAGTAACCATACTAGACAATCCGGTGGGCGCTCAAACAGATTTTATTTTACGCATAATGGGAAGCTTTCAGGTATTGGGCGAATACATTCAATTATTTGTTTTTCCACACCCTTTAGTTTATGATTATTCATACAACTCCATACCACTACATCAAGGCATCACACTGCCCATTATTATTGGCATTATTATAATATGTAGTTTAATAGCTGCTATGTTTTTTACTTATAAAAAATGGCCACTAATCTCCTACTCTATTTTATTTATTTTTATTTCATTATCATTATACAGCAATATTGTTTTCCCGATTGGAGCAGCTAAGGCCGAACGCTTTACTTTCTTGGCATCAACCGGTTTTTGTATAGCTTTGATATATTTATTTACCGTAATTTTAAAAATTGACATTTCTAAATATTCCCCTAACGATACTAAATACAAAAATTTATTTTACTTAACTACTGTAATATTAGTATTATATAGTGTAAAAACCATTAGCCGTAATTTTGATTGGAAAAATAATTACACTTTGTATTCACATGATGTTGAATTAAATCCGCAAAGTGCCAAAACACATTATTATTTAGGGAACGAAATAATAAAAGAATTAGCCAATAACGAAACAGATAAAGCAAAAAAAGAGGCTCTTATCATGCAGGGTATTTCCGAGGTAAGAAAAGCCATACAAATTTACCCCGAATATTCTGACGGATACGCACAAATTGGGGTAGGATATTACAACCTCAACAATAATGACAGTGCAGGACATTACTTTAAATTGAGTTTAAAATACAATGAAAGCAACAGTGTTGCCATCAGTAATATGGGTTCATATTACTTTAACAGAGGCGAGTACCAAAAAGCTATTGAATACTTTAACCGCTCAATAGCTCTTAACCCCAGGTTTGCAGATGCCATGATGAACTTAGGTAGTTGCTACGGTTCTATGGGAAAATACCAAGAAGCTCTAGTTTGGTTTCATAAGGCTTTTGATATTGATCCAACAAATCAAAAAAATATTACCTTTCTTGCATTAACCTACCAAAATTTAAATGATATAAACAAGGCCAATTATTATAGGAGTCTTTTAAAATAAGGGTTGGGAGAGCACAAAATTTTTTGGAACACTGTTTGCAATATAGTTTTTTAAAGACTAAAAACTGAAGGTTATGAAAGAAGCTATTTTAAATTTAGCCAGAGTAATATTATTAACCATGGCAATATTGTTTACAGGAAGTTTTCGTGCTCAAGAAAATCCGAATGATGAAGTATTTAAATTAAAAAACAATAAGGCTTTTAAAAAGGGAGAATTCTTGTCATATCGTTTACACTATGGGGTTATTGATGCCGGAATAGCTACCCTAGAGGTTACTCATGAAGAACGCGAAGTTAGTGGGCGTCCAACTTATCATGTAGTTGCTTTAGGAAAAAGTATTGGTGCGTTTGATTGGTTTTTTAAAGTTCGCGATAGGTATGAATCATACATAGATAAAGAAGCACTTGTACCTATGGCTTTTATAAGAAGAGTTGATGAGGGAGGCTACAAAATTAATCAGAACTATGTATATAATCACCCTAGAAAGCAAGTTATAAGCGAAGGAAAAGTATATGATATTCCGCGAGAAATAAATGATGTACAAGATATGATTTCGGCATTTTATTATGCCCGCGCACTTGATTACTCAAAGGCCAAACCGGGTGATGTGTTTACAATTAATAGTTTTGTTGATAATGAAATATTTCCTTTAAAAATTAAATATATCGGAAAAGAAACCATAAACACCTCAAAAGGGAAATTTAAATGTATTAAGTTCAGACCTGTTATTCAAAAAGGTAGAATTTTTAAAAGTGAGGAAGATCTAAACGTATGGATTTCTGATGACGAGAATAAAATACCTGTAAGGGCTCAAGCAAATATTTTGGTAGGTTCCGTTAAAATGGATTTGATGGAATATCGTGGCTTAGCTAATCCCTTAGCTTTGGTAAAATAAATAAAGGTTTGTTTATTCAAGCATCGTTGGAGCAAAACAGCTTAATTCCTTCAGAAAAATATTATGTAGTGTTTTCTATATCAATACTTAGAAGTATGGTCTAGCTCTTTAGCCCGGCATACGACTTAAGTATTTATCCATTTCCTTAATTTGTTTTACAATCTCCTCAGATTTAGGTTTGCAACCTTTAGCTTTATTAAAGAAATCTTTGGCAGCCTTATTTTGGCTTCTTCTTAAATAAATTTGAGACATAGCTAAATAAGCCATTGCCGCACTGTCCTTATCAGGCAACCCCACTCTAATAGCAGATTTAACGTACTTTTCACCTTCTTTAAAATCGCCTCTTTGCATGGCCATCATCCCCATTTGTAAATTATTAGTTGCATCCATATCAGAATTAACACCACCTAATTGTACACTCTTTTTTAAATTTTGTTCGGCTGATGCAAAATTTTGTTGAGCCATATCCATATTGGCTTTTAGAGTATAATAACTACTCCGTACAGGTTTTATTAATAACCCCGGAAACCATATAGATTTTAATATCTTATTTACCTCATCAATATTGCCTTCTTCAATAGGCTTCTGCAACAATCTTATCGGCCCAATCAAAAAATGGGTTAAAATGGCAATAAAAGCAATAGTATAAAACATAACAGCAGTCCAAACATCCATAGTAAATTGGGCTACTATTGCCAATACTAAAGACAGTAATCCTAACCAAAAACGATATCTGATTAAAAAGTTATAAAATTTCATACTTAGTATAGTTATTATTTATTAACAGTAATATTCTTTGCAAAAGCATTCTTCCCCTCATCTAAAAAGTGAATAAACTTTTCAATGTCCGGGTCATATCCTGATGGTTTATTCAGCATTTTCTCATTGTTGTCAAGTAATACATAATACGGTTGGGAATTAGTCCCAAAACGCTCAGTTTGCATATCACTCCACTTGTTGCCCACGGTTTTCACTTTATTTCCTGTAGTTTTACTTACATATCTCTCGGCTTCCGGGAGTAAGGCTTTATCATCAACATAAAGTGAAACAAGTACAAAATCATTTCTCAATCTCTCCAACACACGCGGATCAACCCATACATTATCCTCCATTTTACGGCAGTTTACGCAGCTCCATCCGGTAAAGTCAAGCATTAAAGGCTTATTTACTTTTCGAGCGTAAGCTAATCCGGTTTGGTAATCATGAAAACAGTTTAGGTTATGTGGACAATGTTCAGGATCTGTGCCTTCCGGTATTTCACTATTCCCTGCAACGGTATTAACCGGGCCTGAGGCGCCTAATGTCCATCCTTCGTTATAAAAACTTGGTGGCGGAAACCCACTAATTATGCGTAGTGGGGCACCAAACATTCCCGGAATTAAATATACCACAAAGGCAAATACTATAATGGCAAAGAAAACTCGTGGAATACTTATATAGGGTACTTCACTATCGTGCGAAAATTTTAATTTCCCCAACAAATAAAAACCCAGAATACTGAATATTACAATCCATAAAGCTATAAATACCTCTCGTGTAAGTATTCCCCAATGATACGCCAAGTCAACATTTGATAAAAATTTCAAGGCAAAAGCCAATTCCAATAAACCTAATACCACTTTTACTATATTGAGCCATCCGCCTGATTTAGGCAAAGAATTGAGCCATCCCGGAAAAGCCGCAAATAATCCAAAAGGCAAAGCTAAAGCTAAAGAAAATCCTACCATGCCTATGGTAGGGTTTAAAACATTGCCTCCTACGGCTGCCTGAACTAACAATGTACCTATAATAGGGCCTGTGCACGAAAATGAAACTAAGGTTAAGGTAAAAGCCATAAAGAAGATTCCTATTAACCCACCTTTTTCACTGGCAGTATCGGCCTTGTTTACCCAACTGCTAGGTAGGGTTATTTCAAATGCTCCCAAAAAAGAGGCTGCAAAAACTACAAAAATTATAAAGAAGGCTAAATTAACTATTGCATTACTTGCCATAGCGTTCAAAGCATCAGGACCTAATGATAAGGTAATAAGCATTCCTAAAGTTACATAAATTAGTATAATTGAAAGTCCGTAAATAAGCGCATTGGCAATTCCTTTTTTTCTGTTCCCGCTGCGTTTAGTAAAGAAACTCACTGTTAAAGGTATCATAGGAAACACGCATGGTGTAACCAAAGCCAGTAATCCGCCCAAGAACCCGGCTGCAAAAATTGCCCAAATACTTAACTTATCAGTATCATTCTCGGCATCGCCAGCTTGCACAACTGCTTGGGAGGCTACAACTTCTTCTTTAACTAAATTTGTGTCTTCTTTAATATTTTCTGATATAGGCTCAGTTTTTTCATCAATTGCACCTGAAGTATTGTTTTCTGTTTTTTGAACTCCTTCTTCAACAGCACAAGCTATTCCGGGGGCTTTTTCTAATTTAAATTCAAAATCAATATCTTCAGGAGGCAAGCATTTAGTTTCATCACAGCACATGAAGTTTAAATACCCTTTTACCGAAAAAGGTTGAAGGGTATTGATCTTAATTTTTTGTTTGAAAGTAGCCTCGTTGGCAAAAAACTTTAAAACCATCTCAAAGTTCGGATCAAACTCCTCTAAAGGTTTGCCTTCGGTGGTTTTTCCAATAGTTTGGTAATTACTATTTTTTTCAAAATTAAAAGTAGTAGCTACCGGGCCATCATCGCTTCCTAAGAATTGAGAATAAACATGAAATCCTTTGTCAATTTTTGCTTTAAAGATTAATTCAGCCTCGCAATCGTTTATTCGATTAACGCTAAATGACCATTTAACGGGTTTTAATATTTGTCCGACACTGAGTTTTGACAATAATAAAACAAAAAGAAACAGAGCAAAGCTTTTAAACGAAATTTTTCTCATACTATTTTAACAAAATATCCTGCAAAAATAGGATTATTTACAGGATATTAAGGTTAGTGTTGATTAAATTATGCTAAATGCTTAGTTTGTCTCCAAAATTTGAAAGAGCTCATCTAATTTAGGGGTAAGAATTATCTCTGTTCTTCTGTTTTTTTTGCGTGCCTGTGCAGTATTTTCAGGGTCTAAGGGAAAAAACTCTCCATGCCCTGCTGCAGTTAATCGTTTAGGGTCAACCTTACTATTGGCTGTAATTAATTTTACTATTGAAGTGGCACGTAATACGCTCAAATCCCAATTATCTTTAATTCCACCGCTGGCATTTATGTAGGGTACATTATCGGTGTGACCTTCCACTAAAATATTAATGTCGGCATTTTGTTCCAATACTTTGGCCAAACTCTTTATGGCCTCAGCGCCTTTTGCATCAACTACCGTACTTCCGCTTGCAAATAAAAGCTTTTCTTCGAGCGATACATATACCTTCCCATTTTTTTGTTCAACAGTTAGACCATTATCATGAAAGCCTAATAATGCATCTGTAACTTTTGTTTTTAAGGCCTTTACCGTAGAATCTTTTCGTGATAGAATATTTTGAAGCTCATTGAGCTTCACTTCCTTTACCTTTAACGCCTCTTGCGACTCTTTAAGCTCTGCGGTTAATTTATTAAAATTATTCTTTTGAGCTTCTAGTTCTTCGCGAGCAGTTTTTAATTTATCTTGTTCTCGTTGCAACTGTTCTTGCGAAAGCTGGTAGTTAGATGCTAATTGCTTTGTTTCATTGGCATTGCCTTCCAATAATTCTCTATTTTTAGCTAATAACAAATCGTATGTCTGATTGAGCTTATCATAATTTTTGGTCATTAGTCTCAACGAATTGCCCATTACCATGGTATCATTTTGCAAATTGCTTACTTTACGTTTTAAAATATCTACATCATTTTCACATTCAGTTAATTTAGTACTGCAATTCAGGGAACTGGTTTTCAGTTCAGCCAACTCTTGTGAACATTTCTTTTCTTTTTCTTTTAAAGCTTCAAATTGGCGTGCCGGAACACAAGATGCAATCCATAAAACAGAAGTAAATACACCGCCTAACAAAAAAAATTTATTCATATCGCAATCAGCATTAAATGGTTTAATATTATAAGGGGTTTGACCCAAAAAACGTACCAAATGTAGCAAAGGCAAATCATAAGTAAACTGATTAAGTTACTTAATTAATAACAACACAATGTGCAAATTTAACTCATTATACAGGCTTATAGTTTAATTACAATATGGGAATTTATAAGAACAGCAAATAAATTAATAGACGATAGTTTTAATATTTATATATATCAAGTACTTTAGGAAGTACAATTTTGTAAACAATCAAGAGGTATTTAATATTATCGGACTGTTCGAGATGATAAACCAGCTTTCATTGATTTGCATTTAATTTAAATTAAAACAAATATCACGAGTAAAAAAATATTAAACTTACAAAAGGAGGTGTTCATCGAATTTCTAGAAAATAATTAATGCATTTTAACACTATTTAATTTATTATTCATTATTCTTGTCCGTTCAACAACAAAAAAATAATGTATTTGGTTTGTATTTTTACTGATGAGAGTAATAAGAAGTTCATTGTTGCAGGAGGAAACAATAAAGAAGAAGTATATTTCTCTTTATCCAAATCTCTAGGTTCATCGGCCTCATTAGTAGCTTATAATAAGCTAGTTATGCTTAAACATTATTTATCTGAAAGTGATGGAAAAACCTATCTGGAACTTATCTCAAAACTTAATCAAAAAGAATTATTCAAATTATTGATGCACGAAAACGGCAATTTAATTGATTTATCTAAGCATTTAAACGCCTAAATATCAATACTTTATATTTTTTAAATTAAAAATTAAGAAGTAATTTTCAACAATACGTTAAAAATAGTTCCATTATTTTTGATTGGAAAAATATTCAATTTGGTAAAATTTAATAGTTATTCTATATTTGCAGCCTTTTAAATATTTTTAGTTAATATTAATTCTTTTTATCAAGCAAAGAAGCAGCAGAAATAACAGTTAATTATGCAAAATAAAGGTGCCATTAAATTTTTAGCAATTGCGTTAGCAGTTGTATGTATTTTTCAGTTATCGTTTACTCTGGTAACTTTAAGAATTGAAGGAAAGGCAGATGACTATGCCAAAGAAAAAGTAGCCGCCAACAAAACTCCCGGACTACATTTAGATTCATTATATGAAGTTTATAATAAAAGGTATATTGATTCTATTGCTACAATGCCGGCCTATAATATTCTTTTAAAGAACTACACCTATAAAGAATGTAAAGAAAAAGAGATTAATTTAGGCTTGGACTTGCGAGGAGGTATGAATGTTACCTTAGAAGTGTCGGTTGCCGATATTATTCGCAACATGAGTAATTTTAGTACTGACAGTGCTTTTAATAAAGCTCTTAACAATGCTTTAATAGCTCATAATACAAGTCAGAAAGATTTTGTTACTTTATTTTATGATGAATACAAAGCAGTAAGTCCAAATGGCAAGTTATCAGCCATTTTTAGCACTTTAGAATTAAAAGACAAAATTAATTTTGAAAGTACCAATGATCAGGTTATAAAAGTTATCAGAAGCGAATCGCAAGACGCTGTTGACCGTTCATTTAATATATTAAGAACCCGTATTGATAAATTTGGTGTAGCACAGCCTAACATCCAAAAGCTAGGCATTTCAGGAAGAATACTAATTGAACTACCTGGCGTAAAAGATAAAGAACGTGTACGCAAACTACTACAAGGAACAGCCAATTTGGAATTTTGGGAAACTTACGACAATAAAGAAATAGCCAATACCCTAATTGAAGCCGATAAAAAACTTGCTTTGGTATTAGGTTTAAACACCGGCTCAAAAGATAGTACCAATGTTAGCAAGAAGGAGGATGAGAAATTAGCCAGCGTACAAGACACCACAAATACCGGGAAAGCCCAAGACAACAGCCAAGAAGAATCACTTCTAGAAGCTGCCAAAAAAGATACTTCCTCAACAACAACCGCAGTAAACGATTCATTACAAAACAATGTAAACCCATTGTTTGAGGTGCTTCAACCAATGCTTAACAGAACCAAAGACGGATATTTCCCGGCTGAAGGACCTGCAGTAGGTATTGCTGCCGTTCGCGACACGGCTAAAGTTATGGCTTACTTAAACAAGCCACAAATTAAGTCTATGTTCCCTAGAGATTTAAGACTACTTTGGACTGTTAAACCTTACGATAAGGAAGGAAAATTTTTACAATTAGTGGCTATAAAAGTAAAAAGCCGCGATGGAAGAGCTCCTCTTGCAGGAAATGTAATTACCGATGCCAGCGGTGACTTTGCTCAAAATAGTGCTAAGGCAGAAGTAAGTATGAGTATGAATGCTGAAGGTGCCGAAACATGGAGAAGATTAACTAAAGAAAATATTGGAAAGAGTATTGCTATTGTATTAGATGATTATGTTTACTCTTTCCCTACGGTACAAGGCGAAATAGGTGGAGGACGTTCTTCAATTACAGGGAATTTTGATATTACCGAAGCCAAAGACCTTGCAAACATATTAAAGGCTGGTAAAATGCCTGCAAGAGCAAGAATTGTTCAGGAAGATGTAGTTGGACCTACCTTAGGACAAGAAGCCATTAATGCAGGTTTAATTTCGTTTGTATTAGCCTTAATCGTAGTATTATTATTTATGGGCTTCTATTATCATGCAGCCGGTTGGGTAGCCGACATAGCCTTGATAGCCAACGTGTTTTTCATAATGGGTATTCTTTCCTCCTTAGGAGCCGTATTAACCTTACCGGGCGTAGCAGGGATTGTACTTACCATAGGCTTGGCTGTAGATGCCAACATTCTTATTTTTGAAAGGGTTCGTGAAGAATTGGCGCGCGGAAAATCAACCGCCCAGTCAATTAAAGATGGTTATAAGCATGCTATGAGCTCAATTATTGATGCTAACGTTACCTTAGCTATCTTAGCTATCATCTTAATGGTTTTCGGTTCAGGCCCTGTACAAGGTTTTGCCACAACTTTATTAATAGGTATTATTACTTCATTGTTCTCAGCTATTTTTATTTCGCGTTTAGTATTTGATTGGATGCTTGAGCGTAAAATGGATGTTACTTTTGATAATAAATTTACTAGAAATGCATTTAAGGACGTGGCCATCAACTTTGTGGGGCACAGAAAGCTTTATTATTCCATATCGTCAATAATTATTGTGCTTGGTACAATAATGTTCTTTGTACACGGTGGTTTTAAATTAGGTGTTGATTTTAAAGGTGGTCGTACTTATAACGTACGTTTTGAGAAAGAGATGCATTCTGATGATGTAAAACATGCTTTAAGAAATTCATTTGAAGATGCATCACTTGAAGTAAAAACTGTTGGTGGTAGCAATCAAATGAAAATTACAACATCGTATCGTGTAAGTGACAACTCTCCTACAGCCGACTCAGAAGTTGAAAATGCTTTATATGATGGTTTAAATTCATTATCTACAAAATACGAATTAGTAGGTCAACAAAAAGTTGGACCAACAATTGCCACCGATATTTTATACGGTGCTTATGCTGCCATCTTATTCTCCTGTTTATTAATGTTTTTTTACATTGTAGTTAGATTTAAAAAATGGCAGTTTGGTTTAGGAGCGGTGGTTGCATTATTCCATGACGTATTAGTGGTTTTATCCTTCTATACTATATTAGAGGGTATTGTTCCTTTCTCTCTCGAAATTGGTCAGGACTTTATTGCAGCAATATTAACAGTTATGGGCTACACCATGACTGAAACTGTAATTGTATTTGACCGTATCCGTGAAAGGTTAAATGAAAGCGGCAGAACAGATATTCATGCCCCTGAAAGAAATATTTTAATTAACTATGCTCTAAACAGTACTTTAAGTCGAACCATCTTAACTTCGTTAACTGTATTCTTTGTGCTTATTGTAATATTTATTTTTGGTGGCGACAGTATTCGAGGATTTATATTTGCCTTATTAATAGGACGTATTATTGGTACTTACTCTTCATTATGTATCTCTACTCCTATTGTGGTTGATTTTTACCGAGATGTTGAAGAGCTTGAACCGGCAAAAAAATAATCGTATTCTTTTTGATAAAAAAAGCTGCTCCAATGAGCAGCTTTTTTTTATTTCAACCCCTAATATAAATATAGCATTTGCAGAAGATTGTATCGTTATGATGAAAGAAGATGATACAAATATTAGTTCTTAGAGCAACAAAACTTTGCTGTATTTTTGTTATATTTGCACAAATCGAGATTATAGATTTATTAATAAAAGTACATTATGTCACCAGAAAGCTCGAAAGTAAAAAGTTCATCTTTTGAAGATTTTAAAAGAGAAGTTATAAACGATTATCGCATAGCTTGTGAGAGCCGTGAGGCAAGTTTATCAGGTAGAAAAGAAGTTCTTACCGGAAAAGCCAAATTCGGTATTTTCGGAGATGGTAAAGAAATAGCCCAATTGGCCATGGCAAAAAATTTCCAAGAAGGCGATTTTCGCTCCGGGTATTATCGCGATCAAACTTTTATGTTTGCCACCGGAAACCTAACCATACAGCAATGGTTTGCCGGTTTGTATGCACATACCGATGTTCATGCCGACCCAACTTCAGCCGGTCGTCAAATGGGAGGACATTTTGCTACCCGTAGTCTCAATGAAGATGGCTCTTGGAAGAACCTTACAAAAATTAAAAACTCTTCGGCCGACATATCGCCAACCGCAGGACAAATGCCTAGGTTATTAGGACTTGCACAAGCCTCAAAAATTTATCGCAACGTAACCGGTCTGGATGAATTTACTAACTTTTCAAATAAAGGCAATGAAGTAGCCTTTGGAACTATTGGCGATGCCAGTACCTCTGAGGGTTTATTTTGGGAAACCATTAACGCAGCAGGAGTTTTACAAGTACCGTTGGTAATGTGTGTTTGGGACGATGGTCACGGTATTTCTGTACCTAAAAAATATCAGACCACCAAAGAAAGTATTTCAGAGGTATTAAAAGGTTTTCAGAAAAGAGAAGACACAAACGGTTACGAGATATTTAAAGTAAAAGGTTGGGATTATGTTGCCCTCCATGAGACCTTTGAAAAAGCTGTTGCTATTGCTCGCCATCAACATATTCCGGTATTGATACATGTTGAAGAGCTTACACAACCTCAAGGGCATAGCACATCGGGAAGCCATGAGAGATATAAAAGCAAAGAAAGACTAAAGTGGGAGGCTGAATACGATTGTATTAAGCAAATGCGTGAATGGATGATAAAAAACGCCATTGCCACAGTTGAAGACCTAAATATTATTGAAGAAAAAGCTCGAGAAACAGTAAAAGAGGCCAAAAATGAGGCCTGGAAAGCTTACCTTGCCCCTATAAAAGCCGAAATTTCAGCATTTATTGAAATATTAGACAGAGCTATAAGTTGCAGTGCGCATGCTTCTGAGCTATCTGCCATTAAAAGTAGTTTAAGTTCCTCTCTCGATTCTATCAGAAGAGATTTGCATAGCGCTATTAGAAAAACTTTAAGAGTATTGAGGGCTGAAAAAAATGATGTGAGCGGAGAATTAAAAAGTTTCTATCAACAATTGCTAAGCCAAGCCGAGGACAAATACAGTAGTCATCTTTACAGCCAATCAGCAAAGGCATTAAAACATATTGAAGCCATAGCACCTGAATATAATAACGATTCAAAAATGGTTGATGCCCGTGAAATACTACGCGATAATTTTGAGAAGATATTAGCCACACGCCCCGAAGTGCTTATATTTGGAGAAGACGTGGGACGTATAGGAGATGTAAATCAAGGTTGCGAAAGGTTACAGGAAAAATTTGGTGAACTAAGAGTAAGCGATACAGGTATTAGAGAAGCCACCATTATGGGACAGGGTATAGGAATGGCTATGCGTGGATTGCGCCCTATTGCCGAGATTCAGTATTTAGATTACTTTTTGTACGGTTTACAAATTATTAGCGATGATTTGGCAACAGTTCAATATAGAACCAAGGGTGGTCAAAAAGCCCCTTTAATTATAAGAACGAGAGGTCATCGTTTAGAAGGTATATGGCATAGTGGTTCACCCATGGGAACTATTGTTCACGCACTACGTGGCGTAAATGTTTGTGTGCCCCGGAATATGACCCAAGCGGCAGGTTTTTACAACTTAGTTTTACAAGGCGATGAACCGGCTTTAATAGTTGAACCATTAAACGGATATCGTTTGAAAGAAAAAATGCCTACCAATTTAGGGCAGTTTAAAGTTCCTGTTGGTATTCCGGAGGTTCTAAAAAGCGGTAACGATATTACCTTGGTAACCTACGGAAGCTTGTGCCGTATAGCTGATGAGGCTTGCAAGCAACTAGAATCAATAGGCATAAGCGTGGAGCTGATAGATATTCAAACTCTAATTCCATTTGATGTACATCAAAGCATTTGCGAATCGGTGAAAAAAACAAACCGATTAATTGTGTTAGATGAAGATGTTCCGGGTGGTGCCTCGGCTTATATTATGCAACAAATATTGGAAGAACAAGATGCATACCGTTACCTTGATTCTAAACCTATCACCGTAACCGCCAAGCCACATAGGCCGGCCTATGGTTCAGATGGCGATTATTTTAGTAAACCATCAGTAGAAGATGTGTTTGATGCAGCCTATAATATGATGCATGAATTCTATCCGGAAAAGTTCCCTGAGATATATTAATGATTTATTGAAAAGTTCCCAATTAGAATAGGATAGAAAACTTTTTGTTTGATGGGCAATTAATTTAGAAACTAATATAGGGCGATAAAACTAATAGAAGGGTTTAACCTAAACTTTTAGTGGACAAAACAGAAAAGTTCAGAAAATATTTCTAACCTTTAGGCTTTATACTCCATTCAAAGCTAAACTCTGCAACAACGGTTCCGTCAGGTAAACAGCCTTTGCTTATTAAACTAAATTTTACTGCTTGCTTATTGGCAACAGCCGTTCTTACTTTATCTATGATGGTATTGTGTGGTTGGCAGGTAAAAATAATATGCCGGGTGGCTTTTTTCATAAAAGTAGCCTGCATACCTGTTACCAACATTGATACTTTTTTATTGCTCTCCAATATTTCGGCCATAACAAGAAGACCTGTGCTTAGCTCGGCTGCCATACATTGGGCAGCAAAATATACTGATTTAAAAGGGTTCTGAGTTCTACGTTTAAAGGGCAAAAATACATCGCAACTTTGACGAGATATTTTTTGAACATAAATACCACTATACCACACCAAAGGTATCTTCAAGAAAAAGAAGAGTCGAAACCTGAGTTTACTGTTAATACCTTGTATAAACTTAACAGCTTTAGGATTGCTATAGTGTAAAATATCTGTCATACTTATCAAAACTATAAATGCGGTGAATTGTTCAGACTCTTAATCTTCCATTTCACTATCAAAATTAAACCTGAATATCTTATCCATTGGAGAACTTGAGTCAATGGTTTTGAGATGATTCATCACACCATTTTGAAGACTGTAAACACACGCGTGTAACTTAAGCCCACTATTTCTTTTCCATGCTTTTTGAACAATGGAAGTTTTGGCTAAATTATTTACCTGTTCAATAGCGTTAAGCTCTACCAGTCGATCTAACCTTAGCTGTTCATTGGTAATAGCATTAAGTTCCTTAGCGTGAAGGCGATAAACATCTTTAATCTGCGACAACCACTTATTCAGTAGCCCGTAATTATTATTAGTAAGTGCTGCCCTGACACCGCCACAGCCATAATGCCCTGTAACTATTATATGCTTTACAACCAATACTTCAACAGCATATTTTAATACACTCAGCATATTTAAATCGGTATTCACAACCAAGTTAGCTATGTTACGTTGAACAAAAATTTCTCCCGGTTGTGTGTTGGTAATTTCGTTGGCCGGTACACGACTGTCGGAGCATCCAATCCATAAGAACTGAGGTTTTTGAGTATTAACCAGTTTAGTAAAGAAATCAGGGTCTTTATTCACCATATCGGCTGCCCATAGTTTATTCAGTTCAAGTAGTTTTTGATATTCGTCCATCCTTATATTTTTTGTTCAATAATTAAAGCCCCTTCCCTTATATGCTTACGCCATTTTGTAGGAGTTTAATGTCAAAGTAACAAAAATTAATTGAAAAAATTTCTTTTTTGCGCATACTTTAAATAGGCATAAGGCATAATACCCATGAAAAAGAAATAAATATATTCCACACTCCACACCCATTCAATAGGGAGTTCCCATCTAACAGCTACCAAATAGGTTGCAAATAAATAAAATATAATGGTAACAATTTCAATGATTAATGACATCAACGTATTGCCACTTCCTGAAACAGCACTTAATACAATTGTAGATACGGAATACATTAGCAATGAACCATCAATAACCCTAAGTGATGGAATAGAAGCCTTAATTAATTCATCGTTATTAGTAAATATACCCAACATTATTTCAGGCATAATATTTAATATAAGCATTACTATAAGCGAAATTACAAAACTCATAATGCTAATCTTTTTTATCATCACAAACACTTGATTGTACTTTTTTTCGCCTATTAAGGTGCTGACTAAAGTATTGGTTGCTGACCCAAATCCCATTAACGGAATCATCAAAATCATATAAGCATTTCGAATAATATTACTGATTGCTAAAGGCCTTTCGCCCATTTGCTCAATAATCATAAAGAAAATAAACCATGAAGTTAAAGCTATAAACATTTGAAGCATTACCGGAGCCGCTGTATATAAAACCTCTTTCAAATAATTGAAATTAAAACTTTGAAGCGCAAACAATTTATATTTCTTTAAATCAACTGTTTTAATCGTATAAATTAAAATAAATACGGCTGCAACAAATTCGGCAATGGTGCTTGCCCATGCGGAACCTGCAATTTCCATGCGCGGAAAACCCCAATGTCCAAACACCAAAATATAATTGAAAAGAACATTTAATACTGCAACAATGGCGGTGGTATAAAACACTACTTTGGTTTGTGCAATACCCGTAAAAAAACTTCGAATTACAAATACAAAGGAGGAAAAAAATATGGCATAACTTCTTACCTTAATAAAAGTTACGCTAGCCTCAAGAACCCCTTCAGATTTTACGAAATAACTTAATAAATAAGGGCCGCCCCAGTGCATTATCACAAAAAGAATAAATGATAGTAGCGTTAAGAAATATAGTGAATGGTCTAAAACATTTCCCATAAGAGCATATTTTCTTTCGCCATTAAGACGGGCAATAATTATTTGTACGCCTACTCCAAAACCATAGCCCAACATCATAAAGGTAACATAAAACAAGCCTGCTATGGCACTTGCCCCCAAAGCTACTTCACTAATCCTTCCCAGAAATGCCGAATCGGTAATATTTATAGCTGTTTGAGCAACACCACCCAAAATAATAGGATACGAAATTTCCCATATTTCTTTGTATGTTTTGTCTTTAAAAATCCCCCCCATAGTATAAATTAATAAACTTTAAGTACAATTCCTTTCAGGTATTCACCTTCGGGGTGAAATATACTTGGGGCGTGGTCTGCGGGTTGCGACATGTACTCTAATATTCTTACTCTTCGACCCGATAGGATAGCGGCCGACATAATGGTGTTCTGAAAAAGTGATTTATCAATAGCTTGGGAACATGAAAATGTAAATAAAACCCCACCGCTTTTAATTCTTTTCATAGCTTCAACATTAAGCCTTTTATAACCTTGAACCGCATTATGCTTAACATTGTGATGCTTGGCAAATGCTGGCGGATCAAGTATTATAACATCATAGGTTTCATTAGCCTGTTCAAGAAAATGAAAAGTATCTGATGCAAAAGATTGATGCTTTTGTGTATCGCCAAAATTAAGTTGAACATTGGCATCGGTAAGTGTAATTGCTTTTTTTGAGCTATCAACAGAGTGAACTAAATTTGCTCCGGCAGCAAGTGCATATACCGAAAAACCCCCACTGTAACAAAATGTATTCAATACTTTTTTGTGTGAACAATATTTTTGAAGTAGCTTTCTATTTTCACGTTGATCAATAAAAAATCCTGTCTTTTGTCCTTGCTCCCAATCAATCTTAAACTTTAGTCCATATTCTAATACAAATTCACTTTGTGGTTGACCCCATAACACTTGATTGGTAATTTCCATATTATTAAGCTTTGGCATAGTGTCGGCACTTTTATCATAGATGGCTTTTAGAGTATCTCCATAAACCTTCTTTAATGCTTCAACCAACAAAGGTTTTATTAAATGCATGCCTACGCTGTGTGATTGAATTACTGCAGTGTCATCATAAATATCAATAATTAAACCCGGCAAATTATCACCTTCTGCATGTATTAAACGATAGGTATTAGTCTCTCTATTTTGTATCAAGCCGCTATCTTTTCTAAACTCATAAGCCTTGGCAATTTTATTATACCAAAATTCAGCATTAACTTCTTCTATGCCAAAACTCAGCACCCTTACAGCAATACTGCCATTGGAATAATGCCCAACAGCTAAAGGTTCATCATGATTGCTATAAACTTCAACCAACATCCCTTCGGCTACTTCCCCTTTTATTTTTTTTATGGCTCCCGAAAATATCCAAGGATGAAATCTGCGCACCGACTGATCCTTACCCGAACCTAAAATAACTTTTGGCATCATGTAATTTTTCTTATGTTTAAGTATATATTTAATATTAAAATTCCGATTTATTATGAAACTCTATATCCGGATTCTTTTCTTGAGCCATCTGCAATGTCCAAGCGGATTCAGCTAAAAACACCGGCTTACTGTCTTTGTCAATAGCTATATGATGCGATTTTTCCAGGATAAAACTATCTAACTTCTTTTTGTCTTTACTACTTATCCAACAAGCCTTATGAAGGTTTATAGGCTCAAAAGTACAGCTTGCACCATATTCGCTTTTAAGACGGTGCTGAATAACTTCAAATTGGAGAACTCCAACAGTGCCTAATATTTTTCTATTGTTAAGTGTTTTAGTAAATAGTTGAGCTACGCCTTCATCGGTTAATTGTTCTAACCCTTTGTTAAGCTGTTTGGTTTTCATAGGGTCGGTGTTGTTTACGTATCTGAAAATTTCTGGCGAAAAACTTGGAATTCCTTTAAATGATTCTTTTGCCCCCTCCGTTAAGGTATCGCCAATTTTAAATACACCTGTATCATACAAACCTATAATATCACCGGGGTAGGCATTGTCTATGATACTTTTCTCTGCAGCCATAAATGCCGTTGGATTATTAAACTTTAGCTGCCTGTTTTCGCGCACATGGTAATAGTTTTTATTTCTCTCAAATACCCCTGAACAAACCCGTAAAAAGGCAATCCTGTCACGGTGCTTGGGATCAATATTAGCATGAATTTTAAATACAAAACCACTAAATTGTTTGTCGGCAGGTTTTACTTCCTTCAAATCGGTATAACGTGGTTGAGGTGTAGGGGCTATTTGAACAAAACAATCAAGCAATTCGCGTACCCCAAAATTATTAACCGCACTTCCAAAAAATACAGGAGAGATATTGCCTTTTAAATACTCCTCAGGTTCAAATACCGGATAAACAGTTTCAATAATCTCAGTTTCATCACGTAAAATTTGAGCAAATCTTTCGCCTACATTTCTTTCAATCTCTGCTGAGTTTATATCATTAATATATATGGCATTTTCGGCTTTTAGCTTATTGCCTGCATCAAACAAAATCAAATTTTTTTCGAACAAACTATACACTCCCTTAAATTGTTTTCCCATACCAATAGGCCAACTCAAAGGTCTAACTTTAATTTTTAACTCTTTCTCGATTTCATCTAATAGCTCAAAAGGATCGCGACCTTCACGGTCGAGCTTATTGATAAACACAATAACTGGCGTTTTTCGCATTCGGCAAACTTCCAACAATTTGCGGGTTTGAGGTTCAACTCCTTTAACGCAGTCAATAACCATGATTACACTATCAACAGCTGTTAGTGTGCGGTAGGTATCTTCGGCAAAATCCTCGTGTCCCGGAGTATCTAATAAATTTATTTTTATCCCTTTATATTCAAAACCCATGACAGATGTTGCAACCGATATTCCTCGCTGTCTTTCAATTTCCATAAAATCGGAAGTGGCATGTTTCTTTATTTTATTGCTCTTTACTGCTCCTGCACTTTGTATGGCACCTCCAAATAATAGCAACTTCTCGGTAAGGGTTGTCTTTCCGGCATCAGGATGACTAATAATACCAAATGTTTTGCGTCTGTTTATTTCTTGTTCTACTGTCATTATAATATATAAACCTGCAAAGGTAATTTTTTTAACAATAAAATCGATATGTAATTTTTATGTCATCTTATCACTAAAAACAAGCTAAAAATTTTGAGGTTAATACAAATTATTAATTAATTTTTTATACCTTGCTGTTAAGAAATAAAATATTAGACGCGCCCATACACTTATAACTTAAATTTTTAGTAATGGTTAATGTAAGTAATTTAGAAAAAAGTTATGAGGCAGAAAAGCATTAAATGGGATTAGCTTTTCCATTGAGAAAGGTGAGTTTTATGGCCTGCTTGGGCCTAACGGAGCCTGTGAAAAAACTCGTAGTAATTTACACAAGCTGTTTATTTTTTTGAAATAAAAATACAAATAAAAACTGAAATATACAATATCTTTGTGTATGCCTAAAATAAC
>WBZO01001285.1_pt1 | contig 38020 bp, 44 predicted proteins | sample 5204261 | NCBI WGS metagenome assembly WBZO01 (sample SAMN12412400, study PRJNA552823) | activated sludge metagenome | isolation source: activated sludge from anammox sidestream of wastewater treatment plant... | place: USA: North Carolina | collected 2017-09
AAAACGGGACAGATCCATGCGACCAGCTTAGCAGCCGTCCGCAGAAACGACAAAGCCCGCCGGAGCGGGCTTTGTCTCGAAGCGGGAACGCTTATTCCGCAGCGACGGGCGCCTCGGCGGCCGGCTCGGGGCGATCCACCAGCTCGACCAGCGCCATCGGCGCATTGTCGCCCTGGCGGAAACCGAACTTCAGGATGCGCAGGTAGCCGCCGTTGCGGTTGGCGAAGCGCGGGCCCAGCTCGTCGAACAGCTTGGTGACGATGTCGCGGTCGCGCAGGCGGTTGAAGGCCAGGCGGCGATTGGCGAGCGAGGGTTTCTTGCCCAGCGTGATCATGGGCTCGACGACACGGCGCAGTTCCTTGGCCTTGGGCAGCGTGGTCTTGATCGCCTCATGCAGCAGCAGGGAGTTGGTCATGTTGCGCAGCATGGCCAGGCGATGGCTGCTGGTGCGGTTGAGTTTACGAAGGCCGTGACGGTGGCGCATGGTATACCTCTTGTTCTAACGCTGCCGGGTTACGACAGCTTCTCCAGGCCCATCGGGGGCCAGTTCTCGAGCTTCATGCCCAGGGTAAGGCCGCGGGAGGCCAGCACTTCTTTGATCTCGTTGAGCGACTTGCGGCCGAGGTTCGGCGTCTTCAGCAACTCCGTCTCGGTGCGCTGGATCAGGTCGCCGATGTAGTAGATGTTCTCGGCCTTCAGGCAGTTGGCGGAACGCACCGTCAACTCGAGGTCGTCCACCGGACGCAGCAGGATCGGATCGACCTGGCTGGGGCGCGGCGCCTCGACGGCAATCGGGGTGCCTTCCAGATCAGCGAAAACGGAGAGCTGCTCCATCAGGACGCGGGCGGCGTAGCGGATCGCCTCTTCCGGCTCGATGGCGCCGTTGGTCTCGATGTCCATGATCAGCTTGTCGAGGTCGGTGCGCTGCTCGACACGGGCCGACTCGACCGCGTAGGCGACGCGGCGGATCGGGCTGAACGAGGCATCGATCAATATCCGGCCGATACCCTTGGTTTCGCTGCTGCTGGGGCGGACGTTGGCCGGCACATAGCCACGGCCGCTCTCGACCTTGATCTGCATCTCCAGCTTGCCGCCGGGTGCAACATGGGCAATGACATGCTCGGGGTTGATGATCTCGACGTCGTGGCCGGCCTCGATGTCACCCGCGGTGACGACGCCCTCGCCCTGCTTGGAAAGGTTAAGAACCGCCTCGCCGCGGTTGTGCATCTTGAGTACGACGCCTTTCAGGTTGAGCATCAGATCGACGACGTCCTCGCGTACACCGTCCAGCGTCGAGTACTCGTGCAGCACGCCTTCGATGCTCACCTCGGTCGGCGCCGAGCCGGGCATCGACGACAGCAGGATGCGGCGCAGGGCATTGCCAAGCGTGTGGCCATAGCCGCGCTCGAACGGCTCCATGACGACGCGGGCATGCACCGGGGAGAGGGTTTGCACATCGATGATGCGCGGTTTCAGCAGCGAAGTCGCTTGCATCTGTTTCCCTTCAGGTTCGTTGCGTCAGCGAGACGTCGGGTTAGCGCGAATACAATTCGACGACCAGGCTTTCGTTGATCGTCGCGGGCAGGTCGGTGCGTGCCGGATATGCCTTGAATACCCCCTTGCCGACCTTGGCGTCCACCTCGATCCACTCCGGAAAGCCGCGCGATTCGGCGGCCTCCAGGGCAGCCTTGACGCGCAGGTGACCGCGCGCCTTTTCGGCCAGCTCGACGGTGTCGCCAGGGCGCAGGTCGTAGGAGGGAATGTTCACGCGCTTGCCATTCACCAGCACGCCGTTGTGACGCACCAGCTGGCGCGCTTCCGCGCGGGAAGCGCCGAAGCCCATGCGATAGGCAACGGTGTCGAGGCGGCTTTCCAGCAGCTGCAGCAGGTTCTCGCCGGTCTGCCCCTTGCGGCGGTCGGCTTCGGCGTACACCTTGCGGAACTGGCGCTCGAGCACGCCATAAGTGCGGCGGATCTTCTGCTTTTCGCGCAACTGCACGCCATAGCCGGATAACCGCTGGCCGGACTTCTGGCCGTGCTGGCCGGGGGCGTAGGAACGGCGCTCAACGGCGCACTTGTCGGTAAAGCATTTCTCGCCTTTCAGGAAGAGCTTTTCGCCTTCCCGGCGGCACTGGCGGCATTTGGCATCTAGGTTGCGGGCCACGGTTCTACTCCTGACGTTCTCCGGCTCTCAGACGCGGCGCTTTTTGGGCGGGCGGCAGCCGTTATGGGGAATCGGCGTAATGTCGGTGATGCTGGTGATTTTCATGCCGATGGCGTTGAGCGCGCGCACCGCCGATTCGCGACCGGGGCCGGGGCCGGTGATGCGCACTTCCAGATTCTTCACGCCGCATTCCTGCGCAGCCTTGCCGGCGTGTTCGGCGGCCACCTGGGCGGCAAACGGCGTGCTCTTGCGCGAGCCCTTGAAACCGGCGCCACCGGATGTCGCCCAGGACAGGGCGTTGCCCTGGCGGTCGGTGATCGTGATGATCGTATTGTTGAAGGAGGCATGAACGTGCGCGATGCCCTCGGCAACGTTCTTCTTGACCTTCTTGCGCGCCTTGGTGGCGGTGGATTTCGTAACCATTCGTCTGTTTCCTTACTTCGTCGCGCGGATCGCCTTGCGCGGGCCCTTGCGGGTGCGGGCATTGGTGCGGGTGCGCTGGCCGCGGCAGGGCAAGCCCTTGCGATGACGGACGCCGCGGTAGCAGCCGAGGTCCATCAGGCGCTTGATGCTCATGGTCACCTCGCGGCGCAAGTCGCCTTCGATGGTGAACTTGCCGACCTCCTCGCGCAGCTTGTCCATCTGCGTGTCGGTCAGGTCCTTGATTTTCGTCGCGTGGGCAATGCCGGCGGCGTCACAAATTTTCTGCGCGCGCGCACGGCCGACGCCGTAGATTGCGGTCAGCGCGATGGCAGTGTGTTGGTGGTTGGGAATGTTTACCCCAGCGATGCGGGCCATAAGTTTTGACCTTTCGTCACCCCAAAAGCGAAACTGATAATTATATCCGAGCCTTCACGTCCGATCAACCTTGGCGCTGCTTGTGGCGGGGGTCCGTGCAGATGATGCGAACCACACCCTTGCGCCGGATGACCTTACAGTTGCGGCACAGCTTTTTGACTGATGCGAGAACTTTCATGTTTTTCTCCCGTAATGCTTTGCTACTTGGCGCGGAAGGTGATGCGGCCCTTGGTCAGATCATAAGGCGTCAGCTGTACTGTCACCTTGTCTCCGGGAAGGATGCGAATGTAGTGCATGCGCATCTTTCCCGAAATGAATGCATGGATGACATGGCCGTTCTCGAGTTTGACCTTGAAGGTTGCGTTGGGCAGGTTTTCCTGAACCTCGCCCTGCATCTCGATGACGTCTTCCTTGCCCATGCGTCCTATCTGCCGGGGATTCCCGCTCCCTTGAAATTCGCCTTCTTCAGCAGGCTTTCGTACTGGTGCGACATAACGTAGGCCTGCACCTGCGACATGAAGTCCATGGTCACCACCACGATGATCAGCAGACTGGTGCCGCCGAAATAGAACGGTACGTTCCACTTCAAGATGAGAAATTCGGGCAGCAGGCAAACCAAGGTGACGTAGATTGCGCCGGCCAGCGTCAGGCGCATCAGTATCTTGTCGATGTAGCGGGCGGTCTGGTCGCCCGGACGGATGCCGGGCACGAAGGCGCCGCTCTTCTTCAGATTGTCTGCCGTCTCCTTGGAATTGAAGACCAGGGCAGTATAGAAAAAGCAGAAGAAGACGATTGCCGCGGCATAAAACATGACGTAGATCGGCTGTCCCGGCGAAAGCGTCGCCGCAATGTCCTTCAGCCAGAACATGCCCTCGCTCGAGCCGAACCAGCCGGCGACGGTGGCGGGGAACAGGATGATCGATGAGGCGAAGATCGGCGGTATCACGCCGGACATGTTGAGCTTCAGCGGCAGGTGCGAACTCTGCCCGCCGTAGATCTTGTTACCGACCTGACGCTTGGCGTAATTCACAAGGATCTTGCGCTGGCCGCGCTCGACGAAGACGACGAAGCCAGTCACAAGAAACACCAGGACGATGATGAAAATCGCTGTCAGCGCGTGCATGGCGCCGGTGCGAACCAGTTCGCCCAGTCCGCCAATGGCGTTGGGAAGACCCGCAGCAATACCGGCGAAGATAATGATGGAGATGCCGTTGCCGATGCCCCGCTCTGTGATCTGTTCGCCCAGCCACATCAGGAACATGGTGCCGGTCAGCAGGGTCGTCACGCAGGTAACGCGGAAAAGAATGCCCGGATCGATCACCAGGCCGGCCTGGGATTCGAGGGCGATGGCAATGCCGAGGCCCTGCACCAAGGCCAGCGCTACCGTGCCGTAGCGGGTGTACTGGGTAATCTTGCGGCGACCAGCCTCGCCTTCCTTCTTCAGCGCCTCCATCGAAGGCACTGCCACTGTCATCAGCTGCATGATGATCGAGGCCGAGATGTAGGGCATGATGCCCAGCGCAAAGAGGGTGAAACGCGACAGCGCGCCGCCCGAAAACAGGTTGAAGATGCCGAGAATGCCGCCCTGCTGGCCCTGGAACAACTCGGCCAGCCGCACCGGATCGATGCCCGGCACCGGGATATGCGCACCGATGCGATAAACGATCAGCGCGCCGAGCAGGAACATCAGCCGGCGCTTCAGATCGCCGAACTTGCCGGTCTTGCCCAGGGTTGCGATTTCGTTGGCCAAGTTAGTTCCCGATTACTCCGTGGCGATGCTGCCGCCGGCGACCTCGATGGCGGCCTTGGCGCCCTTGGTGGCGCCGACGCCCTTCAGCGAGATCTTTTTGCTCAGCTTACCGGACAGAATCACCTTGGCGGATAGCGCATCGCCCGGCACGACGCCGGCCTGCTTCAGCACCAGCAGGTCGACTTCTCCGACCGGCAGCTTCTCGAGGTCGGACAGGCGCACTTCGACGTTGCGGCCGCGGGTCAGGGAAGTGAAGCCGCGTTTGGGCAGGCGGCGGGCGAGCGGCATCTGGCCGCCCTCGAAGCCGACCTTGTGGAAACCGCCGGCGCGGGAAGTCTGGCCCTTGTGGCCGCGGCCGGCGGTCTTGCCGAGGCCGCTGCCGATGCCGCGCCCGACACGGCGCTTGGCATGCTTGGCACCCGCTGCGGGCTTGAGATTGTTCAGTTCCATTTAGCCCTCACACTTCACGAGGTAGGCGACCTTGTTGATCATGCCGCGCACCGCCGGCGTATCGATCAACTCGACGGTATGGTTGCGACGCTTGAGGCCGAGGCCGCGCACTGTGGCGCGGTGGTCCTGCTTGGTGCCCATCAGGCCCTTGACCAGAGTGATTTTGACTTTCTTCTCGGCCATGGCTTACCCCAGGATCTCTTCGACAGTCTTGCCGCGCTTGGCGGCCACCTCGGCCGGCGTGCTCATCTTGGTGAGGCCGTCCAGCGTTGCCCGCACGACGTTGTACGGATTCGTCGAGCCGAGACATTTGGCCAGCACGTCGGTCACGCCCATCACCTCGAAGACGGCGCGCATCGGGCCACCGGCGATGATGCCGGTTCCGGCCGAAGCGGGCTGCATCAACACGCGCGAGGCGCCATGCTCACCGAGCACGGCGTGCTGCAGGGTGCCGTTCTTGAGGGAAATCTTGACCATCTTGCGGCGCGCCTCTTCCATGGCTTTTTGCACGGCAACGGGCACCTCGCGGGACTTGCCCTTGCCCATGCCAATGCCGCCGTCGCCGTCGCCGACCACGGTCAATGCGGCGAAGCCGAGGATGCGGCCACCCTTCACCACCTTGGTGACGCGGTTGATGGAGACCATCTTCTCGCGCAGGCCGTCGTCGCGCTCCTCGGACGCCTGCGGTTTTCTCGTTTGTGGTTTTGCCATTGCTAACCTCGCTTAGAACTTGAGTCCGCCTTCACGCGCGGCTTCGGCCAGCGCCTTGACGCGGCCGTGGTACATGAAGCCGGAACGGTCGAACGCGACCGTTTCGATGCCGGCGGCCTTGGCCCGCTCGGCGATCAGCTTGCCGACCAAGGTCGCCGCCTTGACGTTGCCGCCGCTGGGCGCCTGCTTGCGCACGTCCGCCTCGACCGTCGAGGCGGACGCCAGCACTTTTGCGCCTTCGCCGTCTATGATCTGGGCGTAGATATGGCTGTTGGAACGGTGCACGCAAAGGCGCACCGTCTTGAGTTCGGCAATCTTGGCTCGGGTTTTGCGAGCCCTGCGCAAACGCGCCTGCTTTTTGTCCATTGTCCGGTACCCTTACTTCTTCTTCGTTTCTTTCAGAACGATGACCTCGTCCGCGTAGCGCACGCCCTTGCCCTTGTAGGGCTCCGGCGGACGATAGCCGCGCACTTCGGCAGCCACCTGACCCACGACCTGTTTGTCGATACCCTTGATGACGATTTCCGTCTGCGAGGGCGTTTCCACCTTGATGCCGACCGGCATGTCGTGCACCACCGGATGTGAGAAGCCAAGCGTCAGGTTGAGCTTGGCGCCCTGGGCCTGGGCGCGGTAGCCGACGCCGACCAGGGTCAGCTTCTTCTCGAAACCCTTGGTGACGCCCGTTACCATGTTGGCCAGTAGGGCGCGCATGGTGCCGGAATGGGCGCTGCCGTTCTCGGCGCCCGCCACCGCCTTGCACTGCAGCTTGTCGCCATCGCGCTCGATGCTCACCGCCGGATGCACGGCCTGCTTGAGCGAGCCAAGAGGACCCTTGACGCTGATTTCCGCCGCCGATAGCGTGACCTCGACGCCCTTGGGCAGTTCGACAGGATATTTTGCAATACGTGACATCGCTCTCTCCTTACGCCACGATGCACAGCACTTCGCCGCCAACATTTGTGGCGCGCGCGCGGCGGTCGGTCATGACGCCCTTCGGCGTCGACACGATGGCGATGCCCAAACCGTTCATCACGCGGGGCAGGTCATTCGAGCCCTTGTATACGCGCAGGCCGGGGCGCGAAATGCGCTCGATGCGCTCGATGACCGGACGGCCCGCGTAGTATTTGAGGGCAATGTCCAGCTGCGACTTGCCGTCGGCGTCGCGCACGGCGAAATCGTCAATATAGCCTTCATCCTTCAGCACGGCGGCAATCGCCACCTTGAGCTTGGAGGACGGCATGGCTACGGAGTTCTTCTGGGCCAGCTGCGCATTGCGAATGCGCGTCAGCATATCGGCGACCGGGTCAGTCATGCTCATTCTCGATCTCCTCTTACCAGCTGGCCTTGATCATGCCGGGCACTTCGCCGCGCATGGCCACTTCGCGCAACTTGTTGCGGCACAAGCCGAACTTGCGGAAGTATCCGCGCGGACGGCCCGTCAGCTCGCAGCGGTTGCGCTGGCGCACCGGGCTGGCGTCGCGCGGCAACTGCTGGTACTTCAGGCGCGCCGCCATCCGCTCCTCGTCCGAGAGCTTGACATTGTTGATGATGGCGAGCAGCTCGGCGCGCTTGGCGGCGTATTTGGCCACCATCTTGGCGCGCTTGGCTTCGCGATTCTTGAGTGCAAGTTTCGCCATGGTTCCCTCAGTTCTTGAAGGGGAATTTGAAGGCGGCGAGAAGCGCCTTGGCTTCATCGTCGGTCTTCGCGGTTGTCGTGATGCTGATGTTCATGCCGCGCAGGGCGTCGATCTTGTCGTACTCGATCTCCGAGAAAATGATTTGCTCCTTGACGCCAAGGTTGTAGTTGCCGCGCCCGTCGAACGCCTTGCCGGAAATGCCGCGAAAATCGCGGATGCGCGGCAAGGCGATGGTGACCAGCCGATCAAGGAACTCGTACATGCGACCGCCGCGCAACGTGACCATGCAGCCGATCGGATAGCCTTCGCGAATCTTGAAGCCCGCGATCGACTTCCTGGATTTGGTGGTGACGGGCTTCTGGCCAGCGATCTTGGCCATGTCGGCCACCGCATGATCGAGCACCTTCTTGTCTCCAACCGCCTCGCCCACGCCCATGTTCAGCGTGATCTTGGTGATGCGGGGCACCTCCATGACCGATTTGTAGCCGAACTTCTTGGTCAGTTCGGCCATCACGGTCTGTTTGTAGTATTCCTGCAAGCGCGCCATAAATCCTTCCTTACGCTTCCACGGTTTCGCCGTTCGACTTGAACACGCGGACCTTGCGGCCGTCGCCCAGCGTCTTGAAACCGATACGGTCGGCCTTTTGCGTGACCGGGTTGATCAACGCCACGTTAGAAACATGAATCGGCATTTCCTTGTCCAGGATTCCCCCTGGCTGCCCCTTCACCGGATTCGGCCGGGTATGCCGCTTGACCTTGTTGATGCCCTCCACGAGAACGCGGTCGTTCTCAAGACTGCGCAGCACGGTGCCGCGCTTTCCCTTGTCCTTGCCGGCGATGACGATGACGTTGTCGCCCTTGCGAATCTTGTTCATGGCCAGAATCCTCAGAGAACTTCAGGCGCCAGGGAAACGATCTTCATGAAGCGTTCGGTGCGCAGTTCGCGCGTCACCGGGCCGAAGATACGTGTGCCGATCGGCTCCAGCTTGTTGTTGAGCAGTACCGCGGCATTGCCGTCAAACTTGACGACCGAGCCGTCGGGGCGTCGTACGCCCTTGGCCGTCCGCACCACGACTGCGCTATACACCTCGCCCTTTTTGACGCGTCCGCGCGGTGCAGCATCCTTAATGCTGACCTTGATCACATCGCCGATACCGGCATAGCGGCGCTTCGAGCCCCCCAGCACCTTGATGCACATGACAGAACGCGCACCGGTGTTATCGGCGACATTCAGCACCGTCTGCATTTGAATCATTTTCTATCTCCAACTTAATCGCGGCAGAGCTGCGGTCAGTCTTGGAACCCGTTCGGGTTGGACCCGACCAGCGAGCCGGCCGGGCGTAAATCCCGTTCGGCGCCGAAAGCGTCGAACGGAGGAAAGAGTTGGTGATTGTAACGATATCGACTGGCCAAGTAAACAACAAACCGATTTTTTATACCACTCCGGCCTTTTCCACGACCCGCGTCACACGCCACGCCTTCGTCTTCGAAACCGGGGCGCACTCCTCGATTTGCACGACGTCGCCAGCCCCCGCCTCAAGACCTTCGATATGGGCCGCATACTTACGCGAGCGGGTAACGATCTTGCCGATCGGGTGCTTGACCCGCCGCTCGACCAGAACCGTAACTGTTTTCTGCGTCTTGTCGCTGACGACGCGGCCGGTCAGGGTGCGCCGCACTTTCGGGGTTGCCTCGCTCATTTCGCTGCCGCCTTTTCACGCAAGAGGGTTTTCACGCGCGCAATGTCCTTGCGCACCTTGCCGAGTTGACTGGTATTCTGAAGCTGCTGGGTCGCCATCTGCATGCGCATGGAAAATTGCGCCTTGCGCAACTCAAGCAGTTCCTTGTTCAGTTCAGCCGTATCCTTGGCTCTGAGTTCTTTCGCTTTCATGGTCACCCCACCTGGCGCACGACAAAGGTCGTCTCAATCGGCAGCTTGGCCGCCGCCAGCGCGAAGGCCTCACGGGCCAGCGCCTCGTCAACACCGTCCATTTCGTAAATCACCTTGCCCGGCTGGATCTCGGCAACGTAGTACTCGGGATTACCCTTGCCGTTGCCCATGCGGACTTCCGCCGGTTTCTGGGAAATCGGCTTGTCCGGGAAGATGCGGATCCAGATACGGCCGCCGCGCTTGATATGACGAGTCATGGCACGCCGGGCAGCCTCGATCTGGCGGGCCGTAAGGCGGCCGCGACCAATGGCCTTGAGACCGTATTCGCCGAAGCTCACTTTTGTGCCGCGCGTAGCGATACCTTTATTGCGGCCCTTGTGTTCCTTGCGGTATTTTCTGCGAGAGGGTTGCAGCATGGTTTACTCCTTACCTTCCGCCTTGGGTGCGGCCGGCTTGCGCACACGTTTGGCAGGCGCCTTGACCGGCGCCGCAGCCTCGCCAGCGGGGGCGGCCTCCGGCCTGGCTTCGGCAGACTTGGTGGCGGGCTTGCGCGGCGTGCGCGGCTTGGCGGCTGGCCTGGTTTCACCCTCGCCTTCGGGCTTGGCAGCCGGGCGCGCCGTAGCCTTGCGCAGCTTCTTGGTCGGTTCCTCCGCGGAAGCCGTTTCCGGCGCGATTGCCAACTGCTCGCTGCGTGCCATGGTCTCACCTTTGAACACCCACACCTTGATGCCGATAATGCCGTAGGTGGTCTTGGCTTCGGAGGTGCCATAATCGATGTCCGCGCGCAGGGTATGCAACGGTACTCGGCCTTCGCGGTACCACTCGCGCCGAGCGATCTCGGCGCCGTTCAGGCGGCCTGAGCTCATGATCTTGATACCCTGAGCGCCGAGGCGCATGGCGTTCTGCATGGCGCGCTTCATTGCGCGGCGGAACATGATGCGCTTCTCGAGTTGCTGGGCAATCGAATCCGCGATCAGCTGCGCATCAGTCTCCGGCTTGCGGATTTCCTCGATGTTGACATGCACCTGAACGCCCATGATCTTCTGCAGATCGACTTTCAGGTTCTCGATATCCTCGCCCTTCTTGCCGATGACAACGCCGGGGCGTGCGGAATACACCGTAATGCGGGCATTCTTGGCCGGACGCTCAATGACCACGCGACCAACCGAAGCGTGCGCCAGTTTCTTCTTCAGGTAGTCGCGCACCTGGATGTCTTCATTGAGCATTTCCGGAAAGGTCTTGCTGTTGGCATACCAGCGCGAACCCCAGTTGCGCGTGACCGAGAGTCGAAAACCGGTTGGATGAATCTTCTGTCCCATAATTTCTCCTTACTTCCTTCCGGTTATCTTCGCTGGCGTGTCGCCAACGGTGATATAGATGTGGCAGGTCGGCTTGAGGATCTTGAAGCCACGGCCCTTGGCGCGTGGCATGAAGCGCTTGAGCACCATGCCGCGCTCGACAAAAATCGTCTTGACCTGAAGCGCATCGATGTCGGCCCCGTCGTTGTGCTCGGCGTTGGCGATAGCCGACTCAAGCACCTTCTTGATGATCTTGGCGCCCTTTTTCGGCGAAAAGGTCAGGACGTTGAGTGCCTGTTCGACCGGCAGGCCGCGGATCTGGTCGGCGACGAGCCGTCCTTTCTGCGCCGAGAGACGGACGCCACGTAAAATCGCATTGGTTTCCATCATCCCTCCTACTTCTTGACCACGGCTTTTTTGGTGCCGGCGGTATGGCCCTTGAACGTGCGCGTCAGGGCAAACTCGCCTAGCTTGTGGCCGACCATGTTTTCCGAGATATACACTGGAATGTGCTGCTTGCCGTTATGCACGGCAATGGTCAGACCGACAAAGTCCGGCAGAATGGTGGAGCGTCGCGACCAGGTCTTAATCGGTCGCTTGTCGTTGGTCGCGCGCGCCGTTTCCACTTTTTTCTCCAAGTGATTGTCGACGAACGGGCCTTTCTTAACTGAACGTGCCATGCATCACCTCTTATTTCTTGTGCCTGCGCTGAACGATCATGCCGTCCGTGCGTTTGTTGCGGCGCGTACGGTAGCCCTTAGTTGGCGTTCCCCACGGGCTGACCGGGTCGCGGCCTGCGGCCGTCTTGCCTTCGCCGCCGCCGTGCGGGTGGTCGATCGGATTCATCGCCACGCCGCGCACCGTCGGGCGAATGCCACGCCAGCGCTGGGCACCGGCTTTACCGATCGAGCGCAGGTTGTTTTCCTCGTTGCCGACCTCGCCAATGGTCGCACGGCACTCGACGTGTACGCGACGGATCTCGCCTGAACGCAGACGCAGCTGAGCGTAGCTGCCTTCGCGGGCCAGCAGTTGCACCGAGGTGCCGGCGGCGCGCGCCAACTGGGCGCCCTTGCCGGGAACCATCTCGATGCAATGGACGGTGGTGCCGACCGGGATGTTGCGCAGCGGCAGCGCGTTGCCAGGCTTGATCGGGGCTTCCGAGCCGCTTACCACCTGGGTGCCGACCGTCAGTCCCTTGGGGGCGACAATGTAGCGGCGCTCGCCATCGACGTAGCACAGCAACGCCAAGTTGGCGCTGCGATTGGGGTCGTACTCGAGGCGCTCGACCTTGGCCGGAATCCCATCCTTGTTGCGGCGAAAATCGACGATGCGATAGTGCTGCTTGTGGCCGCCGCCCTTGTGGCGCGTCGTGATGTGGCCGTGGTTGTTGCGGCCGGCCTTGCTGTTCTTCTTCTCGACCAAGGCGGCAACCGGCGTGCCCTTGTGCAGGTCGGAATTTACGACCTTGACGACGGCACGGCGACCGGCAGAGGTGGGTTTGACTTTGACGAGTGCCATGGCTTATTCCCCCACCGCGAAGTTGATTTCCTGGCCGGGCTTCAGGCAGACATAAGCCTTCCTTATGTCATTGCGACGGCCGACAAACCGGCCGTGGCGCTTTTCCTTGCCCTTCAGGTTGGAAACCTGCACCGATTTGACCTGCACCTTGAAGAGCAACTCGACCGCCGCCTTGATTTCCGGCTTGGTCGCGTCCGGCGCGACGATGAAGATCACCTGCTCGTTCTTGTCGGCCACGTCGGTCGCCTTCTCGGAAATCTGCGGGGCGACGAGAACCTGCATCAGGCGCTCCTGGTTGAAGGTACTCATCCCAGCATCTCCTCCATCTTGGCCACCGCGCCCTTGGTCAGCAGCACATTCTTGAATCGTACCAGCGAGACCGGGTCTGTCTCGTTGACCTCCAGCACTAGAACATTGGGCAGATTCCGCGACGACAAGTAGAGGTTCTCGTCCAGGTGATCGGTAATCACCAGAACGGATTCCAGCCCCATGTCTTTGACCTTCTGGACGAGCAGTCTGGTCTTCGGCGATTCAACTGAAAAATTCTCGACTACGGCCAAGCGGTCTTCCCGGGCGAGCTGCGAGAGAATGGCTGCCAGACCGGCGCGGTACATCTTGCGATTGACCTTGTGGCCGAAATTTTCGTCCGGTCGATTCGGGAAGATGCGGCCACCGCCACGCCACAGCGGACTGGAGGACATGCCTGCACGAGCGCGTCCGGTACCCTTCTGGCGCCACGGCTTCTTGGTGGTGTGGCTAACTTCCCCGCGATCTTTCTGGGCGCGGTTGCCGGAGCGGGCATTGGCCTGATAGGCGACGACAACCTGGTGCACCAGTGCTTCGTTGTAGTCACGGCCGAATAGTGCATCGGACGCCTGCAGGGTCGACGCAGCCTTGCCTTGTTCATTGATCAGCTTGAGTTCCATCGCGTCCCCTTACCCCTTGATCGCCGGATGGACCACTACATCGGTGCCGCGACTGCCGGGTACCGCACCCTTGACGAGCAGGAGTTGGCGCGCCTCGTCAACGCGGACAACGACCAGGTTCTGCGTGGTGCGTGTCACGGCACCCATGTGGCCAGCCATGCGCTTTCCCGGGAAGACTCGGCCCGGGTCCTGGTTCTGTCCGATCGAACCGGGCTTGTTGTGCGACACGGAGTTGCCGTGACTGGCGCGGTTCGATGAGAAATTGTGGCGCTTGATGACGCCCGCGAAACCCTTGCCCTGCGAGGTGCCGGTCACGTCGACCTTCTGGCCCGCCTGGAAAATCGTCGCAGCAATGACATCACCGGGCTTGTAGTCTGGCAGGGCCCCGGCAGCGACACGAAATTCCTTAAGGATGTGACCCGCTTCAACACCGGCTTTGGCAAGATGCCCTGCCGCCGCCTTGTTCACGCGGCTTGTGCGGCGTTTGCCATAGGTTACCTGTACCGCAGCATAGCCGTCGGCTTCAGGTGTCTTGATTTGCGTGACGCGGTTGTTCGACACGTCTAGCACCGTCACCGGGATGGTTTCCCCATCATCGGTGAAGATGCGCGTCATGCCAACCTTGCGTCCGACAAGGCCCAGACTCATTTTATTCTCCTATCCCCCGGTTGCGATTGACCGGGACCTATTAAAAAATACATAAACAACAAAACAAATAACTTTGCGGTCACTACCTCAGCCGCAGCACAAATCCATTACTGCAGCTTGATTTCGACATCGACGCCCGCCGGCAAATCGAGCTTCATAAGCGCGTCAACCGTTTTGTCGGTTGGGTCGATGATGTCCATCAGCCTGAGATGGGTTCGAATCTCAAACTGATCGCGCGACGTCTTGTTTACATGCGGGCTGCGCAACACGTTAAAGCGCTCTATGCGAGTAGGTAGAGGCACGGGGCCGCGCACAACCGCGCCGGTGCGCTTGGCCGTATCAACGATCTCGAGAGCCGACTGGTCGATCAGCCGATAGTCGAACGCCTTGAGGCGGATGCGGATTTTCTGGTTTTGCATATTTATATCCCAAAGAGCAATGGCCGACGCGCCCGCGCCGACCGGTAAATTACTCGATCACCTTGGCCACGACGCCGGCGCCGACGGTGCGACCGCCTTCGCGGATGGCAAAGCGCAGGCCGTCCTCCATGGCGATCGGGGCGATCAGCTTCACCGTGATCGTCACGTTGTCCCCGGGCATCACCATCTCGGTGCCCGCCGGCAGATCGATGCTGCCCGTCACGTCAGTGGTGCGGAAGTAGAACTGCGGACGGTAGCCGTTGAAAAACGGGGTGTGGCGCCCACCCTCGTCCTTGCCCAGCACGTAGATCTCCGCCGTGAAATGGGTGTGCGGGGTGATACTGCCCGGCTTGGCCAGCACCTGGCCGCGCTCGACTTCCTCGCGCTTGGTGCCGCGCAGCAGCACGCCGACGTTGTCGCCGGCCTGGCCCTGGTCCAGGAGCTTCCTGAACATCTCGACGCCCGTGCAGGTGGTCTTGGCGGTCGGGCGCAGGCCGACAATCTCGATTTCCTCGCCCACCTTGACGATGCCGCGCTCGACCCGCCCCGTCACCACGGTGCCGCGGCCGGAAATCGAAAAGACGTCTTCGATCGGCATCAGGAAGGGGCCGTCGATGGCGCGCTTGGGCTCAGGGATGTAGCTGTCCAGCGCTTCGGCCAGCTTGAGAATGGCCTGCTCGCCCAGCTCGCCCTTGTCGCCTTCGAGCGCTTTCAGCGCCGAACCCTTGACAATGGGGATGTCGTCTCCGGGAAAGTCGTACTTGGAGAGCAACTCGCGGACTTCCATTTCGACCAGCTCGAGCAGCTCGGCATCGTCGACCATGTCGCATTTGTTCAGAAAAACAATGATATAGGGCACGCCCACTTGGCGGGCAAGCAGGATGTGCTCGCGCGTCTGTGGCATCGGCCCGTCGGCGGCCGAGCACACCAGGATCGCACCGTCCATCTGCGCCGCGCCCGTGATCATGTTCTTCACGTAGTCGGCATGACCCGGACAGTCCACGTGCGCATAGTGGCGGGTGGCCGTCTCGTATTCGACGTGCGACGTGTTGATGGTGATGCCGCGCGCCTTCTCCTCCGGCGCGTTGTCAATCTGGTCGTAGCCCCTCGCCTCGCCACCAAACTTGTTGGACAGCACCGTCGTGATCGCCGCCGTCAGCGTCGTCTTGCCATGATCCACGTGCCCAATCGTCCCAACGTTCACATGCGGCTTGGTACGCTCGAATTTGCCTTTGGCCATGTTTCTATCCTTCTAAAGAACGAATTACTTCTTGTTGATGACTGCCTCTGCGACATTCTTCGGCGCCTCGGCATAATGCTTGAACTCCATGGTGTAGGTGGCGCGTCCTTGCGTCAGCGAGCGCAGCTGCGTGGAGTAGCCGAACATTTCGGCAAGCGGCACCTCCGCCTTGATGGCCTTGATGCCTCCGGCCAGATCTTCCATGCCTTGCACCATGCCTCGGCGCCCGGAGAGATCACCCATGACGTTGCCCATGAAATCTTCTGGCGTCTCGACTTCAACCGCCATCATCGGCTCAAGCAACACCGGATTGGCCTTGCGCATAGCGTCCTTGAACGCAATGGAGGCAGCCATCTTGAAGGCGTTTTCGTTTGAATCCACGTCGTGGTAGGAGCCATCGAAGAGCGTGACTTTGACGTCCACCACCGGGAAGCCGGCGAGAACCCCATTGGGGAGCGTGTCCTGCAGACCCTTGTCCACGGCCGGTATGTATTCCCGCGGAACCGTGCCACCCTTGATGGCGTCAACGAACTCGTAGCCCTTTCCTTGCTCGTTCGGCTCAAGTTTGATCCAGACATGGCCGTACTGGCCGCGACCTCCGGATTGCTTGATAAACTTGCCTTCCTGCTCGACCGCTTTCTTGATCGCCTCTCGATAGGCCACTTGCGGCGCGCCGACATTGGCCTCCACGCCGAACTCTCGCTTCATTCGGTCGACCAGAATCTCCAAATGCAGTTCACCCATGCCGGAGATGATGGTCTGGCCGGATTCCTCGTCGGTTCGCACGCGGAAGGAAGGATCTTCCTGAGCCAGACGGTTAAGCGCGATACCCATCTTCTCCTGATCGGCCTTGGTCTTCGGCTCGACGGCGACGTGAATGACGGGTTCGGGAAACTCCATCTTTTCAAGAGTGATGACATGAGCAGGATCGCACAGGGTCTCGCCAGTGGTCGCCTCTTTCAGTCCAACCGCCGCGGCAATGTCGCCGGCTCGCACCTCCTTGATCTCTTCGCGCTGGTTGGCATGCATCTGCAGGATGCGGCCGATACGTTCCTTGCGACCCTTGAGCGGATTGAAAATGGTGTCGCCCGAATTCACGACGCCAGAATAGACGCGGAAGAACGTTAGCTGCCCGACATATGGGTCGCTCATGATCTTGAAGGCCAGCGCGGAGAAGGGCTCATCATCCGCAGCCTTGCGCTCGCCTGCCGCCCCGTTGTCCAGTTCACCCTGAACCGGCGGAATATCAACCGGTGAGGGCAGATATTCAATGACTGCATCCAGCATCGCCTGCACGCCCTTATTCTTGAAGGCGGAGCCGCAGAGCATCGGCACGATCTCACCGGCAATCGTGCGCTGGCGCAAGCCCTTCTTGATATCGGCCTCAGACAGATCGCCCTCCCCGAGGTACTTGTCCATGAGCTCCTCGTTGGACTCGGCCGCCGCCTCGAGCATCTTCTCGCGCCACTCCTTGGCTTGTGCGACAAGCTCGGCGGGGATGTCTCGCAGCTCGAATTTCATTCCTTGGGAGGCCTCGTCCCAGATGACAGCCTTCATCTTGATCAAGTCGACCACACCTTCGAAGCTGTCCTCGGCGCCGATCGGAATCACGACTGGCACTGGATTGGCCTGCAAGCGCGTACGCATCTGATCGCAGACTTTGAAAAAGTTGGCGCCGGTCCGGTCCATTTTGTTTACGAAAGCCAGTCGTGGCACCTTGTGCTTATTGGCCTGGCGCCATACGGTTTCGGATTGCGGCTGCACGCCCCCCACCGCGCAATACACCATGCAGGCGCCGTCGAGCACTCGCATCGAGCGCTCCACCTCGATAGTGAAGTCGACGTGACCGGGGGTATCAATGATGTTGATGCGGTGCTCGGGCATTGATAGGGCCATGCCCTTCCAAAAGCAGGTAACGGCCGACGAGGTGATCGTGATGCCGCGTTCGCGCTCTTGCTCCATCCAATCGGTCGTGGCCGCTCCGTCATGCACTTCACCCAGCTTGTGCGTCACGCCCGTGTAGAAAAGAATGCGCTCGGTGGTCGTGGTCTTGCCGGCATCAATGTGGGCACTGATGCCAATATTGCGGTAGCGCTCAATGGGGGTGGTGCGTGCCACTTTTCAACCTGCCTTTTCTAAGCCAAACCGCCAAGACGCATAACGGGTCGCCGTGGCGGAGAGATTCCCTGTCATGACCGGAACATTCCGGCCGCTCATTAAAATCGGTAATGCGCAAAGGCCTTGTTGGCCTCGGCCATGCGGTGTACTTCTTCACGCTTCTTGACAGCACCACCGCGGCCTTCCGCCGCTTCCAGCAGCTCGCCCGCCAAGCGCGCGCCCATGGACTTCTCGGCACGCTTGCGCGCCGACTCGCGGATCCAGCGCATCGCAAGCGCAGCACGGCGCACAGGACGCACTTCCACGGGCACTTGATAGTTTGCGCCGCCGACGCGGCGGCTCTTGACTTCCACGGAAGGCTTGACGTTGCCCACCGCCTGCATGAAGACTTCCAGCGGATCCTTGCCGGACTTGCTCTTGATCTGGTCGAACGCACGGTAAACCGTGCCCTCGGCGACGGATTTCTTGCCGCTCATCATGAGCACATTGACGAACTTGGCCACGTCCTGGCTGCCGAACTTCGGATCAGGAAGGACGTCGCGCTTCGGTACTTCTCTGCGTCGTGGCATAGGTTTTTAGCTCCAATTCTTCCAGTTATGCAGCCTTCGGCCGCTTAGCGCCATATTTCGAACGGGATTGCTTGCGGTCCTTGACGCCCTGAGTATCCAGACTGCCGCGCACGATGTGATAGCGCACCCCAGGTAAATCCTTGACACGACCTCCACGGATTAACACCACCGAGTGTTCCTGCAGGTTATGTCCTTCTCCGCCGATGTAGGAAATCACCTCGAAACCGTTGGTCAGACGCACCTTGGCGACTTTTCGTAACGCCGAGTTCGGCTTTTTTGGAGTCGTCGTATAGACGCGGGTGCACACACCCCGTTTGGCTGGGCAATTGGCGAGCGCTGGCACCTTGCTCTTGGTAACAGGAGCTTTGCGCGACTTCCGCACTAACTGGTTGATTGTAGGCATATATTAGAATTTCCAAAAGGCCGAGGCGGCTTTAAATTCTGCGCCGCCCCGGGATTCGTGTTTCCTGCGCAGCGCGCGGTATGGCCGCGCCGTTCGCAAAGAGGCCGGATTATAAATGGGTTTTTTCACCAGCGTCAACTGGCTTGGGGGTCCTCTTGGGCTGCCCCCTCCTCCTCCAGTTCGCGTCCGATGGCGATATCCTCGCCCACAGCTTGCATACGCCGGGTGCGATGATAGGCCAAGCCGGTACCAGCAGGAATCAGGCGGCCAACAATGACGTTTTCCTTCAACCCACGCAATTCGTCACGCTTGCCCATAATGGCCGCTTCGGTCAGTACGCGTGTTGTCTCTTGGAATGATGCCGCCGAAATGAAGGAGTCTGTCGACAACGAGGCCTTGGTAATGCCGAGAAGCATGTACTGATATTCGGCCGGACGCCTGCCCTGGTTGGTGGCCTTGTCGTTCTCGTCCAGCACTTCAGCGCGCTCCACCTGCTCCTCGCGGATGAAGTGGGTGTCACCAGGGTCTGTGATGACGACCCGACGCAACATCTGACGAACGATCACCTCAATGTGCTTGTCATTGATCTTCACGCCCTGCAGACGGTACACGTCCTGTACTTCATCGATTATGTAACGGGCCAACTCTTCGACCCCCTTCAGACGCAGGATGTCGTGCGGGTCGGCCGGTCCATCTACGATGACTTCCCCGCGGTTCACAACCTGGCCGTCGTGGGCCATGACGTGCTTGTCCTTTGGTATAAGATATTCGTGTGCCGTGCCATCCGGCTCGGTGATCACCAAGCGTTGCTTGCCCTTGGTGTCTTTGCCGAAGGACACCGTTCCGGTCACCTCGGCCAACATGCCGGCATCCTTCGGCGAACGGGCTTCGAAGAGCTCGGCCACCCGCGGCAAGCCGCCAGTAATATCGCGGGTCTTCGAGGATTCCTGGGGGATGCGCGCTAGGATGTCGCCGACACTGGCTTCTTGTCCGTCCTTCACCGTGATGATGGAACCCACCTGGAAGGTGATCGTCACGGAATGGTCCGTGCCATGGATCTTCACTTCCTCGCCTGAAGGCGTCAGCAATTTGACTTGAGGCCGCAACCCTTTTGCCGCCGCGCCGGCCTTACGTTTCGGGTCAATGACGACGAGAGTCGACAGGCCGGTCACCTCGTCGATTTGCTTGGTCACGGTGACGCCTTCCTCGACGTTCTCGAACTTCACCGTTCCGGCGTATTCCGTGACGATCGGACGAGTATGCGGATCCCAGGTTGCAAGTTGGGTGCCAGCGCGGGCGTGTTTGCCATCATCGACAGCCAGCATGGCGCCGTAGGGCACCTTGTGACGCTCCCGCTCGCGACCGTGGTCGTCGGTCACCAGCACTTCCGCGGAACGGGCGATGACCACCTTTTCGCCTTTCGGGTTGGTCACATAGCGCATGTTCTGCGTAAAGCGTACCGTGCCGGCCGACTTGGCCTCGACATGCGAGGCAGCCGCCGCGCGGGAAGCGGCGCCACCGACGTGGAAAGTGCGCATGGTGAGCTGGGTGCCCGGCTCGCCGATCGATTGGGCGGCGATGACACCAACCGCCTCCCCCGAATTGACCAGCATGCCCCGACCGAGATCGCGGCCGTAGCACTTAGCGCACAGGCCATAGCGTGTCTCACAGCTCAACGGGGTGCGCACGCGCACTTCATCGACTCCCAGCGTCTCAATGAGCTCGACGGCATCTTCGTCAAGCAGGGTGCCGGCCGGAAACAGCACATCCTGGGTCTCTGGATGGAGGACATCGGAGATAATGACACGCCCGAGAACGCGCTCACGTAGTGCTTCAACCACCTCGCCGCCCTCGACGAGGGCCTTCATGGCAAAGCCGTTGGTAGTCCCGCAATCGTCCTCGGTCACCACCAAGTCCTGCGTGACGTCCACCAAGCGGCGAGTCAGATAGCCAGAGTTAGCCGTCTTCAGTGCAGTATCGGCCAAGCCTTTGCGCGCGCCGTGGGTTGAGATGAAGTACTGTTGGACGTTAAGGCCTTCGCGGAAATTCGTGGTGATCGGCACCTCGATGATGGAGCCATCCGGCTTGGCCATCAGGCCGCGCATACCGGCCAGCTGGCGGATCTGGGCGGCGGAGCCGCGGGCACCCGAATCGGCCATCATGTAGATCGAGTTCAGAGATTCCTGCGCCACCTTCTTGCCGCTGCGGTCGACAACTTCCTGGTGGGAAAGCTGTTCCATCATGGCCTTAGCGACCTGATCACCGGCGCGGCCCCAGATATCCACAACTTTGTTATAGCGCTCGCCGTCCGTAACGAGGCCCGAAGTATATTGCTTCTCGATTTCCTTCACCTCGCGCTCGGCTGCGGAAATGATCTCGTGCTTCTGCGGCGGTACCAGCATGTCCCCGATCGAAATCGAGATGCCGGCTCGCGTAGCCAATCCAAAGCCGGCTTGCATCAGCTTGTCGGCGAAGATGACAGTCTCCTTCAGGCCGCAGCGACGGAAGCAGGCGTTGATGAGACGCGATATCTCCTTTTTCTTGAGCGGCTTGTTGATGATGGAGAAAGGCAGTCCGGTCGGCAGGATTTCGGACAGGATGGCACGGCCGATGGTGGTCTCGTAACGCGTTATCTTCTCGCGCTTCTCGCCCTCCTCACCGATCTCATATTCCCTTATGCGCGCCAGAACCTTGGCGTGCAGGTCGGCCTGGCCCGATTCGTAGGCGCGCTTGACCTCGGCGATGTCCGAGAACACCATGCCTTCCCCGCGTGCATTGATGCGCTCCCGCGTAGCATAGTAGAGGCCGAGCACGATGTCCTGTGACGGCACGATGATCGGATCGCCGTTGGCCGGCGACAGGATGTTGTTGGAGGACAGCATCAAGGTCCTCGCCTCCATCTGCGCCTCCAGGGATAACGGCACATGCACGGCCATCTGATCTCCGTCGAAGTCGGCATTGAAGGCCACACACACGAGCGGATGCAGTTGGATGGCCTTGCCCTCGATGAGAGTTGGTTCGAAGGCCTGAATGCCCAGGCGATGCAGTGTTGGTGCCCGGTTGAGCATTACAGGGTGCTCGCGGATCACTTCCTCGAGGATATCCCACACCTCCGGCACTTCCTGCTCGACCAGTTTCTTGGCCGCCTTGATCGTGGTCGCCAGTCCCAGCAGTTCCAGTTTGTTGAAAATGAAAGGCTTGAACAGCTCAAGGGCCATCTTCTTCGGCAGGCCGCACTGGTGCAATTTCAGCTGCGGGCCGACCACGATGACGGAGCGGCCGGAGTAATCCACACGCTTGCCCAGCAGGTTCTGGCGGAAACGACCGCCCTTGCCCTTGATCATGTCGGCAAGCGACTTCAGCGGGCGCTTGTTGGCCCCGGTCATGGCCTTGCCACGACGACCATTGTCGAGCAGCGAATCGACGGCCTCCTGCAGCATGCGTTTCTCGTTGCGCACGATGATCTCTGGCGCCTTCAGTTCCAAGAGGCGCTTCAGGCGATTGTTGCGGTTAATAACACGGCGATAGAGATCGTTCAGGTCCGATGTGGCGAAACGACCGCCGTCCAACGGCACCAGTGGGCGCAAGTCGGGTGGCAGCACGGGCAGCACTTCGAGGATCATCCAGTCCGGCTTGATGCCAGACTGCTGGAAGGCTTCCAGCACCTTCAGGCGCTTGGCGATTTTCTTGATCTTGGCTTCGGAACCGGTGGTCTCGAGTTCCTTTCGCAACTCTTCGATCTCATGGTGCACATCGAGGGTACGCAACAGTTCGCGGATCCCCTCAGCGCCCATCACGGCAGCAAAATCGTCCCCGTATTCCTCGACCTTGGCCAGATAGTCGTCCTCGGACAACAACTGGGCGCGATTAAGCGGCGTCATCCCGGCATCGACCACGACATAGGCTTCAAAATACAGAACGCGTTCGATATCGCGTAGAGTCATGTCGAGCACCATGCCCAAGCGGCTAGGCAGGCTTTTCAGAAACCAGATGTGGGCAACCGGCGAAGCCAGCTCGATGTGGCCCATACGCTCGCGCCGAACCTTCGACAGCGTGACCTCGACACCGCACTTCTCGCAGATGACACCGCGGTGCTTGAGTCGTTTATATTTGCCGCAAAGGCACTCGTAATCCTTTACCGGGCCGAAAATCTTGGCGCAGAAAAGGCCGTCACGCTCCGGCTTGAAGGTGCGGTAGTTGATGGTCTCCGGCTTTTTCACTTCGCCGTAGGACCAGGAGCGGATCTTCTCGGGAGAGGCGAGGCCAATGGTGATGGCGTCGAATTCCTCTTCCTGAGTTACCTGCTTGAAAAGATCGAGTAGTGCTTTCATGTCTTCACTCCTGCAAGGGGTGAAACTTCAAATCAAAATCCAGTATTCCCTTTCCGCCTGTCGCGCTTCCGCACGACCGACGGCATTTTCCGGCCGATCAATACCGCTCAAGGTCAATGTCGATCGCCAGGGAGCGGATTTCCTTCACCAACACGTTGAAGGATTCCGGCATGCCGGCATCGATCTTGTGCTCGCCCTTGACGATGTTTTCATAGACCTTGGTCCGGCCCGACACATCGTCGGATTTGACCGTAAGCATTTCCTGCAGCGTGTAGGAGGCGCCGTAGGCTTCCAGGGCCCACACCTCCATCTCGCCGAAGCGCTGGCCGCCAAACTGGGCCTTACCGCCCAGCGGTTGCTGCGTCACCAGGCTGTAGGGGCCGGTGGAACGAGCGTGCATCTTGTCGTCCACCAGGTGGTGAAGCTTCAGGACGTGCATGTAGCCGACAGTTACGGAGCGCTCGAACTGCTCCCCAGTGCGGCCGTCGAAGAGCGTTACCTGGCCAGACGACGGCATGCCGGCCAGTTCGAGCATGTGCTTGATCTCCTCTTCATGGGCGCCATCGAACACCGGGGTGGCGAACGGCACGCCATGCTTGAGGTTGTCCGACAGCTCAAGAACTTCCTGGTCACTCAGCGAATCGACATCCTCGCCCTTGCCGCTCGAATTGTAGATTTTGTTCAGATATTTGCGCAGGTCGGCGACAGCGGTCTGCTTCTTCAGCATTTCGCCGATCTTCAGGCCAAGGCCCTTGGCGGCCCAGCCCAGGTGGGTCTCAAGGATCTGGCCGATATTCATCCGCGACGGCACGCCCAACGGGTTGAGAACGATGTCGACCGGCGTACCGTCGGCCATATGCGGCATGTCCTCGATCGGCACGATGCGCGAAACGACGCCCTTGTTGCCGTGACGTCCGGCCATTTTGTCGCCAGGTTGCAAACGGCGCTTGACGGCCAGATATACCTTGACCATCTTTTGAACACCGGGTGGCAATTCGTCGCCCTGAGTCAACTTTTTCTTCTTCGCTTCGAAGGCCTGATCAAAATCCCTACGTGTTTGCTCGATGCTCTCGCGCAGGTTCTCCAACTGCTGAGCCGTCTCGTCATTGGCCAAGCCGATGTCGAACCAGTGATGCGGGTCGATCGATTCCAGGTAAGATTTCGTGATCTTGGTGCCCTTGGCAAGTTTTTTCGGGCCCTTGTTGGCGACCTTGCCGACGAGCAGGCGCTCGATACGGGCAAAGGTGTCACGTTCGACGATGCGCATCTGATCGGCCAGGTCAGTTTTGTAGCGTCGCAGCTCATCGTCGATAATCTGCTGGGCGCGCTTGTCGCGCTCTATGCCCTCGCGGGTGAACACCTGAACATCGATCACGGTGCCGGACATGCCGGACGGCACGCGCAGGCCGGTGTCCTTCACGTCAGAGGCTTTCTCGCCAAAAATGGCACGCAGCAGCTTTTCCTCCGGCGTCAGCTGGGTTTCGCCCTTCGGCGTCACCTTGCCCACCAGCACGTCACCGGCTTCCACTTCGGCGCCGATATAGACGATGCCGGACTCGTCGAGACGAGACAGTTGCGCCTCGCCCAGCGACGCGATGTCTCGAGTGATCTCCTCGGCGCCAAGCTTGGTGTCTCGGGCAACCACTGTTAATTCCTCGATATGGATCGAGGTAAAGCGATCGTCGGCCACGACACGCTCGGAAATCAGGATCGAGTCCTCGAAGTTATAGCCGTTCCATGGCATGAAAGCCACCAGCATGTTCTGGCCGAGTGCCAGCTCGCCCATGTCGGTGGATGCCCCGTCAGCGATGACATCACCCTTGGCGATGATGTCGTTCACCTTCACCAGCGGGCGCTGGTTGATGTTGGTATTTTGGTTCGAACGGGTGTACTTGATCAGGTTGTAGATGTCGACACCGACTTCGCCAGGTACCGTCTCCTCGTCGTGCACGCGCACGACAATGCGGTTGGCGTCGATGTAGTCGACCACACCGCCGCGCAGCGCCTGTACGGCGGTGCCGGAGTCGACAGCCACCGTACGCTCAATGCCGGTGCCGACAAGGGCCTTTTCGGCACGCAGGCAGGGTACTGCCTGACGCTGCATGTTGGCGCCCATCAGCGCACGGTTGGCGTCATCGTGTTCGAGGAAGGGAATCAGCGAGGCCGCCACGGAAACTACTTGTCCCGGTGCGATGTCCATGTACTGAACCTGGTCGGGCGTCACCAAAGTGAATTCACTCTTGTGGCGGGACGAAACCAATTCGTCGACCAGCTTGCCCCTCTTGTCGAGCTGCGCGTTTGCCTGGGCGATAATGAAGTGGCCTTCCTCGATTGCCGACAGGTAATCGATCTGGTCGGTGACGCGCCCATCCACCACTTTCCGATACGGCGTCTCCATGAAGCCGAACTGGTTGGTACGGGCATACAGAGCCAGCGAATTGATCAGGCCGATGTTCGGGCCTTCCGGTGTCTCTATCGGACAAACTCGGCCATAGTGCGTCGGGTGTACGTCGCGCACTTCGAAGCCGGCCCGTTCGCGCGTCAGGCCGCCCGGGCCGAGGGCCGAGACACGCCGCTTGTGGGTGATCTCCGACAGCGGGTTGGTCTGGTCCATGAATTGTGAAAGCTGGCTGGAGCCGAAAAACTCCTTGATCGCCGCCGAAATGGGTTTGGCATTGATCAGGTCGTGCGGCATCAGGTTCTCGGATTCGGCCTGAGACAGGCGCTCCTTGACAGCGCGCTCGACGCGCACCAAGCCGGCGCGAAATTGGTTTTCCGCCAGTTCGCCCACCGATCGCACGCGGCGGTTGCCTAGGTGATCGATGTCGTCGATCTCACCACGGCCGTTGCGCAGTTCGACGAGGATGCGAATGACGTCGATGATGTCTTGGTTTGACAATGTGCCGGCGCCATTGAGTTCTTCGCGGCCAACACGACGGTTGAACTTCATGCGGCCGACGGCAGAAAGATCGTAGCGTTCTTCAGAATAGAACAACCCATGGAACAAGGTCTCGACCGCATCCTCGGTGGGGGGCTCGCCGGGACGCATCATTCTGTAGATGGCCACGCGGGCGGCCATCTGGTCGGAGGTCTCGTCGGTCCGCAGCGTCGATGAGATGTAAGCGCCGCGGTCCAGATCGTTGGTGTGCAGGGTATAAATCTCGGCAACGCCGGATTCGCGCAGCTTGCCGAGCGAGGTTTCGGTAATTTCCTCATTGGCGTTGGCAAGGATCTCGCCGGTTTCGGCATCGATGACATTGCGTCCAATCACGCGGCCCACGAGGAATTCGTCCGGCACGTTGATTTTCTTGACGCCCGCATCGGCCAAATCGCGGATGTGCTTGGCGGTGATGCGCTTGTCCTTGGCGACGATAACCTTGCCGGCCTTGTCGATAATATCGAAGCGGGCCACTTCGCCTCGCAGGCGTTCCGGCACGACCTCAAACTGGATGCCCTTCTTGGACAGGTGGAAACAGTCGAAATCGAAGAAGGTGGCGAGTATCTGTTCCGGGGTCAGGCCAAGAGCCTTGAGAAGGATCGTCACCGGCATCTTGCGCCGACGGTCTACGCGGAAATAGAGATAATCCTTTGGATCGAACTCGAAATCGAGCCAGGAGCCGCGGTAGGGGATGATGCGTGCCGAGAACAGCAGCTTGCCCGACGAGTGGGTCTTGCCGCGATCATGCTCGAAAAATACGCCCGGCGAGCGGTGCAGCTGGGACACGATGACGCGCTCGGTGCCGTTGATGACAAAGGAACCGGTTGTCGTCATGAGCGGAATCTCGCCCATGTAGACCTCCTGTTCCTTCACTTCCTTGATGGTCTCCTTGGCTGCTTCGCGATCCATGATGACCAGGCGCACGCGGGCGCGCAACGGACTGGCGAAGGTCAAGCCGCGCTGCTGGCATTCCTTGACGTCAAAGGCCGGTTCTCCGAGGGCGTAGTAAACGAACTCCAGGCGCGCATTGCCGCTGTGGCTGGAGATCGGGAAGATCGAAGTGAAGGCGGCCTGCAAGCCCTGGTTGCGCCGCTGTGCCGGCGGGATGTCCGTCTGCAGGAAGGCCAGGTAGGACTCCAGCTGGGTTGCCAACAGGAAAGGCACATCGAGCACGCTTGCACGCTTGGCAAAGCTCTTGCGGATGCGCTTTTTCTCGGTGTAGGAGTACGTCATATCGGCTCCGGGGGTGAGAAATCAGTTTTCAGTTGTCAGCTGCTTGCAGCGCCACGGATGCATTTGCGGGCAACTGGCAACTGGAAACTACAGTAAAGGCAAAGGGCTGGCGGCGCCAAACCGCCAGCCCAACCTGCCAAAACAGCCTTATTTGATCTCGGCTTTCGCGCCGGCGTCTTCCAGCTGCTTCTTGATCGCTTCCGCATCGGCCTTGGGAATCGCTTCCTTGACGGGTTTCGGCGCGCCGTCGACCAGGTCCTTGGCTTCCTTGAGGCCGAGGCCGGTTACCGCGCGGACGACCTTGATCACTTCCACCTTCTTGTCGCCGGCGGCGGCAAGAACGACAGTGAACTCGGTCTGCTCCTCGGCAGCCGGCGCAGCGGCACCGCCGCCGCCAGGGGCGGCCACCGCCATCGCGGCGGCGGATACGCCAAACTTCTCTTCGAACGCCTTGACCAAGTCGTTCAGGTCCATCACCGTCATGTTGCCGACGGCTTCGAGGATGTCTTCTTTGCTGATAGCCATGTTCAATTACTCCAGATTCGAAAGTGGTAAGGGATCGTTCAGGCGGCAGCCGCTTCGCGCTGCTTGGCCAGCGCGCCGAGCGCGACGGCAAAGCCGGAAACCGGCGCCTTCATGACACCGAGCAGCCTGGCGAGCAGCTCTTCGCGGCTCGGAATCGAGGCCAGCGCCTGCACGCCCGCCTTGTCCAGCGCCTTGCCGGCATAGGCACCGGCCTTGAGCACCAGCTTCTCGTTGCCTTTGGCGAAGTCGTTCAGCACTTTCGCCGCAGCAACCGGATCGCTCGAAATGCCGTAGATCAGCGGACCGGTCATCTGGTCGGCGAGCACCGCAAACGCAGTGTCGGCAACAGCACGACGGGCCAGGGTGTTTCTCAGCACACGTAGATAAACGCCAGACTGGCGGGCCTTCGCACGCAGCACGGTGAGATCGCCCACCTCGATGCCGCGGTACTCGGCCACGACGATGGTCTGGGCGTTGGCTACTTGTGCCGACACCTCCGCCACGATGGCTTTTTTGCTTTCAAGATTGAGGCCCATGAGGTCCTTTCTCCTTTCAAGTCAACACGCGGCGGAAACCGCTCCGCCGCACCCACGGCGACCTGGATCAGGAGTGCTGTCCGCCGCCGTCAGGCTACGGACGAAAATCCTGTCTGGATGCACCGTCTGCGCAGGCCGCTCTCACGCTTAAGCCTCCGGGGCATACCGCTCCTCGGGCACCTGCGGTCTTTGACGATCCGCCGGCTCAGCTTGCGCATTCCCGGCGTCCCAAAGCCCTCTCCCCGCCTGGGCGGGGATTAATTCCTTACTGCTGCGCCGACAGGCTGGCCTGGTCGACACGCACCCCCGCCCCCATGGTGCTGGAGACGGAAATTTTCTTCAGATACTGGCCCTTGCTGGTGGCTGGCTTGGCCTTGTTCAGGGCATCGATCAGCGCGGCCATGTTCTGCTGCAGCTGTTCGACCGAAAAGGAAGCGCGGCCGATGGTGCACTGGATGATGCCGGCCTTGTCGGTACGGTACTGCACCTGGCCCGCCTTGGCGTTCTTCACGGCGCCGGCGACGTCCATGGTCACCGTGCCGACCTTCGGGTTCGGCATCAGGCCGCGCGGGCCGAGGATCTGGCCGAGCGCACCGACAACCTTCATGGCATCCGGTGTGGCAACGACCACGTCGAAGTCCATCTTGCCTTCCTTGACCTGGGCGGCGAGATCGTCGAAACCGACAATGTCCGCGCCGGCATCCTTGGCGGCCTGGGCCTTGTCGCCCTGGGCGAAGACGGCGACGCGCACCTTCTTGCCGGTACCGGCCGGCAGCACGACGGAGCCGCGCACCAGCTGGTCGGATTTCTTGGCGTCGACGCCGAGGTTCACGGCGACATCGACGGACTCGTCGAACTTGGCGGTAGCGCATTCCTTGACGAGGGCGATGGCCTCGGCAACGGGATAGGCCTTGTTGCGATCAACCTTGGCGCGCAGCGCCGTGGTGCGCTTGGAAAGTTTGGCCATGTTACATGCCCTCCACGGTGACGCCCATGCTGCGAGCGCTGCCGGCGACAGTACGCACGGCGGCTTCCAAGTCAGCGGCGGTGAGATCCTTCATCTTGGCCTTGGCAATTTCCTCGACCTGGGCGCGGGTCAGCTTGCCCACCTTGTCGGTGTGCGGCTTCGCCGAGCCCTTGTCGATCTTGGCGGCCTTCTTGATGAGCACGGACGCCGGCGGCGTCTTCATCACGAAAGTAAAGCTCTTGTCCGCGTAGGCGGTGATCACCACGGGAATCGGCAGGCCCGGTTCCACGCCCTGTGTCTGGGCATTGAAGGCCTTGCAGAATTCCATGATGTTGAGGCCGCGCTGACCCAGCGCGGGACCGATCGGGGGCGAGGGGTTCGCCTTGCCCGCCGGCACTTGCAGCTTGATAAAGCCGACGATCTTCTTGGCCATGATGGCTCCTGTTGAGTGAGTGGTAACGCGCGTTCGGTTTGCCTACTTGCGCTCCTCTTTCCGGCTTGACGGGTCCGGCCCCGTACTGCGTTAAGCTTTTTCGACCTGCGAGAATTCCAGTTCCACCGGCGTCGAGCGGCCGAAGATGGTGACGGCGACGCGCAGCTTGCTTTTCTCGTAGTTGATGTCTTCCACCGTGCCGTTGAAGTCGGTAAAGGGGCCTTCCTTGACCCGCACCATCTCGCCAACTTCATACAGCACCTTGGGCTTCGGCTTCTCGACACCCTCCTGCATCTGCTGCATGATCTTGGCAACCTCCTTCTCGGAGATCGGCGTCGGCTTGGTCGCGGTACCGCCGACGAAGCCGGTCACTTTGGCGGTGTTTTTCACCAGATGCCATGTGTCGTCGTCCATCTCCATCTCCACCAGCACATAGCCGGGGAAGAATTTGCGCTCGGAGATGCTTTTCTGGCCGGACTTCATCTCGACCACTTCCTCGACCGGCACCAGGATCTGGCCGAACTTGTCTTCCATGCCGGCGCGCCTGATGCGCTCGGCCAGGGCGCGCTGCACGGACTTCTCGAAGCCCGAGTAGGCATGCACTACGTACCAGCGCTTGGTCATGATTTCTTCCATCCCAGGATCAGGTCGTAAAGAACCCACTCCAGGCTTTTGTCGGTGAGCCACAGGAATATGGCCATGACAACAACAAAGGCAAACACGACGCCCGTGGTCTGCACGGTTTCCTTGCGGGAGGGCCAGGCTACCTTCTTGGTCTCGGTCCAGGATTCCTGGCCAAAGACAAAAAAGCGTTTTCCCGGTTCCGTAAACCAGGCTACCGCTGCGCCCGCGATGACACCCGCCAAGACAGACAGCACACGCAGAACCAGCGCGGCCTCGCCCAGCAGGTAGAAACCTGCGACACCCGCGGCCACCAACAACAGCGCCAGCGCGAACTTGATTTTGTCGGCCATTACTCTCGCCCTAAGTTCTGTTGGCAGGGGCAGAGGGTCTCGAACCCCCAACCTTCGGTTTTGGAGACCGACGCTCTGCCAATTGAGCTATGCCCCTGCGGCAGAGACTGCGAGGTGCTCCGAAAATCAGAGCCCCTCTCGTTCACGCGTTGATTACTCGATCACCTTGGCCACGACGCCGGCGCCGACGGTGCGACCGCCTTCGCGGATGGCAAAGCGCAGGCCGTCCTCCATGGCGATCGGGGCGATCAGCTTCACCGTGATCGTCACGTTGTCCCCGGGCATCACCATCTCGGTGCCCGCCGGCAGATCGATGCTGCCCGTCACGTCAGTGGTGCGGAAGTAGAACTGCGGACGGTAGCCGTTGAAAAACGGGGTGTGGCGCCCACCCTCGTCCTTGCCCAGCACGTAGATCTCCGCCGTGAAATGGGTGTGCGGGGTGATACTGCCCGGCTTGGCCAGCACCTGGCCGCGCTCGACTTCCTCGCGCTTGGTGCCGCGCAGCAGCACGCCGACGTTGTCGCCGGCCTGGCCCTGGTCCAGGAGCTTCCTGAACATCTCGACGCCCGTGCAGGTGGTCTTGGCGGTCGGGCGCAGGCCGACAATCTCGATTTCCTCGCCCACCTTGACGATGCCGCGCTCGACCCGCCCCGTCACCACGGTGCCGCGGCCGGAAATCGAAAAGACGTCTTCGATCGGCATCAGGAAGGGGCCGTCGATGGCGCGCTTGGGCTCAGGGATGTAGCTGTCCAGCGCTTCGGCCAGCTTGAGAATGGCCTGCTCGCCCAGCTCGCCCTTGTCGCCTTCGAGCGCTTTCAGCGCCGAACCCTTGACAATGGGGATGTCGTCTCCGGGAAAGTCGTACTTGGAGAGCAACTCGCGGACTTCCATTTCGACCAGCTCGAGCAGCTCGGCATCGTCGACCATGTCGCATTTGTTCAGAAAAACAATGATATAGGGCACGCCCACTTGGCGGGCAAGCAGGATGTGCTCGCGCGTCTGTGGCATCGGCCCGTCGGCGGCCGAGCACACCAGGATCGCACCGTCCATCTGCGCCGCGCCCGTGATCATGTTCTTCACGTAGTCGGCATGACCCGGACAGTCCACGTGCGCATAGTGGCGGGTGGCCGTCTCGTATTCGACGTGCGACGTGTTGATGGTGATGCCGCGCGCCTTCTCCTCCGGCGCGTTGTCAATCTGGTCGTAGCCCCTCGCCTCGCCACCAAACTTGTTGGACAGCACCGTCGTGATCGCCGCCGTCAGCGTCGTCTTGCCATGATCCACGTGCCCAATCGTCCCAACGTTCACATGCGGCTTGGTACGCTCGAATTTGCCTTTGGCCATGTCGTTACCTGTCTGTAAAAGTCAAATCAAAAGTGCTGCATTGCCTGGTGCCCATGGCGTGGATTGAACACGCGACCTCTCCCTTACCAAGGGAGTGCTCTGCCACTGAGCTACATGGGCAGTTAACCTGCTGCTGGAGCGGCGAACGGGAATCGAACCCGTGTCATCAGCTTGGAAGGCTGAGGTTCTGCCATTGAACTACCGCCGCCCGCCGTCGTTTCCCCGGAGCCCGAACTGCCAGCGGGCCCCGCATTTGCTGGTGGAGGGGGAAGGATTCGAACCTTCGAAGGCAGAGCCGACAGATTTACAGTCTGTTCCCTTTGACCGCTCGGGAACCCCTCCAGTAAAACGGCGAATTTTGCGTGTTTTCGCGAGAAAAGTCAAACAGCTGTGGGTTCCCGGCGAGGCAATCGCCTGAAGTCGCATGGAAATGATCGGCCGGTTTTTTGAGGTCTGGGGCTGGCCGCAGCGTAAAATTGGTTTTTTATTCCGGATGGAGCGAGAAAATGGCCGAACTTCTTACCCTGCCTGCACTGGACACCCTGTTTCTTCAAGCTCGTACCCACAACGCTTGGCTGGACAAGCCGGTCGATGATGCTTTGTTGCGTAAAGCCTGGGACTTGGCACGGATGGGGCCCACTTCGGCGAACTGCAGCCCCCTGCGGGTGGTCTTCGTCAAATCCCCCGAAGCCAAGGCCCGCCTGCAGCCTGCCCTGATGGAGGGGAATCGGGCCAAGACCATGGCGGCGCCCGTCACGGCCATCTTTGGCAACGACAGCCAGTTTTATGACCTGCTGCCCAGGTTGTTTCCGCACGCCGATGCACGCCCCTGGTTTGCAGGGCCGGGAAAGGAAGAGATTGCCGCTACCACGGCTTTTCGCAATGGAACGCTGCAGGCCGCCTACTTCATGCTCGCCGTCCGCGCCCTCGGGCTCGATTGCGGCCCCATGTCCGGCTTCGACAATGAACAGGTTGACCGGGAATTTTTTCCCGGCGGCCGCATCAAGTCGAACTTCATCTGCAACCTCGGCTACGGCAATCACGAGGCACTGTTTCCACGCAGCCCAAGACTTGCATTCGAGGAAACATGCAGCATCGTGTGAGAGTGTCCGCTCACTTATGAACCAAGCTTATCCACCTCATCCTGCTCTGCCAGAAGCCTTGGCCGACGCCTTGTCTCATCGCTTCGGCAATCGTTTCGCGGCCAGCCAGGCGGTACGCGACCTGCACGGCCGGGACGAATCAGTGCATCCGGCCGCGGCCCCTGACGCGGTGATATTCGCCGAATCGACCGAGGACGTTGCTGAAACGGTCCGCCTGTGCCGTGAACACGGCATACCGGTCATCCCGTTCGGGGCCGGCAGCTCGGTCGAAGGCCATTTCCTCGCCATTCGCGGCGGCATCTGCATCGACCTGACGCGCATGGACCGGGTCGTCGCCATCCATGCCGAGGATCTAGACGCCACCGTCCAGCCCGGCGTCACGCGCAAGCAGTTGAATGCCGAACTGCACGACACCGGCCTGTTCTTCCCCATCGATCCGGGTGCCGATGCGACCCTCGGCGGCATGGCCGCCACCCGCGCCTCGGGCACCAACGCCGTGCGCTACGGCACCATGCGCGAGAACGTGCTCGGCATGACGGTGGTGCTGGCCGACGGACGCATCATCCGTACCGGCGGACGGGCAAAGAAGTCCTCTGCGGGCTACGACCTGACGCGCCTGTTCATCGGTTCGGAGGGCACGCTCGGCATCATCACCGAGCTGACCGTGAAGCTCTATCCCGTGCCGGAAGCGATCTCCAGCGCCGTCTGCGCCTTCCCCAGCGTGGACGCCGCCGTCGATGCGGTGATCCAGACCATACAGCTCGGCGTGCCGGTGGCCCGCATCGAGTTGCTCGACGCCCTCACCATTGCGGCGGTAAACCGCTACAGCAAGACCACGCTCAAGGAGGCGCCGACCCTGTTCTTCGAGTTCCACGGTTCCCCCTCCGGCGTCGAGGAGCAGGCCACCCTGGTGCAGGAACTCGCCGCCAGCCACGGCGGCATGGACTTCGAGTGGGCCACGCGCCCCGAGGACCGCAACCGCCTGTGGCAGGCACGGCACGACGCCTACTTTGCCTGCCTGCAGCTCAAGCCCGGCTCGCGCGCCTTCCCGACCGACGTCTGCGTGCCGATCTCGCGCCTGGCCGAATGCATCCGTGCCACCAACGAGGACATCGCCCGCAGCACCATTCCCATCCCACTCTTCGGCCACGTCGGCGACGGCAACTTCCATCTGGTGGTGCTGATCGACCCGGCCAATCCGCAGGAGGTGGCGGAGGCCGAAAGGATCAACCATGCGGTGGTCGAGCGCGCGCTGGCGATGGAAGGCACCTGCACCGGCGAGCACGGCGTCGGCATCGGCAAGCAGAAATTCCTCGTGGCGGAACACGGCGAGGGCGCCGTCGACGTCATGCGCGCGCTGAAGCAGGCGCTCGACCCGGACAATTTGCTCAACCCCGGCAAGATCCTCTCCTGACGATACGTCGCCGCGTGTAGAATCTTCCTGCGGCCGGACGCCCACAAGGCGGCCGGCCGGTCGGGGCCACACCAACGGCTCCACGTCAAAAACACGATTTTTGCGGAGGAGACATCTCATGGCGGACACCGCCGCCCCGGTTCGTTCCGGACCGGCTGCCGATACCACGCTCGACACCAAATACACCCTCGAATCCGGTCGCGTCTATCTGACCGGCACTCAGGCGCTCGCCCGCCTGCCGATGATGCAGCGCGAACGCGACCTCGCCGCCGGCCACAACACCGCCGGCTTCATCTCCGGCTACCGCGGTTCGCCGCTCGGCGGGCTCGACCAGACGCTGTGGCGCGCGAAGAAGCACCTCGACGCGCACCACATCAGGTTTCAGCCGGGCGTGAACGAGGATCTCGCTGCCACCGCCATCTGGGGCACGCAGCAGGTCAACCTCTTCCCTGGCGCGAAATACGACGGGGTGTTTTCGATGTGGTACGGCAAGGGGCCGGGCGTCGACCGCTGCGGCGACGTCTTCCGCCACGCCAACGCCGCCGGCACGGCGAAGTTCGGCGGCGTGCTGGCGGTGGCCGGCGACGACCACGCCGCGCGCTCCTCCACCGTGGCGCACCAGACCGAGCACATCTTCAAGGCCGTCATGATGCCGGTGCTGGCGCCCTCCGGCGTGCAGGACTACCTCGACCTCGGCCTGCACGGCTGGGCCATGTCGCGCTACTCGGGCTGCTGGGTGGCGTTCAAGGCGGTGGCCGACACCATCGAGTCCTCCGCCTCGGTGTACGTCGATCCGCACCGTGTGCAGATCGCGCTGCTGGACTACCCGCTGCCGCCGGGCGGCCTCAACATCCGCTGGCCGGACGACCGTCTGGTGCAGGAGGAGCGCCTGCTGCATCACAAGCTCTATGCCGCCCTAGCCTATGCCCGCGCCAACAAGCTCAACCAGATCGTCATCGACAGCCCGAACCCGCGCTTAGGGATCATCACCTGCGGCAAGTCCTACCTCGACGTGCGCCAGGCCTTCGACGACCTCGGCATCGACGACCGGCTCGCCGCCGAGATCGGCATCCGCCTCTACAAGGTCGGCATGGTGTGGCCGCTCGAGTCCGAGGGCGTGCGCCACTTCGCCGAAGGGCTGGAGGAAATCCTCGTCGTCGAGGAAAAGCGCCAGCTGCTCGAATACCAGCTCAAGGAAGAACTCTACAACTGGAGGGAGGACGTGCGCCCGCGCGTCATCGGCAAGTTCGACGAGAAGGGCGAGTGGGCGCAGCCCCACGCCGACTGGCTGCTGCCGGCCTGCGGCGAGCTGACGCCGGCCATGATCGCCCGCGTCGTCGCCGCACGCATCGGCCGCTACGTCACCTCCGACCGCATCCAGGCGCGCCTGGCCTTCCTCGAGGCGAAGGAGCGCGCGCTGGCGAAGGCGGTCATCCCGATCCAGCGCATTCCCCACTTCTGCTCCGGCTGCCCGCACAACACCTCGACGCGCGTGCCCGAGGGAAGCCGGGCGCTGGCCGGCATCGGCTGCCATTTCATGGCGACCTGGATGAACCGCTCCACCGCCACTTTCTCGCACATGGGCGGCGAGGGCGCCGCCTGGGTCGGCCAGGCGCCGTTCACCGAAACACGCCATGTCTTCGCCAACCTCGGCGACGGCACCTATTTCCATTCCGGCCTGCTCGCCATCCGCCAGGCGGTCGCCGCAGGGCATCCCATCACCTACAAGATCCTCTACAACGACGCCGTCGCCATGACCGGCGGCCAGCCGGTGGACGGCAACCTCAGCGTGCCGCAGATGGCGCACCAGCTCGCCGCCGAGGGCGTCAAGCGCATCGTCGTCGTCACCGACGGCACCGAGCGCGCGTATGCGGCGGCCGACCTGCCGCCGAGCGTGCCGCTGCATCACCGCGACGAACTCGACCTCGTCCAGCGCGAGCTGCGCGAGTTTCCCGGCGTCTCGGCACTGATCTACGACCAGACCTGCGCGGCGGAGAAGCGCCGGCGCCGCAAGCGCGGCAAGTTCCCCGATCCGGCACGGCGCGTCTTCATCAACGAAGCCGTCTGCGAGGGCTGCGGCGACTGCTCCGAGCAATCGAACTGCCTTTCGGTGGTGCCGGTGGACACCGAGTTCGGCCGCAAGCGCGCCATCGACCAGTCCGCCTGCAACAAGGACTACACCTGCCTGAAAGGCTTCTGCCCCAGCTTCGTCACCGTCGAGGGTGGCCGTCCGCGCAAGGGCCAGGCCTTGCAGGCCGACGAGAGCGGCTTCGCCGCCCTGCCCGAGCCGCCGATTCCAGAAACAAAGGAACCCTGGGGCATCCTCGTCCCCGGCGTCGGCGGCACCGGCGTCATCACCCTCGGCGCCCTGATCGGCATGGCGGCGCACCTCGACGGCAAGGGCGTCACCGCGCTCGACATGACCGGCCTGGCGCAGAAGTTCGGCGCCGTCTTCTCGCACGTGCGCATCGCCGAATTGCCGGAAGACATCCATGCCGTGCGCGTGGCGGCCGGCGAGGCCAATGCCGTGATCGGCGGCGACATCGTCGTCTCCGCCAATCCGGAGACGCTGGTGAAGATGAAGGCCGGCTTCACGCGCGCCGTCGTCAATTGCACGCAGACGCCGACCGCCGAGTTCATCCGCAATCCGGACTGGCAGTTCCCGCTGGGGCAGATGCAGCAGACCATCCGCGAGGCGACTGGCGAGGGCGGCGCCGACTTCCTCGACGCCAACGGCCTCGCCACCGCGCTGATGGGCGACGCCATTTTCGGCAACCTGATCTTGCTCGGCCATGCCTGGCAGCGCGGGCTGGTGCCGGTCACCCTGGCCTCGCTGCACCAGGCCATTGAACTGAACGGCGTGGCGGTGGAGGCGAATCTCAAGGCCTTCCTCTGGGGCCGGCGCACCGCCCACGACCGCACCGCGGTGGAGCGCTTCGTCCGCCCGCCTGCGGCCGTCGAAGCGCCGCGTGCGCAGACACTCGATGATCTCGTCGCGCGCCGCGCGGCATTCCTCATCGATTACCAAGATGCCGCCTACGCCAACCGTTACCGAGCGCTAGTCGATAAAACGCGCGCGGCGGAAGCCCCCTTCGGTTCGACACGACTCGCCGAAGCGGTGGCGAGAAATTATTTCAAGCTGCTGGCGATCAAGGACGAGTACGAAGTGGCGCGCCTGCACGCCGACCCGGCCTTCCATGCAAAAATCGCCACCACCTTCGAAGGCGACTACCAACTCAACTTCCATCTGGCGCCGCCGCTGATGGCGAAGGCCGATCCCGCCACGGGCCGGCCGCTGAAGCGCGCCTACGGGCCGTGGATGCTCACCGCCTTGCGCTGGCTGGCGAAGCTGAAGTTCCTGCGCGGCGGGGCGTTCGACGTTTTCGGCAAGACGGCGGAACGCCGGCTGGAGCGCGCACTCGTCGCCGACTACGAACGGGACATCGCAGACGCGCTGACTCGACTGAATTCGTCGAACCTCGACACGGCCGTCGCGCTGGCCAGCCTGCCCGAGCAGATCCGCGGCTTCGGCCACATCAAGCTGCGCGCGATCGAGGCCGCGCGGGAAAGACGCGCAGCGCTGCTGGCGAAGCTGGGCGGCGCGGCGGGTACCTGAAGCTTGACGGCACTCAAGGCGCTTGCCGCACAACTGCTGGCTTGGGCACTGGTCGCATCGGGCTGC